>Ga0335074_10010237_pt1 | contig 13107 bp, 10 predicted proteins | sample Lox_Sample_23_FD_206715 | JGI IMG/M metagenome (GOLD analysis project Ga0335074, IMG submission 206715) | Soil microbial communities from Loxahatchee National Wildlife Refuge, Florida, United States - Lox_Sample_2.3 | ecosystem: Environmental > Terrestrial > Soil > Wetlands | place: USA...
TAATGCCGTAATCGTGCAGCAGGCGCACGCGGCGGGCGTAGTCGGAGGTTTTGGGCGTCTTCTTGTGCGCGTCGGCGAGGTTGTCATCGGAGAGCGATTCGAACCCGACAAAGACGCCGGTGCAGCCGGCGAGGGCCATGTTGCGGATGAGTGAGGGATCGTCGGTGACGTCGATCGTGACCGCGGCGCTCCAGATCTTGTTCAGCGGGCGCAGCGCCGTGCACAGCGCGTGCAGGTAATCGCGGCGCGAGCCGAGATTGTTGTCGATGAAAACCGCGTAGGGCTGGCCGTTTTCCTGAAACTCGGAAGCAACTTGCTGGGGGTCGCGCATGCGGTAGGGCATGCGCAGGCCGTCGGTCGCGAGATAGCAGAAGCCGCAACGGTTGTGACATCCGCGGGTGGCGATGAGGCTCGTAGTGGTCAGAAAACTGCGACGAGGAACGAGCGAACGGCGCGGCGGAGGATCGTCGCGATATTCGTTTTCGTACGCTGCCGCATAGCGCGGCCGGAGTTGCTCTTTCTCGATGTCGTCGAGGATGCGGGGCCAGAGTTGGACTCCGTCGCCGAGCGCGAGCGCGTCGGCGTGAGGAGCACATTCGTCTGGGCAAGAAAGCACGTGAAGCCCGCCGAGAATTACGGTCGATCCGCGGGCGCGATACCAGTCGGCCAGTTCATACGCCCGCTTGGCAAAGGTCAGGTGAACCGTGATGCCGACCACCTGGGGTATGGGCCGGTACGGCGGACGGCCGTGAAGAAGATTTTCGTCCCAGTAATCGAGGCGCCAGTGCGCGGGAGTCGTTGCCGCAAAACTGGTCAGCGCCAGCGTGGGAGTGAGGACGTGCTTGCCGAAGCTGGCGTTGGCATCTTTCGGGTAGAACGGGTTGATGAGTAGCGCGTATCGCGGCTCCATGGGCTCGCCCGGGTCATTGCCCAGCGCGGGCGCGTGAAGCATTTCCGAGGGAATCCAGCGCTGGCGGAGGGGGCGGCGAAAGGGCTCATCGGGGTCGATCATTTTATGTACTTTACACTACAAAGTACTTCATGTCAATGCTTGCGGAACTCGCTTTGGGTTGGGAGTGCGGCTGACGGGATTCCTGCCGAACCCGTACACTACACCAATGGCGACCGCTGCTCGAGATTTGTGCAACTCGAACCGCAACGCCGCGTCATACCGATTTCCCCCCGGGTTTGAGCGGAATCTGATCTGGTTGGCCTGGCGGCGGTTTCGCCCGGCGAATCCGATCACCCTCTTTCAGCATCTCGCTGAAAAATACGGCGACATCGCGCACTACAAGATCGGATGGAATCACATTGTGTTTCTGAACCATCCTGATTACGTTCGCGAAGTGCTGGTGGTACAGAACGACAATTTCATCAAGGAACGCACCGTGCGGCGTTCGAAGATGCTGCTCGGCGAGGGCATGATCACCAGCGAAGGCGCCGCGCACCGCGTGCAGCGGCAGGCGGCCCAGCCGGCATTTCATCGCCAGCGTATTCCCGAATATGCCAATGCGATGGTTCGCGAAGCGGCCCGCACACGCGAGACCTGGCGCGATGGCGAGACGCGCGACCTCTCAATCGAGATGATGCATCTCACCCTCAACATCGTCGCCGGGACGCTCTTTGCCACCGATCTGCGCGAGGAAGTAAACGAGCTCGCCGACGCGATCAACCGCATCATGGGACTCTACAACTTTCTGGTCATGCTGCCCGCGGCCGAATGGCTCGTGCACATGCGGCCGCCGGGCCTGGCGGCATTCGTCCGAGCGCGCAAGCGGATCGACGCAGTTGTTTATCGCATGATCGAAGCGCACCGGCGCGAGAAATCCGATCGCGGAAGCCTGCTCGATCTCATGCTCGCGGCCTCGCCCGACAGAAGCCCTGATTCGGAAAGATCGCTGCGCGACCAGGTAATCACGATTTTTCTTGCGGGATACGAAACGGTCGCGAATGCGCTGGCGTGGACGTGGTATCTGCTGTCCGAGAATCCGGAGTGCGAGCGGCGTTTTCACGAGGAAATTGATCGCGAGTTAAAGGGGCGTCTGCCGAGCTACGACGATCTGCCGCGGCTGCGATATGTCGAGATGGTACTGGCGGAGTCGATGCGGCTGTATCCGCCGGCATGGGCCATGGGACGCCTTGCTCAACACGATTTCCAACTCGGCGAGTTCTTTCTGCCGGCGAAGACGACTGTGCTGACCAGCCAGTTCATTTTGCATCGCGATCCCAGGTTTTTTCCCGATCCACTGCGCTTCGACCCAGAACGCTTCACGCCTGAGGCCAAGGCTCGGCGTGCAAAATTCACGTACTTTCCTTTCGGGGCGGGCGCGCGGCAATGTATCGGAGAATCGTTCGCCTCGATGGAAGGGGTGCTGCTGCTGGCAACGCTGGGGCAGAAATGGAAGTTGGCGCTGGTTCCGGGGCATCCGGTCGAGCCGCAGCCGCTGATCACACTGCGTTCGAAGTATGGGATGAAGATGGTGCTGCCCGAGCGGAAGCAGCCTAGTTAATCAGGATACTTGTGGCTCTCGCGGACAAGAGTGTCGGCGTCACATGCGGTGCTAAAATCATATGTTTGCCTATTTGCAGCTGCATCCATTCCTAGGTGGCACTCATGGCGACAACAATGCTGGCGGTGGTAAAGCCGGAAGCCGCGCCGGGCGCTGACGTTCGCGAGGTCAAGATACCCTCATTCGGGCGGACCGACGTGCTGGTGAAGGTGAAGGTCGCGTCGATCTGCGGAACCGACCTGCACATCTATAACTGGGACCGCTGGGCGCAAAACCGGATTCGCCCTCCGCTGATCCCAGGGCATGAGTTCTGCGGCGAAGTCGTCGCATTTGGCGACGAGGTTACCAGCGTAAAGGAAGGCGATTTCGTTTCCGCCGAGATGCACGTGGCATGCGGGAAATGCCTGCAGTGCCGAACCGGCGAAGCGCACATCTGCCAGAACGTAAAGATTATTGGCGTGGATGCGAACGGCGCCTTCGCCGAATACGTTGTCATTCCGGAATCGAATATCTGGAAGCTTGATCCCGCCATTCCGCAGGAGTATGCGTCGATTCTCGATCCGCTGGGAAATGCCGTGCACACGGTGCTCGCGGGCGAGATCGCGGCCAAAACCGTTGCGGTAACTGGATGCGGACCGATCGGCCTTTTTTCGATTGCCGTCGCGCAGGCCGTGGGCGCGACTTCGGTTTTCGCAATCGAAGTCAACGAACATCGTGCGCGGATTGCCCGTGAGATGAAGGCCGATTACGTTCTCAATCCTGCGAAAGAAAATGTCCGCGACATCGTAATGGAGAAAACTGGCGGGCTCGGCGTCGATGTGGTGCTGGAAATGGCCGGGCATCCAGATTCGATTCGTACAGCATTTGATATCGTGCGGCGCGGTGGAAGAATTTCTCTGCTGGGGCTGACTTCGAAGCCGATCACGCTGAATTTTTCCGAAGACATTATTTTTAAGGGCATCACGATTCAGGGCATCAACGGCCGGCGCATGTATCAGACCTGGTATCAGATGACCGCGCTGTTGAAGGCAGGAAAGCTGAATCTGCATCCGGTGATCACGGACCGCATTTCGATGAAAGACTTCGGCACAGCGATGAAGCGTCTGCAAACCGGCGAGGCCAGCAAGATTCTGGTGTATCCCAACGGCGTACGCTAGTGTGGTACTCCGGTCCGCGAGAAGTTCTTTGCCACGAATGAACACGGATTCACGCGGATTTGAAAACGCATTCCATGTCTTTGGGGGCAGTGCAGTTGCCAGGCATTCTTTTTCCTCGCAACCGGATTAAACTGTTTTTTAGGTAATCCGCGTTCATCCGCGTAAATCCGCAGCAAAGAAGTTCCTGAGGTTCTCATGACCACTGCAACCCGCACTAACCCGCTCTCTTATCTCACCGATCAAATCAACGAACTCAAGGCTAAGGGCACGCACTTCAAGCTGCGCGTGCTCGAGGACGAGCAGGCTCCGGTCTGCACCTTCGATGGCAAGAAAGTGATCAATCTGGCGTCGAATAATTATCTGGGGCTGACCACGCATCCCAAGCTGCGCGAGGCGGCGCTCGAAGCCACTCGCAAATATGGGGTGGGATCGGGCGCCGTGCGCACGATTGCAGGGACGATGAAGATCCACATGGAGCTGGAAGAGAAGATCGCGCGTTTCAAGAATGTCGAGGCCTGTGTCGTGTTTCAGTCGGGATTTGCCGCCAACGCTGGAACCGTTTCGGCAATTCTCGGCAAAGACGATTTCATCATCTCCGACGCGCTCAATCATGCATCGATCATCGACGGCGCGCGGCTGTCGAAGGCAAAGATTCTGGTCTTCCGCCACAAAGATATGGCGCATGCGGAAGAGCAACTGGCCAGCGTAAAGAATGACCCTGGGAAAAAGCTTCTGATCACCGACGGCGTTTTTTCCATGGACGGTGACATCGGCCCGCTGCCCGCGCTGTGCGATCTGGCGGAAAAATATGGCGCGATCATGATGGTCGATGATGCGCACGCCTCGGGCGTACTCGGCCGCAACGGGCGCGGGACCATCGATCACTTCAAGATGCATGGGCGGGTCGACGTTCAGGTCGGCACGCTGTCGAAGGCGATTGGCGCGCTCGGCGGATATGTTTGCGGCACGCGCGATCTCATCGACTTTCTCTATCATCGGGCGCGGCCGTTCTTGTTTTCGACTTCGCATCCGCCGTCAGTCGCGGCCACGTGCATTGCCGCATTCGACGTGCTCGAGCAGGAGCCCGAGCGCATGGAAAAACTCTGGGAGAATACGCGCTTCTGGAAAAAGGAACTGGGCCTGCTCGGGTTCGACATCGGCGGCAAGACCACGCCGGCGAGCGAGACTCCGATTACCCCGATCATCATCGGCGACGGTAAGCTGACCATGGACTTCTCCCGCGAGCTGTTCAAAGAGGGCGTGCTCGGCACCGGCATTGCGTTCCCGACGGTGCCGGAAGGCAAAGCGCGCGTGCGCACGATCATGACCGCAACGCACACGCGGGGGGAATTGGATCAGGCACTGGACGTGCTGAAGAAAGTTGGCAAGAGGATGGGAATCCTAAGTTGATCGAATCAGGCGATCATCCGGGCAGATGCGGTCTGAGTTGTCGAACCAATTCCTGAGCTTCCGGTTCTGTGAGTTGGATTCCGAATCGTCGCGTCGTGCCTTGACTGTCAAAAGCCACCGTGCCGCCGCCAAGCCTCATGTATGTAAGGTAGTCACTCCAATACGAGTTGGTCGGAAATATGCCGCTGGCTCTTAAGTTCGCGACACTGCCTACTGGAAACCTGCGGGTTCTGCCGTAGCCCAAGATGTCTCGTTTGATGGCCAGTTGCCCCTCCCTTACTTGCACAATTTCCCTGCCGAAGGCCGTCCAAAGCCAGGAATAGAGCGCCCAAACTTCACCAAGAACCCAGGCTAACAGCCAAAACCTAAGGAAGGGCCGCGGTGTGGACGGTTGAGGGTGAAGGAGCCACTTCACAACCATAGCGCCGCCGAAAGTCCAGAACACAATGAAAATGGGAAGGGATATTAAGCTCCCCCATTCCCTTTTTGCTCTTATCTGGATCTCGGTGCCATACGCCGATGGTATCTGCTGTATCCGGCTCTTCACGTTCTGATCGCTCCCTAGACAATCTTCCCGCAGAAAATGGTTTTGTAATTCTTCCGGCTAGCTGTCGGCCAGTCAAGCGGGCCCTGGCCGAGCTTGGCTCGGCTGGACAGCCGGGGGCGGCTGTCCCTACATGAACAAATGAGCTTCAATCCGCGCGATGCACAATCTTTCCGCCCACAATCGTGACCACAACCCTCCCCATGAGTTGCCAGCCATCGAATGGGGTATTGCGCGAGAGGGAGCGGGATTTCGCAGCTTCAAATGTCCAGCGCTTCTTGGGATCGAAGACGGTCACGTCGGCGTAATTGCCTTTCGCCAGCGATCCGCGGCCGCGCAGATCAAACACGCGCGCCGGACCCGCAGTGAAGAGCTCGACAATTCGGGTCACAGGAATTTTGTGCTCGCGATGCAGTTTTGTGATGGCGAGCGCCAGAGCGGTTTCCAGGCCAGTGATGCCGAAGGCAGCGCGTTCGAATTCCACCTGCTTTTCATGCAGGGCATGCGGGGCGTGATCGGTGGCGATTGCATCTACGGTGCCATCGGCAAGCGCGACCAGAATGGCTTCACGATCGGCCGCCGAGCGCAGCGGCGGATTCATCTTGAAATTCGTGTCGTACTCGCCGACATTTTCGTCGATCAACGTGAAATGGTGCGGGGTGACTTCGCAGGTGATGCGGGCCTTGGCGCGCTTGCCGCGGCGCACCGCCTTCAGCGCATCAGCCGTGGAAAGATGAGCTACATGCAGGCGCGATTCGCGAATCTGAATAGCGAGCGTGACGTCGCGGTCAACAACATTGGCTTCCGCAGCCGCACCTGCTGCACGCAGGCCGAGCCGAAAACTGGTCGGGCCGGCGTGCATCGAGCAGTTTTCCGTGATGCGCGTATCTTCGGCGTGCTGCACAACGGGAAGATTCAGCTCCGCTCCGAGACGCAGTGCCATGCGCATGGTGTCGTCTTCGAGGATGGGCTTGCCATCGTCGGTGACGGCGACGGCTCCGGCGCGCTGCAAAGCGGCGAAGTCAGTTAGAGTCCCGCCGCGGCTCCCACGCGTTGCAGCCGCAATTGGAAAGACGTTGACGACTGCTCCGCGTTCCGGATTCCGCAGCCACGCAACCCACTCGGCAGTATCAACCACCGGCGCGGTGTTGGGCATCGTGCAGACAGAGGTGAAGCCCCCGGCGGCAGCGGCGGCAGTTCCCGTGGCGATTGTCTCTTTGTAACTTTGGCCGGGCTCGCGCAGATGCACGTGCAGGTCGATGAATCCGGGTGCGACGATTAAACCTCGCGCATCGAGTTTTTCATCGGCACCGCCGCGAATCTTGCCCGGCTCAGCGACTTCGGCGACCCGGCCATCGCGCAGGAGAAGATCCATCGGAGCGTTGATCTTCGCCGCGGGATCGATGAGATGGCCGCCTTTGATCAGGAGGCTGGTTTTGGTTTCGCCCCTCATACAGCCATCTCCACCAAATTAAGCTTGTCATCCTGAGCGCGATTTTTGCGCGAAGGACCTATGCACCTTGTCCGCGGCGCCTCACTGCAAATCAAATGCATGGGTCCTTCGCTTCGCTCAGGATGACAAGGCATGTGATGACAAGGCATATAAGGATGACAGCGGTTGCAAGTCATTTTGCTTTTCCCAACGCGCGCGCCAGGATCGCCATTCTCGTCGGGACTCCGTTGTGGACTTCGTCGACGATCACGGATTGCGGGCCGTCCGCGACTTCCGCGGTCAGTTCCAGCCCACGGATGATGGGCCCCGGATGCATCACGATCGCGTCGCGCTTGGCGAGTTTCAGGCGCGCACTCGTCATCTGATAGCGAGCGATGTAATCCTGCAGGCGAATCTTCTGTCCGGCGAGACGCTCCTTTTGCACGCGCAGCAGCATGATGACGTCCGTCCCGCGCAGAGCGTCTTCGAGATGGCGCGTGACCCGCAGCCCCGGCGCAAGCGTGGCGGCAACATCCGGCACGAATTCCGGCGGCCCGCAGAGGGTAACATTGACGCCGAATTTTGAGAGCAGATGGCACGAACTGCGCGCCACCCGGCTGTGAAAAATGTCGCCGATGATCGAGACGTGCAGCCCCTTCAACGTTTTCTTATGCTTCAGAATCGTGAAGGCGTCGAGCAGCGCCTGCGATGGATGCTCGTGCATGCCATCCCCCGCGTTGATCACGGGAATATCGAGATGACTTGCCATGAGATGGGGCGCGCCCGCGGAGGGATGGCGCATCACGATGCAATCCGCGCCGACCGCTCGAAGAGTGTAGCCGGTATCGAGGACCGATTCGCCTTTTTCGATGCTCGAGCCGGAAGATTGCACCAGCACCGTCATCGCGCCAAGCGATTTCGCCGCCACCTCGAACGAAGATCGCGTGCGCGTCGAGGCTTCATAAAAAAGCAGCACGACTCGCTTGCCGCGCAGCAGGGGACGCGGCCTCTGCGGATTCATGCGGCGGGCGAGCGCGAGCAGGCCCAGAATCTCTTTGGCTTCGAGATGCTCAATCCCGAGCAACGATCCGCGTACGGGCATGTTCATTGGAGAATAGGCAAACGGGGCATGATACGCGGCGAGCGCGCGCTGCCGCAAGAGGAACGCCTTGGGGCAGCATGCTGCTAAAAACTTATTTCTGGGACCGCAAGTTCCCTCAGCGGCTATAAAGCCGCCATTGATTTTGCACGACCAACGGTGCGGCCGGAAGCCGCACCCCTTCAAAACATTGGCTATCTACAAGTTTCTCATCAGCCTGTCAGCTCCGGTTGTTCCGGCCGAGCAGAGCGCCGCCAAGCGCGCCGCCTAAAACGCCCAGCAGGATGGAGGTGATCAGTAGAAAAATGACGATAAAAATCATCAGGAGTTCCAGCCCGTCGCCACTCTTGAAGCGCTGCAGCATGGCGATGGCTTGCGGATCGGTGGTGCGAGTAGCCGCCTGATCGATGACTTTCATTAACTGATCGCGAACCTCGGCTCCCTTATGCAGAAAAACCACAACAACCACCTGGAAGAGAGAGGAAATGGCGAAGCCAAGCAGTCCGCTGAGAGCCCCGAGGCGCACTCCCGCCGCGGGTTTGATCGCGCTGCCCGGCCAGCGCTGGCGGTAGAAAACGACGGCGAGAAATCCCACGCTGATCATGGCGATGAAGGGATACAGGCCCGAATACATGAGAATCGAGGCGATCACCGCGGCCAGGATGCATGGTCGAAACGCCGCCGACCACTCCACAGGAAGGACGACGGTCGTGCCTTGAGCACTCGGAATTGCAGACGGGGGTTCGGTGGCCAAGACCGGCTGCGCGGGCGGCTCCGCTACCATGACTCGAATTTGCGGAGCGGAACAGTGCGGGCAGAATGGCACTCCTTCTTCCACTCTTTGGCCGCACTTATGGCAGGCTTGATCCATGGATATCCGGAAACTTATTTTGACAGTACCTCAGCGGTGCGGCGAAGGCAAGGCGGGGAATGCCAACTAGATTTCGTCGTCTTTGCCGCGGCCGTAGAGATAGACGATCGAGAATGTACATCCCTTCGAGTCACGCGGCTCAACCGCGACTACGTGCTGATTGTGTTCCGTGCCAACTTTCAGCTCGGTGATGGGGCCGGAGTCCTGGTCGCAGGTCAAGTCTTTATCGCTGGAGTTCTTCCCGTCGGATTGATCGCCGTCAGATTTGACCTGCACGCCCTCGCCTTGCCTTTGCGAGTGGCACTCCAGCACGTTGCCGTATTTCTTTAGCTTGCCACGATAGTAGGCGATCACTTTTTCGGGAGCGTCGTCGGATTCGTACTTGGCAACGACGAGTTTTAGGCCGAAGCTTTCCGTCAGAAGTCCGAAGTTCAGCGGATCGTTGTTTTGGTCATGCACCAGCCGCGCACCAGGATAAAGCGGGAGGCCTGCTTTCTTTGCATCCGCGTCTGGACCGACGTGCAGATCGCCGACAGAGCTGCGGACGTCAAAACTTTTGTCCTGTTTGGCCGAGTCCTGGCTCCAGCCGACAATCGCCAGAAGCAAAATGGAACCGATCGTGAATGCGAGACGGCGATGCATAGGTATCCTCCGGAAAGCGTGAGGGTGGCTCTAACGAGCAGGACCTCAGGCGCCAAAGCACAAATTAATTCGGGCGACCAATTGGCACGACTTGAAGTCGTGCCCTTCCCAGTTGCAAATCGCTGATGAGCAATTCCGTTGATCCTAGATTTCTTCGTCTTTGCCGTGCGTGCGGACGTAGACCAGAGAGAATGTCGATCCCTTGCCTTCCGGTTCGACCGCTACGATGTGTTGATTTTCCTTGGTTCCAACTTTCAGTTCGATATTGCTGCCGGCCGATCCTTGGCAAGTGAGTTCGTGCGAGCCCTTGTCCAGCCCCTTGATGTCGGTGTTTACATCCAGGCCGCTGGTGTGGCAGAGCAGGACGTCACCGAACTTCTTCAGCTGATCGTCATAGAACGCGACAATTTTGGAGGGCGCCGCGTCGGATTCATATTGCAGCGCGACGACTCGCAAGCCGTAACCGAAGCCGGAAATGTTGACGTTGGCGCTCTTGTTGTCGTTGTCGGACTGGTTCGGTTTCAGGCGCGCGCCGGGATAGACCGGCAGGCCGATATCGGAGGCAGTGGCTTCATTGCTCACGTGAATGCCGCCGAGCGGCGTGCGGATGTCGACTTTCTTATCTTCCCCGTTGGGCTCTTTCTGCACATTGATGCTGCAGGCAGCGAGAGTCAGGGACAGGGCGGCCGCAGCGAGCGCGAGACGAAGTTGCAGATTATTTCGAATCATTCGGAGACCCTCCCTTGGCCACTTGTGCAGGATGATCGATTCCGGAGCCACGTGCCGCGACATTAGGGATGCTGACCGGCAAATGCCCGCGAATCGGAATCTCGCCGAACAGCGCTTTGACCGCGGCGACCTCCGACACCGACGCATTGGAGAACGTGCAGAGATACGTCTCGATCTTGGGAAAATCGCTGGCCAGGTACGGATTTCCCATGGCTAGAACCGCCGTTTTTTGTCCAGCGCGATCGAGCACTTGTTGGAGCAACGTTCCGGTCGCGTCGGCCATATTCATCGAATTGCCGATCTTCCCCGCCGTAGGGATCACGTAGACGGCGGCAATCACTTTCTTTGCCTGCGCGACTGCGTTCAGTACTTCGTCGCTCATCCCCGCCGCAATGCGCGGATCGACGTAAATCACATTCGCGTCGGGAATGCGTGCGCGCAGTTCGCGGCCAAAAGCGCGTCCAGCCTCTAGACGCACGTCTTCGGAGAAAATGACAGCGACGGTGTCGTTGCGTGTTTCCTCTCTTGTCATATACGGCAGGCCCGAGGGACTGGTTCCCTCAGATTTGAGTGGAAGCACCTGGCCATTGTCGCGCACCAGGGTGATCGCCGAGGCCGCGACCTCCTGGCCGAAAGTGGCGTTTTCCGGCTTGCCGATGACCGTCGCGAGCCGGTTGAGATCGACCGTGCGCTTCTCGTTCAGTCCGAGAGCACCCTTTGTTTTCAGTATTTTGAGGACAGACCGGTCCAGGCGCTGGCGCGAGATTTCTCCGGATTGTACTGCCTTGAGCATGGCGGAATAGGACGCTGGAAGATCGGCTGGGATCAGCAGCAAATCGTTGCCAGCTTTGAACGCCTCGACCGCGGCTCGACCGATGTCGTTCTGAAACAAATGCGTGAGCCCGGCCATATCGAGCGCGTCAGTCACAACGATGCCCTTGAATCCGAGTTGCTTCTCAAGCAGATCGGTTACCACAGCCGGCGAAATCGTCGCGACGTGGTTGGGATCGGGATCGAGCGCGGGTACAGTCACGTGCGCCACCATGACCGAATCGACTCCGGCGGCGATGGCTTCGCGGAAGGGCGGCAATTCGATCGATTGAAGATGAGCAAGGTCGCCGTTCACGCTCGCGACTCCTAGGTGCGAGTCGGTGGCCGTGTCACCGTGTCCGGGAAAATGTTTCACCGTGGTCAGCATGCCGGCTTCATGCGCGCCCTTGATGTAGGCCGCGACCAGATCGCCGACTTCTTTGGGGTCTTCTCCGAAGGAACGTGTGTTGATGATCGGATTGGCGGGATTGGAATTGACATCGGCGTCGGGAAAGAAATTCCAATGCACGCCAATGGCGCGCGCTTCTTCTCCGGTGATGCGGCCGAAATTCTCCGCGTCGGCGAGGCTGCCGTCGGCGCCGAAAGCCATTGCGTGCGGGAAGTTAGTCGTGCCGGTCAGGCGCATGGAGACGCCGCGTTCAAAGTCAGCCGCGAACAGCAGTGGCAGCTTCGAGTCGTGCTGCAGTCGGTTTAGCAGCTCGGCGGCCTCGTAGGGGCCCGTGCGCAGAAGAAATGGACCGTCGACGTGCACAGTCATGGCAAAGGAGCCGACGTGGTACTTCTTCATCGTGTCGCGCAACTGCAGGTACTCGGGGCTTTCGACGTTCAAAAATCCGGCGCGGCACCACACCATGAAGACCTGTCCGATCTTTTCCTGCAGCGTGAGCTTGTGCAGAGTCTTTTCGGCCCACTTGTCGCCGCGTTCGGAATGAGTGAGAGGCTGCGGATGTTTCTCTTTGGCAAAGGCCGGCAGAGCGAGCACAAGAATGAGACTGAGGAGTATGGCGGAGAGAAATCGGTTCATGGCAGGAACGATAAACGGAAGGGGGGAGTTGTGCAACGCGTGGGCCTAGTGTTGTGAGTGCCATGGCCTGTCAGCAGCAGCACGTGACCGGCGTCATGGCTAAGGTCTGTCGCAGTCGATTCGTTGACCCGTTACTTCTGCGATTCGTGGGATGAGCCTTGCCGAGTCAAAGTGGGGGTGAGCCCAACCACGCAGCTCCGTTCCCTGCCTTTCCAACCGGAGGATGACTCCGGTAAAACCATCGGTCCAAATTAAATCAATCCGGGTGTTAGCTTGCACCTCCCAGGACGATGCGCCTCTGCCTCCCGAGATCATGCTTTTCTGAGCCGGGGCCACACGAATCAAGGGTGATCTTTCGCCCAGCTTTCCGTTCCTCGGTCAAGCGTCAGTTCGATGCGACTGGGAGGCGTCATATATTGAGTGTCCTCGCCGAAGGACCATGGCCACCATCGTCCCAGGTTTATCTGATAACAGCCTGCGTACGACTGGACCTCGCACTTGGATGGAAGGCGTGGTTGCTCGCTGCTCTGGCCCATGCATTTGGGAGCTGGCACGACCAGAAGCAGAAGGAGCATCCCTGCGGGCAATGTTAAGCGCTCATAGCGCGTCATGTAACACTCGCCGTGGCGCAACATTTCTCCAAGCCGCTTCGATAGCTTTGCGCGCGATCCCGCGAGTGATGAGTTCAAGATGAACAAACGTAGCGCCACGGCGACCCCAGGCCCCCTTCACCGGCACGAATGCATCCGGATAATCCTTCGAGAAATTGTGCTGATCCTCGGGAGACAGCTTCACCATGCCCAGCGACGTCTCCGGATGGCCGAGTGTAGCGAAGGTTTTCCCTACCACGCGAAAATC
>Ga0335074_10010238_pt1 | contig 13106 bp, 10 predicted proteins | sample Lox_Sample_23_FD_206715 | JGI IMG/M metagenome (GOLD analysis project Ga0335074, IMG submission 206715) | Soil microbial communities from Loxahatchee National Wildlife Refuge, Florida, United States - Lox_Sample_2.3 | ecosystem: Environmental > Terrestrial > Soil > Wetlands | place: USA...
GACGGTCACGCAGACGCGCTGCCCGTCCGCCGCCCAGAACGCCCCGTTGGCCGACGACCCGTGCAAGTACAGCGTGTCGCCGTCGCGGCCGTAGGCGGTGGGCAGCACGACCGGATCGCCGTCCGCGATCACCCCGAAGTGGCAGATCAGGCCCGCGTCGAGCACCTCGTAGAGGGCGGCGCGGTCCACCTGGCCGCGCTCACGGTGCCTGCGCAGGGTGGTGCGGGGAGTGCTGGACAAAGGCGTGGTGTCGGTGCTCATGATCTCGTAGCCTAGGGTCCAGGTGGACTGGCACAAATAGCCAATCACGGAGGATTCCTGATGACCACTTTGCCATCGGGCCTGCCGGTCGTGGTGCAGCGGGCGGATTCGTTGCCGCTTGCCGTGCAGATATCCGCGCAGCTCGAGGCGGCCGTCACCGGCGGCGTGCTGCACGCCGGGGACCGGCTGCCGTCCAGCCGCGATCTGGCCGTCTCGCTCGGCGTGAGCAGGACGGTGGTGACCAACGCGTACGCCCGGCTGTTCGCGGAGGGGTGGCTCGAGGGGCGCCACGGCTCCGGCACCTACGTGGCCGACGTCGCGGCGCCCCCCGCGGTCCCGCGCGATTCGCCCCATCGGACCGCTTCGGTCCCGGGCGCGAAGCCGCCCGCGGCCGCGCCGGGAACGCCTGCGGGGGCCGACGAGCCCGCCGGACGGCCCGCGCCGATCGACCTGCAGCCCGGCATCTCCTGGGCGGACGGGATCGACCCGGCCGCCTGGCGGCGAGCGTGGCGGCAGGCGGGCGCGCACCTCCCGTCCCGCTGGCCCGACCCGTACGGGCTCCCGGAGCTTCGGGAGGCGATCGCCGCCTACCTGCGCCGGTCACGCGGGCTTGCCGTCGGGCCGGAGCGAGTCCTGATCACCCAGGGGGTGTCGAGCGGGCTGGCGCTGCTGGCGGACGTGCTCCTGGCGCCGGGCGACCGGGCCGGCATCGAGGAACCCGGCTACCCCACCGGCCGCGAGGTGCTGCGCCGGGCCGGGGCGGGAGTCGTGCCGTGCCGGGTCGACGCGCACGGCATCGTCCCCGAGGAGCTCCCGGGCGATCTCAGGCTGCTGTACACCACGCCCGCCCATCAGTACCCGCTTGGCGGCCGGCTCCCGGTCAGCCGCAGGCAGGCACTGATCACGTGGGCCAGGGCGACCGGCGCGATCATCGTCGAGGACGACTACGACAGCGAGTTCCGCTACGACGTCGGCCCGCTGCCGGCCCTGCACAGCATGGACCCGGACGTCATCGTCTATCTGGGCACGGCGTCGAAGATCCTCGCCACCGCCTTCGGCGCGGGCTGGCTGGTCGCGCCGCCCGAGCTGGTCGACAAGCTGGCGGCGCTGCGCCCGCAGCTCGGCGTCCGCATCCCCGAGCCGGTCCAGCACGCAATCCTCGCGCTGCTCCGCTCGGGCGACCTGGAGCGCCATATCCGCCGGATGCGCCTGGAGTACGGCCGCCGCCGCGCCGCCCTGGTCGACGGCCTGACCCGCGCAGGCGCCCGCGCGGGCTGGGACGCGGCGGACGCCGGACCGAACCGGGCGCCGTTCCGGCTGCTCGGCGACACGGCCGGCATGCACGTGGTGCTGGAACTTCCCGACGGCTTCCCGGTCGGCCGCCTGATCGACGCGGCCGCCGAGTGCGGCGTCACGGTCTACCCCCTCGACCGCTACTACGCGGGCAAGCCCACGATGAACGGCCTGATCATCGGCTACGGCACGGCCACCCTCCCGCAGATCCGCCGCGCCGCGTCCGAGCTCGCTACGCTGCTCAGACGCTTCCAGCCCCCAAGTCCGTTAGCCGGCTCTCAGAGCGTGACAGATCCGTGGCGTCGCTGGCCGGCCTCGTCCCACGCTCACCGTGCCACGCTCGCGCCACACGGCGCTCATTCATCTGATGCTTCGGCGCGTGATCACGAAGCCTTTCGTCAGGGCGAAGGATAATCATCGTTGGAGTGCAATAATCCTTCCCGATATCAAAATCATTCGCGATCATGGCGCCTTCAAGGGGCGTGATCGCGGAACGCAAGCGGCCGGTGTTAGCAAGGCGATGCAGGATGCCTATCGTGGGCCGGCGCGTGGTGCGCCTGCGGCTGGGAGTGCCGGCCGCCCGGTCGCCTGCGTTCCGGTGGGGTTAACTTGCTTGCTCAATCGCCGCGGTGCGGCTGCGCAGGCGGCGGAGCATCCGGGCGTCGGCGAAGCCGACCGTGCGGGCGGCCGCCTCCACCGTCGCCCCGTGCCCGATCAGGTGCTCAGCGCGCTCCACCCGCAGCACCTGCTGGTACCGCAGGGGCGTCATGCCCGTCGCGGCGACGAAACGGCGGGTGAGGGTGCGCTCGCTGACGCCGCAGTCCGCTGCCAGGTCCGCGAGCGGCAGGGTGTCGGCGAACCGTGACTCGATGCTGTCCTGGGCGCGGTGCGCGAAGTCGCTGAGATGGTTGCGGTGCCTGAGCATCGCGCTGGCCTGCTGATCGTCGCCGTTGCGGCGCGCGTAGACCACCATTTCGCGGGCGACCCGGGCGGCGATGACGGGGCCATCGCGGACCGCGATCAGGTGCAGCGCGAGGTCGATCCCGCTGGCGATCCCGGCCGAGGTGGCGATCCGCCCGTCGACGACGTAGAGGACGTCGCGGATGACCGTCGCACTCGGGTACCGCGCCGCCAACTCGTCCTGGATGAGGTGGTGGGTCGTGCAGCGGCGGCCGTCGAGCAGCCCGGCCCGGCCGAGCGCGTCGGCCCCGGCGCAGACGCTCACGACGGTGCCGCCGTCGGCGTGGTGACCCGCGAGCCGTCCGAGCGCGGCGGCGGACAGGACACCGGTGCCCGCGATCACGGGGGAACGCCAGCCGGGCACGACGACGAGGTCGTCGGTCGTCAGCGACGGCCAGTCGGTCGCCGCGCGGACGGTGGCGCCCTGCGCGGTGCGGACGTCTTCCTGCTCGGCGACGTAGCGCAGCTCGTAGCAGCAGCCGAGATCGGCGGCGGTGCTGAACGCCTGGGCAGGCCCGGCCAGGTCGAGCAGGTGCAGGCCGGGCACGAGCAGGAAGACGACCCTAGTCACGATCTAGTCAACGCGGCCGGCCGTCCGATCACTTCCTCGACGGTGGCGATGGTGGCGAAGCGCCCGGCCAGCGCGTACTCGGTTCGCTCGATCACCGCGCTGGCGGGCAGCGTGCGCGGGTCGGCCAGCAGCTCTTCCACCGAGTGGCCGGCCGGCGCGTCCCGGTGCGCGATCGGGTTGGTCGCGGTCGCCTCGGTGACGAACGCGACCTGATAGCCGAGGTCGGACGCGACCCTCGCCGTGGTCTCGCAGCACTGCTCGGTCCTGATGCCGCAGACGACGAGCTCGGTGACGCCGCGCAGCGTGAGCAGCTGCTGCAGACGGGTCGTGGTGAACGCGTTATGCGAGGTCTTGGTCAGGACGGGCTCCCCGTCGCGCGGCGCCAGCGGCTCGATCAGGCGAACGTGGCCGCTGGCCGGGTCAAAGGCGCCGCCGGTGCCTGGTTCGGTGTGCAGCAGCCACACGACGAGATCGTCGGCCGCCCGGACGCCGTCGACCAGGCGGGCGACGTCGTCGGCGATGCACGGGTTGGAGATGGCCTGCCAGAGCGGGCGCTGGCGAAACGATTCCTGGACGTCGATGACGATGAGAGCGCGAGTCATAGCCTCAAGCATGCTCGTTGGCCGGCCGGCCCAAAAGGCACGGTCAGGTCCCGCTGCGGACCGATCCGGTCACCGCGCTAGTCGATGCTGAGCTGATCTTCGAGCGGCGGCCCGACGTCGGCTGAACTAGGGTGATCCCATGAGGCTGATCAGGTTTGCGGCCCGCGACGGCGAGCCCCGGGTCGGGATCCTCAGCCACATCGGCGACGGCGGAGCGGATACGGTGACCGTTCTCGAGGCGGCGGGATCGCTGGGCGAGCTGCTTGCGCTGCCGCTAGCCGAGATCCGCCGGACCTGCGCGTCCCCGGCCGGCGAGACCGTGCCCGTGGCCGAGGTTCGGCTCCTCGCGCCGGCCGACGGGCGCATGGAGGTATGGGCGGCCGGCGTGACCTACGAACGGTCCAGGACCGCGCGGATGGCGGAGAGCGAGCAGTCGGCCGACATCTACGACCGGGTGTACGCGGCGGAGCGGCCCGAGCTGTTCTTCAAGTCGGCCGCCTGGCGGGTCAGCGGTCCGGGCGAGCCGGTGTCGGTCCGCGCCGACTCCGGCATCGACGTTCCCGAGCCCGAGCTGGCGGTGGTGCTCAACGCCGACGGCGCGGTCGCCGGCTACACCATCTGCAACGACATGAGCTCGCGGTCCATCGAGGGGCACAACCCGCTGTACCTGCCGCAGGCCAAGACCTACGCCGGCAGCTGCGCGGTCGGCCCCTGGATCGCCCCGGCCTGGGAGCTGCCCGACCCCTACGCGCTGACCATCGAGCTGACGATCTCTCGTGACGGCGGGACTGCCTGGGCGGGCACCGCGACCACCGCGACCCTGCACAGGAAGATCGACGAGCTGGCCGGCTGGCTGTTCCGCGAGAACGAGTTCCCGGCCGGGGTGATCTTGTCCACCGGGACCAGCCTGGTGCCCGAGCTGCCGTTCTCGCTCCGGGCGGGCGACGAGGTCCGCATCACGATCTCGGGGATCGGCGGCGCCCTGGTCAACCCCGTGGTGCAGGGCAAGGCCGCCCTTCAGGAAGCGCGGGCCGCCGAGCACCGTTGACGCCGGCGCTGAGCGAGCTCGGGCTGGACGCGGCGACGCCGAACCGCGCCACTCGCATGCGCCGCTCGGACTACAAACTGAGCATGCTGATGAAACGCCATTCTAAAGCGTCCACGAGCTTGGCTGCAGTTGGAGTGCCCGCCTGGGTGCCGCCTGACAGTTGATGACGGCTTGAACAGCCAGATCGATTAGGCGATGAGCCGGTGCTGTGGCCTACCGGTCACCGGTCGAGGCAACGTCTTGCAGAAACAAGAATTGCGTTCTAGTGTGATGCAAGCGGGGCGACCTGCGTTGGCCGGCCGCAAAAGAAGGCCGCTGCTTCGATGAAGGGCATCACTATGACTTCCGAGGTTCCGTTCCGGTTCTTCGACTGCGACAACCACTACTACGAGGCGCTGGACGCCTTCACCCGGCATATCGAGCCTCAGTACCGCAAGCGGGCGATGCAGTGGGCGCAGATCGACGGCAAGACCCGCCTGCTGGTCGGGGGCAAGGTGAACAAGTTCATCCCGAACCCGACCTTCGACCCGGTGGCGGCGCCGGGCGTCATGGACGAGTACTTCCGCGGGCGCAACCCGAAGGCGGCCGATGTCAAGCAGCTCTTCGGGCAGCTCGAGCCCATCCGGCCGGAGTACCGCGACCGCGATGCGCGCATCGCGCTCATGGACCGGCAGGGCATGGAGGGCTGCATTCTGCTACCCACGCTGGGGGTCGGGATGGAGCAGGCGCTGTCGCACGACCTGCCGACGCTGACCGCGGCGTTCCGCGCCTTCAACCGGTGGATGGAAGAGGACTGGGGCTTCGCGTACAAGAACCGGATCTTCGCCGCTCCCTACATGACGCTGGCCGACCCCGACAACGCGGTCCGCGAACTGGAGTGGGCCCTGGAACGGGACGCCCGGTTCGTGGTTATGGTCGGCGGCCCGGTCACCACCGCTCTGGGCAAGCGCGCACCCGCCGATGAGATGTTCGACCCGTTCTGGCGGCTGGCGAACGACGCCGGCATCACCGTCTGTTACCACGGCGGCGAGAGCGGGTACACCAAGTTTCTCGCGGACTGGGGCGAGAACGACTTTACCGAGGCCTTTCGGGCTAACGCGTTCCGCGGCCTGGTGTCCGCTGACCCGATGCAGGACACGATCGCCAACCACCTGGCGCGCGGGCTGTTCCGCCGGTTCCCGAACCTGCGGATGGCCTCCATCGAAGTCGGGTCGGCCTGGGCCTTCCACCTGTTCGAGAAGCTCACCAAGTCCTACGGCCAGGTCCCGCACCTTTACCCCGAGGACCCGCGGGAGACCTTCAAGCGCCACATCTGGGTCTCGCCGTTCTACGAGGACGAGCTGGCCAGCCTGCTGCGCCTGGTCGGACCCGACCACATCCTCATGGGCTCGGACTACCCCCACGTCGAGGGCCTGGCCGAGCCGGCCTCCTACATCAAGGACCTGCAGAACTTCGACTACACCCCGGAGCAGTGCAAAGCCGTCATGCGCGACAACGGCCTGTTCCTGGCCACCCGCCGCCCCGCCTGAGGGCCGGGAGGCGGCGGTGCAACTGACCCGGTCGAGCCTGTGCAGCATCCTGCTCGAGGAGGGCGAGGAGAACCTCGCGGTCCTCATCGCGCGGGCTGACCTGCCGGAGATCCTCGACTCAACCAGGGACGGGCCGGCCCTCGCGGCCCTCGGCCTGGGCGAGGAAGAGCTGCGCGACCTGCTGCCGGCCGTGAGCGGTGGGCCGCCCGCGGCCGACAGCGAAGACATGGCCGAGGCGTCACGGACGATCTCCGACCGGTGGGCATACCTCGTTTCCGTCTGGACCGGAACCTGGAACGGGACCCGTCCGCATCCCTAGATCCCCGGACCATCCGTAGCTGAAGAGTTCATCCCTTTCACGTCACAATGCAGAGGTGCGTTCCATGGGTATGCCCGTCGGCCTGCCGATCGTCGACACGATGATCGGGTTCCCGCACGAGGGATTCGAGCAGTACGACTTCATCCGCAAGCAGACCAAGGACCGCAACTCCAAGGAGGAGATGGAGTTCCCGGCCGAGTACATGTTCAAGGACGTGCCCAAGGACCTGCCGACCGGGGACCCGATCTCGGTGACACTGCACGAGATGGACAAGTACGGGATCGAGGTAGGCCTGATCGGCGTCTCCGACGCGACGTCGCGGCTGGCCCTGAAGCGGCACCCGGATCGCTTCGCGCCGTCCGGCAACATCCCCGACCCGAACGACGTCACCGGCAGCGTCCGCGCGCTCCGCCAGGAGTACGAGGACTTCGGCATCAAGGCGACCGGCGTCTTCCCGGCGGGCACCTTCCCGCAGGTGGCCATCGACGACCCGAAGATGTACCCGATCTACCAGACCTGCGTCGATCTCGACATCCCCATCTTCTGCACCGCGGGCGTGCCCGGGCCGCGGCTGAAGTACGCCCCGCAGGAGGTGTCCAAGATCGACGTGGTGATGTACGACTTCCCCGACCTGGTCTTCGTCACCAGGCACGGCTGCGAGCCCTGGGAGAAGCTGGCCTGGAAACTCATGCTCAAGTGGCCGAACCTGTACTACTCCACCTCGGCGTTCGCCCCCAAGCACTACCCGCAGGAGATCATCAACTACGCCAACACCCGGGGCGCGGACAAGATCATCTACGCCGGTTACTTCCCCATGGGCCTGAGCCTCGAGCGGATCTTCACCGACATGCCGCACGTCCCTTTCAAGGACGAGGTCTGGCCGAAATTCCTGCACGAGAACGCGCGCCGGGTGCTCAAGCTCGGCCAGTAGCGACACCGGCAGCCTGGCCGGCCAGCACGGTGAACAGGCGTGATGACGAGGCCGACCGGGGCCGAGGGATGAGGAGACAGCGATGCCGATCGCGCTGAGCGAGGATCAGAATTCACTAGCAGAATCGGTGACGGCGTTCACCGCCCGTCACGCGATCAGGACCGCGACCCGAGCGGAGTTCGAGGACCTGGCGGCCGGGATCTGGCCGCTGTCCTGGCAGGCGCTGATCGACCAGCGACTGCTCGGCCTGCACCTGCCGGAGAAGGCGGGCGGCGACGGCGCCGGGCTGGTGGAGCTCGCGATCATGCTCGAGGAGACGGCCTTCGGGCTGCTGCCAGGACCGGTGCTGCCAACGGTGCTCACGAGCCTGCTCGTCAGCCGGCACGGGGGAGCGGAGTTGCAGGACCGCCTGCTGCCGGCCTTCGTGGCGGGCGGGACGGGCGCCTGCGCCACCGAGGCCACCGGCCTCACGGCGACCAGGTCTTCCGGTGGCTGGGAGGTCAGCGGTACCACGGTGCCCATTCTCGGCGCCGTCAGCGCCGAGACCTACATCCTGGGTGCGCAGAGCGCGGACGGCGAGATCATCTGGTTCGCCGTGGCCGGGGAGCAGCGCGCCGCAATCACTGTCACCAGGCTGCAGAGCGTCGACCTCACCCGGGATATGGGCCGCCTGACGCTGTCCGGGCTGCCGATCCCGGCCGGCCAGCTCCTCGACATCGACTCCGCGCGGCTGCGCGCGACGGCCGCAGCCCTGTTCAGCGCCGAGGCGGCGGGCGTGGCCCGCTGGTGCCAGACGAACGGGCTCGCGTACACGAAGGTGCGCGAGCAGTTCGGCCGGACCATCGCCAGCTTCCAGGCGGTCAAGCATAAATGCGCACGGCTGTTCGTCCGCAGCGAGATGATCGCCGCGGCCGCCTGGGACGCCGCAGAGGCATTCAGCCAAGACGCCGGCCAGTTCGCCCTGGCAGCGGCCTGCGCGGCGGTGACCTGTCTGCCCGGCGCGGTGGACATCGGCCTGGAGACGGTCACGCTGTTCGGCGGCATCGGCTACACCTGGGAGCACGACACCCACCTGTACTGGCGCCGGGCGATGAGCCTGGCCAGCCTGCTGGGTCCGCGCGGCCGCTGGGAGCTGGAACTGGGCGAGATCGCCCGCAAGATCGAACGCCATCACGACCTGCGGCTGGACGACGAGCCCGACGGCCTGCGCCCGTGGGTCGCCGAGCGGCTGGCCGAGGCGGCGGCGCTGCCTGTGGACCGGCAGCGGGCCTACCTGGCCGAGCAGGGCCTGGCCTCGCCGCACTATCCGCGACCCTACGGGATCGGGGCCGGGCCGGTGGCGCAGGTCGTGATCTCGCAGGAGTTCGCGCGCGCGGGGATGATCCAGCCGTCGACCAACATCGGCGAGTGGGCCCTGCCGACGATCCTCGCGCACGGCACGGAACTGCAGCGTGAGGAGTTCGTGGACGCGACGCTGCGCGGTGATATCTTCTGGTGCCAGCTGTTCAGCGAGCCCGGCGCGGGCTCTGACCTCGCGTCGCTGCGGACTCGGGCCGAGAAGGTGGACGGCGGCTGGCGGCTCAACGGGCAGAAGGTCTGGACGTCCCAGGCCCAGGAGGCTGACTGGGGGATCTGCCTGGCGCGGACCGACCCGGACGTGCCCAAGCACCGGGGCCTGAGCTACTTCCTGGTGGACATCCGCAGCCCCGGGCTCGAGGTCCGGCCGTTGCGTGAGGCCAACGGCGGCTACCTGTTCAACGAGGTCTTCTTCAACGACGTTTTCGTCCCCGACCCGCACCTGGTCGGAGAGCCGGGCGACGGCTGGCGGCTGGCCCGCACCACCCTCGGGAACGAGCGCGTCAACATCGCCTCCGGAATGGGGCGGCGCCGGGACCTGCCCGCGGACTTCCTAGCCGGGCTGGGCGCGAGCCCGCCCGAGGAGGTGCTGCGGCAGGCTGGGGCGCTGACGGCCGACGTCAACGCGTTCGGGGCGCTCGCCCAGCGGCTGCTCCTGCGCCAGCTGTCGGGCCTGCATCCCGGAGCCGAGGCCAGCGTGCTCAAGGTCGCCGCGGCGTGGAATGACACCAACCTGCGCCGGGCGGTCATGGACTGGCACGGCGCCGAGGCGGCGGCCACCGACGGGGCCGGCGGCGAGGCCAGCCAGCACTACCTGTCCGTCCCGCCCACGCTCATCGGCGGCGGGACCCTGGAGATTCAGCTCAACGTCATCGGCGAGCTCGTGCTCGGCATGCCGCGCAGCTGAGCACGCTCAGTTCTCCGCGGCGCCGTCTGTCTGCGCCGGAAGGACACCCTGGCCGGAGTCTGGCTCGAAATCCCCGGCCAGGCTCCCCGGCGCGTCTGTAACTGCGCCGTGCGGCAGGGTCAGCCCTGCCAGCACAGCGGCGGCCAATGCCAGCGCGGAAGTGCCGAGGGTTGCGACCTGCAGGCCGTGCAGCCGCTCGGCCGGCGCTGAGCCATTGGCGGACGCGACGGCGAGCACGCTGAATGCCGCCAGGCCGATGGCGGTACCGACCTGTTGCGCCATGGAATAGACGCCGGCAACGGCGCCGCGCACCTCCTCGCTTGTGGTCGAGGTGGCCAGCGCGGCCAGCGGAACCTGGCTGACGGCGAGGCCGAACCCCAGCACCGCCCAGCCGGGCAGCAGCACCGTGGCGTAGTTCTCGGCCCGCGCCTCGGCGCCTATCCACGCGAGCGCGGCGGTGACGAGGCCGAAGCCGAAGACGACCAGTACGGTCGCGGAGAACCTGCTGTCGCGGCCATGACGCAGCAGGCGGGTCACGGTATAGGCGCCGACAGCGACACCGAGCGGGACGGGCAGGGTGGCGACGCCGACCCGCTGCGGGCTGTCACCCAGCACCTGCTGCAGGTAGAGAGATCCGAGGTAGACCGCGGCGCTGATCGTGGCGGCCTGGAGCGCCGCGATGACGCTGGCCGCCGATTCACTGCGCCGGATGACGGCCAGCGCGATGAGCGGGTCGGGCGAGCGTGCCTCGTGGATGACGAACACCGCGATGCACAGAGCTGACCCGGCTATCAGCGCGGCCGTGGTCGCGCTGGCCCAGCCGGCTGACTGTCCCTCGCCAAGGGCGTAGATGAGCAGGCCGAGGCCGACGGTGACGCTTCCCGCCCCGAGCACGGGCAGCCGGCGGCGGGAGACCGGGACGGCTCGGGCGGGCAGGTAACGGCGGCCCACTGCGATCCCGGCGGCGGTGATCGGCAGGTTGATGATGAATGCCCAGCGCCAGCCGAGGTAGCCGACGAGCACGCCGCCGACGGTGTAGCCGATGACGCCGCCGGCCGAACCCGATGCCGCCCAGAACCCGAACGCGCGGCTGCGGCGGGGCCCGTGGGTGAACTCGTCGCCCAGCAGCGCGAGGGCCGCCGGCGACACCATCGAGGCGGCAACGCCTTGCGCAGCGCGCGAGAGCACCAGCTCCAGCGGGTCGGCCGAGAGCGCCGCGCAGGCCGAGGCGACACCGAACGCGGCCATTCCGAGCAGGAACATCCGGCGATGACCGAACGAGTCGCAGAGCCGGCCGGCCAGCAGCAGCAGACCGCCGAAGGTCAGCGCGTAGGCGGTCACGATCCACGACAGGCTGGCTTCGCTGAAACCGAGAGCGTGCTTGATCTGGACGTCGGCCACCAAGATGATCGTGATGTCCACCGCCAGGATCAGCTGGGCGCTGCAGACGATCGCCAGCACGACGCCGGCCCGGCCGCGCGTGCCCTGCCGGGCCGCTGGATCGCTCACTGAACGCGGTTACCCACGGCGTCGTCGGCGAGCCAGATCGGAACGGCTGTGGCCTCGTCGAAGGGCATCGGCTCGACCGGGATGTCGCCGGATTCCAGCTGCCTGACCGTCAGCTCGCCGCCGCCGAACACGACGTGCGCGACGCCCGGATCGCGTCCGGCCCACAGGGACGCGCCGCCCGGGGCGGCATCGCCGGAGCGGACGAGCAGGTCGCGGCCCGGGCCCCAGGTGATGCGGAGCCAGCCGTGGCCATCCTCGGCGACGGCCCCGTGCAGCGCCCCGGTGAACAGCTCACGGGCCCGGTCGACCGACTCGACGGTGAGCCCGACCCAGACCACGCTGCGCGCGGGCTTGACCGCCGGTCCCGGCTTAACCGGGAAGGTGTCGGGTGGTGGTGTACGGGCCAGGCCCATCACTTGTGCGTCGTCGCTCTGCACCAGCTGCAGCAGCGTCCCGATGCCGCACTGCTTGGGGTGGAGGAACGCTTCCTGCCAGTAGGGGTGGCGGTTGTGGCCGTCGAGCACGCCGATGCCAAGCGCGGAGATCTCCTCGAGCGCCGCCTCCAGCGAACTCACCTTGAACGTGATGTGGTGCGGGCCGGGGCCGGCCCGGTCGATGAACCGGTGCATGAACCCGTCGCCGGCCCTGCCAGGCGCGATCAGCTCGACGTTGATGCCCGGTGGAAACATCAGCTGACAGGGCGCGAACTCGCCCGCGTCGCCGCCATGGCTCCACTGGCCGCCTAGCTGGGCGGCGAACCGCCGGAAGCCGTCCGGCCAGCTGCGCACGCCGACGGCGAGATGGTCGAAGTACACGGGTTCGGGCATCGTCGGGCACCGTCCTCGTCGAGCGCGGCCAAGTGATCTCCGCGGCCACGGCAAGACAGGCGGCGATGCCCGGCCGAGCGTGCGGCGGCGGTGAATGTTCAGCCCAACAGTAGAACAACGTTCTCGTATTGACCAGGCGTCAAGTCGTAGTTTCGCGATCACCCTGAGCATGGATGGGAGGCGCCGACCCCGGCCGTCGCCGCTGGACATCGCGTCATAGCTGGGTATGCCGTACAACCGGCCGGCTCACGACGCTGTCCGGCAAGATCCTTGACTTACTCTAAGAACCGGCCGATGGTTGACACCAGATAGATTGCGATTCTAAGTTGACATCAACCCGGCTACCCGACGAGCGACCACGCTCAGGGCGAAGGGGCGAGGGCAGGAGTCCGCATGGAAGACACAGTCGTACTCGTCGACAACCCCGCCCCGCATGTGCGGCGGGTGACCCTGAACCGTCCCGAGAAGCGCAACGCGCTTAACTCCGTACTCCGGCAGGAGATCATCACGGCGGTCCGCGAAGGCGAGACCGACCCGGACGTGCGGGTCACCGTCATCGCGGCGAACGGGCCGAGCTTCTGCGCGGGGTACGACCTGACTCAGAACGTCACGCAGGCCGGGTCGGGAGTGCCCGCGGCCGACTACCCGTACGCGGGCGCGGGCGGATTCCAGCGCAGCGTCGTCGACCTGTGGACGAGCATGTGGGACCTGAGCAAGCCGGTGATCGCCCAGGTGCACGGGCACTGCCTGGCCGGCGGGTCGGAGCTCGCCACCGGCTGTGATCTTGTCTACGTGGCGGAAGACGCCCGCATCGGCTACCCGGCGGTGCGGTTCGGCACGCCCGACATGCAGTATCACGCCTGGCTGATGGGCATGCGCCGGGGCATGGAGCTCATGCTCACCGGCGACTCCATGACCGGCGTCGAGGCGGCGGACTGGGGCTTCGCCAACCGGGCGTTCCCCGCCGCGGAACTCGCGGAGGAGACACTGCGG
>Ga0335074_10010239_pt1 | contig 13105 bp, 11 predicted proteins | sample Lox_Sample_23_FD_206715 | JGI IMG/M metagenome (GOLD analysis project Ga0335074, IMG submission 206715) | Soil microbial communities from Loxahatchee National Wildlife Refuge, Florida, United States - Lox_Sample_2.3 | ecosystem: Environmental > Terrestrial > Soil > Wetlands | place: USA...
GCGTGGGCTTCGCATTCGAGACCAACGACAAGGTCCGTGAGGCGATCCGTCAGATACTTCCCTTCCATCCGACGACGGCACAGAAGCGCTCCCTCGGCGAAGTTGTCGGCGACATGCGCAAGCCCTCACCCATGCGGCGCCTGCTTCAGGGAGACGTCGGCTCGGGCAAAACCATCGTCGCGCTCCAGGCCATGCTGGTCGCCATCGAAAACGGCTACCAGGCCGCGCTGATGGCGCCCACGGAGATCCTTGCTACGCAGCACTACCTCGCTGCTCGCAAGCTGCTGGAGAAATCGTCGCGGAAGTATCGAATCGTCCTGCTCACGGGCTCACTCGACGACGACAAGAAGAAACTCGCCCGGCGACGCATCTTTCACGGCGAGGCCGACCTGGTCATAGGAACCCATGCCCTCATCGAGGAAAAAGTCGACTTCGCCAACCTCGGCATCGTCGTCGTCGACGAGCAGCACCGCTTCGGCGTGCTGCAACGCTTCCGGCTGATGAAGAAGCCGAATGCCGCCGAGCCGGATGTTCTCGTCATGACCGCCACCCCGATCCCGCGCACGCTGGCGCTCTCTCTTTACGGAGACCTCGATCTCAGCGTCCTCGACGAGCTGCCGCCCGGCCGCACGCCGATCATCACAAAACAGGTTTCCGACGAGCGCGCCGAGGATGTATGGAAAGTGGTCCGCGAGCAGGTGCGCCGCGGTCATCAGGCCTACGTTGTCTATCCGGTCATCGAGGGCCCGAAGGACGACCAGCCCGAACTGGACTTCGCCGAGCCTGAACCGCAGGAAGAGACAAAGCCGGCGAAGAAATCCGCAGGCAAGAAGGCCCCGCAAAAGAAAACCGCTGCCCTCTTCGAGAAACCCACCCTCAAATCCGCAACAGAAATGTACGAGAACCTGCGGAGCACTCACCTGAGCGGCCTGCGCCTCGGCCTGCTACACGGTCGCCTCGACGCCGACGAGAAGGAGATCATCATGCGCCGCTTTCAGCGCGGCGAGATCGACGTGCTCATTTCGACCACGGTGATCGAAGTCGGAGTCGACGTCCCCAACGCCAGCGTTATGGTCATCGAGCACGCCGAGCGCTTCGGTCTTGCCCAGCTTCATCAGCTTCGCGGACGGGTTGGCCGCGGAGCCGCCAGGTCCTACTGCATTCTCATGACCGGCGGAAAGATCTCTCCCCATGCTGAGGAGCGCCTCGCAGCCATGGTCCGCACGCAGGATGGCTTCGAACTCGCCGAGCTCGACTTGCAACTTCGCGGCCCGGGAGAATTCTTCGGCACCCGTCAGGCCGGACTGCCCGATTTCCGGGTTGCCAATCTTCTGCGCGACCGCGCGATGCTGGAGCTGGCCAAGCAGGAGTCGGCGAAGTTCGTCGAGCAGGCCACCGCCGAGGCCACCGAAGAGGAAAGGAGGCGCGTCTGGGCTCGTCTCAAGGAAGCCTGGCAGCGGCGCTATGGCCTGGTTGAAGCGGGCTAGGCCCGAACCGCCCGTCAGCCGGGCAGCGTCATCGAGGGATCGTCGCCGGTCTTCTGCAGACGGTTGTTGTAGACCACCAGATCTACGCGGGCGATATCGAACGCCCTGGTTTCGATCAGGTTTTTGGTGCAGTGGCACAGCTCGGCCATCTTCAGATGCGAGTCGCGGCTGAGCTCCAGCCCGCATCCGATCAGCACCGCGTATACTTCGACGCACGCGGCGCGTGCAAATTCAAAATCCAGCGCGGCGACACCCTTTTCGTTCGTGCGTGTCAGCACCCATCCGCCACAGGCCAGCAGCGCGCCGGTCAGCACGCGTACCGTCCTCGCCGGATCGTCCGGGCTCAGAGCCGTCAGCCGGAGCATCCAACCGGGCGACTCATCGGATTCGTAACCATCACGCACACATCCCTCCGCACAATCTTTGATCGGATTGCGGGGCCGTTTCGTTAACTGTCCCGTGCTGGGACTTCGCCCCGGCGGCCATCTCCCTTTGCTTACATTCATCTGCAAAAATGATGTAATTTGCCCTCATGCTTGTCGGAACCGGCATCGACATGATCGAAATCGAACGCATCGCGCAATCCATCGCCCGCTATGGAGACCGTTTCCTCTCCCGCGTCTTCACCCCGGGCGAGATCGCCTACTGCCAGCGCAAGAAGAACAGCGCGGAGAGCTTCGCCTCACGTTTTGCCGCGAAAGAGGCCGGCGCCAAGGCCCTGGGCACGGGCATTCAGCACGGCGTTACCTGGAGGGAGCTCGAAGTGCGCCGCCTGCCGGGCCATCGCCCGAATCTTTACTTCAGCGGGCGCGCACATGAGATTGCCACGCAATTGGGGGTTCGCCACATTTCTCTGACTCTGACTCACAGCACCACGACGGCCATGGCCGCAGTGCACCTCGAAAATTAATGGCGCATCCCAAAACGGAACCGGATAGCCACCATTCAACCTCACTTTTCTGCAACATGACCCCCGGATCGGGCATCGAAAGTGCAAGTTGCTACGAGATGAAGTGTCTGGTTTGGTATGCTCACAGCCAGAGTGATTGTTGGTTGTAAGAGATATTCTTCCCGAGGGGTTCCTTGCCGAGCCAGCAGCAGGTCCAGTGGTCTCAACTTAAGGTCGGCGTGCTGGTCATCGTGGCCTTGTGCGCACTCACGGCCCTAGTTTTTCTTATGTCGGGAAGCACGGGCGGTTTCCTCACAGGCAAGATCACCATCGTCTCTTATTTTGAGAATTCTGCGGGACTGAAGCTCGGCGCGCCGGTGAACCTTGAAGGCGTGACCATCGGCAACGTAAAAAGCATCAAGATCATCCCCGAACGCAAGCTCACACCTGTCCAGGTAACCATGAGGGTTGGAAAGCAGTTCGCCCCTGCGATCCATACCGATTCGAAAAGCAGCCTGGACACCATCGGCGTACTCGGCGACACAGTCGTTGACATCGACAGCAAATTTGCCACCGGGCCGCAATTCCAGAGCGGAGGCGAGCTGAAGACCAACGAAACCCCCAATCTCTCCGATGTGATCAAGTCCAGCCAGGGAACCATCGAGCAGCTCAACGTGATCCTGGCCAAGGTGGATAACCTGGTCGACTCGCTCAATAGCGGCAAGGGATCCATCGGGCAGCTCATCAACGATCCCGCGCTCTACAATAAGGCCGTCGCCACGATCAATCAGATTCAGACCCTGGTGGATCAGGTTAGCAATGGCAAGGGGTCCATCGGCAAGCTGGTCGCCAGCGATGAGCTTTATAACCGCGCCAACAATGCTGTGGGGCATCTGGAGCACATCACCACCCAGCTTGACGAGGGTCATGGCAGCATTGGCAAGCTGCTCAAGGACGAAACGGTGTACAACAACCTGCGCCAGACTACGCAGAATCTCAACGAGCTGCTGGCCGGGATCAATCAAGGCAAGGGGGCCATCGGCCTGATGGCCAAGGATCCCAGGTTCGCCCAGAAGCTGAACGACACCATCACGCACCTGAATTCGATCCTTGAGGGCGTTGACAAGGGCGAGGGCACCGTCGGCCAGTTGGTCAAGAATCCGTCGCTTTATCACCACACCGATGACTTGATGGTTAACAGCAGCAAGCTGATAGATGCCTTCCGTCAGAACCCGAAGAAATACCTGACCATCCAGCTCAAGATTTTCTAGCCCTGAGATTTTCCAGACCCCGGCGCAGAGCAGCCCCTGGTGACCGATCCCGCGTTACATCTTAGTAAATGCCGTGATATTTTTCTTTGCGGGTGCATTTGCTGACTTTGCGCCCTGGTCTACCCGGGGTCGATGACAGATATCCCTTCCCATTCGGCAAATTTTGCTCCGAGGAATTCAATGAAGATCTCCCGTTTCGCCGGTGCATTCTTTTTCTGCTGCAGTCTGGCGTTCGCTCAAAGCGCTGTATCGTCCGCCGACAAACCTTCCGACGCCGCTCCCGTCGCGCCCAGGCCCATTCACAGCTTCGACCTCAGCGCCATCGACAAATCGGCAGATCCGTGCGTCGACTTCTACGCCTACGCCTGCGCCAACTGGCGCAAGAACAACCCCATCCCCGGCGACCAGTCGCGATGGGGGCGCTTCAACGAGCTGGGTGAGCGCGACCGCTATCTCCTCTGGGTGGACCTCAACCGCGCGGCCAACGACCCGAAGACGCCGCTCCAGCGTAAATATGGCGACTTCTACGCGGCCTGCATGAACTCGGATGTGGCCGATCAGCTGGGCGACAAGCCGATGCTGCCCGTCCTCGCCATGATCGACCAGCTTCCCGACAAGAAGGGCCTCGGCGCCCTGGTCGCGCGGCTGGAGGTCGATGAGGCTACAGGGACATTCTTCCGCTTCGGCTCCGAGCAGGACCAGAAGAACTCCGAGCGCGAGATTGCCGGAATTTATCAGGGAGGACTCAGCCTTCCCGACCGCGATTATTACCTGCTTGATGACGAACGCATGACCAAGATCCGCCAGCAGTACAAGCAGTACGCGACCGCTCTTTTCAAGCTTGCCGGAGACAACGACGACAAGGCTGCCGAGGAAGCAGACAGCGTGCTGGCCATCGAAACCGCCTTGGCGAAAGGCTCGATGCCCCGCGTTGATCTGCGCGATCCGAACAAGCGCTACCACCTGCTGCCGGTTTCCGACCTCGGCACGCTCGCGCCGGACTTCGACTGGACGGCTTATCTCTCCGGCATCCCCGCTCCCTCGCTGCGCGAAATCAACATTGCCACGCCCGACTTCTTCAAGGCCATGAATGCCGCGATCGAGAGCCAGAGCCTGGAAAACATCAAGGCCTATCTCCGCTTCCATGCCTTGAACAGCGCCGCGCCGTGGCTCTCCCGTCCGTACGTCGATCTCAACTTCGACTTCTTCCAGAAGACCCTGCAGGGGCAGGCTGAACAGAGCGCCCGATGGAAGCGCTGTACCACCCTCACCGACCGTTCCATGGGTGAATCCGTCGGCCAGGATTGGGTCAAGGAGAACTTCCCTCCCCAGGACAAGGAGGCGATGGAGAAGCTCGTCGCCGCTCTCGAGAAATCCCTCCAGCAGGACATCCAGTCGCTCTCATGGATGACTCCGGACACGAAGAAGCAGGCGGAAGCCAAGCTGGCCGCTTTCCGGCAGAATATCGGCTATCCCGAGAAGTGGCGCGACTATTCGAAACTGGAGGTCAAGCGCGACGATCTGATCGGCAACATACGCCGCGCCGATGCCTTTGAAACCGCATACGACCTGAACAAGATCGGCAAGCCCGTGGACGAAAAGGAGTGGGGCATGACGCCGCCCACGGTGAACGCCTACTACCGGTCCAGTAACAACGACATCAATTTCCCCGCCGGCATCCTGCAGCCGCCGTTCTTCGACGCCACCAAGGATCCGGCCGTCAATTTCGGCGGCATCGGCGTGGTCATCGGACACGAAATGACGCACGGCTTCGACGACCAGGGCAGCAAGTTCGATGCGCAGGGCAACGTCAAGAACTGGTGGACTCCCGCGGACCGCGCGGCCTTCGACGAACGCACCGGTTGCGAGGTGAATGAGTACGGCAGCTTCGAGCCCGTCACCGGCCAGAAGCTGAACGGCAAGCTCACCCTCGGCGAAAATACGGCTGACAATGGCGGCCTGCGCATCGCTTACCAGGCGCTGATGAGCGTGCTGGCAGGCGAAGGGGGCAATGCCGGGACAAAAAAGATCGACGGATATACGCCTGCCCAGCGATTTTTCATCTCATACGCCCAGCTCTGGTGCGAGAACCGCACCGAGCAATATTCCCGGGTCTCGGCCCGGACGGATCCTCATTCCCCCGGCATGTTCCGCGTGAATGGCGTAGTGCAGAATTTCGACGAGTTCGGCAAAGCCTTCGGTTGCCATAAAGGCCAGCCGATGATGCCGGATCATCCCTGCGTAGTCTGGTAGTCAACTCAGGTGTCAGCACCTTAGCGTTCAGCAAGTGCAGGCTGGCTGCATGTTTGAACGCTGATCGCTGATCGCTGATCACTGTTGCTATAGCCGAAAGCGTTTATAGCTTTTACAATGCAAACGGGAGCGATCCCGATCCAGTTGCCTGGTCGCATCTCTCCACGCCAGGATGAAGGAAGCGCATGAAGTTCAGGAAATTCGGCCAGATTGGTCTGGCCCTGGTTGTATCCCTCGGTCTTTGTTTTGGCATCACCTCGTGCAGCGTCGATTTCACCGCCGCGTTTCTTTATGTGACCGGTAGTCAGTACAACCAGGTTGGCGCCTTCAGAGTCATGAACAACACCGGCAACCTCGTCTCAGTCCAGGGCTCCCCCTACGGCTCCGGCGGCACCAACCCGGTTCGTGCTCTCGTCTCATCTACCGGGCGTTATATCTACGTCCTTAATGAAGGCACCCCCAGCGCCGATTCCTCGGGCAACATCACATACAGCGGAAGCAACATCGCCATCTTCTCCGTCGGCGGCAGTGGCAATCTGGCGTTCCAGCAGTCCTATACCAGCCAGGGGACCGGCTCCATCCGCTTCGGCTTCACTTCCACCGGGTCGTTTCTCTATGTGCTCGACAAGTACATGCCGGTGCAGAACGCCGCTGGTGACTTCATCAACGCCTCGACGACCCAAAGCACTACCTTCCCCTGCCCCGATCCAACCACTCCGGGGCTCTGGCGTCCTGTCGGCGACCTCACCGCCTTCAGTGTCGACACCAACACGGGCCGCCTCTCGCTGATCACCAACAACCAGCAGCAGAACGGCGCCGGCACACAGCTCACCACCTTTCCGGTCGGCTGCAATCCCATCGATGTCAAAGTCTCGGCGGGCTATATTTTCGTGACCGACAACGGTCCTGAGCCGACCACGGGGCTGACGCAGGCTGTCTTCGAATATGCGCTGAACCAGACCAACGGCCAGCTCACTCTCACCCAGAACTCTGAATTGCCGACGGGCGCCACGCAGATCAGCACCATCGGCAGCGACCAGGCCTCGAAGTATATTTACATCCTCGACAGCGGCGGGAACCAGATTTTCTACTACACCATCGGCACGAACGGGCTCCTGCAGGCAGTGACCGGCAGCCCCACAGCCAACTTCGCTTCGGCTGTCGACCCTGTCGCTCTCACCTCCGACAGCAAGTCGAAGTTCCTTTACATTGCCAATGCCGGACCGGCTTCGGGCACCACCAACCCCAACAGCGTGATCAGCGCCTTTACGATCGCGGCTAACGGAGTTTTGGCCCCCGTTTCCCCACCCACGTTCAACACCGGCTCCGGGCCGCAATGCATCCTTGAAGATCCGTCGAATCAATACATCTACACCGCCGACTCCGACAGCAACACGGTGAGCGGCGCCGTGCTGGACCCCAACTCGGGTAATCTCACCGATCTCCGTAACGCCACAAGCTACGCCACCGTCGGAACTCCCACCTGGTGCGTAGCCAGCGGACATGTCAACTAGCTTGCAAAGCCTCTTCCAGGCTCAAGGCGGCTCGCGTGAGCGGGCCGCTTGCTTTCACACAATACAGACCGCCTGAGGCTGCTGGCCGAAAGGCGCGCAAGCTTTTACAATTCAATCGGGAGCCATCCCAAAACCGCAGCCTGTGCTCTTGGCCAGGACGAAGGAAGCGCATGAAGTTCAGCAAATCGGGCCAGGCACTGCTGGCCGTCGCAGTCTCCATTGGCATAGGACTCGGACTTACCTCTTGTGGCGAAAGCAACACCATCGACTACCTGTACGTCACGGCATCGAAGAATAATCCCGGCCAGATCAGTGTCTACCTGGTCGATCAGATATCCGGTGCGCTGACCCAGATTAAGGATTCTCCCTACAGTTCCGGGGGACGCAACCCCGTTGCCGAGATCACCTCTCCCAACGGTAAGAATCTTTATGTGCTGAATCACGACGACAACACCCTCGTGGATTTCGCCATCGGCACCGACGCCAAGCTCTATCAGCAGCACACCTACAACACCCCGGGGACCGAACCCGTAGCGCTCGCCATGGACCCAACGGGCAGCCTGCTATTTGTTGTCGATTTCTACCAGGCTGGCTACACCGATGCCAATCCCGGACCGGGCGCGGTGGTCGTCTACCCCGTAAACTCTGACGGCAGCCTCGGAACCAACATTGCCAACGGAAATCTTCCCTACTGGCCGGTGCAGAACAATCCTTCGAGTGTGAATATTCCAGTGCCATCTACGAACTGCCCCATGCCAAACACGACATACATGGAACCGGTATACGTGGTGAACACAAATACGGCTGCGCAGGCTGGAACCATTTCCGCTTTCACCTTCCCTGTAGTCCAGGCCAAGTCCGGCAGCGGCTGTATGGTGTCTTCGGGCGCGCTGACCGCCATCCCCGGCAGTCCCTTCCAGTCCGGCGTTGCGCCGAATGCCAGTGCGAGCGACCCCACCGGCCGCTTCTACTACGTAACCGACGGCGCCACCAATCAGCTGATCGCATATGGCATCCAGACGAACGGGGCGCTGGTCCCCGTGCAGAACGGTCCCTTCAAGACCGACGTCTTCCCTGACGCTGTGACGGTATCGGCCTCGGGCATGTTTATTTATGTCGCGAATTACAATTCGAACGACATCAGCGCCTATGCGATCGATGACAGCACCGGCGCGCCATCGAGCCTGGCAACCGCGACCTTTGCCACCAAGACTGGCCCAACCTGCGTTCTGATCGAGCCCGCCTTCGGCCGCTACCTCTACACCTCCAACTTCCTCGACAACTCGATCACCGGGTACAAGTCGGATCCCAACACGGGCAACCTGACCGGAACCGAAAACAGCCCCTATCCCACTGCCGGTCAGCCGACCTGCACGGCGGCGATCGCCCACGGCAATCATGCCGGCGAGCACGTACAGGCTACCTCGGGCAATGGCGCCTCCTAGTTCGGGACCGCACGCAAACTTAACAAAGGCCCGCTTCCGGCGGGCCTTTCCTTTTGGCCTACGACCGGGACTGTTTCTCCGCCAGCTCGCTCACCAGGGTGGCGATCTGAAGGGCCCTGCGCGGGCTCAGGTTCACAAAGACAATCCCCGCGCCGCGCTTCCGCCGCAGCGCTGCAATGTTTCCCAACACTCGAAACTGCAGCTGGTTGGTAACGAAATAGACCTCCACCTGAGTTCCCCGCTCCAGGTCCAGCAGAGGCGTTTCGATATAACAGCCGGTCAGGCTCAGGTTCAGAATCCGCCCGCGAAAGAGCAGCCCGCCCTGGGGCAGAAAGACCTCCGCATGGCCTTCACATCCATAGCGAGGATGCGCGCGCTTTTCCTGTCCCTGGCTCTCGTTCCCCTGAACTGACGAATTCGCCACCCTCGGCGCGGGAGAAGCCGTTATGTTCAGGAGCTCGCTCATGCAGCCTCGCAGATCGCACCCGTGGCCGGACACGCTTTCTGAATGTATCGGCGCCAGGGAGCGGAAAGTTTACAGGTTTTTTCGAAGACGCCTCAGGCCGCAGCCGGCCCGCGGCCCTCGGTCCGCATCCGGCGCCGGATCCATCTCTGGCATGGCCGCTCGACGAACAGCATCACCAGGATCGCCCCGCCGACCAGCAGCCCATAGCTGAGCCACGGATCGAACTGCGCCAGGTGCAGCTTATCCAGGACGTGCGAATTATGGATCAAGAGCCACAGGTTGAAGTGCAGAAGATAGAGGCAGTAGCTCGCCCGCCCGATCGCGGCGAAGGGGAAAAACCCGAAGAAGCGCGCGATCAGGTTCTGCCCGGCAAGGCCCAGGATCGCCAGCCCGAACAGCGGCATCAGCAGCCCGTCGTGCATCATCGGATACGGCATGTGGTCGCCGTAGTAGAGGATCGCGTACAGTCCGCCCATGCCGGCAATCCCCAGCACCAGCCGCTTCCAGTTATCCCGCGAGATCATCCCGTCCAGATCGGCCAGTGCAATCCCAAACAGAAACGACGGAACGTGCGGCGGCGGCGAAAACTTTAACGCCCGCATCCAGAACCCATCGGTGTAGCGCCCGGGATGCAGATCCCCGTCCGGATGCAGCCACATATACAGCCCCGGCAGCACCATCCCCAACACCCAGAGCCCCGCCATCACCCCTAGCAGCGGCCACAGGCTCTTGGGGCGCTTCCAGAGTATGACAACGGGGAAGATCAGGTAGAAGAACACCTCGGTGCACATCGTCCACGCCGGCGTGTTCCAGAAGGTCGCCAGCGTCGGCACCCAGGCCTGCACCAGCAGCGGAGTCAACAGCGTTCCCAGTGCAAACTGCCCATGGCTGCGCGCGAACCATTCGTCCATCAGCATGCCCGCCGACAGCAGCAGCGCGAACAGGTACACCGGATACAGGCGCGAGAGCCGCGCAATCCAGAAATTCCGCGTGCTCAATTGCCCCGCTGCCGCCCGGTCAGCGTAGTTGTATGCGAGGATGTAGCCGGACATCAGCAGAAAGAAGCTGACCGACGTATAGCCGTTGTCCACAATGGGCGCAAACGGCCCGAACCACTTGGGATTCGAGAAGTGAAAGAAGACGATATTCAGCGCCGCGAAGCAGCGCAGCCCGGTCAGCGCGGGAAGATTTTCCTTCTTCGCGCGCGGCACGGCCGGTCGTGAGACGACTGCCGGCTTCACGGAAGCCTGGCATTCCTCCGGCTCCGCAAGGGCAGGCAGCCGCAAAACTGGCACGGATTGAGCAGGTGCGCTCAAATAATACCTTCTAGTTTGATTGGACGCAGATATGCAGGTAGTAAGACGCGGACCTCACGCCGTGACCAGCGACCCAACCTTTTCGCCGGAAATCACCCGTCGGATATTTCCCGGTTCATTCATATTAAAGATGATCATGGGAAGGTTGTTGTCCTTGCATAGGCTCACCGCGGTGGTGTCCATTACGTTTAACCCCAGCCGCAGAATTTCCATGTAGGTAATCTGCTCAAATTTAACAGCGTCCTTTGAGATGACCGGATCGGCATCGTAGATGCCCTCGACCTTGGTCGCTTTCAGGAGCACATCCGCCTTGATCTCCATCGCACGCAGCGAGGCGGCCGTATCAGTTGAGAAATAAGGATTGCCCGTGCCCGCCGCAAAAATCACCACCCGGCCCTTCTCCAGGTGCCGGATCGCGCGGCGCCGGATATACGGCTCGGCAACCTGATTCATCTCAATGGCCGACATCACCCGGCAATGCAGGTCCTGTTTCTCAATCGCGTCCTGCAGCGCGATGGCATTGATCACCGTGGCCAGCATGCCCATGTTATCGGCGGAAACCCGGTCCATTGCCTTGGCCTGTTCGGCAACGCCGCGAAAGAAGTTGCCGCCGCCGACCACAATCGCCACCTCAACACCCAGTTCGTGAACTTCGGCAATTTCCCCGGCTATTTCGTGGACTTTGTCGACATCAACACCAAAACCCCGGCCTGCGGCCAGTGCTTCCCCTGAGAGCTTTAAGACGACCCTTTTATACATTCACCTTCGAGTATCGCACGCGGGGGATTATCGCGAACAGGGAGCCGGCTTCGCACCCGTTTTCGTGGCACTTTCCGCGAGCTCCCAGTCGCGAAGACGCCTCACTGCGGATACTGCCTGGGCCCCCAATGGAGAAGGTTCCAGTAGGACTGCACGATCGGCTGATAGATATTCGCCAGCGAATGATTGCCCCAGTCGTCCCACGTCTGCCAGACAAATGTGCCTTCATATCCGACGTGCACGTAAGGATCAGCGGGAATTACCGGCTCGAGCGAAACCATGCTTGGCACAAAGTCGCACAGATTGGCGATGCGGAGGCTCGCCGGCACCTGCTGGTTGTACGCGGTGGCAAACGCCTGATCGCCGACATGCAGGCTGCCGTAGCTGATCACCAGCGTGTTTCCCGCCGTCAACATGCCGCTGGCAATAGCGTCGAGGGCGGCCAGCGAGGCCACCGCTCCTCCCAGGCTGTGCGCACCGATAAACCAGGGGACATTCGGCTTGAGGGCAACGGTGCTTTGGATCGCCTCCATGCACGATTTGGCAAGTGACTTGAAAATCAGATTGCTGTTCACGTAGAAGGCATAGAGATACGAGTTGACGAATCCGTAGCTGTTCTTCTCCCACCATTGGCTGGGCATCAGGCATTGCGTATTGTTTCCCCAGCCGAGCAGGTCATAGCCCGCTTCTTCCAATGTGACGGTGCCGCGAAATATCAAGATATTGTGCGAGCCGTCATCCGCAGTCGCGGTGAATCCGAAGAGCTGGTAACCGGGAATCGGCGTTCCCGGAGGCGTTGGACCGGTGCAGGGATTAGGAGCCGCCCCCGGGCAGCTGGCATAGGCGGCGAGAACGCGTGGCACCGTCTTGGTCGCCGGCGCCGCATCACCCGCGGGTAACGCCGGCGTTGGCAGGCTCTCCGTGAAGGGATTGCCATTCGGAGCGGCCTCATGAACCCAGATCGTCTGGATCGAGTTATAACCCGGCAGAACCGGGGTGAGATTGGAACCGTTGTTGTAAGCCGAGTAAGCTTCACAAACTCCGCCGGCCAGTCGAATGGCCACATCTTGCAGTGTCAAACCGATAGGCAGAGCAGCTTCAATGGCGTTCAAAGGGGAGGGATCTGTCATTTCAGTAAATCCTTTCGTAGCGGTCTACCGCCGACCGAATGATAGTACGGTTCCCCGGTCTGAACTGTGTGCGGTTCGGCAGCGTATAGAAATTTAACCGGCCATTCGTCACAAAGAGACTTGCGCAGGCCCCGGTTAACTGTTACGCTCTGTAGCGTTATGACTAGTAGCAGACATCCCACTCACGACCCCGCGGAACTCGGCGAGCTTGAACGCGCCATCATGCGCCTCGTCTGGCAGCACGGCGAACTCACCGCAGAGCAGGTGCGAGAAGAGCTGGACGAACTCGACCGGCCTCTCAAGGACTCGACTATTCGCACCGTGCTTCGTCGCCTCGAAGAAAAGGGCTACGTCAGCCACACGGTCGAGAATCGCACCTTCCGCTATCGCCCCGCCGAGACCCGGCAGCTCGTCGCCGGACGCGCCGTCAAGCGCATCATCGACCGCTTCTGCGACGGCTCCGTCGAGGCGCTGCTCGTCGGCATGGTCGATTCCGAAGTCCTCGACCAAACGGAATTGCAGCGGCTCGCCGAACGAATCGCTGCCGCCAGGAAAGGAAAGAAGGCATGATGTCC
>Ga0335074_10010240_pt1 | contig 13105 bp, 9 predicted proteins | sample Lox_Sample_23_FD_206715 | JGI IMG/M metagenome (GOLD analysis project Ga0335074, IMG submission 206715) | Soil microbial communities from Loxahatchee National Wildlife Refuge, Florida, United States - Lox_Sample_2.3 | ecosystem: Environmental > Terrestrial > Soil > Wetlands | place: USA: Florida...
GCCCGGCCGCATCCGCCGGCGCCGTCTCCGCCCCGTACTCCTCCGGCCGCGGCACGAAGGCGGTGCGCAATCCGGCGGCGCGCGCGCCCTCCAGATCGGAGGGATGCGCCGCCACCATCATCACCTGCCGCGGCGCCAGTCCCAGCAACGTGCAGGCACCGCGATAGGTCTCCGGATCGGGCTTGTACTGTCGGAACAGGTCGGCGCCGAACACCATGTCCCAGGGCAGGCCGGCCCGCCGCGCCATGTTCACCAGCAGCGCCACGTTGCCGTTCGATAGCGCCGCGATGGTCCAGTGACGGCGCAGCCGGTTCAGCCCCGGCAGCGCGTCCGGCCAGGGGTTCAGCCGGTGCCAGGCGCGCGTCAGGTGATCGAGATCCGCGGGTGCCAGCCCGGACAGGCCGAAGCGCGGCGCCAGTGCCTGCAGCGAGGCCCGGTGCAGCGCATCCAGCACCGCCCATGGCTGCTCGCCGCGCCGCACCCGCTCCAGCGACGGGCGGTAATCGCCGCGCCAGGCGTCGACCAAAGCCGGCCAGTCGACCGTGATCCGCCGAACCGTGCCGAATTCGGAAAGTTCCGCGATCAGACTGGCGCGCCAGTCGACGACGGTGCCGAAGACGTCGAACAGCAGCGCGCGCAGGCCGGACATCCCGCCAGCATAGAGCCGTTTCGCCATCGGGGGGAATGACTGCCCCGGCGCCTCGACCGGCCGGGCGGCGCCGTTCAGTGCCGCCCGAACATGCCGAACAGCCCGCGCAGGAAACCGGGCGCGAGCGCGGCGAGCGGATTGACGCTCACCGCCGGATCGGCGAGCGAGCCCCGCACCCGGTAGGTGGCGGCGAACACGCCGCCGCCGCGCTCCGGGCTGAACAGCCGCCCGAGCAAGGGAATCCGTCCCAGGAACGAGTTCAGCATGTAGGCCGGCACGATCGTGCCCTGCAGGTCCGCGGTGTTGGCGGCGAGATCGATGCGCCCCTTCGCCGTGATGCCGAGCGATGCGTTGAAGGCGCGCGCGTCATCGAGCTGGAGCTGGTCGTCCTGCATGTGGAACGGCGCCACCAGCCGGGTGAACCCCATGCCCGGGCCGCGCAGCGCGTCGACCAGCCCGTACAGCGTCATCGCCTGCAGCAGCTTCGCCATGGCCGGGGCGTTGCGCACGCGGAAATCGCCGATCTGCGCGGTGCCGGCGAGCGGATGGGCGGCGCTGCGGTCATCGTACTGGCCCTGCACCGAGAGCTTGCCGCCGCGTATGGCGCCGGTGATGTCGAAAGCGCGCAGCACCGCACCGGCATCGGCGGCGCTCGCGGACAGATGCCGACCGGTTCCCTGCGGCACGATGCTGACCCGGATGTCTTCCGGCGCGCCGCTGCTGATCGTCGCCGCCCGCACCACCTGCCCGTCATCCTCGATCCGCGCCTGCACCGCGGTGAGGCTGGCGCCTTCGGCGACCAGCACGCGGTCGAACCGTGCCTGCACGGCCCAGGGTGGCCCGCGCGTCGCCGGTTGCGCCGGTTTGTGCGCCGGGGTGGGTTTGCGGGCGAGCTGGCCGGAGAGGTCGAGCACCGGTCCTGCGAGATCGACCGTGATCGGATCGCCGGGGTCCTGGGCGAACCGGATCTCGCCGCTGGCGCGGGTGCGACCGATCGCGGCCTCGGTGAGCCGCAGCGCCACCGGCTGACCATTCGCCATCACCGCGCTGCCGCGCAGCACCAGCCCCGGAGCGCTGGCATTGATCGCGTCGACGCCGGTGATCCGGTCGCCCTGCAGCAGCAGCTCGGCGTCCAGCGCCGCCGGCGCCCCCGCCGGCTTGCGCCAGTCGATCATCCCGGCATCCAGCGCCGCGCGGCTGAGATCGGCCGCGAGCGTCACCGTCGCACTGCCGTCGCGGCGCTGCGCGTAGTGCACCTGCAGCGCCGCCGGGCCGTGCAGCATGCCGGCCGTGTCGATCCCGGCGGCGGCGAGCTGCCGCGCATCCGCGGTGCCGGAAAGACTGACGCGCGTCAGCACCTCCGACGGCGGTCCGGCGCGGAAATCCGTGGCCACGTCCAGCGTCAGCGGAATGCCGGCGAGCGTCGCGGTGCCGTTCAGCGTCAGCCCGTCATTGCTGGCATCGATCGCGAGCGCGCCCTGGTCGAGACCGCGATGCGCCACCAGGTCGCCGATATGCACGGCGGCGAGCTTGCCGGCCGCATGGATCGCGATCTGCTCGATCGCGACCTTGTTCTCGAGCGGCAGCTTGACGTCGAGCCGGATGCGGGCGGTGCCGGACGGATCGTGCAGCGGCAGTGGATGTTTGCTGAGCAGCCGCAGCCGCGGATTGCGCAGCAGGGTGATCGCGTCGGCGATCGGGCCGGCGATGTCGACGGTGATCGCACCTTCCTGGTCGTGCGTCGTCAGGCCGGTGATCGTCATGCTGGCATCGCGCATCTGCAGGGCGCCCTGCCGTCCGTTCTCCGCCGTGATCTGCACCGCGTCCGGTCCGAGCACTTGCAGCTTCGCCTGCGCGTGTTCGATCGGCGGCACCGGGCGCAGCCAGTGCACGGTGACGTCGTCGCCCAGCACCTGGCCGGACGCGGCGGTCAGCGCCAGGTCGGAGAGATCCGGCTTGGCCTGCAGCGTCAGCGCGACATGCGCATCATGCGCGATGCCGGCGGTGAGGTTCTCGGTCAGCCATGGCCGCGCGCCGCCGCCGGTGCCGGCCGGCCAGTAGCGGCCGAGATCGGCGAACGGCACGCGGTCGAGATCGATCGTGAGCTGCGCCTGGACGCGCTGCGCCGCGCGGCCGAGATCGCCGGCGACCCGGATGACCGGCCCGGCGCTGCCGTCCGGCGCCGCCAGCGCGAGCTGCAGATGCAGCGTCATCGCCTGCAGGTCGCCCGCCAGGTCGAGCGTCACGCGCTTCAGGCCGATCGCCGTGCCCATCATCCGCGCCGCGCCGGCGCCGCCTTCGGCCTGCAGCGTGAGATGCCGCGGCAGCAGATCCGGCCCGAGCTCGGCCGAGGCCGCGAGCGTCACCGGCGCGTCGAGGGCGGCGAGCGGCGCCAGCGCCGGCACGGCGCGCGCCAGATCGGCCGGCGTCACCGGCGTCAGATGCGCGCTGATATCGGTCGCGGTACCGCCCGGAGCGACATGCGCGATGGCAGAAAACCGCGCCTTCGTCGCACCCAGTGCCAGCGTCACGCCGGCGGTGCCGGTCACCACGCCGCGCTGGTCGCGCTTGAGGTCGATATCGGCATCCGGGGCGCGCCAGGTGGCGCCGATCTGCCGGTCGATCACTTCGACCCGGGCATCGCGGATCAGCACCCGGCGAAGCTGGTCGAACTGCAGGCCGCCGCTCGCCGGCCGCGCCCGCACGACCGGCGGCCGGGTGAGTTCATCGAGCAGCCGGGCGAAGCCCTGGCCAGGCGGCACGGCTTCCGTCGCCGACGGCCGCGGCAAGGCGCCGAGATCGAGCGTGGCGCGACCGTTCGCCTGCCGCACCAGGCGCACGCGCGCGCCGTCGATCTCGACGGCCCGCGGCGCGATGACGCCCTGCAGCAGCGAGAGCAGCGAGAACGACGCCTCGGCCCGCGGAATCTCGTCCAGCACCGCGCCGTGCGGGCCGATCGCCTGCACCGCGGTCAGCCGCACGCCGAGCGGCCGGTCAACGCCTTTGAACCCTTCCCAGGCCAGTGCCGCGCCGCCGATCCGATAGTGCGTCGCAGTGGGCGGCGTGTTGGCCGCGATCTCCAGCCGGTGCGCCAGCCAGGGCAGGTCGATCGGCCCCTGCGACAGCCGCCAGGCGAGCGCGCCGATCGCGATCGCCAGCAGCAGCGTCAGCGCCAGCGCGATCTCCAGCAGCAGCCGCACCACGCGGAACGAGTGCCGCCCGACATGACCGCAGACTTGACCGACCCGTCTCAGCACGGTTGGGTCCGGCCGGCATGGGCCCGCCGCTCGCCCTCCCGGATCACTGGCCGCGCCCGGCCGATGAAGCGGCCGCCGAACGGCTGATCGAACGCTTCGCGGCGCTGGGCGCGGCGGAGGCGCGGCTCGCCGGCCAGGGCCGGGCGCGCGCCATGCTCGCGGCAATCGGCGGCAACAGCCCCTATCTCGCCGACCTGGCGCTGCGCGAGGCGGCGACGCTGCGCGCCGTGGTGCAGCGCGGGCCGGACCCGGTGGTCGCGGCCGCGCTGGCGGAGCTCGGGCGGATCTCCCCGGCCGCGCCCGGACCGCGCATCGCCGCGGCCCTGCGCCGCGCCAAGCGGCAGATCGCGCTCACGGCGGCGCTTGCCGATATCGGCGGGCTCTGGTCGCTGGAGGAGGTGACCGGCACGCTTTCCGACCTCGCCGACGCGGCGCTCCGGCTTGGCGTCGCGCATCTGCTGCGCGCGGCACACGAGGCGGCCGACCTCCGGCTGCCGGATCCCGCACAGCCGGCGATGGAGAGCGGCCTCGTCGTCCTCGGCATGGGCAAGCTCGGGTCCCGCGAGCTGAACTACTCGAGCGATATCGACCTCATTCTGCTCTACGACCCGGCTTCCCACCCGAACCTCGGCGATGCCGCGGGGCGCGTGTTCACCCGCTTCGCGCGCGACCTCGTCGCATTGATGCAGACCCGCGACGCCGATGGCTACGTCTTCCGCACCGATCTGCGCCTGCGTCCCGATCCGGCGGCGACGCCACCCGCCCTGTCGCTGCCGGCGGCGCTCACCTACTACGAGAGCATGGGCCAGAACTGGGAGCGTGCGGCGATGATCCGCGCCCGCCCGGTGGCCGGTGACCTGGCCCTGGGCTCGCAGTTCCTCGAGGCCATACGCCCTTTCATCTGGCGCCGCCATCTGGACTTCGCCGCCATCGCCGACATCCGGGCGATGAAGCAGCGCATCGACGCCGAGCGCGGTTCCGCGATCGGCAGCGCCAGCAACCCGGTCGCGCGCATCGCCGGCCACGACGTGAAGCTCGGCGAGGGCGGCATCCGCGAGATCGAGTTTCTGGTGCAGACGCTGCAGCTCGTTTGGGGTGGCCGCAATCCGGCGCTGCGCGAGCCGCGGCTGGAGCCCGGCCTGCGGCTGCTGGCCCGGGCCGGGCATCTGCCGCGCGAGGCGGCGGCCGAGCTCGGCGAGGCCTATCGCTTCCTGCGCGGCGTCGAGCACCGGCTGCAGATGATCAATGACCGGCAGGTGCACAGCCTGCCTTCCCGGCCGCCCGAGCTCGAGCGCTTTGCCGTGTTCATGGGCTATGCCGATGCGACGGCCTTCGCCACCGCGCTGCTCGACCGGCTGGCGCGCGTGCGCGGGCATTTCGTGGCGCTGTTCGACACTGTCGCGCCGACAGTGGAATCCGACGCACGACTCGATTTCAGCGGCGTCGGCGAGCCGCCCCCGGCGACGGTGCAGGCGCTGCGCGAGCGCGGCTTTCACGACCCGGCGCATATCGTCGATGCGGTCCGCCGCTGGCAGACCGGCCGGGTGCGGGCCTTGCGCTCGGAGCGGGCGCGGGACCTGATGGCCGACATCCTGCCGCTGCTGCTGGCGGCGCTCGCCCGGCAGGCAGACCCGGACATCGCCTTCGCCCATTTCGACGCCTTCCTCTCGCGCCAGCCGGCCGGGGTGCAGCTGCTTTCGCTGTTGCAGCGCAACCCGCCGCTGCTCGAGCAGATTGCCGCGCTGCTCGGCGGCGCGCCGGGCCTGGCCGAGCACCTCGCGAGCGTGCCCTCGGCGCTGGAAGGCTTGCTCGCCGGCGACGAGACCGATCCCGATCCGCGCCGGGCGCTGCGGGTGCAGCTCCACGACGCCCGCGCGCTGGAGGACGCGATCGAGATCACCCGCCGCTTCGTCCGCGGCGAGGAGTTCCGCCTCTCGGCCGCGACCCTGGAAGGCCGCGTCGACATCGACGCGGCCGGCGAACGGCGCACCGCGCTCGCCGATGCCGCGATCGGCGGCCTCCTGCCGCTCCTGATGCGGGAGTTTGCGCAACGCAACGGCCGGGTGCGTGGCGGCGGCCTGGCGGTGGTGGCCCTGGGCAAGGCGGGCGCGCGGGAAATGCTGGCCGGCTCCGATCTCGACCTGATGCTGGTCTATGACCACCCCGAGACGGTCAGCGAGAGCACGAAGCTGCGCCGCGGCGATGCGACGCGGCGGCTGCCCGCGAGCCAGTATTTCATCCGCGCCGCGCACGCGATGGTCGCGGCGTTGACCGCGCCGGGGCTGGAGGGGCCGCTCTATGCCGTGGACATGCGGCTGCGCCCGTCCGGCAACAAAGGCCCGGTCGCGGTGTCGCTGCGGGCCTTCGAGCGTTACCACCAGCGCGACTCCTGGACCTGGGAGCGGATGGCGCTGACCCGCGCGCGGGTCGTCGCCGGCCCGCCGAGATTGCGCGAGCGCGTAGCGGCGGCGATCCGCGCCGTGCTGGTGCTGCCGGACGATCCGGCACGCATCCGCGAGGATGCGGCGACGATGCGACTGAGGGTGCTGCGCGACCTGCCGGCCGCCGGGCCCTGGGACGTCAAGCTGCGGCCCGGCGGGCTGATGGATGTCGAGTTCATCGCCCAGGTGCTGCAGCTCGTGCACGGGCCCGACCGGCCGGCGCTGTGCCATCCGACGACGCATGTCGCGCTGGCGCGGCTGGGCGAGGCCGGGGTGCTGGCGGCGGCGGAGGCGGCGCGCCTGATCGCGGCGGACCGCACCTGGCGCACCGTGCAGGGGCTGTTGCGCATCACCCTCGGCCGCCCGCCCGGGACCGAGCTGCCGGAGGCGGCGACGCGGGCGCTGCTGCGGGCGCCGATGTTGCGCAGCCTGGGTGGGGTTGACCCGCCCGGGCTTCGGGCCACGTTGGACGCGCTGGCGGCCGATGTGCGCGCCGCCTTCAGCCGGCATATCGGCGACGTCTGGCCGGCGGCGGACAAGGTGGGGAAGGGAGCGCAGAGCGGATGAGCGTGCAGCAAGGCGACCCGGCGCCGGATTTCACCATGCCGGCCAGCAACGGTCGCACCGTCAGCCTCAAGGGGCTGAAGGGCAAACCCTTCGTGCTGTATTTCTATCCCAAGGCCGACACGCCGGGCTGCACGCGCGAGGCCTGCGCCTTCCAGGAGGCGCTGCCGCAGCTCGGCCATATCGGCATCGAGGTGATCGGCGTGTCCAAGGACCCGATCCCGCCGATCGAGCGCTTCGCCGAGAAATACGGCCTGAAATTCCCGCTCGCCTCGGATGAAAAAACCCACGTGTCCGAGGCGTACGGCGTCTGGGTCGACAAGAGCATGTTCGGCAAGAAGTACAAGGGGATGGAGAGGAGCACCTTCCTCATCGACCGCAGCGGCCACGTGGCAAGGATCTGGCGCAAGGTGAAGGTCGGCGGCCATGCCGCGGAGGTGATGGAGGCGGCGCGCGGGCTGTAGCGGCGCCGGCCTCGGCGCGCGCTGCCGTCATCGGCCATCGGGACCGCCAGCGAGGCGGGCGCCGGCGCCGGGGACCGCCCGGTGATGGCGTCCGCTGTCGCCCCCCTTTTCACGCCGCCGCCGGTATGACATGTTGATAGCCTGATCTCTGCAACGGCCGTCCCAGGGAGGAAGGCGCCGTGAGCGAGGTGATCCAGCGGCGCAAGCTGTTTCACGAAGTCGCCGACCGGCTGCAGGAGACGATCCTGTCGGGCAGCCTGCAGGTCGGCGACGCCCTGCCCTCCGAACGCGAGCTGATGGAGCGCTACGGCGTCGGCCGCCCGGCGATCCGCGAGGCGCTGTTCAGCCTCGAGCGCGCCGGCCTCATCAGCATCGCCGGCGGCGAACGCGCGCGGGTCGCGCGCCCCTCGGCCAGGTCCATGCTGGCCGGGCTCGATCCCGCCGTCCGCCACTGGCTGAGCGATAAGGGCGGCGTGCGGCACCTGCAGACGGCGCGGCTGCTGCTGGAAGTGGGGCTGGCGCGCGAGGCGGCGCGCACCGCAAACCCGGCCGGGATCGAGCGGTTGCGCGCGGCGCTGGCGGCGAACGAGGCGGCCTGTGGCGATGCGACCCGCTTCGAGCGCAGCGATGTCGCGTTCCACTACGTGTTCGCCGAACTCTCCGCCAATCCGATCTTCACCGCCATGCACCAGGCGATGGTCGGCTGGCTGACCGAGCAGCGCGCCATCACGCTGAAGACGGCGGGCGCCGAGGCGCGGGCGCTGCGCAGCCATCGCCGCATCTTCGAGGCGGTGGCGGCGGCCGATCCGGACGCGGCGGAGCGCGAGATGCGCGGGCATCTCGAGGAGGTCGCGGCGATGTACTGGCAGGCCCGCGCGCAGGAGGCGGTGGCATGAGCGACGGTTTCGCCCTGGTGGTCGAATTCGACGTGACCCCCGAGCACGCCGAGGCGCTGCTGCGCCACGCGCGCGAGAACGCCGCCGCCTCGGTGCGCGACGAGCCGGGCTGCCGTCGCTTCGACGTGCTGCGCCCGGAGGCCGATGGCCCGATCGCCCTCTATGAGATCTATGATGACCGCGCGGCGTTCGAGGCGCATCTGCGAACCGCGCATTTCGCCGCCTTCGAGGCGGCGACGAAGCCGCTGGTGCGCGCGCGCGCGGTGCGGCGCTTCGATCTGCACGAGAACGCCAAGACCGCAGCGCCCGCGACGGGCTGAGGCCGGCCAGGGAAGGGAGGACCAGCAAGGATGAGAGACAACCCGGTCAAGCATCGGCTCGCCGCCGGCGGCCGCGCTTTCGGAGCGATGACCTTCGAATTCTTCTCGCCGGGCATGCCGCAGATCATCTGCGCCGCCGGCGCCGAATTCGTGCTGTTCGACATGGAGCACAGCGGCATCGGCATCGAGACGATCAAGGCGCAGATCGCCGCCTGCCGCGGGCTCGACATCGTCCCGGGCGTGCGCGTGCCGGCAACGGAGTATCATTTCATCGCCAACTGCCTCGACGCCGGCGCGATGAGCATCATGGTGCCGATGGTCGAAAGCGTCGAGCAGGCACGCGATATCGTCAATTTCGCGCACTACCCGCCGGTCGGGCGGCGCGGCGCGGGCTTCGGCATGGCGCACGACGATTACGGCCCGGCCTCGGTCACCGACAAGATCGCCATGGCGCGGCGCCGCACCCAGGTGATCGTGCAGATCGAAACCGCGCGCGGCGCCGCCGCCGTCGATGCGATCGCCGCGGTCGAGGGCGTCGACGTGCTCTGGCTCGGGCATTTCGACCTGACCAACTTCATGGGCATCCCGGCGCAGTTCAAGCACCCCGACTATCTGCGCGCGGTGAAGGAGATCGTCGCGGCGGCCGAGCGGCACGGCAAGGTGGCCGGCTTCATGGCGACCGACGAGACCTGGGCGCGCGACTATCTCGGGCACGGCTTCCGCATGATGGCCTACGGGCTCGACAGCGGCCTTTATCAGGCGGCGCTGGCCCGCGGCCTGGCGGCGATGCGCGAGGCGGTGCCGGAGGAGAAATCGCACGGCCGCAAGCACAAGACCGCCTGAATTCGAGTAGCACGGCCCATCAGAGGCCAGGGAGGAGACGATGGCTGACCCATTCGACCGGGACGATCCGGCCCTGTCGCGCGAGCTGGATGCCTGGCTGCGCGGCGATCACTCGCGCCGCAGCGTGCTGCGGCAGATGCTGATCGCCGGCGGCACTGCCGGCCTGGGCGGGACGCTCGGGGCGACGCTCGGCGCCCGCGTCGCCGAGGCGGCGGTGGAGCTCGCCTCGCCCGACACGCCGCTCGGGCGCGTGCAGGCGGCGGCGGTCAAGGCCTCGACCACCGGCCCGACCGACGGCTCCGCCTATCGCGCGGTGCAGGCGGCGAAGAACTTCAAGGGTGTGACGCTCGGCATGACCTACGAGGCCGGGCTGCAGGCGCTGGAGCCGCGCAATTTCTCCGGCCCGCTCTGGCAGCAGCTCACCGGCATGAACTACAACGTGGTCGAGCTGTCGCATCCCGACCAGTACGCCAAGCCGATCGCTGAGCACATCGCACAATCCGGCGCCTACGACATCCTGGACATCGAGCCGGACTGGATCCCCTCGCTCGCCGATGGCGGCGTGATCGCGCCGATCGACGACTACGTCGCCAAGCACATGAACAAGGCGGATCTGGAAGACTACCACCCGCTGTTCAAGTTCCTGCCGACCTACAAGGGCAAGCGCTGGGGCTTCTTCGACGACGGTGATCAGTGGGCGCTGTACTACCGCACCGACGTGTTCGGCGATTCGAAGCTGCAGGCGGCGTACAAGGCGAAATACAAGCGCGACCTCAGGGTGCCGACGACCTGGGACGAGTACGTCGAGACGGCGCAGTTCATCACCGACCAGATGGCGCCGAAGGTCTATGGCGCGGTGCATTTCCCGAAGGCCGGCAGCCCGGGCAATCAGTTCGCCTTCCTCCAGCAGTTCCGCTCCAATGGCGGCACCTTCTTCGACGACAAGATGCGCGCCCAGCTCGCGAGCGATGCCGGGGTCACGACGCTCAATCAGATGAAGGCCGCCTACAAGGCTTCGGTGCCCGGCAACAACGATTTCGACGCCGTCGCCGCCTGGGTCGCCTGGCTGCAGGGCAAGGCGGCGATGCTGTACTCCTGGCCGCCGACCGGACGGATGAGCGAGAACTACTCGCAGCGCGACAAGGCGATCAACTTCATCCCGCACTCCTCGGTCGCGGGCAAGGTCGGCTACGCCGTGATGCCGGGCGGCAACGGCGAGATGGCGTCGGGCTACGTCAAGGCGCTGGCGTCGGATTCCGCCAATGCGGAGGCGGCCTATCTGTTCATGCAGTGGGTGACCTCGCCGCCGGTCTCGCTGGTGCGGGTGATGCTGCCCTACACGCTGCGCGACCCGTATCGCATGTCACACTACAACTCGCCCGACTACCGGGCACTCTGGCCGGCCGCGAAGGACTATCTCTCGACGCTGTGCGAGGCGGCGAATTCCGGCGTGGTCGACATCGTGATGCCCGGCTCGCAGGACTACTCGCTCAGCCTCGACCAGATGTGCACGGCGGTGTGGGCCGGCGCCGACCCGCATGCGGCGCTGACCAAGGCCGCCAATGAGTGGAACGCGACCACCGACAAGATCGGCGTCGACGCCCAGCGCACCGCCTACGAACAGTTCAAGAAGCTGCCGGGCTGCTATGCCGACCATACGATCGCCAAGATGGGGCTGGCGGCGCATGCCTCGGCCTGACGGATCGCCGGTGTGACCCACCCGGCGAAAGCCGTGCCGCTGCACCCGGGTCTCCCGGGTGCAGCGCGCGGCGGCACGCTTGCGCTCTGGGCGGAACGGCGGATCGGCTGGCTGCTGGTGACGCCGGCAGTGGCGTTGATCGTGGCGCTGTCGATCTACCCGCTGCTCTACTCGCTCTGGGTCTCGTTCGTTAACTACGACTTCCTGGTGCCGGGCCATGCCTTCGTCGGCCTGCGCAATTTCGCGCAGATCATCGCCGATCCGATCGCGCGCAGCGCGCTCGTCACCACCGCCGTGCTCTGCGTCCTTGATGTCGGCATCGAGTTCGGGCTCGGCCTGGCGCTGGCGCTGGCAATGGAGCGGCCGTTCCGCGGCCGCGGCCTCATCACCTCGATCCTGATCATTCCGCTGTTCATCAGCCCGGTGATCGTCGGGCAGTTCTTCGCCCTGATGCTGCAGCGCCCGTTCGGCCCGACCGACTACCTGCTGGGCCTCGTTCTCGGCCATCCGGTGACGATCGACTGGCTGAGCGGCTTCCCCTGGAACTTCGCCGCCCTGGTCGCGGCCGATGTGTGGCAGTGGACGCCGTTCATGTTCGTGATCCTGCTCGCCGGCCTGTCGGCGATCCCGCCCGAGCCGTACGAGGCGGCGCAGATCGATGGCGTCAATCCCTGGCAGGGCTTCCGCTACGTCGTCTGGCCACAGCTCACGCCGATGATCCTGCTGGCGATCACGTTCCGATTGCTGGACGCGGTGAAGCTGTTCGACGTGATTTTCATGATGACCGGCGGCGGTCCGGGCACCAGCACCTACACCGCCTCCTTCTATCTGTACGAGATGGGCTTCCAGCACTTCCACCTGTCCGAGGCGACGGCGGGAAGCTGGATCTTCCTGCTGCTGACCGCGGTGATCGTGGGCTTCCTGGTGCGCCGCCTGCTGCGCGCGGAGGCGGTGTGATGGCCGCCGTCACGCGCCATCACTGGACCGGGCGGCTGCGCTTCATCTTCATCGGCTTCGCGGTGATCTGCGTGCTGGCGCCGCTCTACTGGGTCGCCGTCACCTCGATCAAGCCGACCGACGACTACCTCGCTTCGCCGCCGGTCTGGTTTCCCTCGCATCCGACACTGGTGCACTACCGGGCGGCGCTGTTCGCCTATCGCGGGCTGCAGGGCCTGTCGCACAGCGCGACCGTGGCGCTGGGCGCCATGGTGCTCTCGGTGCTGCTCGGCACGCCGATGGGCTACAGCCTGGCGCGCTTCCGCACCGGCGGCAAACACATGGCGATGTGGGTGCTGTCGCAGCGCTTCCTGCCGCCGGTCGCGATCGGCCTGCCGATCTTCCTGCTGTACCGCAATTACGGGCTGTACGACACGCAGCCCGGGCTGATCCTCGTCTATACGATGATGACGCTGCCGCTGACCGTCTGGATGATGTACGCCTATTTCCGCCAGATGCCGCGCGAGCTCGAGGACGCGGCGCGGGTCGATGGCTGCGGCTGGCTGCAGGCGTTCCTGCGCGTCGCGGTGCCGCTGGCGCTGCCCGGCATCGCCGCCGCCGCGGTGTTCGCCTTCATCGCGGTCTGGACCGAGTTCTTCTTCGCCCTGATCCTGACCAGCCGGCACGCCTTCACGCTGCCGACGGTGTTCCGCTCCTTCATCAGCTTCCAGGGCGGCCAGTACGGCGAGTCGAGTGCGCTCGCCATGGTGTCGCTCATTCCCTCGATCCTGCTCGGCATGCTGGTGCAGCGCCACCTGGTGCGCGGCCTCACCCTGGGCGCGGTGCGCGGATGACGCGCGCCGCCCCGACCGCTTCAGACGGAGACCATGCGCCATGACCACCTTCCGCATTGCCATCGACAGCGATTTCCGCAAGCCGGACGGCAGCCCGGCCTATCCGGATTTCGACCTCGCGCCGCTGATCGAACATCACGGCGTCGCCGTCGAATACGTCGATCTCGGGCCGGAGGCGTCGC
>Ga0335074_10010241_pt1 | contig 13105 bp, 12 predicted proteins | sample Lox_Sample_23_FD_206715 | JGI IMG/M metagenome (GOLD analysis project Ga0335074, IMG submission 206715) | Soil microbial communities from Loxahatchee National Wildlife Refuge, Florida, United States - Lox_Sample_2.3 | ecosystem: Environmental > Terrestrial > Soil > Wetlands | place: USA...
TTGCCCCCGTTGAGCTGCGTCACGTTGCGTGATCCTACAGACACGCATCGTCGCAACGGGCGGATTCGGAAAAGTCATGTCCGCCTCCTGCTGACTACTGGCCGTAGCCGTTCGGTTGAACTCGAACCGACAAGCAGCCTTCAGGGAACGCCTCAGGCGAAGGTCCGCCTAGCCGGGTCTTGTGCTGATAGGAGCCTGAAGCTGTCAGACTCGATCGCCGCTCACCTCCTGGTCACTATAAGTGACGCACCGTGATCACTTATGAGCGCAGTGCAGCTGCATGCCTGCCGTCGCGGTACCCCCCTGGGTAGCGGAGCACCCCTGCACGCCTCAGCTATCGGCAGCGCCGGGATAATCCTCCGCAGTTCTACGGCATGCTCTCTCACGAGGTATTTGCCCCGCAGCGGCGGCTTCATGCGTTCGGCGTCCTCAATACTCCTCTTGCCGTAGTAGCAATTAGTCTTGGCTGGTGGATCTCCGGGTCAACGAGGACACGGAGCGTGAATACGGGAGTTGCTGCCATGGAGCTGGCGAGTTCCTCACACGAGCAAGTTGTCTTCTGCAATGACGCGGCCGCCGGCCTGCGGGCGATCATCGCGATCTACTCCACGCAACTAGGCCCGGCGCTTGGCGGAACGAGGTTCTATCCCTATCCGAGCCACGACGCGGCAGTAGCCGACGCGCTGAACCTTTCCAGGGCGATGGCTTATAAGAACGCCCTGGCCGGCCTGGATCATGGCGGAGGCAAGGCCGTGATCATCGGGGACCCTGCCAAGATCAAGTCCGAGGCCCTGCTGCGGGCTTACGGCCGGTTCGTCGAGTCCCTGGGCGGTCGCTACGTCACCGCCTGCGACGTCGGCACCTACAGCGAAGACATGGACATCATCAGCAGGGAGTGCCGGTTCGTCACCGGCCGCACCGAGTCACACGGGGGCGCGGGTGATTCTTCCGTCCTGACCGCGCTCGGCGTCTTCCAAGGTATGCGGGCCGCCGCTGAGCACGTCTGGGGAACGCCCAGCCTCGCCGGCCGCGCGGTTGCCGTCGAGGGGGTCGGCAAGGTCGGCAGTCATCTCACCGGGCACCTCATCGCCGACGGCGCCATCGTGACCGTCTACGACGTCAGCGGCGACGCTGTGCGCCGGGTCATCGCGCGCCATCCGGACGTCAGGGCGGCCGAGAGCCGTGAGGAGCTGATCTCGGCCGAACTTGACGTTTACTCACCGTGCGCCCTCGGCGGATCGCTTGATGACCGTACGGTCGCGACCCTTCGGGCCAGGATCGTCTGCGGCGGCGCGAACAACCAGCTTGCCCACCCAGGCATCGAGAAACTCCTCATCGAGCACGGTGTCTTGTACGCACCCGACTACCTCGTCAACGCCGGAGGTGTCATTCAGGTCGCTGACGAGCTCTCAGGATTCAGCTTCGAGCGAGCAAAGCAGCGGACCGAGCGGATTTTCGATACGACAAGTAAGATCCTTCGGATCGCGGACTCCGAGGGCATACCGCCGGCCGTGGCGGCGGACCGTCTGGCCGAGCGCCGAATGTCGGAAATAGGGCGACTGAGGGGTATCTGGCTGGCCAGTTAGCCCGTGCCTGACTAAGCTGATCGATGGTTCAAGATAGGCTGCCAGGAGCCTGAAGGCTAGCTCTCGGCGGACGGTCAGCGGATCAGGCGGGCACCGCCGGAAGCGCGAGCCGCCCAAAACAGGTACGGTTGTCTATGTACGGAGGCACTAGCCAGGCTGCGGGCCATGCGCTGGGACTGCAGCGGCGAGTCTGACGTGCGAAAAATCCGACGACTGTCGGATGAGTGATTCTGTAGGCATCAAACGCGATGACTAGGAACCTGGCAGGTTCCGTACGTTCAAGGGGGTCGAGCCAATGGGGCGCGGCCGAGCCAAGGCCAAGCAGGTGAAGGTGGCCCGTCAGCTGAAGTACAGCGGTGGCGGCACTGACCTTGACCGGCTGCGGGCAGAGCTGGGCGTCGGCAGGGATCAGCGGGACACCGGCGGGCGCGACGCATACGCGGACGGCGACGACCGTTACGGGCCTGACGACGATGATGCCGACGATGATTACTACGAAGATGACGACGAGGACGAGGACGACGAGTCCAACGGTCGTTAGCCGTAGCTAGCTGTGATGCGGTGGTCCAGCTGCGCTCCCGGTAGCTGGACCGGCTACAACGCCTTCTAGCAGGTATTTGCCTTGCTCAGACTCGGCGACCGCCATCGGGTAGTCGCCGTCGAAGCAGGCATGGCACAGCCGGTCAGAAGGCAGTGTGGTGGCGTCGATCAGCCCTTTGAGCGATACGAAGCCGAGCGAGTCGGCTCCGATCGACTCCCTGATCGCCTCGACTGGCAGGCTGCCCGCGATCAGCTCGGCCCTGGTCGCGAAGTCGATGCCGAAAAAGCACGGCCAGCTCACCGGCGGACTCGAGATCCGCACGTGCACCTCAGCGGCGCCCGCCTCGCGCAGCATGGCCACGATGGCCCGTTGCGTGTTACCGCGGACGATCGAGTCGTCAACGACGACGAGCCGCTGGCCGGCGATCACATCACGGAGCGGGTTCAGCTTGAGCCTGATCCCTCGTTCCCTGATCGTCTGGCTCGGCTGGATGAAGGTCCTGCCCACGTAGCTGTTCTTGACCAGCCCTTGCGCGTACCTGATCCCGCTGCCCTGCGCGTACCCGATGGCGGCGGGCGTGCCTGACTCTGGCACCGGAATGACCAGGTCGGCCTCCACCGGATGCTCGGCCGCGAGCCGCTGGCCGACCTCGACCCTGGTCGCCTGCAAGCCACGGCCGCTGATCGTGGTATCTGGCCTGGCCAGGTACACGTACTCGAAGAGACAGCCCTTCGGCTGCGCCTCGGCGAACCGGTGCGACCTGACGCCGCGCTCGTCCACGGAGATCAGCTCGCCAGGCTCGATCTCCCTGACCATGGTCGCGCCGACGATGTCAAGTGCGGCGGTCTCACTGGCCACTACCCAGCCTCTCGGCAGCCGCCCGAGCACGAGCGGCCGGAACCCGTGTCTGTCACGAGCCGCGTACAGGGTCTTCTCGTCGGCGAAGACGAGCGAGAACGCCCCCTGCACGAGCGGCAGCGCGGCGAGCGCGTTCCTCTCGATGCTGTGCGGTTCTACGTCTGCGCCGCCGGCTAGCGGCGAAACGAACAGCGAGGTCAGCACCTCGGTATCAGAAGTGGCGTCCCGCTGCCCGCGACTGTCTCCGGCCAGGGCGGCGAGTTCGCGGGTGTTAATGAGGTTCCCGTTGTGGCTGAGGGCCAGGCTCGCTGACGGCGTCGCGCGGAACGTCGGCTGCGCGTTCTCCCAGACAGAGGAACCTGTTGTCGAATACCGGCAGTGACCGACCGCGATGTAACCGCGCAGCGTCTCGAGCACGGTCTCGTTGAAGACCTGGGCGACCAGGCCCATGTCCTTGAACACCATGATCCGCGTGCCATCGCTGACGGCGATTCCCGCGGACTCCTGGCCACGGTGCTGCAAGGCGTAGAGCCCGAAGTAAGCCAGCTTGGCGACTTCCTCGCCATGACTCCAGACGCCGAAAACACCGCAAGCGTCCTTCGGCGGGCGGTCAGCTTGGTCCAGATCGTGGGTCAGGCGGCCGTCAGGCTGAATCACCAGGCAAGTCTACGTGCATGCCAGAGGAAGGTATCCGGACAGGTCGGACCTCGGCCCGCTGGCCTTTACCGCTCCGCCTCCGACGGCCGCCGCCCACTTGACCCTCCCGGCGGCGATGAGCACCCAGCTAAGCGGGTCGATCTCGACAACGTTCGCGGGAGTGCCCCTGGTGTGCCTTGGACCTTCCACGGCCTGCACCGCGCCGAACGGGGGCACCCGCACCTCGACCGCGCGGCCCGGCGCCAGCCTCGACAATTCGTCCAGCGTGTAAAGGACAGCGCCACGCAGCGCCTCACGTAGCGGTTCCTTACCCGCGTCGGCCGCGGCGAGTACGGCTTGCGTGCAGGCCGCGCCTAGCGAGCCGATCGCCAGCGAGCCCGCCCAGGGAGGCAGGCCAAGCTCGGCTCGCTGGGCATCGAGCCCGGCTAGCAGACGGCGCGGATCGAGCTTCCTTGCGGGCATGTACGTATTTTCTCGCAGTGCTCTCTTGCGCTCCAGATTGGCGGGATAATCTCGCGCTATGCCGGGTACCTACGCGCCGTCGCCTGGGCGGGCCAAGGGGTCATGGGCCCCTAGGCTGGCCGGCGTCGCCGTGGTCGTCGTGCTCGCGGGCGGCGTGCTCGCGGTGTACCTCGGCACCCACGGTCACGCACCTGGCAAGGCCGCCGGCCAGGACAAACGGCCAGCGCTTTCCGGGAAGGTCGTCTCGATGCAGACGGTCGGCGTAATCGACTTCGGACCCTACGACGACGGCGATCCGTCGCGGGGCAATCCTCACGGTCACCCTCTCATGCTCACCATGAACGGCTCCTCGGTGGATTTCGTCGGCATACCGGTGAAGGAAATAACTTCCGGCACGCCGCAGTGGACGGCGGACCAGATGAGCGACGGATCGGAAATCTTCATTTACGTGCCGAACGGCAAATGCCTCAGCCCGCAGGGCGACCAGTTGCAGCTCACCCACTGCAACCTGGGCCTGGCACAGCGCTGGCGGACCTTGCACTCGAAGGTCATGCTCGGGCAGACGATCTCGCAATACGCGAACGCCAAGACCGGTGCCTGCCTGACCGCGCCAAGGAGGCCAGGCCCGGCAAAACTCGCGACCTGCGGCAAGGCCCTCACGAAAACGCAGGAGATCGCCCTGTGGTGGAGCGCCTGACACGAAGGTCAGTCGAAAAGCTCGGGTAGCGTGCGCTCGTGCACGGCGCGAAGTTCGCTGAGCGGCACCGTGAACTGGCCGCTGACGTCGAGTTCATCACCGCCGGTCGTGCCGAGCACGACGGCGGGCACGCCGCGATCCGCGCACAGGTCAGCGAACCGTGACTCCGCTCCGGTCCGCACCGACACGATCGCGCGGGCCGCCGACTCGCTGAACAGCATCGTGAACGCTTCCCCTGGCAATACCACGGAGCAGCCAGCATTCCCCGATAGGCAGCTTTCCGCGAGCGCGATCGCCAGTCCGCCGTCAGACAGGTCGTGAGCACTGCTGAGCAGTCCGGCTTCAGCGGAGCCGGCCAGCACCGAGGCCAGGCGCTGCTCCCCTGGCAGGTCAGCTTCCGGCGGCAGTCCGCCGAGGTGCCCTTGGCAGAAAAAGGTCCATAGCGAACCGCCGAACTCCGCGCGGGTGTTACCGAGCAGCATGATCGTCTCGCCAGGGGCGGCGAACCCGCTTGGCAGCCTGCGTCGCACGTCGGCGAGCACGCCGAGAACGCCAACGACCGGGGTCGGATGAATGGCCTGGGTACCCGTCTGGTTGTAGAAGCTCACGTTACCGCCGGTCACAGGCACGCCAAGAGCCTGGCAGGCGTCGGCGAGACCGCGTACAGACTCGGCGAACTGCCACATGACGGCCGGGTCCTCAGGGGAGCCGAAGTTCAGGCAGTTCGTCACCGCCAGCGGCACGGCACCAGTCACGGCCACGTTACGGTACGCCTCGGACAACGCGAGCTGCGTGCCAGCGTAGGGGTCGAGCAGGCAGTAACGGCCGTTGCCGTCGGTGGCGATCGCGATGCCGAGGAAGGACTCCTCATCGATCCGCAGCACTCCCGCGTCGTGTGGCATCGCGAGGACCGTGTTGCCGCGCACGTAGCGGTCGTACTGCTCGGTCACCCAGTTCTTCGCGGCCGCTGCCGGAGAGCCGGTCAGGGCAAGCAGGTCGGCTCTGAGCTGGTCGCCGCCAGGCGCCGCAGGAAGGTGCGGCAGGTCGAGCCTCAGCTTGTCCTGGCTGGCCGGGCGGCGCGCGGGGCGATCGTAGAGCGGGCCTTCCGCCGCGGTCTGCGGCGGCAGCTCAGCTACCTTCACGCCTTGCCAGGTGATGTCGAGCGTGCCCGTGCTCGTGACTTCGCCGATGACGGTCGCGGGTACGTCCCACTTGGCGCAGATCTCCATGAACCTCGGCAGGCTGGCGGGCTCGGCGATCGCCATCATGCGTTCCTGTGACTCGCTCATCAAGATCGCGGCAGGCCCGAGGCCGCGATCGCGCAGCGGCACGTGATCTAGCGTCACCGCCATGCCCGTGCCTCCGGCGGCAGCAAGCTCGGTCGTCGCGCAGGCGATGCCGGCCGCGCCCAGGTCCCCGATCGCGACGACCACGCCCTCGGCGTAGAGTTCGAGACAGCACTCGATCAGGAGCTTTTCCATGAACGGGTCGCCAACCTGCACATTCGGCCGCTTGGCACTTTCTGAGCCCGCCCCGAACGACGCGCTGGCCAGCACTGAGGCGCCGCCGATGCCGTCAGGGCCGGTCGGAGAGCCGAAAAGCACTACCCTGTTGCCCGGGCCCTTCGCCTTGGCTAGCTTCAGGTCGCTGTGCCGCATAACGCCGACGCACAGGGCATTGACCAGCGGGTTTCCCGAGTAGCAAGGGTCGAAGACCAGCTCGCCGCCGATGTTGGGCAACCCGAGGCAGTTGCCGTAGAACGAGATCCCTGCCACCACCCCTGGCAGTACCCGCCGGGTGTCAGGCGCGTCAGCAGGGCCGAAGCGAAGGGAGTCAAGTATCGCCACCGGCCTCGCACCCATCGCCAGGATGTCGCGCACGATCCCGCCCACGCCGGTCGCCGCGCCCTGGAACGGCTCTACGTAGGACGGGTGATTGTGGGACTCGATCTTGAAGGTGACCGCGTAGCCCTGTCCGATGTCGACCACGCCGGCGTTCTGCCCGATCCCCGCGAGCAACGCGGCTGAAGGCGGCGCCTTCTCCCCGAACTGCCGCAGGTATTTTCTTGACGACTTGTACGAGCAGTGCTCGCTCCACATCACCGAGTAGATCGCAAGCTCGGACTCGGTGGGGCGGCGGCCAAGATGGCTGGCGATGCGCTCATACTCTTCGTCGGTGAGGCCGAGCGCGGCATGCGGCTGCCGCATCGCGGGCGTCGCCCGCGCGTTTTCCACGGTGTCGGTCATGCGGTGAACACCGCGGTCATGATCGACTCGAAGAAGCCCCGCCCGCCGGTGCCCGCGCCGGTCAGCGCCTCGACGGCGTGCTCGGGATGGGGCATGAGCCCGACGACGTTGCCCGCTTCGTTCGCGATCCCCGCGATCGAGTCGAGCGAGCCGTTGGGAGCACCGCCGGCATATCGCGCCACGACGCGCCCGGCCGACTCAAGTGCCTTTATCGTGGCCGCGTCGGCGACGTACGCCCCCTCGCCGCTCTTCAGCACCAAGGTAACTTCTTCATTCTCCGCCAAATTGAGCGTCCAGGGAGTGCCGCAGTTCTCGATCTTGATCGTGACCTCCCTGTTGATGAACCGCAGCCGCTCGTTGCGAGTCAGCGCGCCTGGGAGCAAGTGGGCCTCGCAGAGGATCTGGAACCCGTTGCAGATGCCGAGCACAGGCAGGCCAGCTCTCGCGGCCGGTATCAGCTCGGCCATCAAGGGACTGTGCGCGGCGATCGCGCCGCACCGCAGGTAGTCGCCGTAGGAGAAGCCGCCAGGCAAGATCACGGCGGAAACGCCTCGCAGGTCGCGATCGGCGTGCCACAGCGGCACGGGGGTGCCGCCTGCCAGGCGGACCGCACGGGCAGCGTCCGCGTCGTCGAGCGAGCCTGGAAAGGTGATGATTCCGATCTTGCGTGCCATCGTTAGCGAACAGGCGGCTGGTACGTAAGCGGCATGATCGCAGGCTACCTGAGCCCGGGTCGCTCCCCAGCCCCCGGACTCTGTCCCCCCTTAGCCGGCGTCCTTAAGTGCCCAGCTCCCCAGCGTGGCAAGCGGCGCGTCGTCTCTCAGCTCAATGCGCTTGCGTAGCTGCACGACCGTGCCCTGCCCTCGTCCGCTGCGCAGGCTCACATCATCCACGCAAGCCTGCATGATCGCCAGTCCCCGGCCAGACTCAGGTAGCTGCGCGATGTCGACTTCTCCGGCACGGCGGCGCAGCAAAGGCACGGCAAGCGAAACCGGCCCCACCGCGGGCGGCCTGCGCAGGCGTGACCGCCTGGCTGCCCGCAGCCTGCTGGCGTCAAGGCCCCTGCCGTTATCGAGTACCTGGAGTACGCAACGGTTCCTGCCGACCTTGACCACGACCTCATACCGGCGGCCAGGCCCGGCGTGCCTCAGCACGTTCGTGCAAGCCTCTGTGACAGCGAGAAGCAGATCGGAAACGGATTCCTCGTCCACGCCGAGCCGGTCAAGCGTGTCGCCAAGCACGCGGCGCATTACGGGAATGCTGAGCGATTCGCGCGGGAACACCAGACAGAACCGGACATCCCGTCCCGGCCCCTGCGTGTGCAACGCCCGCGTACGCATTCGCTCCCGCGATCCCTCTGGCTAGCGGTCTACTCCAGCTATTGTGAGCGTTTCCCTCGCTGAGCCCTGGTAATCATAAACTCGGGCGATCTTCGGACGAACAGTAGCGTTCTTCCAGGTCAACAAAGGATTGCCGCCGTAGATATTTCAGCGGATCGGCTCGACAGAAAATTCCTCTATGACCGGGTTGGCGAGCAGTTCGGCGGCTAGCTCGGCCGCCTTGGCCTCGGCGCCGGCGTCCTCGTCGAACTCGACCTCGAAGCGCTTGCCCTGACGTACAGAACGGACTCCCGTGAACCCGAGCCGATGACAGGCGCCCACGATCGCTTCGCCTTGCGGATCGTGGATCTCTTGCTTCAGCATCACGTCGACAACAATCTTCGTCACCTCACGGAGAGTACGCGAACGGACCACTTGACCAAGCACGCGCATTGCCGAGTACTGTCACTGCGGGACAACCAAAGCGCGCGACAACCAACTAGCAAGGCAAGGAGTGGCACGTGGCCGTCAACGCTGCCGGGCAGGCTGCCTCCCGACCCCGTCATCACGATGGACCGGATCTTCGGCCGGAGCTGATACAGCTCCTCACCCCAGAAGGCGAGCGCGTCGAGCACCCCGACTACCCGCTCGAACTGTCGCCTGAAGAGATCAAAGCGCTGTACAGGGACCTGGTTCTGGTCCGCAGAATCGATTTCGAGGCCATTGCACTGCAGCGTCAGGGCGAGCTGGGGATCTGGGCGTCACTGCTCGGCCAGGAGGCGGCGCAGGTCGGCTCTGGCCGGGCGCTAGAGCCGCGCGACATGGCCTTTCCTACCTACCGTGAGCACGGCGTGGCCTGGTGCCGTGGCCTTGACCCGGCCAAGCTGCTCGAGCTATTCCGTGGCGTCAGCCACGGCGGCTGGGATCCGAAGGCCCACAATTTTCACCTCTACACGATAGTTATCGGGGCGCAGACACTGCACGCCACCGGCTACGCGATGGGCATACAGCGTGATGGCGCCGTGGGCGAGGACGGCGAGGCGGTGATCGCCTACTTCGGCGACGGCGCGACCAGTCAGGGCGACGTCAACGAGGCCTTCATCTTCGCTTCGGTAAACAACGCGCCGATCGTGTTCTTCTGCCAGAACAACCAGTGGGCGATCTCCGAGCCGCTCGACAGGCAGACCAGGATCCCCCTTTACCTGCGGGCGCAGGGGTTCGGGTTCCCTGGGCTGCGAGTCGACGGTAACGACGTGTTCGCCTGCCTCGCTGTCACGCGCCAGGCTATGCAGGCCGCCCGCGAGGGCCAGGGCCCCACGCTTATCGAGGCCTACACGTACCGGATGGGCGCTCACACGACAACCGACGATCCGACGAGGTACCGGCTGTCAGCTGAACTGGAGTCATGGAAGCTCAAGGACCCGATCGAGCGGGTCAAGCAGTACCTGATCCGTTCGGGAATGGCGAAGGAAGACTTCTTCACCGAGATTGGCGCTGAGGCCGACGCGGTCGGCAGCAGGGTACGCGCGGCTTGCCTGGAGATGCCCGACCGCGACCCGATCACGATGTTCGACTTCATCTACCGCGAGCCAACCGCGCTGCTCGCGGCGGAGCGGGAGCAACTCACTGAATACCTGGCCTCTTTCGCGCAGGAGGGAGGGCGATGACCACGCTGACGCTCTCGCGGGCACTGAATGAGGGCCTGCGCAAGGCGATGGAGGACGACCCCAAGGTACTCATCATGGGCGAGGACGTCGGAAAGCTCGGCGGCGTCTTCCGGGTGACCGACGGGCTGCAGAAGGACTTCGGTGAAGACCGGGTCATCGACACCCCGCTGGCCGAGTCCGGCATCGTCGGCACCGCGATCGGGCTGGCACTTCGCGGTTACCGTCCGGTCTGCGAGATTCAGTTCGACGGTTTCGTGTATCCCGCCTTCGATCAGATCGTCTCGCAGCTAGCCAAAATGGCTTACCGGTCGCTCGGGAACGTCAAGCTGCCCGTCGTCGTGCGTATTCCTTTCGGCGGCGGAATAGGCGCGGTCGAGCACCACAGCGAATCGCCTGAGGTGCTGTTCGTGCACACGTCCGGGCTCAGGGTCGTCGCGTGCGGCGACCCCGCCGACGCCTACGCGATGATCCAGCAGGCGGTGATCTGCGACGACCCGGTGATCTTCTTCGAGCCCAAGCGCCGCTACTGGGACAAGAGCGAGGTCGACACGGCAGGCGGGCTGGCCGCAGCGCCCGCCATCGACTCGGCGAGGACACTGGTCACCGGCGACGACTTGACCTTGCTCTGCTACGGCCCGATGGTACGTACCTGCATCGAGTCGGCCGCCGCGGCCGCCGGCGAGGACACCTCGGTCGAGGTGATTGACCTGCGTTCGCTGTCACCGCTTGACCTGCACACGATCTTCGCGTCGGTGCGCAAGACCGGCAGGTGCGTGATCGTGCACGAGGCCCCGGTCACCGGCGGCCTCGGCGCCGAAATCGCCGCCAGGATCACTGAAGAGTGCTTCTACTCGCTTGAAGCACCCGTACTGCGGGTAGGCGGGTTCTCCACGCCTTACCCGCCGTCGCGGATGGAGGAGTACTACCTGCCCGACCTGGACCGGGTGCTCGACGCCGTCGACCGATCCCTCGCTTACTGAGAGGCCCTCATGGCAGAGCTGAAGAACTTCAAGCTCCCCGACGTCGGCGAGGGCCTGACCGAGGCGGACATCGTCAAGTGGCACGTTCAGCCAGGAGACGAGATCGCGGTAAACCAGATCATCGTCGAGATCGAGACGGCTAAGGCGCTCGTCGAACTGCCTAGCCCGTACGCGGGTGTGGTCAACCGCCTGCTCGTAGCAGAAGGCGAGACGGCGGACGTGGGCACGCCGATCATCGCCGTCCAGGTGGGGTCGGGCGAAATCGCGCAGGAAGCAGCGGAGCCTGCCGCTCCTGCGGAGCCCGCCGCTCCTGCGGAGCCGATCGAGGGCGGTGTGGAGCCTGGCATGCACGGCACGCTGACCCCCAAGCCGGAGCGGCAGGCTGTGCTTGTCGGGTACGGGGTCAAGCTCAGTTCCACGACCCGGCGGCCAAGGAAGCCCGCAACTCCCGCCGCGTCCGCGGTGCCCGCAGCGCTTGCCGCCCCGGCCGCGCCCTCCGCCCCTGTCGCGCCCTCCGCGCCGGCGGGCCACGGGCGGGCCGCCAAGGTGCTGGCCAAGCCGCCCGTACGCAAGCTGGCCAAGGACCTCGGCATTGACCTCGCCCAGGTCACAGGGACCGGCGGAGGCGGCAAGATCACCAGGGAAGACGTACGGGCCGCGGTCGCGTCCCCTGCCGATGACCTGCTGCCACAGGTAAGCCTGGCGCCGGCCGCGCGGCTCAGCGCCATGCCCAGAGAAGAACGCATCCCGATCAGGGGCGTGCGGAAGCACATGGCGGCCGCGATGGTGTCCAGCGCGTTCACCGCGCCGCACGTCACCGAGTTCCTGCAGATCGACATGACCGAGACCATGAAGGCGACGTCCAGCCTCAGGCAGTTGCCCGACTTCGAAGGCGTCAGGGTCTCGCCCCTCTTGCTGGTGGCCAAGGCCCTCCTGATCGCGACGGCCAGGAACCCGCTGATCAATTCCTCCTGGGACGAAGCCGCACAGGAGATCGTGGTACGCCGCTACGTGAATCTCGGCATCGCCGCCGCTACCGAGCGCGGGCTTGTCGTGCCGACGATCAAGGAGGCGCACTCGATGACCCTGCCCGGCCTCGGCCGGGCGATCGGTGAGCTGACAGAAGCCGCGAGGACCGGCAAGTCCAGCCCGGCCGACCTCTCAGGCGGCACGATCACGATCACCAACGTCGGCGTCTTCGGCGTGGACACCGGCACGCCTATCATCACGCCTGGCGAAGCGGCGATCCTGGCCTTCGGCCAGGTCAAGGACGCACCCTGGGTCGTGGAAGGCGAACTAGCCGTCCGCAAGGTCTGCACGCTCGCCCTGTCCTTCGACCACCGCATCATCGACGGCGCCACAGGCTCGGCCGTGCTGCGCGAAGTCGGCGCCATGCTGGCCGACCCACTCCGCATGCTCGCCTGGTCCTGAGCGCCCGGTCCGGTACTGGTCCCCTGGATCTGGGGTTTGAGGGCACATTTCACCCTCAAACCCCAGATCCAGGGACCTAGAAGGGAGCCTAGAACGCTGCCTCTGGCAGGTTCATCAGCTCATCGGTGGTCGACTCGGCGATCTCCCGCTCGGTGCTCAGCCTGGGCAGGACCGTCGCCGCGAAGAATCTCGCTGCGGCGACCTTCCCCTGGTAGAAGTCGGAGTCGGACCCCGATGCACCGTCATCAAGCGCCGCAGTGGCGATCTCCGCCTGCCGCACGAGCAGCCACCCGATGACCAGGTCACCGAGCGCGAGCAGCAACCTGGTCGTGTTGAGCCCGACCTTGTTGATCTCCTCAGCTCGCTCCATGCTGGCCAGCAGGTACCCGTTCATCGCGCTGACCATGGCTTCGACGTTGTCCGCAGCCCGGCCAAGCGCCGCCCGCTCCTGCTTGAGCCGCCCATTGCCCGACTCCGCCGCCGCGGTGGCCCTGACCGAGCCGAGCAGCGAGCCAAGCGCCGAGCCCTGGTCCCTCACGATCTTGCGGAAGTACAGGTCCATGCCCTGGATCGCGGTCGTGCCCTCATAGAGACTGTCGATCTTGGCGTCTCTGACGTACTGCTCGAGCGGGTAGTCCTGCAGGTATCCAGACCCGCCGAA
>Ga0335074_10010242_pt1 | contig 13104 bp, 13 predicted proteins | sample Lox_Sample_23_FD_206715 | JGI IMG/M metagenome (GOLD analysis project Ga0335074, IMG submission 206715) | Soil microbial communities from Loxahatchee National Wildlife Refuge, Florida, United States - Lox_Sample_2.3 | ecosystem: Environmental > Terrestrial > Soil > Wetlands | place: USA...
AACTGCAGCGACGAGCACAGCGGGGTCATCGAAGACGGCGGCGAGTTTGGGGTAGGCCAGCACGCGGGCAAGCTCGCCGAGCAGCGCAGGACTGATCACCAAGGTCACCTGGCCGCTCAGCACCGTGTCGACGACCTGACCTGGCGGCCCGCCCCAGCCGAACCCCGACACGAGCGTGTTAGTGTCCGCGACGATCCGCATCAGGCACCGCGGCGGGCCGCCTCGACCGCCTCATCCACGATCGCCGGATCGAGCCCTGCCTCGGCTACCTTGCGGCGGGCCTCGGCGATCTGGGCCGCCAGCTCGTCGCGGCCGGCCCGCGCCGCGGCCTGCCGGAGCTGAAGGTAGGCTTCACGACTCAGCAGCACGGCCATGGGCTTGCCGTGCTTGGTCAGCCACACCTCATCGCCGGTGGCCGCCTCCTCAGCGAGCTGCCCGAGGACCGGCCGGGCCTCTTCCAGCCCCACGAACCGTTCCACCGCCACCACCACCTTAAGGTAGTCCTTAAGGAAAAGCATAAGCTATCTGCGGCCCGGCTGCCATCTCCGCCGTGCCGGACCCGCCACGCTGGTGGCAGCGCAGGGCACCTGCCGGCCATCGGCGACCCTGACACGCCGCACGCGCCGATCATTCGAGTACCGGCTGCCGGCACGCCTGGGCCGGGACCTCACGGCGAGGTCAGCAGGTACCGCTTGCCGCCAGGAACGGAGAACCCGGTCACATGGAGAGGCGGGTCGCGGGCGGCATCGACCATGGAATTCACCTCGTCGTCCAGCGGGCCCCAGCCGAGCTGGCCGAAAATAAGAGAAAGCCCGTCGTAGTTGCGTGCGACGCTGTTCGCCAGGCCGATCCTGGCGAACCGGCGGACAAGGGCTCGCTTCGGCAGCAGGCCGAGGAGGCCCCAGCCCATCCGCGCCTCGACTTCGGCGAAACTGCTCGCTGGTTCCGGGTCGAACGCGAGCGGCAGGTAGAGGCCATGGATGAATGAGCGAAGCCAGCCTTTGAGCTCCGCGAGATGCTGGTCGTCTCCGAGCGTGCGCGCGATGAGGTCCTGGCAGCTTTCGACTCGGGCCCGAGTCGCCGCGACGGAAAGCCGTTCGTCGAGCAGAGCATCGGTCAGATTTTCCTGGTCGTCGAGATACCAGCGGCCCCAGCTGAGCCCCAGTACCTCGCCGCCCTTTTCGTATACGGCCGCGATGGACCATTTTCCGTTGCCCTGCACCGGGCTGATGAGGTGCACGGTATCGGCGTCTCCTGGTTGCCGCGTCCGGAAAACGGGGAGCCCGAGCCCGTGTGTTGCGCCGGGTACCTCAACCCTCGCGTAGCCGTCCTCGAACCGCACGTCTGCGCGTAGCTCGCCGAGATACAGGTACTTACGCTGGAACACGAGGGCGCGGACTAGGGGCCCGAGCGGGTTCTCCGAGTCGGCGTCCGCCGCCTCCAGGCTGCTGGTGAACCGGGAAAGGACTGGCGCGCTCTGTTCGTCCTCCTCCTCGGTGATCCCGATCGCGCGCTTCATGGCCGACGGGTCGTTGCCAAGGGTGGCGTGCTGCAGTTCGGCCAGCGAGTCATTTGTCAGGACATTCGGCAGGTTCGACAGCCGCTCGGCTAGCCGGACCACGAAGGCCTGCAGTGCGTCCCCCAGATTGACTGTCGGGTCGATGAGGGCCGCCGCGAGCACTGGGTCGCCGTAGACATACTGGGTCACGTAGAAGAGGAAAAGGTCGGGCTCGATGAGGAGCAATGGCGCGTAGGCGTAGACACAGCGGAGGTAGAGGCGCTTGACGGCCAGGTAGCCGGGCAGATAACCGCCGGCGGCGGAGGGATTGACCGGCTGCAGGAGGAGGCTGGCCTTGCGGCCGACTGCACGATCATCGGTGCGCTCCGCCGCAACCAGTTTGAACATCGCGATCTCGGACCGGCGCTGGAATTCAGCACTGCTGATCCGGCCCGCCAGGTAGTCCCTGGTGAAATCGGACCCGAGCGTGTTCACGAACAGGTTCGTAGCCGCCGCATAGGGCAGGCTCGTGACGTCGGAGCGCGGGCCGGACACCGTATCGAACTCGCTGAAGAGGGCGAGCCCTTCAGAGAGGGGACGCAGGATTTCAGTCGCCCCACGCGACAGGGAGGCGTAGCCGAGGGTGGCGATCCGGTGTTCCTCCGGTTCGTCACTCGTAGCGGTCAGGTACGCCGAACTGGCCGCCAGGCACTCTAGGTACGCGGGCAGCGGGCCGACTGGGCCCTGCCGGAAGCATTGGTGATGCGCCGTCTCGTGCAAGATTGTCATCAGGTGCTCCCCAGCCGGGCCTTGGCCGGACAGCAGCAGGCGAAGATCCTCTTCCGAGTTGAGCAGCGGTAGCCGCGTGATCGCTGTCAGGTTGTCGATCCACGCCGGCTCGACGGGGTTCACCGCTGATAAGGACGGCAGGGACGGCATCGGAACGTTGAGCAGCTTGGCCAGCGCCTCAAGCTGCTCCTTTGTGGCGGCCTCGGCCTCTTTGCGGGTCCACGCAACCGTGACCGTCCGCGTCGAACCATCGGGATCGGTCACGGTCCCGGTGAAGGTAAGCGTTTCCTTGGTGCGGTGCTTGTTCAGCCAACTGGCTAGGAGCCGCAGTCCCTGGACGGACAACCAGACCACGACCGCCGCGGTGAGAAAGTCGCCGTGCTTGGCCTCGTCCACGACGGCATCTTCGATCGTGACAAGGCCCGGTTCGGCCGGCTGGTCGAGTTCCTCCGCCAGTTCGCGAAGCTCCAAGGCGTCGTCCCGCGTAACGCCCTGCAGCGTCAATGAGCTGACATCTTCCATACCATGCCCCCCTGATGACTGGAAACGTCATGATAACCAGCTAAGATCAATGACGTCTCACAGTATGCGCGCGGCGACAGCGCGGGGCAACCGCGGCGGGCAACTTCCTGCCCCGGGAGTCCGATTGAATTGCGGAATTCCAGAAGGCTTCGACGGCACAGCTGGGATTTGACTACCGTCCGTAATCAATACACGAGCGCACTTCCAGTTCCGGATTGAGTCCTCGGAATTCGCCATCTCACCGCGGATACATCCGCGCCAGTCTAGCCACCCGGGCCACCGATAACCAATAGGTACGTCCGAATGGATGATCTGCGCTGAGCACACCGCGCGGTCATCTCAGCGCAAACCGCTCATACATGACAATCTTATTTCATGCCGAAATTATGGAAAGGCTGCGTGTGCTCACCGAGAAGATCCGGCAAAACGTGAAGAGTATGCCGGGCAGTTCATAGATACGCACGCGGACGAAGTGCTCATTTCTGAAGATCCGGGCGTCGACTGACCGTCGGACCAGGCCATGCGCCTACCGGCACACAGATCGCCCGGTTCGGCACGACACCGGGTGGCTACCTTGGCGGCTAATCAGGTTGCCCACCATTGGGAGAATATCGCAAGCTATATCTCGATTCGGCCGCTACCGTCTGTGACGCGAGCCAAGATATCCGCGAGTCGTCTGGAGCCGCCGTGGCGAGTATGTCGGCGCAGCCCAGCGAAATAGAAGGAATTGGCCTCATCGACCCCAATCCCGAAGCAAATACATCGAATCGTTACCAAACCGGGGCACCAGCCGACCCCGGTATCCAGCACATCAATGTATCGGACCGTTGCCCCCGCAGGGTGGGTAACTGGCGTGCGCGACGTCCACTGACACCAGGCAGGCTTCCTGCACCGTGCCAGGAAACTAGACGTCAGGCCCACGAGGGATATCTATGGCGGTGAGCCCTCCGCCGGAGTCAACGCTGATGTGACGGCCGGGTAATCTCACCTAGTGCGATCACCTACGTACAGCCAGCCGGGGCATAGGCCCACAGCATCGGCTTCCACGCCTACCGCAATGATCTGCCCGTGCCTAGAGTGCTCGGTGGCAGCCGCTGAGCCAGGCCGTGGAGCGTTACGGGTGGTCAATGTCGATGTGGCGGCTGACGGCTGCGGCGATGGCCGCTAGGTCGCCCCGGTCGGAGCTGACTATAAGGTCGCCGCGCCGGAGGGCGCCTTCGACGACGCTGGCGTCGACAATGTCGGTGGCGCGAGCGCGCCCGGCGAGGGTCCCGGTCGCCCTGGCCCTGGTGTCATCGAGAGCTTCGACCTCGCATCCGGCCAGCAGCCGGGCGAGTTGCGCCTGGCGGGGCGTGCCTCGCCAGCACTGGGCAAGGACCGAGGCGGGGACGGTCGGCACGACGCGGCGGAGCAGCAAGGCACGATGGCGGGCCCACATCGGCCGCTCACCGCGCTCGACGGCAATCAGCGCTCCGGAGTCGTAGGTGACCCCCGTCACGCCGACCGCCGGGTGCTGCCTGGCTGGGTGACCCGGACAGCCCACTCGTCAGCCTCGGCGATCTCTTCCAGGGTGAACGGGCCGTGCTCGGCCTCATACTGGCTGACCGCTTCCAGGCCGGCCCGGATGACAAATTCCTTCCGCGCGGTCTGTGCGACCCAGGCACTGTAGCTCATCCCGGCAGCATCAGCGGCCGCGGCGATCTCGGCATCGAGCTCAGGCGGGATGGAGATGGAGCGCTTCTTCCGGATCGCCATGGCTTAACGGTAGCACAGCGGTGCGACAGTCAGGGAACCTGCGGCAGCAGTGCGCCAGGCCAGTGACGCCATCCTCGCAATTCGTGCTCATTCGTGGTAGGCAGCAGAAAGTACCTCTGGCCGTCGTGCTTCGTACGCGCAGCTCAACGGAGAAGGGGCGGCTCGGGATGTCTGCCGCGAGTATCGAAGGCGAAGCGTTCGTGCTGCAGGAACTATTCGAGCGCTGGTCCTATGACATCGACTATTACCAGCGCGAGTTCGCCTGGTCGGCGGATGATGTCCGGACTCTCATCGATGATCTCGTAACGCAGTTCCGGTTGGCTAAACGAGACCCGCGCACGCGGCAGGGCATGCGCCACGCCGACCCGTACTTCCTGGGACCATTCGTGTACCACGACATACGACGCGGCGTGCGGTTCCTCGTTGACGGCCAGCAGCGGTTCACCGTCCTGCACCTGGTCTTCATCCATTTGTACCGTCAGGCGCAAGCGCTGGGGCGACGCGACACCGAAGACAAGCTCAACCGCGTCATCCGGTTCGCGGTTCCAGGGGGCGGCTGGCACTTCCGCATCGATATCGAGGAGCGGCGCAAGGCACTGCAGTCCTGGTATCTAGGGCACGAGTTCCAGCCTGACGTTGGCGCGTCCCTGTCCCTGCGCAATCTCGCCGCACGCAGTGAGGAACTCGGCGAGTTGCTTGAGGACCAGTTGGAAGCCGGGGATCTCAGCCGTTTCGTCGAATGGCTGCTCGCCCGCGTGATCCTAGTTGGCATCCGCGCACCCAGCCGGGACAGCGGCTTTCGGATCTTCGAGTCGATGAACGACCGCGGCACCCGCCTGACTCCGGTCGACCTGTTGAAGAGCTTCCTGCTCTTACATGTCGGTGAGGGCGAGGAAGACCTCAATCTGCGATGGCGCCGCATGCTCTCCGAGCTGACCATCAGCCGCGACGACGAGGGCGCCCCTACACGGTTCTTGAGGGCAGCGCTCATCGCCCAGCACGCCCGGGTAGGCGGAAACACCCAGGATGTTAGAGCGATCAACCACGAGCTGTACCAATGGGTGCGTCACCATGCTGCTGAGGTCCTCCATCTGACCGAGGCGAACGAGTACTTCACCTTCGTCGATCAGCTGATTAGCCTAGCGGCGCTCTATCGGACGTTCCTAAGCGCCTGCCGCGCCCCGGATGACCACCATAACCTCAAGGCTCTCTACTACAACGAGATCAACGGGCTGACCAACCAGATGGTCTTCATCCTCGCTGCTGTCCGCTCCACCGATGCGCTGCCCAAAGCCAAGGAGAAGGCGGCGCTGGTGGGCAACTTCATCGACCGGTGGTACGTGCTGCGGGTCATCAACGACGAACCGGCGCAACCGGCGGATCTAGACAGGCTCATTCCGCAGCTCGTACCGCCACTTCGGGAGTGCAAGACCCCGCAGGATGTCCGGGATTTCCTGGCCGGCGAACTGACCGACGACAACGGATTCCGCGCGATACTCACCTACCAGCTACGCGGGACCAATTCCAGCCAAGTGCGGTACCTGCTCGCCCGGATCACCGCCTTCACTCAGATCGGGTGGAACGAACCTGACCTCACGGTGGAGTACCTGTCCCCCGGCCGGGCCTGGCATATCGAGCACATCTTCGCCGACAAACCCGAACGCCACCCTGATATCACCGACCCGGTCGATTTCCGCCTGCTCCGTAGCCGCATCGGCGTCCTCGGACTGCTCAAGGCACGGTCAACACCAGCGTTAAAGATATGCCGCTATCGGAGAAGATCAAGGTGTACCGCAGCGAGAACCTGCTCCTGCGGTGCCTGCACTCCGACTACCACTTGAACAACAAGCCCATCCGCACGTTCATGGAGCGCTACGGGCTCAAACAACACCTACGACCGCTGCCCAGCAACATAGATCTGCGCGCCGCAGTCACCATGCGCGGGGAACTGTACCGGTGGCTATGCGGCGCCATCTGGGAACGGCAGGCGCTCGGCTTCCCACCGGCACCCACCGAGCCTGAGACCCACACCCCAGAAACGTCCTCGCCCGAGCCTGCTGCACCCCAAAAGCGCGTCCACGCTCCACGCAAGCCGGCCGGTCGACCTACCGACATTCAGATGATGATCCGCAAAGGTGTCCTGACACCGGGAACTCTGCTCGTCGGCAACGTCGGCGACACCGACACCACAGCCCAAATCCAGCCAGACGGGCATCTCAAGCTCACCACGGGCGACGCGTTCCGCAAACCAGACGATGCCGCCCGCGCGGTCACTGGCAAACGCACCGAAGGCATGCTGTTCTGGCAGATCACGTATCCAGACGGCACCCGCGTCACGCTCAGGCAACTCCGTGACCAAGCCAAAGTCACAGCTCGCTAAGTGTGCGACTGATCACAAAGGGTAACAACTCGGTTTCGGCACGACGCCAGTGACTACTTTGGCGTTAGGTTACGGTCAGATGGCGGCGCAGGTTCCTCGGCACGCGATCCGCCGGGATCGCATCCCAGTCGGTCACCTTGATCTAGATGATGACAAGCATCTGCTCATCACCCACCTAAACGGCCAGATCGACGCGCCCCACCCCAGATAAGCCGCCACGGCCGTTCCCTGAACCCCGACGCCCCAGCAAGCCAGGCCAGGAAGGCTAACTGGACGCTCCTGTGGAAGCCTGGCCCGCCGCCAGCCGCTCGACCCCCACAAGATCCTGCGTGCAGTACTGCCGTTCGCCTGTGGTTCAGCATCTCAGCCGACAATCGCACAGGCGAGGGCAGCTTAGCGCGCTCTGTCCGGCCGGGTAGGCCGGGCGCATTGAAGCTCCTATGTCAAGGGATTGGCCGGAAATTATGCTGCCTCCGTGAAGTGGGCGGGCTGGCGGGCTGGCCGGATGAGTGTCTTGTAGACCTCGCGGGCGACGTAGCGCTTGAGGCAGCGGATGATCTCTTTCTTGGTCTTTCCCTCGGCTGTGCGGCGGGCGACGTAGGCCTGGGTGCGCGGGTCGTGGGCCATGCGGGTCAGCACAATCGTGTAGAGGGCGGAGTTGGCCTCGCGGTCGCCGCCGCGGTTGAGCCGGTGGCGTTCTTGCTTACCCGAGGACGCATCGACAGGGCTGGAGCCGAGCAGCGCGGCGAAACTGGCCTCGCTGCGTAGCCGGCCCGGGTTGTCCCCGGCCGTGGCGATCAGGGCCGCGGCGGTCTGGGTGGCTACTCCCTGCCGGGCCAGGAACTGGGGCGGGGCAGCCTGCTGCACGAGCGGGGCCAGGGCTGCGTCCAGGCGGGTGATCTCCCCGGTGAGTTCCTGGTAGCGGCGGGCCACGGCGGCCAGCGCGGCCATTGTGCCCTGCGCGGGGTCGGTGAGGTCGCCGGGGGTGAACCCGGCGGCGGTCACGGCCCGCATGGCAGTGCTGAGCCCGGCGAGCTGCGCGCGCACGTCTTCCGGGGCCGTGACGATCAGGTCGCGGAGCTGGCTGGCGGCCTGGGTGCGGGCTTTGACCGCGCCGCGGCGGGCCACCTTCAGCGCCCGGATCGATTCTGCCGCTCCGTCATGCGTTCTGGGCGTCCCGGTCTCCTGTCCGTTCAGGGCGGCGATCGCGGCCGAGACCGCATCGACCACATCGGACTTGCCGCGGCGGCGGCGGCGCTGCCGGTCCGGCCGGCTGACCTCGGCCACCTCGACGCCCTCGCCGGCCAGGTAGCGGGCCAGGCCGGCACCGTAGCTGCCGGTGCCCTCCACCCCGACCCTGACCAGGATGCCGTGACCGCGCATCCAGGCCAGCACCGCCCGGTACCCCTCCGCCGAGGCGGGGAACTGCCCGGTTCCCAGCACCCGCCCGACCTGGTCAACCACAGCTGCCACATGCACGTCAGCGTGGGTATCGACGCCCCCGGCGACGCCCGGCCTGGCATCTGCCATCCTGGGCATGGTGTCTCCTTCCTAGGTAGAACAGGCAGCGGGAAGGGGATGCGGCCACCCCGGCCGGGCGCGCGGACAGAGCACTTCCGGGACATCAACGGTCAAGCTCCTATCAGGTCACGGGCATCCTGGCCGGGGCGGCCATCGCATCCTCCCGCCGGCCCCGGCTGGCGGTTCCGTGCTAAGACACGCCAGGATCGGCGGTCAGCTGCGCCCAGGGCCACGCCGGGGCCAGCGGCAGGATGCGAACTACCTTGGCGGAACGAGGCTGTGGACCACCAGAGGAAACCTGTGGCTATCGATCTCCGCAACCCTCGCCCACATGTCCAATTCTGACGAAGTGCTGCGCCCGGCCCGAACCTAAGAGCAGCCACCGCACCAGCCCCGGCGGCGGGCCGGGCAGGCCAGGCACGCCGGGTGGCCCTGATCCGCCCGGCGACCCGCCCGGCACCGGCCCGCCCGGGTTCACCTTCACCCCGACCGCCCAGCCCGGACCACCGGGCGGCTATGGCAGCTGGCGGTTGTCCACCGGGATACCCGGGCAGCGCGGCCTGGTCGTGGACATCGAGCCGATCCCCGCCGGGAACTGCGACCACCGGTGGCAGGCCGCCGGGCATGACCCCGGGGTCAAGCTGCGGCACCTGACCCAGGTCCGGAACGCCACGTGTACCGGGCCGGGGTGCCGCCGCCCGGCCGAACACTGCGACTTCGAACATAGCACCCCGTATGAGGCCGGTGGCCGTACGTGTTTGTGTAATGGGGACCCGAAGTGCCGATTCGACCACCGGATGAAACAGGATCCGCGGTGGAAGGCTGAGCATCTGCCCAGCGGCCACGTCCGGTGGACCACGCCATCCGGACGCCAGTACGTCACCGAACCGACGCGCCACCCGATCTGAACCGGCCATTGTTGTCGGCCGGGAGCCCCACGGCGGACACGAGTTGTACACCTGTGATTGCTAGTGTGCGCGTGGTCGTCATGGAGAACGCCGATACCACGCCTACACGCGTCGCCGCCGTGACCCGGCAAGGGGAGCGCTATCACGCGCTGATGGCCGCCATCGTCCGAAGGCTGCCCTTCGGGCTGTCACGGATCGTCGCGCCCAGCTTTCTCGGGTTCGCGATCATCAATGGGTTCACCTTCTCGGTGGACCTCGGATTGCTGTCGCTGTGTCACGGCGTACTGAAGTGGCCGTATCCGGGAGCGGTGACGCTGTCGTACCTGACCGCGTTCGCGCTGAGCTTCGTGTTGAACCGCGCATTCAACTTCCGCTCCCATGAAGCCCTCGGCCCGCAGACTACGAAATACGTGGTGGCCCTCGTGATCAACTACGCGGCCTTCGTCCTGGGCTTCGGCGACGCCCTCACTGCCATAGGGGTGGAGTACCAGCTCGCCCGCATCCTGTCAGGGCTATGCGAGGGCCTGTACATGTACAGCGTGATGCGCTGGGTGGTGTTCCGAGACGCTCCGCGCGGCTAGATGATCCCGATCATGCGCCGTCAGGCGATTCCCGAACAGGAAGCGCTGGCGATCTTCGCGACCGCCCCGGTGATCGTCCGCGGGGATGTTATAGCGAGCTACCACATGCGGATGGAGCCGAACGAGAAGTGGTCGAGCTTGCCGGTGCTTTCGGCCGGCTCGTAGACGGACTGGACCGCAACCCGGCCAGGGCCGCCCAGCCGTAGCCAGATGATGCGGTAGTTCTGCCGGTCATTCGCGTTGGGGACGCCCGCGTTGCGCGGGTGTTCCAGGTGCAGCGCGAGATTGACGGTGGCGTCCCAGTACACCAGGGACGACGGCTGGACCAGGATGCTCTCGTCGGCACCGAGATCGCGGACGAACGTGTTGCCCGGGGAGTGCAGCAGGAGCAAACCTTGTTTGTCGCGGGCGGCGAAGGAGTCGTGGTACCGGCCGATTGGGTATTCGCTCTCCCGCTCCGCGCCCCGCCACTTCCTGTAATGGATGCCCGTCCGTTGCCAGTCATACGCCACATTGCCGGTCGCGCACAGGAAGCGGCTGGGGTGTGCCAGGACCTGATGGCCGCGACCAAGCGGCACCGCGATGAGCTCGCCCGCGTGATTGTCCGACACGCCGATGTGCCCGGGGCCATGGGCCTCGAGCATGATCACAGAAAGCCCGGCTGTCTGGCGGTCGCGCAGGGCGTCTGCGTTGACGTAGGCCATGGTCCGCACCGTGGTGACCGCATCGGTCCACAGCAGCGCGTGAAGTGAGAAATAAATCCAATCGCCGCGCCCGAGGTCGAACTCGACGACAGGGACGATTGTGCCGGCGATCTGGCAGCGCGTGTCTCCGCAGCGCAGCCGGGTCATGTCCGCGATCATCGGCTGTTCCATCCATCCGGAATCGGTGACCCTGGCCGTGATGTCGATCGGGGCACCGCAGAGCGGGCAGTGCGGTGCGCTGCCGTCGTGGACGTGGCGGCAGTACCGGCAGCGGTAGGTACTCACCGGCGGTCGGCCGTCTGCATGGTCGGAAACATAGCAGGGTTCGGTGATACGGTCGGCCGTCATCTCCGCGACGGCTAGCTGGCCGATGTGGAGACGCTGCCGGGGGCGAAGCGCTGCGCCTGCTGGCGGTGGGTGTGGGAGTGCCGCCAGGACACGCCCATGAGCGCCCCGCCGAGCGGTGAGTCGCCGACCTGCCACCTGCCGCCGGTGGAGCGCACGATCGAGTCGCCGATGGCCAGCCCGAGACCCGCGCCCGGCCCGCGGCCGTTGGCCCGGTGGAACCGGTCGAACAGGCGCGAGCGGTCCGCCTCGGGAATGCCGGGCCCGCTGTCCTCCACGGTGAGGCAGACCCGGCTGCCCTGGGCGCTTACGCCGATCCTCACTTGCCCGTCCGGCCCCGCGTAGCGGCACGCGTTGTCCGTCAGGACGCCCGCCAGCCGGTCGATCCACTCGGGCGGCGCGCTGATCAGCGCGGGCTCGCTGCCGACCGCCACGGTAATCACGGGCCCGACCGCGCGGAACCGGTCCGCGCAGACCTGGGCCAGCGTGACCAGGTCCACCGGCTCGTCGCCCGGGGGCGGCGGCTTGGAGTCGAACCTGGCCAGCCAGAGCATGTCGTCAACGAGCCGGCGCAACCGCCGACTCTCGCCCTGGATGCGGACCAGCGCATCGCGGTACTCGGCCACCTCGTGCGGGCTGGACAGGGCCACGTCGGCCTCGGCCCTGATCACGCTGAGCGGCGTGCGGAGCTCGTGTGAAGCGTCGGCGGTGAACTCGAGCTGGCGGCGCCGCGACTGCTCGACCGGCGCCAGCGACCGCAGGCCCACCACCAGCGAGCCGAAGAACATCGCCAAGAGCAGGAAGGGCCCGGCCACGATCTCGCCGTACAGCAGCAGCCGCTCGGTGTGCGCGTCGCCGGCCAGGCTCTGGCCCGCGATCAGCCAGCCGCCGGCGTCCTGGACCATCTTCAGCCGGAACGCGCCCGCCGAGCCTAGGTTCGCGGTGACCGCGAGGCCGGCGCGCGGCGCGTGCGCGGTGGGCAGGCTGGCCGGCAGGCCCGGGCCGCCCGGAGTGTGCGCGGTGACCGAGCCGGCCGCGTTCACCAGCCACAGGAAGACCGGCGACGTGTCGTCGTCCGCGTCGTCGTCGGACGCGTGGGATTGATCTGCGTCGTCTGCTCGCTGATCGAGCACGCCCGGATCGTGCTGCGCCGACGTGAGGCGCGAGGCGAGGCGATCGTCGGCCTGCTCGCTCAGGTGGCTGGCTATCAGCAGGTTGAGCACCACGGCTGCAATGACGTAGACCACGGCGATGACCCCGGTCGCGGCGGCCGCGACCTTGGCCGCGGGGCTGAGCTTCGTGCCGCGTCTCCCGATCATGCCGCGGTGATCCGGTAGCCGACGCCGCGCACGGTCTCGATCCGCACCCCGCCGCCCGCGAGCTTGGAGCGCAGCCTGGCCATGTGGACGTCGATGGTGTTCGAACCGAACGCGTCGGCCTCGTTGTCCCAGACGTGCTGGGCGATCGAGCGGCGGTCCACGACGCCGGGCGAGCGCCGCATGAGAAGCTCCAGGATGCCGAGCTCGGTGACGGTGAGCGAGGGGCGCTGCCCGCAGACCCGCGCCTCCCGTGCCGCCGGGTCGAACTCGACCTCTCCCAGCACCATCCGGGGCGACTGGCTGACCGGCGGCCTGCGCTGCAGCGCACGGAGCCTGGCCAGCAGCTCGCCGAAGTCGAACGGCTTGATCAGGTAGTCGTCGGCGCCCGCGTCCAGGCCGGTGATCCGGTCGGCCGGGGTGTCCATGGCGGTCAGCATGAGCACCGGCGTGCCCGCGCCGCTGCGGCGCAGCTTGCGCACCAGGTCCAGCCCGGACAGGCCGGGCATGCGCCAGTCGAGCACGGCCACCTCGTAGGTGTAGAACCGCAGGTACGCGACCGCGGTCTGGCCGTCGGGGACCAGGTCCACAACGTAGCCCTGCTCCCTGAGCCCGCGGGCGAGGACTTCGCCGAGGCCCTCGTCGTCCTCCGCGACCAGCACTCTCACAGCATCCGAATCTATCTGCTGATCAGCGGCACGTAGGGACAGCATGGCGTCACCGTGACACACGCCGCCACAGCGGCCGGGGGATCAGGCGGAACGGGACGGCAAGGGCGCCGAGCG
>Ga0335074_10010244_pt1 | contig 13102 bp, 10 predicted proteins | sample Lox_Sample_23_FD_206715 | JGI IMG/M metagenome (GOLD analysis project Ga0335074, IMG submission 206715) | Soil microbial communities from Loxahatchee National Wildlife Refuge, Florida, United States - Lox_Sample_2.3 | ecosystem: Environmental > Terrestrial > Soil > Wetlands | place: USA...
TCGCCGAATCCGTAAGTTTCGAAAACTTCGCGCGCGGTCCGTTCGAACCAGTTCCACAGCGCCGAATCCGGCGGCAGGATATCGCGCGTGCCTTTAATAGCCCTAAATTGCCGCTTCTCAGTCATTTCTAGCTGAAATTCTGCGACGAAACGTCATCCGAACATACTAGCAGGGCGGCTCAATGATGCAAGCGCATCGGAGCCCTGCAACGCACGTTCCAAACGCGAACTCGGCCAATTTCGTGTTTCGCCATTTGAAACATCTATCCCCCGCATCGAAACGTTGCATTTTACGAATCTCATACTTCCGTATAATCTCCGGCCCTCAGTTCTCTGTGGTCCCCACTCTTCAAAGGAGAGTTAAATGGCCGAAAAAACCACGGGTGAGATGAAGGCTACCTTAGGATTGACCGGGCTCACGATGAACGCGATGGCGTTGATCGCGCCCGGCGCGTTCCTTTGGCTCACCTTTTACGCTCAGGCGACCGAAGGCGCCACATCGCCGTCGATGTGGATCGGCATTCTTTTCGCCACACTGCTTTGTCTCGCGACCGCCGTGTCCTACGCGGAGTTGGCGAAGCTCTATCCGGGCACCGGCAGCTCGTATTATTTCGCGGAGCAAGCGTTCCTGAACCATGACAAAGCGTGGAAATATGCCCGTCTGATGAAGTTTATCGTTGGGTGGGGCTCGCATCTCTATTACTGGATTTACCCCGGTGTGATGGTCGCGGCAACAGGCCTCTTCGTTGGCTATATCGTCGGAACTCTTTGGCCCAACTTCATGAGCGCTTCGAACCCGGGCCCCGCGTTCATGATTCTGGTTGCAGTGATTTTTACGCTCTTGGTTTCCTACATCGCCCACCGCGGAGTCACCGGATCGACGGCTGTCAGCGTCGCCATCAACGTGATCCAGATCTCGGCTCTTATCGTGTTCGCGGTTATGGCGATCGGCTACCGCATGAACCATCCCGCAGGGAGCGTGGCTTGGCAGTGGGATGCGACCTCGGGCGACGCGTACAACTGCGAGTTCCAGATGGACTCGAAGGGCAACATCGTGCGCGACGCCAGCATGGCTCCGGTATGCGCGAAGGACGCTTCGGGCACGAACGTTCCCTACCACGTCAGCTATCCCTGGAACGATTCGAGCGGCAACTTCCTGACGCACCCGAACGCAAAATCGGTCGTGGGTGTGCATAAATTCGGGTGGATGTTCGTGCAGGCCACGGTCGCGATTCTCATCCTGGTCGGATTCGAATCGTGTACGTCTCTGGGCGGCGAGGCAAAAAACGCCAAGCGGGACATCCCGATCGCCGTGATCACGTCGCTTCTCGTTCAAGGGTGTTTCTGCTACCTGTTCGAGTATTTCGCCACTAACTATGCTTTAAGTAGCGGCTACACCATGCAGAGCGCGTCCGGTTCGGCCGCGCCTCTCGCCGATATGATGGTGATGATCGGCGATTCCATCTTCGGCCCGGGCCATGGCCGCGCCTTCATGTTGATCGAAGCGGTCACAGTCTTCCTCGCGCTCATCGGCACGACGCTCTCGTGCATCAACACCGGAGCTCGCGTCACCTACGCGATGGGCAAGGACGAAGAAGTGCCGGAGCACTTCGGCATCCTCCACGAAAAGAACCTCAGCCCGCACAAGGCCATCTGGACGCTGGCTATCGTTTCAATCATCTTCGGCATCATCGGATTGCTGATGGTGTTCGGAGACGGGGGCGCTCCAACCGACGCGGCGATCGCGGCCTTGCCTCACGGGTTCTGGTCGAGCTTCGGCTACCTCACTCACGACAAGATGGCGAATCTTCCGAATACGTTCACAACCATCACTCTGGCATCGAACTTCGGGACGTTCCTGCTGTATTGCTTGAGCTGCGTCGTGTGCATGGTGGCCTATCACAAGCACCCGAACTTCAGCTTCCTCAGGCATTGGCTTGTGCCCGCATTCGGCGTGGTGGCGAACCTGGTGTGCATGTCGTTCTATCTGATCGGGCCGTTCATGGGATACGGCACGAAGATGGAGCCGTATTTGGCCTTGGGCATTGCGGCCGTCTGGGCCATCTATGGAGGCATCTATTTCACCACCGCAAGCAAGAAGAAGGGAAAGACAACGCTGGTCACGGCACGCACTACGTGACCTGCGAAAGCGATTCACTGAAAAAGGTCACCGAAGGGCGGGCGCAAGCCCGCCCTTTTGTCTTTGCCGGGGATGAGTTCTAATGTACAGGGGCTTACACGTGTCGTCTTCGGGAGCAGCTGTCGCCACAGCGCCAGCCCGGGCATACGCCACGAGTCCGCGCGATATGATGGATGTCGAGTTCGCGCAGCTGTCCGATCTTGGACGGGTGCGCCAGGGCAATGAGGACTATCTCGGCTACGTGACGGCCGACGCGCCTGAGAGGGCGCGCAGCCACGGCTGGTTTTTTGCGCTGGCCGACGGAGTGGGCGGCCATGATCTCGGCGAGGTTGCGTCGAAGACGGCCGTTGAGAGCGTGCTCGAGGGGTTTCGCAAGTCCGGCGCCAACGAACTGCACCCCGCACTCCTGGCAAGTTTGGTGCGCGCCGCGAACACCCGTGTTCTCGAGGCTGGACACGCCGCAAATCCTTCCGGATCCCGGATGGCAACTACGATCGTTGCCTGCGCGCTGCGGCACGACCGCGCGACCGTCGCGCACGTGGGCGATTCGCGCTGCTATCTGATCCGCGGCGGCCAAGCGAACCTCCTCACGCGCGATCACACCCTTGCAGGCGAGCACGTTCGCCTCGGCCTGATTTCCGCCGCGGAAGCGGGCAGCGCCGAAACCCGTCATCTCCTCAGCCGTTCCCTCGGATCGGCTCTCACCGTGAACGTGGATGTCTCCGAGCATCAGGTTCTCGTCGGCGACATTCTCCTCCTCTGCTCCGATGGACTCCACGGATCGGTTCAGGGATCTGAGATGGCCGCCGTTGCCGGCAATTCCGAGGAGTTGCCAAAAGCGGCGCAGCGCCTTGTGGATATTGCGAATCAGCGGGACGGCAGTGATAATATCTCGCTGCAGATAATCCGCGTCAAAGGCGTCGAGCGCGTCGGGATGTACCGGGGACGGCCCTATCGTCTCCCCTAATCCTGGTGCGCCGCCAGTCTTCGCCTGGCGCCCGCTCGCGAGGATCACGTCCACCCCGGCGACCAACTCGATCACTACCGAATCGAAAGACTTGTCGCACGCAGCGGCATGGCCTCCATCTATCGCGCTACGGACACGCGCGATGGCCGCGCGGTAGCCATCAAGATTCCTCACCCCGAGATGGAAGCCGAGCCGGTCCTCTACGATCGCTTCAAGCGCGAGCAAGATATCGGCACGAGCCTCGACCATCCCGGGGTGATGAAGGTCTATGCCGACGGGGACCGCAGCCGCCAATACATGGTGATGGAGTGGGTTGACGGACGCCTGCTTCGCCAGATCATGTCCGAGGCGAAGAAGCTGCCGCCCGAGCGCGCGATGCGGATTGCGATCAACGTCGCCCATGCGCTGGACTACATTCACAATCACGGCGTCGTTCACCGCGACCTTAAGCCCGAAAACATCATGGTCGACAAGGACGACACCATCAAGCTGATCGATTTCGGCATCGCCGGCAAAGAAGGCGCGCGGCGGCTCACGTTCGCGAAGCTCTCGCAGGTGATGGGCACGCCCGAATATATTTCGCCCGAACAGGTGAAGGGCAAGCGCGGCGACGGACGCAGCGACATCTACGCCCTCGGCGTGATCCTCTACGAGATGCTGACCGGGCAGACTCCTTTTCAGGGCCCCAATCCCTTCGCGATCATGAACGACCGCCTGCTGAACAATCCCGTTCCGCCGCGGGAGCTCGATCCTTCGATTTCGCCGCAGCTGCAGGAAGTGATCTATCGCGCGATCGAGCGCGATCCCAAGAACCGTTACCCCAACGCACGCGAAATGGCCTCCGATCTCGAGCACCTCGATCAGGTCGGAGTCTCCGAACGCCCCGAACTTCACGACTGGAAAACGCGGCGGACGCCGTGGGTGCGCAGGGTCCTCTTCTACATCATGCTCGCGCTGATTCCGATCGTGATCTTCGGGCTTCTTCTGCTCGTTGCGAAGCACTAAGCCCGACTTCGGCCTCAATCGTATGAACTTGCCGTGGGAACGCGTGCGCCGGGGATATAAATGTTTTATAAGTGCCACGCAGTTTATTTCGTTATGTCTTCAATAGATTTAATGAGTTTGACCATTCATCGAAGCGTCTGTACTTTGCTTGGCACCGTCGCCAATCCATGAAAACCGAGATAGCGCGGTAGGGAGGGAAGGTTTGCTTATGAAACGTGCGTACAAGTGTGCTTCGAGCTTCGCCACGGCCATGTTAGCGGTAAGTTTTGTTGCCTGGGCGCCAGCTTCGAGGGCCGCAGATGATCCACCGGCTGCGCCCTCATCGGCCGCAGCGCAACCCGCTGCAGCCACGTCGGCTCCGGCTCAGCCGGCCGCTGCCGCGCCGGCCCCAGCACAGCCGGCATCAAGTTCGTCTGCGTCTTCGGAGACGACGCAGCAGCGGTTGGCAGACCTGGAGCAGGAAGTCACGGCGCTGCAAGCCGCAATTGCCGCATTGAAAGCGAGCGACACGCCGGCCATGAGGACCGCTGCTTATTCCGAGCCTGTTGCGGCGTCCAGTCCGATTTCAGCGCCGCCCGCTGACGATGCACCGGCGAAAGTGACGTTGGCCGGGCTGCTCGGTCCCGTCACGCTGAGCGGTTTCGTCGACACCTACTATGCTTTCAACTTCAACCAACCGAATACCCTGGGTAGCGGCGGCACGTCGGCTTTCGGCGGGAATACGGGGCAGCTGTTCGACAACAACACGCAACAGTTCAGCCTGAACGCGGTCGAACTTGTCGCGGATAAGGCGCCAGATGCCACGGCCGGCGGCACCGGCAGAGCCGGCTACCACGTGGGACTCATCTACGGGCAGGCGGCAGCGGCTCTCAACGGAAATCCGTCCGAAGGAACCTTCAACAACCTGACGGATTCGAACAATCTTGCGTTGAAGGAAGCCTACGTCGATTACATCGCTCCCATCGGCAAAGGCCTGACGATCACCGTTGGAAAGTTCGTCACGCCGGCGGGTGCCGAAGTGATCGAGAGCAACGCGAACTGGAACTACTCGCGCAGCATTCTCTTCTACTACGCGATCCCGTTCTTCCATTTCGGTATCAATGCCAAGTACACGTTCAATCCCAAGTGGTCGATCACGGGCTATCTCGTCAACGGCTGGAACAACAGCGAGGAACAGAATACCGGCAAGACGTATGGCGTGAGCGTGGCTTGGACTCCGAATGCGAAGTGGGCTGTGACCGAGAACTATCTGGCCGGTCCGCAAGACGACCAGTATCTGAACGATTGCGACTGCAAGCCCAATGACAACTGGCGGCAACTTGAAGACGCCACCATAGCTTACACTCCGAACGCCAAGTGGGCCCTCCAAGTCAACGGTGACTACGGCTACGGAGATAAGTACGGCACCGGCGAGGACACGAACTCCTCGGCTGTGGCTTGGTGGGGTGCGGCAGGGTATGCGAAGTACACCCTCAACAGTAAGGCCTACGCCGCGTTCCGCTACGAGTATTACTCCGACCCCGACGGCTATACCTTGTTTGCTCCATTCGACTCAACGCCGCCGTTCAAGAACACCCACGTGTCGGAAGGGACGGCTACATTCGCTTACAACCTGACAAGCGCGTTTCAGACCCGGTTTGAATTCCGTGAGGATTTCGCGAACCGGAACCTGTTCGAAAAGGGCGACCGATTCGTGATGACGCAGCCGGTCGCCGAGGTCGGGTTTATCTACACGTTCAGCAGCGCGAACGCGAAATAAAACAACCATCCGGCTCCCGCGCCAAGGGAGCCGCAACGTCACACAGCAGCAGATTCAGGGCAGCAGCGGCCAGCCGGCGTCCTCCACCCCCGCCGGTTGGCCGTTTTTTTTTTGAGCTTGAGTGCGGCGGTGCCTGCGTGCGAGGAATTCCATGGGTGACGGCACTGGCGGCCGGCTCGGTGTGGCCGCCAGTTCATCGAATCAAGTAGTCGCGGCCGCTATGGCGTAGTGATTACGGCGTCCCCGGCCGCATTTTCGATGATGTCCGCTCGCGCCTTCAATTTCCGGGCGCGGCTATTTTCGGCGGCTGCCTCGGCAACTGATTTGTGCTCGGCATCCAGCACATCCTGCCCCGCGGCAATCGCCTTATCGTACGGAAGGAAGGTGGACGGTACGAAATCATTGTCCGTCCCGCTTATGGCCGACGACGGCAGGCTTGTGGGCGGAATCGCTGGAAGAACATTGAAATTCACGGTGCCACTCAACCCGCCACCCATGCCGCCACCGCCGCCCGCGCCGGACACTCCTCCTCCGCTAAGGCTCGTTCCCGACGAAAAAGCGCTCGCCCTCGCTTGGGCATGCGCCGGCACAGACAATCCCAAAATCAAAATCGTCAAACCCAGAAATCGCTTCATCGATGCCCCTTCCTGCGGAGACCTTGGTAAGCACTCGGCATGATTTGGGCAATCGGCATGCCAATGGATCGCCATGCAACGCCGAACTATCTGGCGTCGATTCAGCAGATTGTAGGAGTCGAGATTCAGGCGGGAGGCGTCGGGCTGCTGGGGTGGTGGATAAAGATCAGCCCAATGTGAAAATCACTGGACGACGAAAACCCCCACCCGTACCAGGACTGCCACTACACATGATGGATTGGTTGGTACCGACTTTATAGTCCCTTCCAGCCGGCATAGGCGGCGCCTTTGAGCGGACACTCTTCGTCGAGCACCACGTGGACTGGAACCTTCGCGAGGAAATCCTGCATTTTTTCTTTGTCGCGCACAGCCGCGATGAAGCGGCCATCGGTCATCCTCGGCAAAATCTTTACCGCGATTCCTCCGGCGACGTAAATTCCACCGCGCGCGACCGTCCGCACGGCCAGGTTTCCGGCCTCGCCGCCGTAGACTTCCACCCACAATTCGAGCGTCGCAACGCATACGGGACATTCGCCCGAAAGACCGAGGTGCGTAATCACCGGAGCCTGGTCGACCTTGGGATCATCGAAGCCGGGATGCTTCACCGAGGGATCGAGGAATTCGTGAACGGTCTTGAATCCCCTCCCCGAAAGAACGAGCTCGGCGCTCGCGAATTCACCTCGCGACTTTACAAACTTCCAGAGGTCGGCCTGCTGGTTGGTGTGCGGCGCAAGATCGGCGTGACCGGCCTCCGTTGCCATTGGAACGTGCTTCGTACCGTCCCAGAAGAGAATTGCTTCGCCGAGACCGGTTCCAGCGGCGATCACCGCGCGATGAGCTTGAGGCTCCGGAACGCCCGCGTACAGCATTTCGAGGTCCTGGGGCCGCATGACGACAATTCCGTGCGCGCAGGCCTCGAGATCGTTCATCAGGCGAACCCGATCGAGGCCCACAAGCTTCGCCATTGTGGCGCCGTCGATCACCCAAGGGAGATTGCCAGCATGCACGCGGTTGTCCACCACCGGGCCGGCGATGCCGAACGATGCAGCGCTCAGCTTCGCTCCAGTCACGGCCAGAAAGTCCTTCACGATCTCCTCGAGGCCGGCGTGGTCGCGGCTCGAGTAGCGTTTGTCCGTCACCTTCGAAAGCGCGCCGCTCTGCACGTCGAAGAGGCCGAGATTGGTTTTGGTCCCGCCAATGTCACCCGCAAGTATCATCCGATCCTCCGCGGCAGAGAGCCGCACTGCGCCGGGTCGTCTCGCCGATTTTGCAGAGCATGGGCCGTGGGACGATTGGCGGCGAAATTTTCAGACGAAGATGCCGCGCTGAAGGCCGCGGCGCTACGCTCAAATCTTTAGGGCTCGCGCTTTGCGTTCGCGTCAGAGCGGGCGCCAGACCCGATTCTCCGCCTTGATTAATTCCTGTGCCGCCTCAGGCCCGGCGCTCCCGGCGGGGTAATTCGGGAACGACGGCTTGGTATCCGCGAATGCATCCAGGACCGGATCGACGAGCTCCCACGCAGCCTCGACGCTGTCGGCCCTGTCGAATAGCGTTGCGTCGCCCCGGATGCAATCGTTGATCAGCGTCGCGTACGCCTCGCGCGAACCCGATGTGAACGCCCGCTTGTACTCGAAATCCATTTTCACGGGTCGAATCTGCATCTGCGACCCCGGCGCCTTGGCTCCGAACGATAGCGAGATCCCTTCATCCGGCTGGATATTCATCACCAGGGAATTCGGCTGCACGTCGGAGCCCTGAAACACCATGTGCGGCGCCTTCTTGAACTGGATGGCGATTTGCGTAATCGGCTGCGCCAGGCGCTTCCCGGTGCGCAGGAAAAACGGCACCCCGCTCCATCGCCAGTTATCGACCAGCAGCTTCAACGCGACGAATGTTTCTGTCGTCGAGTCCGGTTTCACGCCCGGCTCCTGCCTGTAGCCCGGCACGTCTTTACCGTCGATCTTTCCGGGGCCGTATTGGCCGCGGACCACGGATTTCGCAATCGAGTCGCGGGTGAACGGACGGATGGATTGCAGAATCTTTATTTTTTCGTTGCGCACGGAATTGGCGCCAAAAGTCGCCGGCGACTCCATGGCCACAATCGACGTGAGCTGCAACACGTGGCTCTGAATCATGTCGCGCAGCGCTCCGGCCGATTCGTAGAACGGAGCCCGGCGCTCGACGCCCAGTGATTCCGACGCCGTGATTTGCACGTGGTCGATATAGTTTCGGTTCCACAGTGGCTCGAAGATTCCATTGCCGAAGCGGAACACCAGGATATTTTGAACCGTCTCCTTGCCGAGGTAATGATCGATCCGGTAGACCTGCGCTTCGTCGAACACTTGCAGCACTTTCGCATTGAGCTTGCACGCCGAGGTGGCGTCGTGGCCAAACGGCTTTTCGATGATGATCCGCGTCCACGAGTCCCTCGACTTCGGTTTTGCCAGGCCGGCTCTGCCGAGCTGCTCGATCACATGCGGGTAGACCTCCGGCGGCGTTGAAAGGTAGTAGAGGCGATTTCCGCCGAGCTGCGCCTGCTGGTCGATTTCATCGAGATGCTGCGCCAAACGCTTGTAGGACTCCGGATCGTCGTAATCCCCGGTAAAATACTCGAGGTGTTTCAGAAAATCGGGGCGTTTGCTGTCGCCGCCTTTTTTCGCGAGGGCCTCGTCGGTTGCCGAACGAAACTTTTCGTCGGTCATCTGCGTGCGCGCGAATCCCACCACGCGAAAGCGCGGCGCGAGGCACGAGTGGATCGCCAGATCAAAGAGCGCAGGCAGGAGCTTGCGTTTCGCCAGATCGCCCGAAGCACCGAACATCACGATGGCGCAGGGATCGGAAGGAATCTCGCAAAAGTAATCGTCCATCTGGACGGATTCGGCCACGCCGGTGGTGCTGCTGCTCATGGTGATCTCCTCAGTCGAACACTCCCTCGATCAACTCCGGCGCTCGGCGTCAACTATCCGGGCGCTCGGGTCACAACATCGCTGCTAGGATTCTATCCCCGGTCGCCGATATTCCAGCTGCCTGTAACACGAATTTAATTGATCGGAGCGATTTGCGGCGTCGCTGCGGTCCGCCAGCCAGCTATAACAGCGCGTAATATCGCAGGAGGTTCCCATCCGGCTTCCTCTCGCCGATTCCGATGATCACGTGCCGCGTCAGCCAGTCGTGCTTCCCCTTCTCGACCTCGAAGCTCGGGAACGACCGCAAGTAGTACTCATCGGGCCCCACGGGCGGCCCTCCGGCAAACGCCATATCCCGCAGCCGCCGCATAGTATCGTCCTGATACCCCCAAAGATAACCGCGGTTTTGCAGCAGGATCAGCGTGCCGTCGTTCTCCTGCAGCATGTAGCGCGCGTCGAACGACACCGTCTCGTCCGGGCGAAACAGCGCGTAGTCGCCGCCGCTGTCGGGGACCACTTTGCCGTTCAGCTTCGGCCCCGAGAATTCGCCCGTCCCCAGATAGACGCCGCCGCGCCCCGCCCCCGTCGGCATGTTGTTGATCATCTGCACCCGCGAAAAATGCAGGCGCACCTCGAATGCAAATTCCAGTTTCGGCTCGGTCGCCGTTGATGCGAGTCCCCCAAATGGCCGTGTGTGTGTCACGTGGATTCTCTCGGGTCGTTGATTTGTGGTGTCATCGGCGATTTGTGCCGCCAAATCGATGTGATAAAGTCGCTCCGATCTTGGCTTCTGTCAACCGCGGTTCCGGAAATCCCGCGACGAGAAGCCTTCGGAGGCATACCGCATGAAAATTGCGTTGATCGGAGGCACAGGGTACGTCGGCTCCAAAATCCTCGCCGAGGCGCTGCGCCGCGGGCACAAAGTAACGGCCATCGTGCGCCATCCCGAGCACCTGGTGCGGCGCCCGAATCTCAGAATCAAGAAGGCGGACGTCCTGCACCGCGAGCGGCTCGCGCGCATCCTCGCGCAGCACGACGTGGTGATTAGCGCCTTCAATCCCAAGCGCGGCACTCCCGGCCCCGAGGTTTATCATCGCCATGTCCGGGGACACAAGGCAATCATCGCGGCCGCGAAGCGCTCCGGCGTGCGCCGATTCCTCGCGGTCGGCGGCGCGGCCAGCCTCAAGACACCCACAGGGATCGAATTTCTCGATTCTCCCGAGTTCCCTGCCGCCTACGAACCATTCAAGCCCGGCATTCGCGGCACGCGCGAGCTCTACTATTTGCTGAAAAACGAACGCGGCCTCGACTGGGTGTTTCTCGCGCCTTCCGTGATGATCTCGCCCGGCGCGAGAACCGGCAAATATCGTGTCGGGACGGATCACGTCCTCTACGACGGCAATGGCAAGAGTCACATTTCTCTCCAGGACTACGCGGTCGCGATGCTCGACGAACTCGAACACCCGCGGCACCACCGCGAGCGCTTTACTGTCGGCTATTGAGGCTCGCGTTTTTTCCTAGTCGTCGCAATAGTAGTAGTCGTCATCCTGAGCGAAGGATCACTCCGAGGAATCAAGCACATGCCAAGAACCACAGCAAAATTCAAACCGAAAGCCAAGCCTCTCACCGTCGCCGACCGCATCGAAATCAGCGACCTGATGGCCGCGTACGCCTGGGCGCTCGATACGGGCGACGTCGATTCGTTCGTCGCGTGCTTTACCCCCGACGCCGTCGTGATCGAGGAGGTTTTCGAAGATCCCGACCGCTGGGAAGGCGCCGAGGGAATCCGCAGGCTGGCCGAGCATTTTCGCGCCGTCCCCAATTTCCCCGGCCGCCAGCATCACCTCACGCAGTCGGTCGTGAGGGGTGACTCCCGCGGTGTCTCGGCGCGCTCGTTCGCGCTCGTCACGGAATGCCGCGGCGAGCCTCCCTATTTAATTCGCTTCGCCGGCTACTGGGACGACAAGATCGTCAAATTCCGCGGCCGCTGGCTCTTCAAGGAGCGCATCATCCGCCTGTGGGACGGCGCCGTCCTCGCGCGCTTCCCCGGCTACGGCCAGCGCGTGCCGCGCAAGCGTCCGCCCGAGCTGATTGTGAACCGTGCTTAAGCAACTTCGACCGCCTCGGGTTCGCGCAATTGGATGTAGAATGCCCGCGGCTTTGGGGGAGACTCGCTCATGAAAATAAGAGCTGTGAGAAATGCAGCGTTCGCATGCGCGGCCACGTTCGCGTTCACGTCGACGGCGTTCGGACAAGCGCCGAAACCCGTTCGCACTGAGGCTGGCATCGTTCAAGGGACGATGGAAGACGGCATAGCGACATACAAGGGCATACCGTTCGCAGCGCCGCCTCTCGGCGAGTTGCGTTGGCGCGCCCCGCAGCCTCCTGCGCCGTGGAAGGGTGTGAAGGAAGCCGATAAATTCGCGCCTGCCTGCATGCAGATTTCGATCGTGATGCCCGCGCTTGGCATGGAGGCCGTGCCGGTCAGCGAGGACTGTCTCTATCTCAACGTCTGGACCCCTGCAAAATCGCCGAAAGATAAGCTGCCCGTGATGGTCTGGATCTACGGCGGAGGATTCACGGCCGGCGCCACTTCGCTCGCGTCGTACGATGGCGCGAACCTCGCGAAAAAGGGTGTGATCCTCGTAAGCGTCGCCTATCGCGTGGGGCCGTTCGGGTTCTTCGCGCATCCGGAGCTCTCCGCCGAGCAGGGCGGCCATTCGGGGGACTACGGGCTGCTGGACCAGATCGCGGGCCTCAAGTGGGTGCAGCGCAACATCGCCCGATTCGGTGGCGATCCGCATCGCGTCACCATCTTCGGTGAATCCGCTGGAGGAATTGCCGTCAGTATGCTGGCCGCCTCGCCTTTGGCGAAGGGCTTGTTCGAAGGCGCCATCTCAGAGAGTGGCGGCAATTTCGCGCCGGCTCGAATCGACGGCGAGGGCGGCGAAAACATGATCTCGCTCGCGACCGCCGAACACAATGGCGTCGCATTGCTATCGAAACTGAGCGTCAAATCCATCGCCGATGCGCGGACCCTGCCAGCCGCAGTGATCCTGAAGGCCCAAGGACCCGGACTCGGCGGCTCCTGGCCCGATTTCGACGGCTACGTTCTTCTCGGCGATCAGTACGATTTGTACAAAGCGGGACGCTACTCCGATACTCCCGTGCTGATCGGCACGAACGCGGACGAAGGTGCGCTTTTCACCGCGACCGCCACCGTTTCCCAATTCGAGAGGATGGTTCGCGCCGGCTACGGCGAATACGCCGACAAGATTTTGTCGGTCTATCCCGCAGGTTCGGATACGCAGGCGCTCCATTCCGAACGTGACCTTTTCCGCGATACCGCCTTCGCCTGGCCCACGTGGACCTGGGCTCGTCTCCAGTCGCACACCGGCAGGAGCAAGGTCTTTGTTTACGACTTCAGTCATCGGCCGCAATATCCCAATACGCCCCAATTCAAGGATTGGGGCGCAGCTCACGGTAGCGAAATAGCGTACGTCTTCGAAAACTTCGGTTCGGCGATGCCCGCGACCCAGGACGATCACGCTGTTGCCGACCAGATTTCGTCCTATTGGGTGAATTTCGCGAAGACAGGTGATCCGAACGGAGCAGGCCTGCCGACTTGGCCTGCCTTCACGGATGACGACCAGCAGGTGATGAATCTCGACGTTACCTCGAAGCCGATCCC
>Ga0335074_10010245_pt1 | contig 13101 bp, 16 predicted proteins | sample Lox_Sample_23_FD_206715 | JGI IMG/M metagenome (GOLD analysis project Ga0335074, IMG submission 206715) | Soil microbial communities from Loxahatchee National Wildlife Refuge, Florida, United States - Lox_Sample_2.3 | ecosystem: Environmental > Terrestrial > Soil > Wetlands | place: USA...
CCAGATTGCGAACGTGTTTCTGGTCTTCGCGAAGTGTGATGGAAAGCTGACCGCATTCTTGGTCGAGCGCGATCGCACGGGATTATCGGTTGAGCCGATTTCGGGAATGCTCGGGTCTCGTGCAAGCCTGCTTGCCCGCCTCACGTTTGCCGAGTGCGAGATCCCTCGCGAAAATCTCATCTCGGGCGTCGGATTCGGCATGGCCGCAGTTGGAGGAGCGGCGCTCGACGTTGGTCGCTACAGCGTGGCGTGCGGGTGTACCGGGATCGCGCAGGCATGCTTGGACGCGTCAATGCAGTATGCCGACAGTCGCGTCCAGTTCGGCTCGGCGTTGAGGACGCATCAACTTGTCTCGAGCCTGCTGTCACAGACGGTGGTGAACGTGAAGGCAGCCCGGTTGCTCTGCCGTCATGCCGGCGAGCTCAAGGATGCTGGCGATCCCAGCACGGTCGGCGAGACGCTAGTCGCGAAGTATTTTGCGTCGACGATTGCGATGAAGGCGGCCGCGGACGCGGTCCAGATTCACGGTGCCCTCGGTTGCAGCTCCGAATCGTCCGTGCAGCGGTACTTTCGAGATGCCAAGGTGATGGAGATCATCGAGGGCAGCACTCAGATGCAGATGTTGATGATCGCCGAGGCAGCCTACGCAGCAAATGGAGTCGCCACATGATTCACCAAGCCAATTCCGTCAAATGCATCGTATGGGATTTGGACAATACAATCTGGAGCGGCGTCCTCCTGGAGGATCCAGCCGTCACGTTGCGGCCGCAGATCAGGTCGGTCATGCATCAGCTGGATGAACGAGGTATTCTGCATTCGATCGCCAGCCGTAATGATCCGGTGGCGGCAATGAAAAAGCTAGAGGATTTTGGACTATCCGACTACTTTCTGTATCCGCAGATAAACTGGAGCTCAAAGGTCGAATCGATCAAATCAATTGCGACGAGTCTCAATTTTGCGCTCGATGCCGTTGCGTTCGTCGACGACCAGGCGATCGAGCGAGACGAGGTTTCCTTTGTGATTCCGGAAGTCCTCTGTCTCGATGCCGAAGCGATCGATTCCATTCCGCGCTTGCCTAGGATGATGCCCCGTTTTGTGAGCGAGGACTCCAAGCGGCGGCGCGCGATGTATCTCAGCGAGATCAAGCGCAATCTCCGGGAGCAGGATTTCGTCGGGACGGGCGAGGAATTCCTTGCTAGCCTGAATATGATAGTCACCATATCGAACGCCACGGAGCAAGATCTCCAGCGTGCCGAAGAGCTCACCATCAGGACCCATCAGCTGAATTCGACCGGCTACACCTACTCATACGACGAGCTGAACGCGTTTCGGGCTTCGCCCGTGCACCGGCTGATCATTTGCGGCCTCGACGACCAGTACGGCACCTACGGCAAGATCGGTTTATGCCTCCTAGAGTGCGGCCCGGAAGTTTGGACGATCAAGCTTCTTCTGATGTCCTGCCGGGTGTTGTCGCGCGGTGTTGGCACCGTCATTCTGAATCACGTCATGCGCATGGCGCGAAACGCGGGTGCGAAATTGCGAGCAGAGTTTATTTCGAACGATCGAAACCGCGTCATGAACATCACTTACAAATTTGCGGGATTCCGGGAAATTGATCGCAAGGAGGGTGTCGCGCTGCTGGAGAACGACCTCAGCAGGATACAGCCGTTTCCTCCGTACATCGACGTTCGGATTGTCCAGTAGCTGTGTGTGACCGTGATGGTCTGGGTCGCCGCGCTGCCAGATGGTGAAATTCATGTGTGGCGTGTCTATCTGAATTCTGATCCTGTAGGTCCCCTGAGGTTCGAAGAATTGCTTTCGGGCGACGAGCTTGGGCGTGCTTCTCGATTCTATTTCGAATCGGATCGACGCCACTATATCGCCGGACGAGCAGCCTTGCGCAGCATATTGGGGCACTACCTTCGAGAGCCCGCCGCAGGCCTGAGCTTCCGCTACAATGACTTTGGCAAGCCCGCACTCGATCGCGACACTGATCTTGCCTTCAATCTCGCGCACTCCGGGGCGGTCGGACTGATCGCGGTCACCCGAGCCGGTCTCATCGGGGTCGACGTCGAAGCCATGCGGTCGGATATCGATTTCACCGGCATTGCAACGCACTACTTTTCACCCCGTGAAAATGCCGTTCTGCGGTCGCTGCCCCCGCAGCAGAGATGCCGGTGCTTCTTTGACTGCTGGACTCGAAAGGAAGCCTATATCAAGGCTATCGGGGAGGGCCTTTCAATCCCGCTCGATCGGTTTGACGTGACAAACGCGCCAGGAGAACCTGCTCGCCTGATCGCGGATCGCTTGGATCCGATGATGAGCCAGCGCTGGACTATCCAGGACCTGCCAAGCCAGGATGGCCATGTTGCTGCGGCAGCCGTAGAGGCCACCGCCATCAGTTGGCGGCTGTTCGACTGGAGCGACGAACAAAATTAAGTCGTCGGGCTCCATCTAGTACACCGCTTCCCAGGATCGACTCATATCAGGCCGCTTCATTGAGTTTGTATGCCCAGGTGTGTGAACGACGGGATCGCGATTGATGGCGTCGATGGCCGCCACGAAGCGCTCCTTCAGTTCCTGTTTGGACGCGACGCGGATGTGACGCAGCACGGAGCGGGCGAGCTTCGAGAAGAAGCCCTCGACGAGGTTGAGCAGGAGCCGTGTTTCGGAGTGAAGACGAGGGTGACTTCGGGCCTTGGCGACGTGGGCCGAGCGATTGTCGAGAATGAGCTTGATGGCGGTCGCCGGCGGATAGGCGGCATTGAGCTTCTGCAGGAAGGCGACGAACTCGCGGGAACGGTGTCTTTCCTCGACGCTGGCGCGGACCTGGCCGGTGAAGAGGTCGATGCCGGCCAGGAGGCTCAGCGTTCCGTGCCGGACATATTCATGATCGCGCCCCACGCACGCATGGCGCGCAGGCGCGGGCCGCAAGTCTGGCGCCGTCGTTCCGATCGCCTGCAAGCCGGGCTTCTCGTCATAGGAAACGACCGCGACCGCCGGGGCCTCGCACTCTTCCCCGACCGACTAAACAAGGCGACCTCGCGATAGACGCAGAGGACCTCCGCCATCTTGGCGGCGAAGTCCGGGTCACGGCGCTCCAGATAGTAGCGCGCCTTCTGCGACTTGATGTCCTGCCACGCGAGGATCTTGCACAATGTCCCCTGCGCCAGCTTCGCAAGGCAGGCGCGCGCCCCCCGCCGGGTCGTGCTAGCGAATGTGCCCTGTGAGCAGCCGCGTCGTCCACAGTTCGTGGGGATAGCCGAAGTCCTTGGCCTTGCGGCAGGCGGGGTCGACAATGAAGGTCCGCGCCTCGTCGGTGATGACCGGCTCGCGTCCCGGCCGCGAGCTGTCGTCGAGCGCCGCCATGACGCCGAGACTTTTTAGCCCGCCGCAGACACTGCTCGACCGTTTGGTGCGTCACCCGATCGCGCATCCAACCGAATTAAAGGACGGCGTCTACCGGTAGGCGAGCAGCATGCGCGCCCGCTCGACCCGACTCGCCGGCTCCGTCCGCGACCGGGTAAGCCGCTCCAGCCCCGCCGCCTCGTCATTCGAAATCGCCAACTCGACCACCCGCCGGGGAGCCGCCATGATGCGAACCGCCTTGTTCAGAAAATGACCGCAGAAAGATAGAGACGACATCCCCCTCCCCGGAATCCCCAGCATATGCGCGGATTCAAGGGAATCAATGTACTAGGAGCCCGTCCAGATAGCGTCTGGACGGCGTGAGGATTTGAGATCGGCGCCCTCAGATCGCCTTGGCGAGCTTTGTGATGTTATGGGTGGTGCAGATCAGCGCCCACTCTGCCTGCACTGCCTCAAGGCCACGCAGCAGGAATTGTCGAAATCCTCGTGCCTGCTTGATCTGCCCGAACACCGGCTCCACTATCTGCTTTCGCAATCGGTACCGGCTGCGATTACCGGCCGCTTCAGCTTCTGCCTTATTTTCTGCGTCATCTCGCCGCCGACCTTGCGCGTGGCCCCGGCCGGATGCTTGGCTCGCCCGGTAGCGACATAGGCGTGGATCTTCCGGGTCGCGAGCGCCAACAGATTGTCCTCACTGCAATAGCCCGCGTCCGCCGAAATCTCCCTGGGCTTGCGTCCGAGGTTGGCCCGGACAGCATCGACCAGGGGAACAAGTTGCGGACAGTCGCTCATGCTCTGCGTCAGTCCATGCGCCACGATGATTTGCTTGGCACCGTCGACCGCCGCTTGCGCGTTGTAGCCCTGGATGAAGCCGTCCTTGGTCAGGAGCACGCGGCTGTCGGGATGGCCGAGATGAGCCCTCTGCGTCGTCGGATGATCGAGGATATGACAATCCGCAATCTGTCGCCGGCGACCCAGCAATCGTACATCCACGCGGTTTCGAAGTTCAGTCGATATTTCGGCCATTCGCCGGATCGGCTCGGGCTGGAAGACGTCCGCGCCTACCAGGTGCATTTGATCTCGAAAGGCATCTCCTGGGCGTCGCTCAACCACGTCGTCTGCGCGCTGAGTTTCTTCTATGGCGTGACGCTTGCTTGCGGGTAATCCCCGAGCGGATCGCGTATGCTCGCGAGCCGCGCAAGCTGCCGGCGGTGCTGAGCGCCGACGAAGTCGTCCGCTTTCTTGAAGCCGTCTCGAGCCTCAAGGCTCGCATCGCCCTGACCACCGCCAGTGCTGCGAGTGCTGATTCCTGGAGAAGCCGCCCCTCATTCCGGGATAATGCCGCCCCCTGCCGCCCCCCGATTCCGAGATGATTGCGCCCCCATAGCGGAATGATCCCGCCAGGGGTCTTTCGCGGATTGGCGAGCGCCGCCGTTGGCCTGATCAGGTCGCGCGTTTGGCAGTCCCAAGGGAGCGATCGGTGCCAGCGGAGCGGATTACGATGCGCCATGCGCGCGAGATTGTTCGGCTAAATTTTCGTCGGTTTCGACGCACGAGATCGCCCGCAGGCTCGGCATGGCGCGCTCGACGGTGCGGGAAACGCTGAAGCGGACGGAGGCCGCTGGGCTGTCCTGGCCGTTGTCGGACGACCTGAGCGACGGCGCGCTAGAGGCATGCCAGCCGGCGCAGCAAACGGGGCCATCGGCGCATCGAGGAGCGGGATTGGGCTTCAGTCCATCGCGAACCGAAGCGCAAGCACGTCACCTGTTGATCGCGGCGATCGCCGCACCGAACCTCGTCTGGCAGGCTCAAAACGGCTGGCCTTTCGCCGCCCACCCCGCGGTGCTGTCCGGAGAGATCATCACCTACTCGCCGGCGTCGTTCTTCTTGCAGGAAATCCTGTACCTCAACCCCGTCACCGCGCCGGTGTGGATCGCCTGGCTTCTCGCCTTCGTATTCTGGCCGCGATTCGCCCCGTACCGGTGGGTCGCGGTCAGCTGGGCGATCCTGTTCTCGGCGTGCGTCGTCGCACGCAGCAGGCCGATCTACATCGCTCCGGGCTACCCGCTGCTCATGGCCAGCGGCACCGGCGCGCTCGACACGTGGCTGCCGCGGCTTGCGAAACCCCTCCTCGAGGGCGCCGTGCTGGCGGCGGGCTCGCTCATCGCGCCCATGTTCCTGCCCATTCTTCCGGTCGAAACTTTCATCGCCTACCAGCGAGCGCTCGGCTTCGTACCGAACACGGGCCGAAACTTCGCGCTCCGCGACTTGCCGCAATATTACACCGACTAGTTCGGTTGGCTCGAGATGGCCGAGGTGGTCGGCAAGGCCTATCAGGCGCTGCCGCCGGAGGAGAGAAAGCGCGCCGCGGTCTTCGGCTGGAACTTCGGCGACGCGGCCGCAATCGATTTCTTCGGCGCGCCATATGGCTTGCCGCCGGCGATCAGCGGGCACGAGAACTATTTCCTCTGGGGCCTCGCGGAGCGGACGGCGGCGTGGTCCTCGTCCTCGGCGGGACGCGCGAACGCCTCCTCAAGATGTTTCGGAGCGTCGAGCCGGTCGGCCTCTTCGATCATCCGCTCGCCATGCCCGACAAGTGGCATAAGACGCTGTGGCTCTGCCGCGACATGACCGAGCCCATTGAGCAGGCCTGACCACGGCTCAGGAGTTTCGGGTGACAGGACTCTCGCGAGACCTAAGATCCGGATGATCGCCAAACTGCCAGCCCGAGAGGGACCCGGTTATGCGAATCGCGCACGCGGCGCTTTGGACGCGGAACCTCGATGAAGCTGCGGAGTTCTGGTGGCGGACGTTCGGAGCTGCGATCGGCGAGCCTTATCGTAGCCGGCGGCGGCCCGGCTTTGTTTCCCGATTCGTCACGCTGCCCGGCGGCGCGGCGATCGAATTGATGACCGGTCCATGGATCGCCTCGTCGCCGCAAGGAACTCCGTCGGGTGGGACCATCTCGCCATATCCCTTGGCGACTCGGCGACAGTCGATTCGCTTGCGGCCCTATGCGCAGTCGATGACCGGTCATTTCACCGGCGGGGCTGACCGGCGACGGGCACTACGAGGCGGTCATCGCGACGCCTGACGGGAGACGCATCGAAATTACCGCGTAGGACCAAGTGTATTGTCGTAGAGCCGAACAGTTGTCGTCGTCTAAGTTAGCATCGCATCTGCCCTTAGGCGCCCGCGATCCGGCTTGTCACTCAAGCAGCTCGCGGCAGCCCAAGTCTTCGATGGCCATGTGAATTCGCTCGAAGTTGTTCCACCAGGCGAGGGCCGGGATGTTCAAGCCCGCTTCCGCTTGGCATACTGGGGTCATGATCTGCCACAGCGCCGATAATCGATAGTCGTCGTCAAGGGCCTGCCGGTCGTAGTTTTTGACGCCGTGCATGAGCAGGGCCGCGTGATAGGCGTCGAGGAGCGCGCGTTCCAAACGGCGACGTCGATCGGGATACCAGTGCATCGCCATCATGTAGGCGAGGTCGTCGGCAGCCACGCCGAGGCTCCAGTCACTCCAATCGAACAGGCGGACGTCATCTCCTCCATCGCGGGGCAGAAAGCAGTTCCAAAAGTGCGCGTCGCCGTGGGTTATGGTGACGCAGCGCTGGCTCTCGGTCCGTTTCATGAGGGCCGGCGTGCGATCGAGAAGCCGCGAATGCAAGTCCCTTCGTTCAGCCGGCATGCGGTCGCCCATGAGATCGTCGAACTCGGCGAACTTCGCCCTCCAATAGGCGTCGACGGCTTCGGCGTCTGGCCAGCGTCCAATCGACTCCCCAAGCCGAGGATCGTCCCACCAATATGCGTGAAAACGCGCCCAAGCGCGAACGATCCGCTCGCAGTCCGGGCGCGTCGGCGGCATCGGGGCATGGGAGGAGACTGTGTGCGACCCGCTGAGGTCTTCCAGCAGCAGGCACGACTCGCGCGTCTCAGGGTTCAACTCAGCGAGGAAACAGCGCGGAAGAACGCCGGGCGGCGTCGCGGCGCCGACATTCAGGTAGAACTCGACTTCTTCTGCGATCCGTTCGGGTAAGCCCGCCTTGAGAATGAGCGCAGCGGGGGCGCTCCCAGCAGCCCCATCATAGGCGAGCCGCAGCCGGGTTATTCGTGAAACCTTGGTGGGTTGGGTGCTCTCCGCGACGACGGAACTGACGCGTCCGCCGCCAAGCGCGCCCGCGCTCCTCAGCAAGGAGGTAAGGTTCTCGGGGCTCATCGACGCCAGAAGAGGCTCGCTCATGCTGATGCTCCGCGCACACTACCGAACCGCTCTCGCCGGGGACTTGCGAATAAGGAGGAGGGCTTCGCCTTCGCGGGTCAGGCATCTCGGTTACGGCTGAAGCCACCATGGCTGGCGGCAAGCTTGCCGTCAAAGACCAGAGGAATCGTTGGGACAGGCTGGGCGCCGCGGGGTGGCGGAGAGGCTCGTAGTACCGTCGAAGCCGGGCAACGCCGGGGGAGGGAAGGGGCCTCAGTTCAAGACAGACGCATAACGTAGTGAGGGACCTGGAGATTGGGCAACCTATCAACTCCGGATAGTGTTCAGAAACTGCAGACGGCGTTGCACGCGAAAGCGAAGGTGAACCCGGCTACCGCTTCTACGCCCTCTACGGCAAGATCAGCCGCGAAGACATTCTGGCGCACGCCTACGCCCAGTGTCGCTCCAACAAGGGCGCGCCAGGCGTGGACCGTCAGGACTTAGAGGCGGTCGAGGCGTATGGGGTCGAGCGATGGCTGGGCGAACTGGCGCATGCGCTCAGGCAGGAGAGTTACCGACCGGACCCTTGTACATACCGAAGGCCAACGGCACGCTCGGGCCGCTGGGCATCTCAACCTTGCGGGATCGTTGGGCACGCGGCTCGTCACATACGCCGACGACCGTGCGCCATAACGGCGCGAAGAGGAGGTTCTGACGTAGGAATCGAAGCAGCCTTGCTGCACAAGAGGTGAGGGCCGGCCCCTCGGACCCGGGTTGCAGGATCAGGGTTCAAACCACCGCAAGCTGCGCCGGCACAATGGCCGAGGTGGTGAGCGTTGCGGAAAAGGCGGGAGCACCCGTCAGGTATGCGGTGGTAAGACGAACGTGAGTGAACCGTTGAGGACGTGTCGAAAGCGTTGGAACGTCGCCGAAACCAGGCTCCAGTTGTTGGTCTGGGACGAAGCTCGGAGGAAGCCTGCCGACCGGCCGAGCGGCGAACGGCATGAAGACGGCGTGAGTCGCATTGGGTACTGGGGCAGGGAATGACTGGTTTCGCCCAAAGGTCTCATTTTCGCCTTCTCCGCCGCGCCCGAAGAGATTCGGGCTCACGATCCCCAAATTCGTACTCTCCAATCCTTCGAGTCCGCTCGACGGCCGACACTTTCTCGAGAAAAGACTGGCTTTTGGTTCCAAGGTGAGCGTGTGTATGTGCACGCCCGAGCGGCGCTGAGAGCGCGCGGGAGACCCAGCCCCGGAGATCGTTCCGATCCGGGGCTTGCGTCAGTGACGGGGCCGGATTGGCCGGCCCTGTTCGAAACGCAGAGGGTCGAACATGTCCATAAAACTGTCCGATACGCGGCTCGCGCTGCTCGGCGCTGCGTTCGATCCCGAGGTAACGCACGGTACTCTCGATCTTCGTGTGCCCTAGAAGCAACTGGACCGCTCGCAGGTTGCCGGTCTTGCGGTAGATCTGCGCCGCCTTGGTGCGGCGCATCGAATGCGTGCCGTAGGCCGTGCTGTCCATTCCAGCGCCCTCGATCCAGCCGTGCACGATTCGCGCGTATTGGCGAGCCGTCAGATGTGGCTGGCGATGGATACGGCTCGGAAAGACGTAGGGGCCCCGATCTGTCCGGCGCACGTCCAACCACTCCTGCAACGAGGCTCGGGTCTGTTCCGTAATCTCGAACTGAAGCGGACGGCCGGTCTTACGCTGGACGATCGTCGCCCGGTCTCTCACGGGGCCGCCGGAAGCAATGTCATCGACCCGAAGGCTGACGAGATCGCAGCCGCGAAGCTTGCTGTCGATAGCGAGGTTGAACATCGCTAGATCGCGTTTGAGGCGCTTAATCTGAAGTCGGACACGAATGGCCCAGACCTCTTTCGGCCGAAGGGGACGCTTTTGGCCAACGAGATGGCCCTTGTTCCACGCGACGCGCGAAGAAGCGCTGGTGATCTTGATTTCGGTGGGCATGGTCGACCTCCACGTCCGGCCGCTCCCACCGCAGCGCCCGCGTTCAGCAGGCTGGCCACCGTATCGTAATCAACCCATTGCGCTTGCTTTCAGAAAGGACTGGCTTTCCGTTGGAAAGCGAGCAAGTGTGTCAACGTCTGCGGACGCTGATGCGCTGCGGATTAACCCTTCGCTCCGACGATCGCTTCGATCCGGGGCTCGCGTCAGTGAGGGGCCGGAATTGGCCGGCTCCCGAAACGCGAAGGGCTAAACACATGTCTATCAAGTTCAACGACACCCAGCTTGTGCTGCTCAGCGCCGCCTCGCAGCGCGATGACCGTTGCCTGGTTTCGCCGACAGGTCCAAAGCGAAGCCAAGCTCAAAGGGCCGCAGCCAAGCTTGTCGAAGCCGGGCTCGTAAAGGAGGTCAGGGCGAAGGCGGAAGCGCCGATTTGGCGGCGCGACGAGGAAACCGGGCACGCTTATGCGCTCAAGCTGACCGCGGCAGGAGCAAGGTCGATCGCGGTTGACGAGGCTTCGCCGTCCGAAGGGGAGGGGGGACGGCGGACAAACCATCCGGCCAGTGCGGTCGATCCACAGCCCGAACCCGGTTCGAACTTGGCGACCCGCGTCAACAGCCCCGATGATAGCGCGGCCAACTTCCCAATGCCTCCGCGCAGCCGAACCAAAATCACAGAGGTCGTCGCTTTGCTGCAGCGTGGCGATGGCGCAACCCTTGCTGAGCTTATCGCCGCAACGGGCTGGCTGCCGCACACGACCCGGGCGGCGCTCACCGGCTTGCGTAAACGCGGCTACACGATCGCGATTGATCGCACCGACAAGCCACGAGGTTCGGTCTATCGGATCGAACCACCTGAGGCCGTCTCCCGATCGCATGGCAGCACTCTCGCTGACGGGGCGGCATCGGATCGGCCTGACCGAGCCGCCCGACCGCGATCTCGTCAGGCGGCGTGATGACGAAGCGCCGAAACGCGAGGGGCGCTGGCGAGGCCTTGGGCCGGCCGTCGCGAGCGCCGTCAGAGCGCGTGGCGCCCGACGCCCTGGTCGCGAGCTTGTCTCAACTCAACCTGGAACAGCTTCGCCTCCAGTGGCGAAACCACCTGCGCGGAAGCCCTCCCGCCCATCTTCCGGGGTGGCTCCTTATGCGAGTGCTCGCCTATCGGATCCAGGCCATGGCGTTCGGGGACCTCGATCGAGAGATCTTGCGCCGTCTGCGCAAGCCCATGGGTGAAGCTTTCGAGTCCGAGAGCGCTCGTCCCTTCGCAACCCGAAGGCCAACAACTCGCGAGGGGATCGGGGTCACGTCGGGAGCTGTGCTGGTACGGGAGTGGGAGGGTCGCCCCGAACGAGTGATGGTCCTTGACGACGGCTTCGCCTGGAATAGCGGCGTTTACTCCAGTCTCTCGCAGGTCGCCAAGGCGATCACCGGCACAAATTGGAACGGACACCGCTTCTTCGGGCTCAAGGCGGTCAGGAGCGGCGAGCGGGGCAAAGTCCGGCGACGGCTTCAAGCTCTTCAGGAGCTCCAAGGATGAAGCAGGACGAGTGCAAGGTCGTCCAACGGTGCGCCGTCTATACGCGCGTCTCCACCGAGTCCGGCCTGGAGCAGGACTTCAACTCCATCGACAATCAACGAGAAGCTTCCGAAGCCTACATTAAGAGCCAAGCGCATGAGGGATGGAAACTCGTTCGCGAACGCTATGACGACGGCGGGTTCTCCGGCGGTTCGATGGAGCGGCCGGCCCTCGAGAAGCTCTTGGACGATGTCCGGGCCCGCAAGATCGACGTGATCGTCGTCTACAAGGTCGACCGGCTGACGCGATCGCTTGCCGACTTCGCCAAACTGGTCGATCTGTTCGACGCACATAGCGTCTCCTTCATCTCTGTGACCCAGGCCTTCAACACCACCACCAGCATGGGGCGGCTGACCCTCAACATGCTTTTGTCTTTCGCCCAATTCGAGCGGGAGATCACCGGCGAGCGGATCCGCGACAAGGTCGCCGCCTCAAAGCGGAAGGGCATCTGGATGGGCGGAGCGGTTCCGCTCGGCTACCGTGTCGAAGATCGAGCTCTTCATGTGGTCGAAAGCGAAGCCGATTTCGTCCGGAGCCTCTTTCGTCGGTATCTAGAACTCGGCAGCGTGGTGCGCCTCAAGACCGCTCTCGACGCCGAGAACGTTCGCTCGCCCGTTCGGATAAGCAGATCCGGCAGAAAAACTGGGGGCGCGTTGATCTCGCGCGGCCATCTCTACTGGATCCTGTCGAACCCGATCTATGTCGGACGGCTACGCCACAAAGGGCAGATCCACGGCGGTCTTCATTCGGCGATCATCGATCGGGAGACCTGGGAGCATGTAAAGCAAAGGCTTGTGTCACAGACGCAGACACGGCGGGTACCCCGGCCGGACGATCATTCCTTCCTCGCGGGTAAGCTGTATGACGATCGTGGAAACAGGATGGGCGCAAGCCATGCATCGAAGGGCGGGCGGCGCTGGCGATATTATGTGTCACGCGCGGCGCTGTCCGGACGCAGGCAAGAGGCCGGATCGGTCGTGCGCGTTCCTGCTCCAGAGATTGAAGACCGGATCCTACGCACCGTCGGGAGGTATTTGGCGGGTCAGGCGACCGCGATCGCGGATTATCACATCAGTCGCGGCTTCATCGGCGGCAATGCGGCGGGCGTGCAGCGCGAACAAACTCGTCGCCCACCAAAACAGCCGCCGACCGAGAGCGAGGTCCGGAACGCCATCGAGCGTGTCATGGTCAGCGCGACGCGGATTGAAATCGTTCTCAGCGACGCCATCCTCGACGAAGGCGAGGATCGACTATTGACGCTCGCCTGGATCAAGCCGTCCTCGCGTCGACGCCGCGCGATGATCCACGGCGTCGACGAACTGAAGCAGCCCCAGCGTGCCATGCGAACAAAGGCGCGAGACGGCTTCGTCAAAGCGCTGCGAGCCGCTCATCGTTGGCTCGACGAACTCCTCAGCGACCCCACCCAAAGCATCGAGTCGCTCGCCGCCTGCGAGGGCAAGAGCGAACGCGCGATCCGGATGACGCTGACCCTGGCTTTTCTCTCTCCGGTATTGGCGGAAGCCGCAATGGAGGGTCGCCTCCCGCGCGGATTCAGCGTCAAGCGCTTGACCGACCTACCGATGCTGTGGTCCAACCAATGGAGCGTCTTGGGATTGCAGGATCCGAGTCAGGCGCAGGCCGAACCGGTCTGATCGTCGCTGTGAATCCGCTTGCGAATCCTTCGCCGCGGCGACGTGGAGCGGCTCAAGCCTGTCCATCTAGCCGTCCGGGAAACGGAATTTTGCGGGCTGAGACTGGGGGCAATTTCAGGCGCAGAGCGCGGAGAAACGGCCGCAATCCGGACTGCAGACCGCCGCATGCCTCTCTAACCGACGGGAATTGCGTGGGTTTCTCCCGGCGCGGAATCTACCGCGGTTTGATGGGACCGCGTGGTGGGCGATGCAGGGATCGAACCTGCGACCCCTCCCGTGTGAAGGGAGTGCTCTACCGCTGAGCTAATCGCCCTCTCGCGAGGCCGGTCAGCTT
>Ga0335074_10010246_pt1 | contig 13101 bp, 12 predicted proteins | sample Lox_Sample_23_FD_206715 | JGI IMG/M metagenome (GOLD analysis project Ga0335074, IMG submission 206715) | Soil microbial communities from Loxahatchee National Wildlife Refuge, Florida, United States - Lox_Sample_2.3 | ecosystem: Environmental > Terrestrial > Soil > Wetlands | place: USA...
TTTCGTTTCTGATGTTCGTGGCGATGATGCTCTACTACGGAATGCGGCCGGGTGTGAACGCACTGTGGCTGCCGGCATTTCTGCTGCTGGCGGTGCTGACGGCGCTGGGAGTGGGACTCTGGCTATCCGCGCTGAACGCGATCTATCGGGACGTGAAGTACGTGATGCCGTTCCTCATACAGTTCTGGATGTTCGCGTCGCCGGTGGCGTATCCGAGCTCGATCGTGCCGGCAAAATGGAGATGGCTCTACGGGCTGAACCCGATGGCGGGAGTGATCGAGGGCTTCCGATGGTCGCTTGCCGGACACGGGAATCCGCCGGGACGGCTGCTCTTCGTTTCCGCTGCGGCGGTGATCCTGGTTGTTGTGAGCGGCGTAGCTTACTTTCAGAAAATGGACACGACAATCGCCGATGTGGTGTGAGCGATGAGCGAAGCGGTGATACGCGTCGAGGCGCTGAGCAAGCGCTATCGAGTGGGCGAGCGCGAGCGATATCAGGCGCTGCGCGACGTGCTGACGCGCGCCTTCGCGGCCCCCTTCCGGCGCAACGGCGGGCGCGGGCCGCAGGATTTCTTGTGGGCATTGCGCGACGTGTCGTTCGAGGTCCGGCAGGGCGAAGTGGTGGGGCTGATCGGAAGAAATGGGGCGGGCAAGACGACGCTATTGAAAATTCTTTCGCGGATTACGCGCCCAACCTCCGGGATGGCCGAGATACACGGGCGGGTTGGCAGCTTGCTTGAGGTGGGCACGGGCTTTCACCCGGAACTCACGGGACGCGAAAACGTGTACTTGAGCGGCGCGATCCTGGGAATGAAGAAAGCCGAGATCGCGCGCAAATTCGACGAGATCGTCTCGTTTTCGGGAGTGGAACGATACATCGACACGCCGCTGAAGCATTTCAGCACAGGGATGCAGATGCGGCTGGCGTTCGCGGTGGCCGCGCATCTGGAGCCTGAAATCCTTCTCGTCGACGAAGTGCTCGCCGTCGGCGATCTGGAATTCCAGAAGAAGTGTCTGGGCAAGATGGAGCAAGTTTCGAAGAGCGGGCGGACGATTGTTTTCGTCAGCCATCAGATGAACCAGATTCGGCGCCTCTGCGAGCGCGCGCTGTGGGTCGACGGTGGACAGATTCATCGATCGGGCCCAGCGAATCAGATCGTGGGCGCCTACGAAGCAAGCGCGTCAAGCGGTGCTCTTCCGTTTTCGGGAAATGGGAATCGAACGGCGGCAAAAGCGCGATTCGTTCGCTGGCGGCTCGAGGAGGAAGGGTCGAGCCTGCCCAACATTCTGGCCTCGACGGGCCGGGTTAAGCTCGCCTTTGAGATCGAGCTGAACGCACCACTCCGAATGGGTACTCATGGAATCGCGCTCTACAACGGTGAACGCAACCTGGTGTGGGGCACGGCAGTCTACAATATCGAGCTTCCGTCCGGGGCTCACAGCTTCGTGCATGAGTTACCCTCGTTGCCATTGCGACCCGGACCATATTCATGGCGGGTGACTCTCTACGACGAGCACGGACTTTTGGATGATTGGCAGTGCGTTCCGGAAATGCTTGTCACCACGGAGCCGGTGACCCATCCGCGCGATGAGTGGGCGGGCGTGCTGAATATCCCGGCGGAGTTTTCGGTCCTGTCCGGAACGGGTGCATCGAAATGACGCAGCGCGAAGGGGGCGAGGAGCGCGGCGCGCCGAAACCGTGGCGTGAAAAGGCCGCGCCATTTTTGTTCCGGTGGGTGAGGTGGTTTCCGGGCGTTCCTGTTCCGCTGAGGCTTCCGTTCGGTGGATGGTGGCTGGCTCGCAACGACTTTGTTGGAGCCGCCATGTTTCATGGGGGATTCGAGAACGCGGAGAGCTCCGTTGTGGAGCGGCTGCTGGGCCCCGGGATGACGGTGGTGGATATCGGCGCGCATCATGGCTACTACACGCTGCTGGCTTCGCGAAAGGTGGGTCCTCGGGGGAGGGTGTTGGCTGTCGAAGCATCGCCGCGCGAAAGAGAAAAGCTGAACCTGCATCTTCGGATCAACCGTTGCGCGAATGTGCAGGTGGAAACGCGCGCGCTAGCGGAAGCGGAAGGCGAGGCGGAACTGTATCTCGTTCGCGGCGGCCAGACAGGCTGCAACAGCCTGCGGAAGCCCGACGTATCGGAGCCAACCGAGGCGGTCCCCGTTCGTACCGGGCGGCTGGACTCGGTACTCCGGGAACATAAGATCGAGACAGTCGATTTCGTGAAACTGGATGTCGAGGGAGCGGAGCTCTCGGTTCTCAAGGGCGCGCCAGAATTGCTGCGCAGGAAGCCGCGCCCCATTATCCTTATTGAGGTGCAAGACATCCGTACCGGGCCCTGGGGGTATGCGGCGCAAGAAATCGTCCGGTTTCTTTCTCGCGCGGGTTTTCGCTGGTTCCAGGTTTTGCCCGACCGGAATCTGGCGCCGGTGGACGAAAGCCGGGAAGAATATGATGCGAATTTCGTGGCGATTCCCGACGAGCGGCTGGATTCTCTCGGCAGCATGATCGATGGAAAGGGCAAAGCGAAGGACGGCTCGCGGGAAGTTCATTCATGAGACCAAAAGCGCCGCCCGAGGTGGCTCGATGCCGAAGGTAAGCATCCCGGTGAACATCCCGTCGTGGATTCACAAGCCACTTCGGGGCGTGAAGCGCGCTTTGGCGAAGCCTCCGGTGCTGCCCAATATTTGGGGGGACCGCGAGATCGAGTATTCCTTCATCGTTGCTCACATGCCCGCTGGGCCGGGGCGGGCACTCGACTTCGGCAGCGGCGCGAGCTATCTGACCTTGGTGGCAGCGCGCCGGGGCTTTGAAGCCGTGGCGCTCGATCTGGAGCCTCAGAGTTTTTGGTGGAAGCACGAGGGGGTTCGTTTCGTCACGGCCGACCTGCTTACGGTGGACATGCCCAACGAGTCGCTCGATCTGGTGACGAACTGCTCGGCCGTCGAGCACGTGGGTTTGGTGGGCCGCTACGGCGTATCCGAGGCGCGAATGGACGGCGACTTACAGGTTATGGAGCGCCTGCGCTCGCTGCTGAAGCCGGGCGGGATGATGCTACTGACGATCCCGTGCGGCCAGGACGCCGTGTTCGTGCCGACTCACAGGGTATACGGGGAGAAGAGGTTGCCTCAGCTTCTGAATGGATACGCGATCGAGAAAGAAGAGTATTGGGTGAAAGATTCGGGAAACAAGTGGAACGTGTGCGACAGAAAAACAGCCCTGCAGTTTGAGCCGCGTCCGGATTTTGCGCGACCGGTCGATTGCTCTTATGCGCTGGCATGCTTCGTTCTGCGCAAGCCGCACGCGAGTTCGGCGAGGCCCTCGATATGAAACCGGAAACTATTTTGGTGACGGGCAGCAGCGGGCTGATCGGTTCGGAGGCGGTGGAGCACTTCGACCGGCAGGGCTACCGGGTGGTGGGCATCGACAACAATATGAGGCGAGTGTTTTTCGGCGCGGCGGGCGACACCACGTGGAATCTCGAGCGGCTGAAGAAATCCACGTCGCGGTTCGAACATCGCGATATCGACATCCGGAACCGCGAACGCATTTTCGCGCTGATGCGCGAGATCCGCTTCGACGCGATCCTTCATTGCGCGGCTCAACCCTCGCATGACAAAGCCAAGGAAATCCCGCTCGTCGATTTCGAGGTGAACGCGGTGGGGACCGCGAATCTTCTGGAAGCGACGCGCCAGTTTGCTCCGGAGGCGCGTTTTGTGCTTCTGAGCACCAACAAAGTCTACGGCGACGCTCCCAACGAGAAGCGACTCGACGAGCTGGCGACCCGCTACGAATATGCCGATCCCGCGGATTGGGAAGGAATCAGCGAAGAGTGCCGAATCGACCGGACCACGCATTCGGTGTTTGGCGCGTCAAAAGTAGCCGCGGATGTTCTGGCGCAGGAGTATGGGCGGTACTTCGGCCTCAGCGTCGGCGTTTTCCGGGGCGGATGCTTGACGGGGCCGAGCCACTCGGGAGTGGAACTGCACGGCTTTCTATCGTATTTGATCAAGTGCGCGCTTTCGGGACAAACCTACACGGTTTTCGGATACAAAGGGAAACAGGTGCGCGACAACATTCACAGTTACGACGTCATCCGGGCGGCGGAGGAATTTTTCAAGAGTCCGCGGCCGGGAGAGGTCTACAACATGGGTGGCGGTCGCGAGAACAGCATCTCCATGCTGGAGGCGATCGCGAAGATCGAGGAAATGTCCGGGAGGAAATTGCGCTGGCAATACGACGAGCGGGCGCGCAAGGGCGATCACATCTGCTACATCAGCGATTTGCGCAAGTTCCGCTCACACTATCCGGACTGGGAGCTTACGAAAAGCCTGGACGCGATTTTTGGCGAAATCATCAGCAGCGCTGAGAAGCGGCGCGCCGTGGGAGTCTCGACAGAGAGTTGACATGCTGACCATTTTTTCCACGCCGAAACCTTTCGTCGGCCACGCCGGGATCATCCAGCGGAACGCGCTGCGGAGCTGGTCGCTGCTGCACCCGGACGTCGAGGTGATCCTTTTCGGCAACGAGGAAGGCGCGGCCGAGGTTTGCCAGGAGCTGGGCATCCGGCACGAGCCGGACGTGCTGCGGAACGAGCGAGGCACGAAGTATCTGAATTACATGTTCGATCGCGCGTTGGAGATTTCCAGCAAGAGGTTTCTGTGCTATGCGAATTGCGACATCATGCTGACGTCCGATTTTTGCGAGGCGCTGAAGGTGGCGGCGAATGCGCACGCGGAATTTTTGATGATCGGGCGGCGCTGGGATACGGACATCACCGCGCCGTGGGACTTCGAGCAGCCCGAGTGGGGGCGGCAGTTGCGGTCGCTTGCCTTGCAGAAAGGGCGGCGGTGCGGCTCGAGTTGGGTGGACTACTTCTGCTTCTCGCGAGAGCTGTTTCACGGCAAGATGCCGGCTTTTTTGATCGGGCGGCACGGCTGGGATCCGTGGCTCACCTGGTTCGCGCGGCACAGCAAAGTTCCCTTGATCGACGCCAGCCGGAGCGTGGTGGCGGTCCATCAAAACCACGACTATGCGTACCTGAAGGAGGGAGCGGTTTCTACCGCAGGACAGGCCGAGGCGACCTACAACTGGAATCTCGGCGGTAGCACAGCGTGGCACTGCTACACGACCAAGGCGGCGACGGAGGTGCTGGCGCAGGGGCGGCTACGCGCTCGTCGCACGGCGTGGTACGGCCCGATCGAATCGCGGCTGGTGTCGAGCGGCTACAAGGTTTGGTTTTTCTGTCTGAAACTTACGCGACCGATTCGTTATCGGCTGGGTTGGCGGAGAAAACCAATCGGGAACACGTTCTGAGCCTCCGCGGCAGATGATCTCGCTTCAGCACGTTCAACGCTTTTTGCAGAAGACGCCCGATGCTCGGGCGTGAGGACCAGTGAGTATGCGCCCGTGAAAGGAGCCGCAGCCTAGAGGCATGTCCCTTCTTCCCGAGTTCCTGCTCAAGCCGATTCGTCCGTACCTGCGCGCGATTTTGGATGGGCGCGACTCCGCGGCGCTGACGAATACCGCGCTCTATGCGATGCATCGCGAGTCGCTCTTGTCGAGCGAGCGGAACCGCGCTCCGAAGAGGCTGCTTGCGTACGGATTCCGCGGGTATTCGCAGCACGATGAAGACGGGATGATCCAGGAAATTTTCAAGAGGATCGGAGTGTCGAACCGGGTGTTCGTCGAGTTTGGCGTTGGCGATGGAACCGAAAACAATACACTCTATTTGCTGCTTTCCGGTTGGCGAGGGTTGTGGATCGAAGGCAGCCAGACGAGCGCCCTCTCGATCCGGCGGCAGTTTGAGCGGTTCATCAAGACGGGGCAGCTTACATTCGTGCACGGCTTCGTGGATCGCGATTCGATCAACGGAACGATCGGCAACACGCCATGTTCCGGCGCGATCGACCTTCTCAGCATCGATATCGACGGCAACGATTATTGGGTGTGGGAGGCCATCTCGGTGGTGCAGCCGCGCGCCGTGGTGATCGAATACAATGCGGTATTCCGCCCGCCCCTGGCAGCGGTGGCCGAGTACGACAAAAATTTCGCGTGGAATGGCACGAGCTACTATGGAGCGAGCCTCAAAGCGCTCGAGTTGCTGGGGGCGCGGAAGGGATACGCGCTGGTCGGGTGTTCGCTTTCCGGCATCAACGCATTTTTCGTGAAGCAGGACCTGGCGCAGGACAAGTTCTGCGCCCCATTTACCGCCGAGAACCACTTCGAGCCGCCGCGGTTTGGTTTCTACAAGGCTGGAGCGCTCGACATGCATCCGGCTGGCGTAGGCAAGTATCAGATTTTCTGAGAGGCGCTGGGCCCGCCGGACATAAGGAATGCTGATCGGATGAGCGCGGGATCGAAGCCGCAACTGACCGACCTATCGGCGGAATATGACCGCTGGCACCGGCACGTTTCGGCGGAGCCGGATGATCTCGATGAAAGAAGCCCCTGGTACCGACTCGTCCTCGAATACCTGGGGCCGCTCGAGGGCAAGCGAGCGCTGGAGGTGGCTTGTGGGCGCGGAGGATTCGCCGCAGTGCTTGAATCGAGGGGCGCCACCGTTTTCGGCGCCGATTTTTCCGCGGGCGCGCTTCAAATCGCACAGCAAAAGGCGGTGCGGAATGACGGGCGTTCCTCGAAAATCGCATTTTCGCAGGCCGATGCTCACCATCTGCCCTTTGCCAGCGACAGCTTCGATTGCGTGATCTCCTGCGAGACGATCGAGCATTTAACCAACCCGCTCGTTGCAGTCGAGGAGATGGCGCGAGTATGCAAATCGGGCGGATTGCTTTACTTGACCACGCCGAATTATCTGAACCCGATGGGCCTCTACCTTGTCTACGACGCCTTACTCAAGAAAGATCGGAAGTCTCCCCAGGCGCAGCCGCTCGACCATCGATGGCTCTTTCCGGAGATCCGCCGGATCATTCGGCGCGCCGGCTGGGAGATATTGAAATCTGACGGTACGGTTCATCAGGTGCCCGTGCGAGGCAGGAACCCCGTGCGGTTGCAGTCGCTCGAAAGCAACAAGGCGATGCGGCGGCTGCTGAGCCCCGTGGCCTTCCACTATTTCGTTCTGGGAAGAAAGCGGAGCCGTTGAAACTTGGCCGACGAAATCTTCATTCTTACCACCGGGCCGATCGATCGTTTGGGCGGGATGGAGCGTTTCCTTCAGTATGTCGCAGCCGGATTCGAGGAGCGCGGCTACGGTGTGCGCGTTTTTCATCCGGAGAACACGGGACCCGAACGCTGGCGTCATCCCGACCCGAACAAGAAAGTCGAATGGCTGCTGGCGGGGAGCCTGCACGGGCTTAACATTGGAAGGGCCGCGCGAGAGGCGATGCATCCCGGAGTGCGCCTAGTGCTTTCCAATTCGACCGTGGGCTGGTACCCGCTTGGCAACGGCGTGAAGCACGCGCAATTTTTCCACGGCACTTATCGAGGCCAGGCCGAGGCGATCCGGCCGTTCATCAAGTATCGCGGTTATCTGAAACTGAAATGGTGGGACGGAATGGTTCTCGAGCGGTACTCGGGAAAGAACAGGATTGCTCTTTGTTGCTCGGAGCCGATTCGCGCCGAAATCGTGCGCTATTTCGGATACGATGCGAAGGTGATGTGGTACCCGATCGACCTGAATCACTTTCGGAGTCTCGACACAGCGGAATGCCGGCGGAAGCTGGGAATTGATTCGCGCTCGGTGGGATTGTATGTGGGAAGTTCGCATCCGATGAAGGGATTCGGCGTCGTCGAGCATATCGCGCGCAAATTTCCCGAGATGACGATGCTGGTTGCCGTTCGGGGTCCCGTCCCTGAAACAGTTCAGCAGCTTCCGAACGTGCGGGTGTTTCACGACGCGAATTACGACTTGCTGCCCACGCTGTATAACGCAGCAGATTTTTCTCTATGCCCCTCGCGCTACGATCCATTTCCGTTTGTGGTGTCCGAGGCGCTCGCCAGTGGGACCCCTGTGATCGCGTCGCCCCACGGCGCGAGTTTGACCTATTACACTGACGATGCACTGAAGCCCCTGTTGACAGCTTCGAGCGACGATCTCGAGGGATTCGAGAAAGCCGTTCGAGCGGTGCTTTCCGATCCGCGCGAGTGGCGGGAAGTGGTCCAGTCCAATGTGCGTCCGAGGTTGAAGGAGATGATGGCTCCGGAGAATTGGTGGGGCCGTTTTTTGGAAGCGGTCGGGATATGACGGGAGCGGACCTGCAAATGCCGGTCAAGGTGACGCTGCGAAGGGAAGATGCGTCGCCCGAGTCGCGCGCAAGCCGGATGCTGCGACATCCCGTGTTTGCGTGGCTGGGCACGCGGCCCATCCTTGCGGATCACACCCGGAAGGAGCACGGGGCGTTGACGCGGTGGTCCGCGGGGAGGCGGCGCCTCGTGGAAATTGGAGTCGCGGAGGGCGCCTCCGCGCTTGCCCTGCGCGAAGCGATGTCGCCCGAGGGAACGCTCTGGCTGGTCGATCCCTTTCACCTGAGCCGCATATCCTGGCTCAACGCCACGAGGCGCGCAGCACACCGCGCGATCGCAGCCTGCAAGAACGGAGAAATCGTGTGGGTCGAGAAGTTCAGCGCAGCCGCGGCGCGCGACTGGAACGGGCCGATCGATTTTCTGTTCATCGACGGCGATCATTCGGAGGCGGGCGTGCAACAGGACTGGGATGAGTGGCATCGATTCGTCGCGCCCGACGGCATCGTGTGTTTTCACGATGCCGCCCTTTTTCCCGGCGGCTGGACCGCGCCGGATTGGGGTCCGGTGAAGCTGGTCGACAGGCTCTTTCGCGACGGCAACGTCCCCGGCTGGAAACTGGAGGAGCAGGTCGATTCGCTGGTGGTGGTGAAACGAGTGCCGGGCGAATCCGGATCGTAGAATCAAGATAGGATTCCACCGAGGTTTTCTTCCGATCATGCCAGATGCTCGATCGTCCGCGACGACAGCCGGAACCCCGGCGATGAATCCCGCCGCCGGCCCACCTGATCCCTTTCGGATTGGATTCACTTGCAACCACGCGAGCCGGCACGTGACGGAGCGATATCTGTCCGACACGTTCGCGGCCGGCTGCGCGACGCATTTCGATTTGGACGTCGTGGGCTCGACGGAAAGCATCCTTGCGCTATTCGAAAGCGCGCGACGCAGAAATGAGGCGCCCGACGCATTCGCGCATCTGGTGCACGCACCCGGCCTTCCGCGCGATTTGAATCGGTCGCCCGTTCCAACCGTGTCGATGGACATCGATTCATTCTGGTGGACGGAATCGCGCATTCGATGGTCGATGCTTTTCGACTACGTTTTCGTGTGGCACCAGTCGCTGGCGCCGCTGTATCGAGCGGCAGGCCATCCTCAAGTATTCGTGCTGCCGCACGCCGTGGACGCAAACTCGTTTCCGCAGGGTTCAAACCCGGAGGAGCGTGCACTCGACGTGGGATGGGTGGGCGCGTTCAACTACGCGCACTACGACCGGCGGAGGAGAATCGTTCAGACCCTTGCCGACCGTTTCAAGATGAATGACTTCGCGCGCCGCTACAGCAAGCAGGAAACCGCCGACGTCTACCGGGCCAGCAAGATCGTAGTGAACGTGAGCCGGGATGATTTTCCCCAGGAAGCGAATATGCGTTGCTACGAAGCAATGGCCGGGGGCGCGCTTTTAATCACGCAAATGCCCACAGAGCTTACCGAGTGGGGCTTCTGCGAGAACGAGCATTTCCTTGGCTGGCGAAATGAAGGCGAAATTCCGGACCTGGTCGACCGCTACCTTCGACGCCAACAGGAACGAGAAGTTATTGCACGGTGCGGCCAAGAACTCACGCTCCGGGACTTTACATTTCAGAAGTGCCGGGACAAGATGATTGGGGCGCTGTCCGAGCATCCGAAAGATTTCTTCGCGCCGGCGCGGAGTTGGCCCGCCGAGGACATTCATTTGACGTATCTCGAGTACTACTATCGCTATCAGTTGCTGGAGGCGGCTTTCGAGGAGTTCCGCAAGCTCCGGAGCTTCGCCGGCTATCGGAAAGGGACTCCCATGGTGCTCAAGACGGTGCGCCACCGGCTGAAGGCGCGCTGGTGATGGGCCTTGCGAAACACGATTTTGTTCATCCAGATGATCCGGGACATACGGGAGACATAGCCAGATGCGAGCACTGATCACAGGCGGAATCGGTTTCATCGGCACGAATCTGGCGGACCGGCTTTTGCGCGACGGGCACGACGTGGTGCTCTTCGACAACATGGGGCGCGCCGGGGTCGAGGAGAATCTCCGCTGGCTTGAAGAGACGCACGGCAGCCGCGCGAGATTCGTGAAAGGCGACGTGCGGGACTCCATCGCCGTGGAAAAGGCCATGAAGGGCGCTGAAGCGGTTTTCCATCTTGCGGCGCAGGTGGCGGTAACGACTTCGGTGGCCAACCCGCAGGAGGATTTCTCGATCAACGCGCAAGGCACGGTGAACGTCCTCGAAGCCGCCCGGCGGCAAGACCCCATGCCCACTTTTCTTTACACGTCGACCAACAAGGTGTACGGCGGGCTCGAGCATCTGCGCGTGATCGAGGGCCCTACACGTTATGAATTCGAGAATCTTCCCGATGGTGTTTCCGAGAAATGCCCGCTCGATTTCCACTCGCCGTATGGATGTTCGAAGGGAGCGGCCGATCAGTACGTTCACGATTACCATCGGATATACGGGCTGCCCTCGGTCGTCTTCCGGATGTCTTGCATCTTCGGACCGCACCAATTCGGGACGGAGGATCAGGGCTGGGTGGCGCACTTCGCGCTCTGCGGGCTGCGAGGAAATCACCTCACGATCTACGGCGATGGCAAGCAGGTCCGCGATTTGCTCTACGTCGAAGATCTCGTGGAATTGATGACGCGCGCGTGCAAAAACATTCAGCGCACCGCGGGCCAGGTGTACAACGTCGGCGGCGGTCCGTCCAAAACCATTTCTGTGTGGGCCGAGCTTCAGGACCTGCTGAAAACTGTCGTTGATAAGCTGCCCCCCGTGGACTACGGCGAGTTTCGTCCGGGCGACCAGAGGATCTACGTGAGCGACATTCGCAAAGCGCAGGAGCAACTGGCGTGGACTCCCAGCGTTGGCATCGCCGAGGGCTTGCGACGGATGGTCGAAGCGTGGCGGCGAGATCGCAAGACGGCTACGGTGGCGTAAAGGCTGTTCTCGGAGCTCTTTCTGAATTGCGCCTCGGGTGAGAAACGCTGAATCCCAAGATGCCTGGGTCCGTAGCCACCGCGCCGCGTGAAGAACCTCATCCGCAAACCTGGATTGCCGTGCTCGGGAAGCGCGATGTGCCGACCGACGGCGTCGAAGACTACTGCACATTTCTGGGGCGTGCGCTCGGGCAGCGAGGAGTGCAGCTCGATCTTGTGCGCGTCGATTGGTTCGATCGTGGCTGGGTACCGGCGCTTTGGGGCCTCTGGCGCGCGAGTCGAGCGTGGCGCGGCCGCTGGATTCTATTGCAATACACGGGACTGAGCTGGTCGCGGCGGGGATTTCCGGTGGGAGTCGTCGCGGCGCTCGCCATTCTGCGGCGGCGAGGTTGCCGGTGCACCGTGGTATTTCACGAATTCACGCGGCAGAGCGGGACGTTGCGCCGGATCGACCGGATGCGCGGCAGGTGCCAGCAATGGGCGATCGAGAGACTGTATCGCGGGTCGACGAAAAGCATTTTCACCGTGCCGCTTGAAACGGTTGGATGGCTGCCGCCGGGAGACATCAAGTCGAGGTTCGTTCGCATCGGCGGGAATATGCCGGAGCGGCTCAATCAGCGCGCCGGGCCGGGAGCTTTCGAGCGGCAACGAACCGTGATCGTTTTCGGCGTGACCGGCGCGCCACGGGCCGCGGGCGAAGTGGAAGAGATTGCGGCAGTGATGAAGGCGGCGAGCGCATCGTTGCCGGCGCTGAGGCTCATGGTGATCGGGCGAGGAGCGCTTGAGGTACGCAAGGAAATAGAAGGCGCGCTTGCGGGAAGCGGCGTGGAAGTCGTGGTGCGCGGCGTGTTGCCCGCGGAGGAAGTGGCCGACGAACTTGCGCGCGCGGACGCGCTGCTTTTCGTGCGCGGCGCGGTCACGCTGCAGCGCGGCAGCGCAATCGCGGGAATCTCCTGCGGAGTGCCGATCGTGGGATACCGCGTGGGCACAAGCGGCGATGCGCTTGACGAGGCCGGCATCGAATGGGCGCCCTGGCGGGATCAAAACGCCTTGACTCGCGCGCTGGTGCGCGTGCTGAGCGACTCCGCTCGTTGGGCGGAATTGCACGAACGCAGCTTGCAGGCGCAGCGCAATCATTTTTCGTGGGCGCGGATCGCCGAGCAATTTCAGACGGTGCTACAGAAGTGACGCAACGCCCTCTCCGAGTCCTCATCATCGCTTCGCACCCCGTGCAATACGAGTCGCCCATCCTGCGCCTGCTCGCGCAAGACCCGCGCGTCGAGAGCGAGACGGCCTACTGCAGCCTGCAAGGGGCTGAGCCGGGGATCGATCCGGATTTTGGCGTCGAGGTGAAATGGGACATTCCGCTACTCGACGGCTACAAGTGGACGTTGATACGCAATCGTTCGTGGGCGCCGCGAATCGGCTCGTTTTTCGGGCTGTTGAATGCGGGGATCTGGCGGAAGATCCGCCGCGGGCATTTTGATGCGGTTGTGATTCTCACAGGATACGTCTACGCGACCTTCTGGATCGCGGTGATTGCCGCGAAACTGAGCGGCGTTTCGGTGTTGTTTGGAACCGACGCGACGAGCCTGCAGCCGCGCGATGGAAGGCGCTGGAAGATATCCGTCAAGAAGTTGCTGCTGCCGGCTGTATTCGGCCTGGCGGACATTGTGATTATTCCTTCCGAAGCCGGGCGGCAATTCATTCTCAGCCTGGGGATTCCGGATTCGCGAATCGTGCTCACGCCGTTTGTTGTGGACAACACGTGGTGGCGCGAGCGGGCTTCCGAGGTGAATCGAAGCGCGGTTCGGCGGAAATGGGGCGTACCGGAGGATGCGCTGGTGGTGCTGTTCTGCGCGAAGCTTCAGCCGTGGAAACGTCCCGGCGATGTGCTGAAAGCTTTTGCGCAGGCGAACGTCGCGGGGACCT
>Ga0335074_10010247_pt1 | contig 13101 bp, 9 predicted proteins | sample Lox_Sample_23_FD_206715 | JGI IMG/M metagenome (GOLD analysis project Ga0335074, IMG submission 206715) | Soil microbial communities from Loxahatchee National Wildlife Refuge, Florida, United States - Lox_Sample_2.3 | ecosystem: Environmental > Terrestrial > Soil > Wetlands | place: USA: Florida...
GGCAAGCCTCGGCCGCGGGGGCGAGAAACGGGGGGGAGATCAGGCGGCGGAGAAACCCGCCCCCGCCCGAAAGGCCGCAGCAGCCAGCAACAAGGCGCCTGCGAAGCGTGGTGGACCGACGCGCAAGCGGGCGTGACAGGGCACTACGCAGGGCTGCGGCAGGCATCATTGCGAGCACCCACCGGCCGACCGTCGCGCAAGTGGAAGGTTCCCCCTCCCCTTGTGGGAGGGGGTTAGGGGGAGGGGACAGCGGGAGCGGTCGCAACGTACGATCTTTGCGCGCAGTTTCATCCAGTCTGGGGTCGGCCGATGCGGCCGGTGCTCAACTCGAAATGACACGCGCCACCTTCACCCCAACGGTGCGAAGATCACCCATGCCGTTGGCGTAGAGTCCGCCGCTACTCACGCGTCCATTTCACCGTGCGCTGCGGCGGATGCGCGCGGACTGCCGCCTCGTTCACATCTGCGCCCCAGCCAGCGCCCGTGGGAATCAGCAGATGCCCATCCTCAATCGTGGGGGGCGTCGTCATCAGCGAATCCTTCCAGGTGACATCCTCGATATCGATCTCCATCACGCGGAAGTTCGGCACCGCTGCGGAGAAGTGGGCGCTCATCAGCGAACCGATATGGCCGTTGAAATTGTGCGGCGCGACATTGATTTCATATGTGTCCGCCATCGCCGCAATCTTCATCGATTCAAGGATACCGTTCCACGCCACGTCGATGATGGCCACATCCACCGACTGGTGTTCGAAGAACGGCCGGAACTGCCGCCGCCCGTACAGCGACTCCAATGATGCGATTCGCGTGCGCGCGCTGCGGCGGACGGTGGCCAGCGCTGCCGGATCGTAGCTGTCCACCTCCAGCCATACCAGATCGAATTGCTCCAGCGCCTGCGCCAGCCGGATATATCCCTCGGTCCTGAAGTTGAAATTGAGATCGAGATGCAGCCCCACACGCGGCCCTGCGCCACGCCGGAACGCGTCCATCTGAGCCACCAACCCCTCGACGATCTGCGCATCGATGTTCAATTCCGGCCAGCCGGAGCCGTTGAAGCCGGGCATATGGATGTACGGCTTGCCCGCATCGAAGCGCATGATGTTGGTCTTCAATCCCTTGAAGCCGCGCCGTGCCACCTCCGCGCCGGCCGCTTCCACGTCGGCCAGCGAACGGATCGGAGCGAAACCGGTCCAGCCCTCGATCTGATCGGCAAAGCTGACCCGCCAGGTGCCGCAATGCGACCAGTAAACCCGCAACTTCTCCCGCACCGGTCCGCCGAGCAATTCATAGACCGGAATGCCGAGCGCCTTGGCCTTGATGTCCACCAGCGCGTTTTCGATCGCGGCGATCGCCTGCTGGTTCAGCCCGCCAGGACTTTGCCGCGTCAGCCCGTGCAGGAAAGCGGTGATCCGCTCCACGGGGCGCGGGTCCATGCCGATGATGCGCCCGCCCAGACGCTGGATGACGGTACTCAGGCCCTCGGCGCCGAAATTCTCCAGGAACTCGGACCAGCCGACCAGGCCGTCATCGGTGGTGATCTTCAGAAAGGAGAAGTCGCGCCAGCCGGCGGCACAGTGCAGGTCTTCGATCTTGGCGATGCGCATGGCGATCTCCTCCGTCCCTACCACGATGTCATTGCGAGGCCCTTGGGGCCGAGGCAACCCCGGTCACGCGGGCGCCGAAGCGAACGTGGCCCCGACCTGACCAAGCTTGCTTCGTCGCGACGCTCCTCGCAATGACAAGTTCGGGCAATGACAAGTTCGGGCATTGACATGTTCGGGCAATGACAAGTTCGGGCAATGACATGCTTGGCTCACCCGAGTGCCAGTTGCCGGGATGTTGCTAGCGTCCCTTCCCCCCGCCACACTCCTCCTTTCCGCCGAAGCGGCCGCTGCCGTTTCGTTGCCAATAGGGGGAACGTTCGCCGCCATGCCTGCTGCCGCCTCGCGCTTCTCTGGCCTCACGCCATTGCTCTCGCCCCGCTCCATCGCCGTGCTCGGCGCCTCGTCCGACGCCACGCGCATTGGCGGCCGCCCGATTGCCTACCTGAAATCGCAGGGCTTCAAGGGCGCGATCTATCCGGTGAACCCGAACCGCGCCGAGGTGCAGGGCATCAAGGCCTTTCCTTCCGTTGCCGCCTTGCCGGAAACACCCGACGTGGCGATCGTGGCGGTGGGCGCGGAGATCGCGCCGCAAGCCGTGGAGGATCTGGCAAAGCGCGGCACCAAGGCGGCGCTGATGTTCACTGCGGGTTTTGCCGAAGTGGATGAAGCGGGCGCGAAGATCCAGGACCAGATGGTCGCCACCGCGCGGCAATACGGCATGCGCATCCTCGGCCCCAACTGCCTGGGTGTGTTCGATGCGCGCACCGCCTATTACGCGACATTCTCCACGTCATTCGATTCCGGCTGGCCGGTGCTGGGCCGCATCGGCATCGCCAGCCAGTCCGGCGCCTACGGCACGCATCTCTATACCCTGGCCCGCAACCGCGGCATCGGCGCCTCGCTCTGCATCATGACCGGCAACGAGGCCGATGTGACCGTCGGCGAATGCATCGGCTGGCTGGCGGAAAATCCCGAAGTGGACGTGATCGCCACCTACCTGGAGGGCATCCGCGAATCGGCCAGTTTGATCGCCGCCCTGGAAACCGCGCGTGCGGCGAAGAAGCCGGTGATCATGCAGAAGGTCGGCCGCAGCGAACTCGGCGGCAAGGCGGCGAAGTCGCACACCGCTTCCATTGCCGGAGACGACGCGGTGACCGAAGCGGTGATGCGCGAATTCGGCGTGGTGCGCGCGCGCAATTCGGAAGAGATGCTGGATATTGCCCATACCGCCACCAGGAAAATCTACCCGGTTGGCAACACGCTGGGGGTCATCACAGTATCAGGCGGCGCCGGGGTGCTGATCAGCGACGTCGCCACCGACGTCGGATTGCCGATGCCGGAAATGCCGGCGGCGACGCAGCAATATTTGCGCGAGCTGGTGCCGTTCTGCGCCCCGCGCAACCCGGTGGATGCGACAGCGCAGGTGGGGAACGACGTCACGCTGATCTACAAGTTCGCCGAGGCGGTGCTGCGGGACGGCGGCTACAAGTCGATCCTGGGCTTCTTCAGCATGACCGCGTCATCGCGGCGCTGGCCGCTGACGCGCGAGCAATTGAACCTGGCGCGGGCAAAATATCCCGACCGGCTCTATGCGCTGTCGATCATCGCCCCGCGTGACCGCATCGCGGAACTGGAAGACGACGGCTGGATCTGCCACGAGGACCCCACGCGAGCGGTGGTCGCGATCGACGCCATGGGAAAATTCGGCGAGGCGTTCGCGGCACCGGCCGGCGCGGCGCCGCCCATCGTGCACGTGGTCACGCTGCCCGATGCCACCCCGTCGGAAGCCGAAGCCAAGCGCTTGCTCGCTTCCGCCGGCATCATGTCGGCACCGGAGCAAGCCTGCGGCAGCGCCGAGGAAGCGGTTGCGGCGGCGGAGCAATTCGGCTTCCCGGTGGTGATGAAAATCCTGTCGCCCGACATCCTGCATAAATCGGAAATCGGCGGCGTCCTGCTGGGAATTTCCGATGCCGCAGCGGTGCACGATGGCTACGACCTGCTGCTGGCGCGGGCGAAGCGCGCGGCGCCCGACGCGCGCATCGAGGGCGTGCTGGTGGCGAAGCAACTGCAAGGCGGCGTGGAGTGCATCCTGGGCATCCACCGCGACCCGGTGTTCGGCCCGATCGCGATGTTCGGCCTGGGCGGCATCTTCGTCGAGGTGATGAAGGACGTGGTGTTCCGCCGCTGCCCGTTCGGCGCGGATGTGGCGGAGCAAATGATCCGCTCGATCAAGGGCGCACCGCTGCTGCTGGGCGCGCGTGGCCGGCCACCCGTGGATATCCACGCGCTGGCGCAGATGCTGGCGCGGCTGTCGGCGTTTGCCGTGGCGGCGGGGCCGCGGCTGCAATCGATCGACCTGAACCCGGTGTTTGCGATGCCGCAAGGGCATGGGGCGTTCGCGGCAGATGCGGTTATCGAAGTGGGGTAGCGCGCAACCCGGCGCCTATCCCCTCCGCCCCTCTCGCGCCGCCGTCGCCAGGGCGTCGGCGCGTTCGTTCATCACGTTGCCGGCGTGGCCCCGCACCCAATGCCATTCGACCTTGTGCTGCGCCGCTGCCGCCAGCAGTCGCTGCCAGAGGTCCATGTTCTTCACCGGATCGCCGGTCGAGCTGCGCCAGTTCTTGCGCACCCAGCCCTGGTGCCACCGGGTGATGCCGTTCTTCACGTATTCGCTATCGGTATGCAGCACCACGCGGCACGGACGCTTCAGCGCCTCCAGTGCCGCCGCCGCTGCGGTGAGTTCCATGCGATTGTTGGTGGTGTCGGCTTCGGCACCGGACAGCTCACGTTCGTGCCCCTTGTAGCGCAGGATCGCCCCCCAACCTCCCGGCCCGGGATTGGGCTTGCTGCCGCCGTCGGTCCAGACTTCGACCACGTCGCCTGAGTCCGGTCCGGGCGTGAGGGTGACTTCTTCCGCTGCCATCAGTGAAGGTCCAAGGAGTGGGAGAGACGATGCTGGAGCCAGCGCATGGTTCTCTGTCATCGGCGGGAGTGCGGCGCAATCCCTTGGATTGGGACACGCCGCGTGGATCGTGATGCACCGCGCCTTCGCAAACCTATCTGCGGCGCCGCCGCGACGCCACTTGTCACGCGTTCTGCTCGTGCCCCGTGGTGCCTGCCGCTGGCACAAGCAACAGAATTTCACCACGAAGGCACGAAGCCACGAAGAAGCTCTACCGAAGCGCACTGAACCTTGCTGTGCACCTTCGTGGCTTCGTGCCTTCGTGGTGAAAAAACCCCGGCGCCGCGGCCAGAAAGGCGACCGCGGGGACAACCCCCACACCGACCCGGCCCATTGCAAAACACCCTCCGTCCCGCATCCCGGATGGACCCGGCTTCAACGCTTCCTCACCGGCGCTTTTCCGCAGCCCCCGTTCCACAAACCCATCATCCACCGGCCAAGCCAGACGGCCGTTACCAGAACAAACAGTGAATCTCTTTCCTATCCACAATAGGCTTACCAGGACTCGGAACAGATCAGGTAAATCATTGAACCTACCACGAAATTTCCGGTGCCGCCGGAGCCGAGGCGAGGCGATTCCCTTTGACGCCCATATTTGCCCATGCTATCCCATGCCATCCCAGAACGACGGGCAGAACAACAGCACCCGTTCCAGGACGTGGCAGGGTTTGGCTGATCAGGCAGGCAGCCGCCCTCCGCCGCACCATTACGACAATCCCTGCCCCACCTGAGCGAGGGTCAGAGCTAGAAAGGCGGCGCGCTTCGGATGACCCACTTTTTGGGCACCCACCAGAACAAGCTCGACGCCAAGGGCCGCGTCTCCGTCCCCGCGCCATTCCGCGCCGCACTCAAATCGCAAGACGAAACGAATGGCACGCATCTCGTGCTCCGCCCGTCGCACCAGCATCCCTGCATCGAGGCCTGGCCGGCCCCCGTGTTCGAAGCGCTCGCCGAACCCCTGAACCGCCTCGATCTTTTCAGCTCAGAGCATGATGACATGGCCGCCACGCTCTATGCCGATGCCTATCCGGTAGAAGCCGACAAGGAAGGGCGCATCGTGCTGCCGGATGACCTTGTCGAGTATGCCGGGCTGACCGATGCCGTAGTGTTCATGGGCCTCGGCCGTATTTTCCAGATCTGGGAACCGAATGCCGCCGCCCGCCGCCGTTCCGAAGCACGGGTGCGCGCGCGCGAACGCGGCCTGACCCTGGCAGGCGTGCCGTCAGCCGCGGGTGCCCCGCCGCTTGCAGGCACGCAGCCGCTCGCGGGCACGCCGTCATGAACGGACACGTGCCCGTCCTGCTGCCGGAAATGCTCGCGGCACTCGCGCCACGCGATGGCGGCATTTATCTCGATGCCACCTTCGGCGGCGGTGGCTATGCCGAAGCGATCCTGCAATCCGCCGCGTGCACACTATGGGCGATCGACCGCGATCCCGACGCCATCGCCCGCGGTGCCAGCCTCGCGGCGCGCTTCCCCGGCCGCCTGCACCTCGTCGAGGGCCGTTTCGGCGACATGCTGTCCCTGCTTCCCGCAACAGGCGTCGATCGGCTGGACGGTATCGTGCTCGATCTTGGTGTGTCGTCATACCAGTTGGACCAGCCGGACCGCGGCTTTTCCTTCCGCATGGATGGGCCGCTCGACATGCGCATGGGAAAACATGGGACGACGGCCGCAGACCTGGTCAATACACTCCCAGAACATGACCTCGCCGACCTCCTGTTCTTGCTCGGCGAAGAACGCGCTGCCCGCCGCATCGCCCGCACCATCGTCGCCGCGCGCACCGAGGCGCCGATCGCCACCACCGCCCGCCTCGCCGCCATCATCCGTGGCGTGCTGCCGCCGGACCGCTCCGGCATCGATCCCGCCACCCGCAGCTTCCAGGCGCTGCGCATCCGGGTGAACGACGAACTCGCCGAAATTGAAAAAGCCCTCGCCGCGGCAACGCAGCTTCTCGCGCCCGGCGGACGCCTGGTGGTGGTGGCGTTCCATTCGCTGGAAGACCGCATCGTCAAACGCTTCATGACCGAAGCGGCGGGACGCGCACCGTCACCATCGCGCCACGATCCGCGCGGCATCCTGACACGCCTCCCCGCCAGCTTCCGCTTGCTCACGCCGCGCGCCATGCGCCCTGGCGCATCCGAAACCGCCGCCAATCCGCGCGCCCGCAGCGCCCGCCTGCGCGCCCTCGAACGCCTGCCCGCCGAAAGCCTTCCGCCATGATTCGCCCGATCACCTGCCTCGCCTTCCTGCTCGCCTGCGGCTCCGGGCTTTACCTGTATCAGGCGAAGCACCGGGTGAAGTTGCTCGACGACCAGATCGCCGCCGTAGCGAAATCCACCGACCAGTTGCGTGAGCAAACGCGGATGCTGAGCGCGGAATGGACGCTGCTGAACGATCCGGAACGGCTGCGCACGCTCGCCAACCAATTCCTGACATTGCAGACCGTATCGCCCAACCAGTTCACCAGCCTTAACGATCTGGACGGCCGCCTGCCGCCGCCGGTGCCGCCGGGAACGCCGCCTGTCGCCGCCGCGGCGCCGCCCGTCGTGGCGGAACAAACGCCTGCGCCCGCCGGCACCGCCGCGACTGCCGCCAATGTGCCTGCCGCACCGCCGAAGGTTGCGGATGCCGCGCCGGCCAGATCGCCGGCCTCCGTCGCGAAGAGCGCACCACCCGCCGCGGCTCATGACATGATCGCAGCCGCCAGACCCGCCGCCGACGCCGCGGCACAACACGCGCCGGCGGATGCCGCGCCATCACGTCTCGCCGCCGCAGATCAGGCGCACGCGGACACGCACCGCGTAGCATCCCATCCACCGGACCGGGTCGCCCTCAGCCAACCGCGTCCTCCGGAGCAGCGCTCGGAAAACGTGCATGAAGTGACGCAGCGGACTTTCATCCCCCGCACGATGGAACCTCGGCCCGTGATGGCGGCGCGGATGCCGCAGCCGATGCCATCCGGCGGCTCCTTCCTCGGCATGGCGCATGCCATGGCAGCACCGCCGGCGCCCATGCCGATGCCCATGCCGATGCCCCAGCGACCGCTCGTCCCCTATGGCGGCTCAGGCGGGTGACATGAGCGATCCCATCGACCTGCCGCCGGAACCGGATTCCGCCCCGCGCAACAGCTATGGGCGACCGGCGCCACGCCGCGGCGCCGCGCGCGGCGATGCCGTGCCGCGCATGGAGCATGTGCGCATCACCGCGCCCGACCTGCGGCGCCGCGCGGCGATGGAAAAGACACGCGGCCGCCTGGTCATCGCCGCGGTGGGCTTTACCGTGCTCTTCCTGGCGGTCGTGGCGAAGCTGGCCGACGCCACGATCCTTCAGCCGCTGATGCCGCGCCGGCCCGACACGCCGCTGGCGTCACTGGTGACACCGCCGAAATCCTCCATCACCGTCGCGCTGCCCGGCCAGCGCGCCGAGATCACCGACCGCAACGGCCAGATCCTGGCGATCTCCATGCCCACGGTCTCGGTGTTCGCCGACCCGCGCCAGATCATCGATCCGGCCGCGGCGGCGAAGAAGCTGAAGGAGGTGCTGCCGCGGCTCGATCTCGCCATGGCCATCCAGCGCCTGTCCGAGAGCACCAAGCAATTCGTCTATCTCGAGCGCGACATCACCCCGCACGAAGAGGAGCAAATCAATAACCTCGGCATCCCCGGTATCGACTTCCAGCCAAGCGGGGAACGCCGCTACCCGATGGGCAACCTCGCCGCCCAGGTGCTGGGCGGCGTGGACGTGGACGAGCATGGCATCGCCGGCGTCGAAAAATGGTTCGACAAGCGGCTGACCGACGATCCAACGCCGTTGCGCCTTTCTCTCGATATCCGCGTCGAAGGCGTCGTGCGGGAGGAACTCGCCCAGGCGATGGACGAATTCGAGGCGATCGGCGCCTGCGGCATCGTGATGGACGTGCACACCGGCGAGGTTCTGGCGATGGTCAGCCTGCCCGACTACGACACCAACAATTTCGGCAAGGCACCGTCGGACACGCGTTTCAACCGCTGCGTGACCGGCATGTATGAACCGGGCAGCACGTTCAAGCTGCAGACCGCCTCGATGGCGCTGAATGCCGGCGTGGTGCATATCTGGGACGAGTTCGACGCCGCGCACGACATCCATATCGGCCGCTACACGATCAGCGATTTCGAGGGCAAACACCGCTGGCTCTACCTGCCGGAAGTGCTGGCCTATTCGTCCAACCTGGGGGCTGCGCATATCGCACTCGATGTCGGCGGCGAGCGCCAGCGCGCGTGGCTGAAGATGATGGGGATGTTCTCACGCTCGCCGATCCAGTTGCCGGAAGCCGGGTTGCCGATCGTGCAGCCGGCGTCGCGCTGGGGCGAGGCGACGGTGATGACGGTGGGCTTCGGCCAGGGCATTTCGGTGTCGCCGCTGCATGTGGTGCGTGGCACCGCGGCGGTGGCGACCGGTTGGCTGGTCAAGCCGACCATCCTCGCGATGGACTTGCCGCCGGGTGAGGAACCGCCAGGCGCCGAGCAAGTGATGGAGCCGCAGACGATGGAGACCATGCGCAAGCTGATGCGCCTGGTGGTCACCGACGGGTTCGGCAAGGCTGCGGAGGTCGCCGGCTACTACCCCGGCGGCAAGACCGGCACATCGGAGAAGGTGGGCAAGCACGGCTACATTCGCGGCAAGAAGGAGGACTTCAACGTCTCCGCCTTCACCAGCGTGTTCCCGATGAACGACCCGCGCTACGCCGTGTACATGATGCTCGACGAGCCGCACGGGAACAAAAGCACCTACGGCTATTCCACCGCCGGCTGGGTATCGGCGCCGGCAGCCGGACGCGTGATCGCGCGCATGGCGCCCATGGAGGGCATGCTCCCGGACATCAAGGACGCGCCGGAGATCAATCAGGCGCTGTACATCCCGCTACAGCCAGGCCGTCCGCCGGGAGCGCCAACATTGCCGGCTGGCGTCTCGTTCCCCGAGGCAACCGGCGCCGACTACCATGTAAAGTCCGGCTTGCACGTGGGAGCCGAGCCGATTCCACCGGCCCGTCCCCATCCCCCGCAGCGGCATGAGGCGCAAAACATCTCCTCTCCCGCCAGCGGGGAAGCAAGCCCCGTCAAAGAAGCCGCCCTTGCGGATCGCTGAGCTCATGCGCGCGCTGCCCCTCTCTCCCGCCTTTGCCGCCGCCTGGCAGGCGGTATCCGCGCTCGACGTCGCCGGCGTGACGGCGGACAGCCGCCAGGTCGTCCCCGGCGATCTGTTCTTTGCCCTGCCTGGCACCCGCGCCGACGGCCGCGCCTTCATCGCCGATGCCGTGGAACGCGGTGCCATCGGCGTATTGGCGCCCCCGGACACAGTCTGGCCCCCGGGCGTGCCGCCTCGCCCGTTGATCCACGATCCGGAGCCGCGCCGCCGCCTCGCGCAGATCGCTGCTGTCCTCGCCGGCCCCCAGCCGGACACGATGGTCGCGGTCACCGGCACGAACGGCAAAACCAGCACCGTCGAGTTCCTTCGCCAGATCTGGACCGGAACCGGCTTCCCCGCGGCCAGCCTGGGCACTCTCGGGGTCATCGCCCCCGGTTTCGACCCGGGACCGGGCCTGACCACACCGGACCCGGTCAGCCTGGCGGAAATTCTGGCCGGCCTCCGCCGCACCGGGGTCCGTCACGCCGCCATGGAGGCATCTTCCCACGGATTGGATCAGGCGCGGCTGGACGGCGTGCGGCTTTCGGCCGCCGCCTTCACCAACCTGACGCGCGACCATTTGGACTACCACGGCTCCGTCGAGGCCTACCGTACCGCCAAGCTGCGGCTGTTTGCCGACCTGCTCCCCGAAGGCGCACCAGTACTCGCCAACGCCGATATGGACCCGGCGACGCTGGACGCCTTGCGGGACGTGGCGCAACGCCGCCGCCTGGATCTGCGCACCGTCGGCGAAACAGGCAATACGATCCGTCTGCTGGGGGTGACGCCGCGACCGGATGGGCAGCTGGTGTCGGTGGAAACCGGCGGCGCCAGACACGAAATCAGGCTCCCGCTCCCCGGCCGTTTCCAGGCCGACAACGCATTGCTCGCGGCTGGTTTGGCCATGGCGCTCGGCCAGTGCGATGCCCTGGACCGGTTGCCGCATTTGACCGGCGTGCGCGGCCGGATGGAACTGGCCGCCCGGCTGCCGAACGGCGCCGCGGTCTATGTCGATTACGCTCACACCCCGGACGCGCTGGAGCGGCTGCTGACAGCGCTGCGCCCCCATACGTCCGGCCGGCTACACGTGGTGTTCGGCGCCGGCGGCGACCGCGACCGCGGCAAGCGCCCGCTGATGGGCGCCGCCGCAGCCCGCTTTGCCGACGCCGCGATCGTGACCGACGACAACCCGCGCAGCGAGGACCCCGCCACGATCCGCGCCGCCATCCTCACCGCCTGCCCCGGCGCCCGCGAGATCGGCGACCGCACCGCCGCCATCGCCGCGGGGCTGGAGGCTTTGGGGCCCGGGGACGTGCTGGCGGTTGCCGGCAAGGGCCACGAGCAGGGGCAGACGATCGGGCGGGTGGTGGTGCCATTCGATGATGTCGGGGTGGTGCGAGGGCTGGTTGGTGGGACGATCAAACACGCTCCCTCCCCCCGTGCGGGGGAGGGTCGGGGTGGGGGGACGAGCCCAACCTCAGCATGCCTGATCCCCCTTCCCCAGCCCTACCCCACAAGGGAGGAGGGAGCTTCAACATGACGACGATGCCCCCTCTCTGGACCCCGGCCGACCTCCGGGAAGCGACCGGTGGCACCTTGACCGCGCCGTTCGCCGCCACCGGCGTCTCCATCGACACCCGCACCCTTGCCCCAGGCGATCTGTTCATTGCCCTGGTTGGCGAGAACGGCGACGGCCATCGCTTCGTCGCCGACGCGCTGGCCAAAGGCGCATCCGGCGCGATGGTCCACCAGAAGGTACCCGCGTCAGGCCCGCTGCTGCGGGTGGACGACACGCTGGCGGCGTTGACCCGGCTCGGCGCCTATGCCCGGGCGCGGTTCGCCGGCTGCGTGGTTGCAATAACCGGCAGCGTCGGCAAGACCACGACGAAGGAGATGCTGCGCTGCATCCTCTCGGCGTTAGGGCCGACGCACGCCGCGGTCGCGTCCTACAACAACCATTGGGGCGTGCCGCTGACCCTGGCGCGCCTGCCCGCCGGCGCCGCGTTCTGCGTGGCGGAAATCGGCATGAACCACCCCGGCGAGATCGCCCCGTTGTCGCGGCTGGCACGGCCGCATGTCGTGGGCATCACCGCGGTGGAGAAGGCGCATATCGGCTACTTCGGCAGCCTCGAAGCAATTGCCGACGAGAAGGCCGCAATCCTGGCGGGGCTAAAGCCAGGCGGGGTCGCGGTGCTGCCGGCCGACTCAGCGATGTTTCATCGCCTGAACGCCGCAGCGGAGCGCGCCGGCGCACGCGTGGCGACGTTCGGCACGAGTTCCGGGGCCGACATCCGGCTGGTCGAAGTGGCAATGGACGCAACAGGCAGCGACGTCATCGCGGCAGCGGAAGGCCGCACCCTGCACTTCCGCCTGAATGCACCCGGCCGTCACATGGCGATGAACGCCTGCGCCGCCATCAGCCTCGCCCGCTTCGCGGAGATAAACCTCGCCCGCTTCGCGGAGATAAACCTCGCCCGCGAAGCGGCAGAGGTCGAGGTGCGAAGCACCGAGAGTGAGGGTGATCGGGTCGGCACACTGCGCAAGAAAGCTGCGTATCGTCCCGATCACCCTCACCCGCCGCTGCGCGGCGACCTCTCCGGCTTCGCGGGCGAGGTTGATGGCGGCGCAGGCGACGTTTTTGATCGCGCGTGCGAGGTCTTGACCACCTTCACCCCCCTCTCCGGCCGCGGCACGCAGCGCCCAATCGCCCTCCCTGGCGGCTCCGCCCTCCTGCTCGACGAGAGCTACAACGCCAACACCGCCTCCGTCCGCGCCGCCCTCTCCGTGCTGGCCCTCCAGCCCGCCGCCCGCCGCATCGCGATTCTCGGTGACATGCTGGAACTCGGCGACACCGGCCCCACAGAGCATGCAGCCCTCGCCCCCGACGCCGCCGCCGCCGCGGACCTCGTGTTCGCCTGCGGCCCGCTGATGCGCCATCTGTTCGATGCGCTGCCACCCAACCGCCGTGGCGCCCACGCCCCGGACTCCGCCGCCCTCGCCCCGCTCGCCGCCCGCGCCGTCGCGCCGGGCGACGCCATCCTGGTGAAGGGCAGCCTGGGCAGCCGCATGCGCCTGATTGTCGAAGCCCTCGATACTGCCACCGCCAGCCATGCCGCGGAGGCGGTTGCCTGATGCTCTACAATCTCGCCCGCCCCTTTGCGGAACAATTCATCCTGTTCAATCTGTTCCGCTACATCACCTTCCGCTCCGGCGCGGCCTGCCTCACCGCGCTGATCGTCAGCTTCTGGATGGGCCCGAAGCTGATCCGCTGGCTGAAAACCGTGCAGCGCCAGGGACAGCCCATCCGCATCGACGGCCCGGAACGCCACCTGACCGACAAGAAGGGCACGCCCACCATGGGCGGCCTTC
>Ga0335074_10010248_pt1 | contig 13101 bp, 10 predicted proteins | sample Lox_Sample_23_FD_206715 | JGI IMG/M metagenome (GOLD analysis project Ga0335074, IMG submission 206715) | Soil microbial communities from Loxahatchee National Wildlife Refuge, Florida, United States - Lox_Sample_2.3 | ecosystem: Environmental > Terrestrial > Soil > Wetlands | place: USA...
GCCGATCAGCGTCTACCTGGCGGCCCGCGCGTTCGGGGCGGGCAGGCCGGCCGCGGCCGCCTCGGCCGCGATGGCTCCGTTCCTGGTGAGCGCCACGGGGGTCGGCTACGAGCAGGGCGCCTATGTGTGGACGGGGTTCGGCGTCTGGACCCAGCTGTGGGCGTCGTGGACGCTGCCGCTCGCGTGGGGCTGGAGCTGGCGGGCGATCCGCGACGGGCGCGGCTACCTCGCAGCGATCCTGCTGACCGCGCTCACTGTCGCGCTGCACTTCGAGACCGGCTACCTCGCGCTTTGTGTGCTTGTCGTCTGGCCGTTCGTCGCGGGAAGGCCGCTCGCAGCCCGGTTGCGGCGGGCCGCGGTCCTGCTTGGCGGTTCGCTGCTCGCGGCGGCGTGGGTGATCGTCCCGCTCGTGGAGCAGCGGCGGTGGGCGGCGGTCAACGAGCCGCTGCAGGGCAGCGGGCTTGTCAACGGCTACGGCGCGCGTAGCGTGCTGCACTGGCTGCTGTCGGGGCAGCTGCTCGACTACGGCCGGCTGCCCGTCGTGACCGTGTTCGCGGCGCTCGGGTTCGGACTGGCCTGGCTGGCCTGGTCCTCGGCCGCCGACGCCCGCGCCCTGCTGGTCGCGCTCGCGGTGTGCCTGCTTTTCGCGTTCGGCCGCACGACGTTCGGGTCGCTCGCCGACGTGATCCCGGGCAGCGCCGACATCTTCTTCCGCCGGTTCATGATGGGCGTGCAGCTCGCCGCGCTGCTGCTGGCCGGCCGGGGAGCGGCGTGGCTGGCGGCACGGTGCGTGCGGCTGCTCGAAGCCCGGGCTCGGTGTTGGCCGCCGGGCCTGTCCCCCGCGGCCGTTCTCGTTGCGGCGGCCGCGGTGCTCGCGCCCGCGTGGCTCCAGCTCGGCGCCTCCGACCACCATGACGGCACCGAGATCGCGGCCCAGCGGAGCGCGGACAACACCGAGGGCGCCGACCTCGATCGCCTGGTCACGGTGATCGAGCGCGACGGCGGCGGCCGGACGTACGCGGGGATGCCGTCGAACTGGGGTAACGACTTCACCGTCGGAGCGGTGCCCGTGTTCAAGTACCTGGAGAGCCGCGACGTCGACGAGGTCGGATACACGCTGCGGACGGCGTCGCTGATGACCGGCCCTGAGTACTTCTTCGACGATCGAGACCCGTCGGACTACCGGCTGTTCGGGATCCGCTACCTCATCCTTCCCGCCCGCGACCAGCCGCCGGTGCGCGCGCGGCTGGCGATGCGCTCCGGCCCCTACTGGCTGTGGACGATCGACGGCGGCGGCTACGTCCAGGTCGGCCGGATCATCGGTGAGATCTCGGCCAGCCGGACGAACCTCGGCACCCGCAGCATTGGGCTGCTTCGCTCCGGGCTGGCCGCGGATGGCGCGTATCTCGGTGTCAGGTATGGGTCCGGCGGTGACGGGGATGACCGGCTGCCGACTGTGCCACGCCAGTCCTCCGCCGGCGTGGTCAGCTCGGAACGCGCCGACCTCGATGATGGCGAGGCCTCGGCCACGGTGCGGATGCGCCGGCCCGGCGTCGCGGTGCTCAGCGCCTCCTATGACCCCGGGTGGACGGCAACCGTCAACGGCCGGCCGCAACCCGTCCGGATGGTGGCGCCGGCGCTCGTCGCCGTTGACGTGCCCGCGGGCACGGACCGCGTGGTGTTCCGCTTCCGCGGGTACGGCGACTACCCGGAGTTGTTCGTGCTGAGCGGCCTCACTCTCGCCCTGGTGGCCGTCGCGCCGGCGTGGGTGCTTTACGTGAGGCGTCGCCGGGACGCGAAAGAAGCGCCGGTCCAGAGCAGAGCCTCAGGTCCCGTCACCCGGGAATTACGCTGCGTAGACTCCAAAGGTCAGACGGGTAAGCGCAGGAGGCTGCCATGCGAGCCGACGCTGTCAGCGCCGTTTTCTCGCCTGCCTCTGGGGTGAAGGTCACGATCGGCGCGGGATCCTCGCTGCGGCCCATGATGTGGATGTTCCTGGCCATACTCGTCACCTTCCTCGTGGCCAGAACCGTGACCAGGCTGATCCGGTCGGGCAGCGGCGCCGGTGCCGGATTCGGCAACGTCCGGATTGCGGGCAATCACGTTCACCATCAGGTTTTCGGCATATTGATCATCATCGGAACGGGCATCGTCCTTGTATCCGAGACGCCGAAAGGACCTGCTCTTGACGCGGCCGCCGCCGTCTTCGGCGTGGGCGTGGGCCTCACGGTCGACGAATTCGCGCTCTGGCTGCACCTTGAGGATGTCTACTGGACCAGCGAAGGGCGAAAATCGGTCGACGCGATCTTCTGCATCCTGGTGATAACCGGAGCGTTCATCGGCGGAGTCAGCTTCATAACCGGCCGCGCCGGGACGGCGGCATGGTGGTCGTCGATCTTTGTCATCGCCGTCAACCTCCTGCTCTGCGTGATATGCGTGCTCAAGGGGAAGGTCGTGACCGGCGTCATCGGTGTCTTCATCGGCATCGTCGCGCTCGTCGGCGCCATCAGGCTGGCCAAGCCGGGGTCATGGTGGGCAGTGCACCGCTACGCCAGCCGGCCGCGGCGCGCCGGCCGCGCCGGACGCCGCTTCGACCAGCGTCACGAAGAGCGCTGGAACCGGTTGCGGGATCTCGTGGCGGGCGCCCCGTCCGAGGAAGGGCCAGGCTGACGGCGCAGGCGCGTTCGTCAAGACGGCACCTGCTCACGGGACATGGCGTCGACTGAGTGACACATTTGGCCGGGCCGGCGCTGAACATAAAAACAGGCAGCCCGTCACGAAAACGGACGCCTGCACCCTCGAGAATGTGGCAGGTACCGTCATGTCCGTAGAAAGCCCATCGCCGGAAACTCCCGCGACACCCCCCGCCCGGCCTGCGCGGGTCGCGGCCACCGGGAAAGTGCGGTGGCGCCGCTTCGCGATTTTGATGATCCCGGCCGCGGGAGTGGCCGCGTTGCTGGTCGCGCTGACCGCGACGGGATCGATCGCCGCGTCGATCTCGGTGTCGGGCAGCGCCTTCGAGGTCACCTCGACTCAGTTGCGCGGCACCGGGTTCGAGCAGTTCGGCAGCGTCGTCGGCCAGGCCAGCGGGGCCCAGCATCCGGTGGCGGTCTCGGCGATCAGGAGCGCTACCCTGCAGAGCCTGTGCCAAAGCGTCGCGGTCGGCCCGTTCACGCTGGTCCTGCGCGCTGGCGCCGGATCGACCCCGGTGTCCGCCGACAACCTTATCGTCGACGCCGACCAGCTCAGCGGCAACGCGACCTTCACCAACATCGCGATCGGCCAGGACGCCGGCACCCTCACCGAGGACCCGGGCACCGCCGGCGCTTCGGGTGGTTTCGGTGAGCAGGCGGACACGATCGTCATCACCAACCTGCGCCAGCACACCTGGCTGACCACGGCGGGCACGTTCACCCTGCCCGGCCTCAGCCTCAGCTTCAGCCGGTCCGGCTGCTAGCCGTGGTCGTCTCGGGCAACGCCGGATTCGCGGCGGCCGCCGGCGGCCGCCGCGCGGCCTTCCGCCGGTGGCGGCGGACCCGTCCGTTCTGGGGCGGGATCCTGCTGCTGCTGGCGGGGATCGAACTGCTGCTCATCCCGCTGAGCGGCATCCTGATCCACGGCGCGGTCAAGCTAGTCGTCTACATCGGCATCGGCGGCGTGTTCGGCGTGCTGCTCGGCGCGCTGCTGATCGCCTGCGGACTGCTGCTTTGGCTCAACCCGGTGCATCGCACGTTCTACGCGATCGCCGGCGTGCTGCTCGCGGTGCTGTCGTTCATCGCCTCGAACTTCGGCGGCTTCTTCATCGGCATGCTGCTCGGCATCATCGGCGGCTCGATGGGCTTCGGCTGGACTCCGTCCGCGGACCAGCCCGCCCGCCGGCCGCTGGACCCGCCGCGACATGGCGGCCGGGTGATCGCTGCCGCCGTCCTGCCGCTGCTGCTTGCGGGTACCACCGCGGCCGGCCAGAACGCGGCGCACGACGCGGCCCCGCAGGGGAACTGCATCCTGTTGATCTTGTGCTTCCCCTCGCCAACGCCGAGCCCAAGCCCCTCGCCTGCCGCCACCCAGCCGGCCGCGGCCGGCGCGGGCACCGGGGCCGCGCCCGGCTCCTCGCCCAGCCCGGGCAGTACGCTGCAGCCGAGCACGTCCGCCGGGCCGGCCTCCCGCACCCAGTCCAGGAAGAAGACGGCCGCTGGCACACCCGGGCTCGAAGCATCCACCGCAACGTCGGTCATCGTCGCCGGCTCGGCCACCCTGGACGGCATGTCGTACCAGGGCACGGCCCAGGTACCCACCGCCAGCGGCACCGTGACCATGATGAAGTTCACCATGTCCTCGCTCGTCCTGACCGGAAGCGTGACGGCCACAGTCACCCAGAACGGCCAGGCCACCACGACCACCAACTCGTCCCTGGACTTCAGCGGCGGCGTGGTTCTCTATGCCACCAAATTGTCCGGCAGCCTGCTCGGCGTCCCGGTCACGCTCACCCCTGGGAACGTGCTCACCGTGCTACTCAACCTGCTTAACTCGCTCACTCCGCTGGTTCCGGTCACGATGACCAGCGTGACCACGGACGACTTCCTCGTGTCCTCGGACAGCCTCCAGGCAAGCGACCTCAGCATCAGCACGGGATAACCGCGGGGTGCCCGGGCTCGGCTACCGGATGAGTATGGGCCGGCCGACTGAGTTGTGCTTGTCTGGGTTGCCGACAAAGTAGACGGATGTGATGACGCCGTCGTGCGAGGTCACCGCCATCACCTGTTCGATCGTGTCACCGGTTGAGAGGATGGCACCGGCACAGCCACCGACGACGGCCGGCCGGGTTGCCAGGTGGCCGTAGCGGTGGGCCACGCTTATCAGCAGACGGGCCACGCGGCGGGAACCGGCGACCGGGCGGCGGGCGGCCCGGCGCTTCGGGCCGCCGTCGGTGATGCATACCACCTCCGGTGCCAGGCGGGCGACGACTCCGGTCATGTCGCCGGCAGCCAGCGCGCGAAGAAGGCCGTGGAGGAGTTCTGGGTCGGTCTCGGCGGCGTGGTAGGGGTGCGTGTGCGGCCGGAGCCTGCGGCGGGCCCGGCTGGCGATCTGCCGGCATGCCGCCGGGGATCGTCCCACCGTGGCAGCGATCTGCGCGTAGGGCACCTCGAATACGTCCGCCAGCACGAATACCGCCCGCTCGAGTGGTGCCAGTTGGTCGAGCAGCACCAGGAAGCCGAGGGTCAGGGAGTCGGATAGCTCGGCTGCATCCTCCGGGCCGGGATCGGTCACGATGGGCTCGGGCAGCCACGGCCCGGGGTAGATCTCCCGGGCCCGGGCCGCGGAGCGGAGCCGGTCCAGGCACAGCCGGGTGGCCGTGGTGACCAGCCAGGCCTCGGCGTTTTCTATGTGGTCCCGGCCGGCTGCCTGCCAGCGCAGCCAGGTGTCCTGGGCCACGTCGTCGGCGTCGGAGAGGGTGCCGAGCATCCGGTAGGCCAGGCCGCGGATCCGTGGCCTGGCCGCCTCGAACGGATCCTGGCTCACGTCGCTGCCCGGACCGGGGGCGCGTGTACCGCGCGTAGGGCGGCGGCTTGCCCGCTGGCCAGGGCAGCGTCGGCGATCAGGCCATCCGGCCCGACCCAGTCGCCGGCCAGGTAGATGCCAGGCAGCCCGGTGCCGGCGGCCGGCGGCCGGCCGCGCAGCCCGCCGCGCGCCGCCATCGGCGCCGCCCCGGCGACCACCATGCGGGGCAGGAACCGGCTGGTCACCACGTCTTCGTCGCGAACGCCGGCGCGCGCCAGGTGGGCCCGGAGCACGGCCCGGTCCGACCTGGCTTCGGTGGCGCCAAATCGGACCGCACCGGCGACCGCCTGGCCCGGCGGCGACTGGCGGGCTGGCGGCGACTGGATCGTCGCGTACACGGGGGCATCGATACCAAGGACATACCCCGGCTCGGGCACCCGCCGCAGGCCCGCGTCCAGACAGGCAGCCGTCACTTCGGGACCGAGGTCGCCCCATCCCGGGTCCGCTGGCAGCAGCCTGCTGGCTGTGGCCGGGCGGCCTGCGGCGATAATCACCGAGCGCGCGGTCAGCGGGCCGCTGGTGGTGGCAACTTCGACCCGCCCAGCGGCGGGTGCCACGCCGGTGACCTTGATCCCCGTGCACACCCGGCAGAGGGCGGCCAGCCCGGCAGTCAGCTGGGCCCAGCCGCCGTCCAGGTACAGCACGCCGTGCGCGGCGCGCTGCAACTGCGCTATGGCGGCATCGGCGGCAAACGTGTTCACGTCCGAGACGTAGGTGGTCAGGCGGACAAGCGCGTCGAAGGCGGCGACAGCCATGGGCCCGAGGCCGGCGCCGAGGATCCACTGCGACACCGAGGCGCCCGCGTGCCGGTCCGGATGCAGCATCGGCAGCCGGGCCAGCAGCGCGGCCAGCGCTAGCTTGTCCTTGCGGCCGAGCAGCGTGCTGCGGTGCAGCGAACCGGGACCCGTCGGCAGGAGGTGCAGCTCGCCGCCGGCCAGGGCCTGGTAACGGCCGAGTGGCGGCGAGCTGCCCCGCGGCTCGATCCCCAGGCTGCGCAGCACGACCCACCCGGCACCGCCCTTGTACAGAGCATGAACGCCCCGGTTGAAGACGAAGCCATCGCGCTCAGTGACCCGGGCCCGGCCGCCCGGCAGGTGGGCCTCAAGCACCAGCGTGCTGGACCCGGCCCTGGTGGCGGTGGCCCCGGCCGCCAGCCCCGCCAGCCCGGCTCCGATCACGATCACATCCCAGTCAGCTCTCATATCGCACAGACGAGCGGGCCGACCAGATTGTGACAGCCGCCGGCGCCTGTGCCTGCGTTGAGTCAGTGATCCACAGTCCTCGCGGGGGCGGGCATTCGCCGGGGGCGGTTCCACCACAGTGAGAGCGCTACCGCCACGGCGATGAGCAGGCCGCCCGCGACGGCGAACCAGTAGGCGATGTCGAGGTGCTTGAAGACGATCGTGAACGCGGCGGGCAGCTTGGCGAGCGCGCTGCTGAGCTGGTGGGCATCTTGGGCACGGTAGAACGTGCCGCCAGTGGTCCGGGAGATCTGCATGAGCGCGGCATAGTCGGCGGCGAGCGGGTTGCCGCCCCCACCCCCACCGCCGCCACCGAACCCGCCGAAGCCCCCGCCGCCGAATCCGCCGAATTGCGTGGAGCTGCACTCGAGCGGCGCGGGGTTGTCGGTGCCGTAGCCGATCGTGAAGACGCGCACGCCCCGGTCGGCGGCCTCCTTCGCCGCGGTCTGCGGGTCGACCCCCCGGTTGTTCGAGCCGTCGGTGAGGACGACGATCACGTCGTCGGCGTAGCCGGCGTTGCGGTCACGGGAGACGGTCGCGCCGGTCGGCGGGACCGACGGGTCGACCTGGGCGATGGCATCGAGCGAAGTCAGGATGCCCTCGCCGATGGCGGTGCCGAACGAGGTAGTGAGGCCACCGATCGCGCTGAGCAGCTGCTGCGTGTCCGTGGTGGGCGGGACGAGGACGACGGCGGTGGCCGCGAAGGCGACGAGGCCGATATGCGGGCCGCCCGCCTCGGACTTGATGAACGCGCTGGCCGCCCGCTCGGCGGCGGTGATCCGGTTCGGCTTGACGTCAGTGGAGCACATGGAGCCAGAAACGTCCACGGTGAGCATGATCGTCGCGGACGACGATGCGACCGGCACGGTTGCCTGCGGGCGGGCGGCGCCGACCGCGAGCACGGCCAGACCAAGCGCAAGGAGCGCCGCGGGGATGCGGCGGCGCCAGCGCGAGCGGCCGGGAAGGGCGGCCCGGACGAGCGCGATCGAGGTCACCCGGACCGCAGCTCGCCTGCGCCCGCGCCGCGTCAGCCACCAGACGGTGAACACCAGCGGGATGGCGAGGAGCGCGAGCAGCGCCCATGGCCAGGACAGGGACATTCAGATCACCCGGCCCGTCCGGGTCACGGTGAGCACGGCGCCCGCGGCGAGCAGCACGAGCGCCGCCGCGATGAACGCACCGGCCAGCGGCAGTGGCTCGTGGCTGACGGTCAGCCTCAGGTTGATCGCCGACGCGATGCCGTTGAGCTCGCTCGCGTCCGATGCCGGATGGTAGGTGCCGCCGGTGGCCTGTGAGATCGATGTCAGCGTGGCCGGGTCGAGCGCGGTGAACAGGTGATAGCCACCGACGTCGACGGTGGTGCCCGCGGTGGTGCCGACCCCGACGGTCTCGACGTGCACGCCGGCCTTCTCGGCCACCGAGGCGGCCGCGTCGGCGCTGGCATCGGCGCCCGTGCCGTTATCCCCGGCGGTGGCGCCTGCTTCATCCTGCCCGTCGGAGAACAGCACGATCGTGGCCGAAGGCCAGTAGCCGATGTTCGGTGCGCTGCCGTCGCGGCCGATGGTGACCGTTCTGTGCGTGATCGCCGATAGCGAGGCGAGGATCGCGTCGCCCAGTGACGTACCGCCGCCGGCCGTCAGCTTGCGGACCGCAGCCGAGGCAGTCGCATGATCGGCGGTTGGCAGGGCGACCTCAAGGCCTCCCTCCTGGAACGCGACTACGCCGATGTCCACGCTCCCGGGCTGGGCGTTGATGAACGACAGCGCCGCCTTCTTCGCGGCGCCAAGACGGTTCGGCGCAACGTCGGTGGCGGCCATGCTGCCCGAGACGTCCATGGCCAGGATGACGGTGCCTGAGGCATGGGACACCGGGACGGACGCCGCCGGCCCGGCGACGGCGATCGCGAGCACGGCAACGCCGGCGATGGTAAACCACACCCCGCTGAGCCGGCGGCGCCCGGGGCTTCCTGCTGCGACGCCAGAGGCGGCGAGTGCGGCCGCCCGCCGTCGCCCGGCGGCGACTGCGGCCCAGGCCAGGCCCGCGGCCACAAGCAGGCCGACGGCCCCAAGAACGGGGTCGGCGAGGTTCACGCGCGCCTGCGCTGGGTGCTCGCAACGACCTCAATGAGCGTCGTGGCCAGGTCGGCGTCCGTGCCGATGCGGTGGATGGGCACCCCGGCCCGGCGCATTCCGGCGGCCAGGCGGGCGTCGCGGTCCTCAACGCCGGCCCGGAGCCGGGCGCGCAGCAGCGGGTCACCCGAATCGATGACGAGCTGCTCCCCGGTTTCGGCGTCTTCGACGACGACCAGGCCGACGTCGGGCAGCTCGTCATCGGCGGCGTCGATGACGCGCAAGGCGACGACCTCGTGCCGTGGCGTCAGGCGAAGCAGCGACCGCCCCCAGTCGCCGTCGCCGATGAAGTCGGAGATGACCACGATCAGGGCACGGCGCCTGGCGAGCTTGGCGGCTGCGTCGAGCATCGCCGCGAGGTCGGTCGTGCTGCCACGGCGGCCGCCGGCGGTCCTGGCCAGTTCCGCGCCGATGCGCAGGGCGTGCCTGCGCCCGGTGCCCGCGGGCACGATGCGGACCACCCCGGTGTCGTAGAGCAGCGCGCCGACGCGGTTGCCGCCTCGGCCGAACAGCCGGGCAAGCACCAGGGCAAGCTCGCCGAGCACGTCGTGCTTGCCGCGCTCGGGCCCGCCGACCGTCATGGACGCCGAGCGGTCGAGCACCAGCCACACGGTGAGCTCGCGATCTTCGGTGAACACGCGAACCTGCGGCTCGTTCAGCCGGGCGGTGACGTTCCAGTCGATGTGCCGCGCGTCGTCGCCGTCGGCGTACTCACGCAGGCCGACGAGGTCGGTTCCGGCCCCGCGGTGGGCGGTGCGGTAGCCTCCCGCCAGGCGCCCGTCGAGGCGGCGGACGACCCGCCACTCAAGGCGGGCCAGGAGCCGTTCGGGTGCGGTGCGCATCGGTCAGCGGCCGCTCAGCGCGACGTCGGGCTCGGCCACGGCGTCGAGCACCTTCGTGATGATCGCGTCGGCCGTGATGTCGTCGGCGAGCGCCTCGTATGACAACACGAGGCGGTGCCGCAGCACGTCGAGGGCGAGCTCGCTGACGTCCTCTGGCAGCACGTAGTCACGGCCATGCAGGAACGCGAGCGCCCGGGCGCCGGTGACGAGGGCGATCGAGGCGCGCGGGCTGGCCCCGTAGCTGATATAACGCTTCAGGTCGGCGAGCCCGGCGCTGAACATCCTCCGGGTCGCGGTCACCAGCTGGACGGCGTACTCGACGACGGCGGGATCGACGTAGATCTCCCGCGCGCGCACCTGCATGGCGATCAGGTCCGCCGGGCCGAGCATCGCGCGGACCGGTTCGGCCGGGCGCAGCGCCCGGTCGACGATCGCGTGTTCCTCGGTGACGCTTGGATAGTCGACGACGACCTTCATCATGAACCGGTCAACCTGCGCCTCAGGCAGCGGATAGGTGCCTTCGGACTCGATCGGGTTCTGCGTCGCCATGACCAGGAACGGCTCGGGGACCCGGTGCGTCTCGCGGCCGATGGTGACCTGATGCTCCTGCATCACCTCGAGCAGGGCGCTTTGCACCTTGGCGGGCGCGCGGTTGATCTCGTCGGCGAGCAGCAGGTTCGTGAAAACCGGGCCGAGCTGGGTTTGGAACTCGCCGGTGTGCTGGTGGTAGACCCGCGTTCCGGTCAGGTCGGCCGGCACCAGGTCGGGCGTGAACTGGATGCGCTGGAACTGCCCGCCGACCGCCGCGGCGAGCGACTTGACGGAGAGGGTCTTAGCCAGCCCGGGGACGCCCTCCACGAGCAGGTGCCCGCCTGAGAGCAGGGCGACCGCCATTCGCTCAAGCAGGACGTCCTGGCCGACGATGGTGCGCTTGACCTCGAAGAGCACTGGCTGCAGCGGGTTGGCGTGCTGGCCGGGTGATGGGATCCGGCTGTCGGTCGTCATCGGGCTCCTTCGTCCTGGGCTGTTGCCGTTGCAGTGCTCATATCTGCGGCCCCTGGCCTGGTCCCTTGCCGCCGCTGCCGCCGAGCGCGGCGCCGATGGGCACCGCGAACCCGATGCCGGCGAACGCGTCCTCGTTGTCGGGGGTGGCGATCGAGACGACGATGCCGATGACAAGGCCCTGCGCGTCGAGCAGCGGGCCGCCTGAGCTGCCCGGGTTGACCGACGCGTCGAACTGGATGAGCCCGGAGAACTTGCCGTGGTCCGTGTCCGCGGTCCGGTCGAGGCCGGAGACCACGCCGGCGGACACGCTGTCGGTCAGGCCGAGCGGATTGCCGATCGCCACCACGGGCGCTCCTATATCGGCGGCTCCGCCGAGGGTGGCGGGCACGACGACCTGAGGCAGCTTCGCCGGGGTGAGCGTGGCGATGTCCAGCTTCGGGTCGGCGGCGGCGACAGTCGCGTTCGCCGTGGTGCCGTCGGCGAATGTGACGGTGATGGCCCCGCCGCTGGCGATGACATGATTCGCGGTCAAGATCGTGCCGTTGTCGGCCACGATGACGCCAGTCCCGAGATCGTGGCTGGTGCGGATGGTGACCACGGACGGCACGACCCGCTGGTAGATGTCAGGCACGGTCAGGCTGGCTGTGGATGCCGGGGTGGGGCGTGGCGTCGCGGCCTGGGCGCTGGCCGCGGGTGCCGCCCCGGCGAGCCGGGTCGCGAGCACCGCGATCACCCCGAGGAGGACTACTACGGTCGCGAGCCCGGCCGCGAGCAGGCGCCGCGATCCGCGAATCCTGGGCGCGCCCGGTCCGGCGCCATCGACGCCGGCAGGCCCGCGTTCCATGACCCTCACGCTAGATACGACATTTAAGAAAAGGATAAGCGCACGCCTGGAAAGGCTGGAAGGTCCTCCTCGGTGACGGACCCCCTCGCGGTGCCTCAGCCGGCCAGGAGCGGGATGAGGACCTGGGCGTCGGGGCTACCCCAGCCGGTGACGGGGTCCCAGCCGGGTCCGGCCTGGTAGCCGGTGATCGTTACCCCGTTGAGGACCACCGTGTTGTTGCCGGTGGTGATGTCGTGGAACGCCTTGTGGTACAGCGGGCCGCGGGCGATCCGGTAGATGGCGGGGTTGACGAAGCCGAGCGGATGGCCTGCCTCCTGGTCGGCCAGGGCGATCAGGCCCGCCCAGAACGGCGCGGCGGCGCTGGTGCCGCCAGCACCGACGAGGATGTACCGTTGACCGCCGCCGTCGCTGAAGGCGAGGGCCATGCCGGTACCAGACTCACCGTCGGCAGCCACGTCGGGCACGCCCCGCGTGGCCCCGATGCCGGGCACGCCATCCTGGTAGGCGGGCCGGGCGAACAGGTGGCTGAACCCGCCGCCCGACGCGCCGCCGGCCGGAAGCGCGGGCGGGATGTTCCAGGCGGTCTCGCTGATGTACGCACCGGTGACCGGGTTCGCGGTCAAGGCGGTGCCGGCGGCGGCGAGCACGAGCGGATCGGACGCGGGCAGGCTGACCTGCTTGACCGGGGTGGTCGCGCCGTTGCCGATCACGCCGTAGTCTCCCGACGCGACCACGACGGTGACATGGCGGGCGGCGGCGTACTCCAGCGCCGAGTTCATGGTCGCCGCCTCCGCGCTGGTAAAGGAGTCCTCACCCAGGTTGAAGTCCTGGCCGATGCCGCTTTGGGAGATCACCTGGCCGTTGCGGGCGGCTATCCGCACCGCCGCGGCCCACGTGGCGGCGAGCTTGGCCGGGGTGCTCACGTCCGCCGGGCTGACCAGAAGCTCCCGGATGGTGGCGTCCGGGGCGACGGCGTGCACAAGCTCGGTGTCCTCCACCTCCTCCAGGCTGGCCAGCCACGGCGAGGCGGACGAGCCCGCCAGGGTTGTCCGGATGATCTGGATCCGGGCCGGGGGTAGGCCGAACCGGTTGTCGAAGTCCGCCACGTCCTGCCGGATGTCGGTTACCGCCGGGACAAGCACCGGACCGGTCTCGACCGGCCCTGTTTCGGCCTCCTCGGGCAGCACCACCGTGACGCCGCGGCCGTCGATCCCTCGATCAAGCAGCGGCAGGATGCCGTAGGCCACCCGGAACTGGCGCGGGGCATAACATCGCGACGCGGTCAGGCAGTCAGTCGTCGCGGCGCCAGGCGGGCTGGACGTCGCCGTCGCGTTGCCGTTGAGCAGCAGGTGCTCGCAGGCGTCATTAGCCCGCGCCGCGGGGCTGTTGCCGTGCGGTTGCCCGTTGATGCTGAAGCTCTCCGATGGGTTGGGGTCGGGGAAGTCCGGCACGCCGTGGGTCTGCATGCACTGCGCGTAGGC
>Ga0335074_10010249_pt1 | contig 13100 bp, 14 predicted proteins | sample Lox_Sample_23_FD_206715 | JGI IMG/M metagenome (GOLD analysis project Ga0335074, IMG submission 206715) | Soil microbial communities from Loxahatchee National Wildlife Refuge, Florida, United States - Lox_Sample_2.3 | ecosystem: Environmental > Terrestrial > Soil > Wetlands | place: USA...
TCAGCTGCGCCTGCGCCCTGCGTCGGCACGGGCCTGGTGAACAGGACCGAGACCGGCTGCATCGGCTGGTTCTGCAGCAGCCACTGCAGGTTGTACTGTTCCGCCAGCTGCGGGCTGCCGTTGGTGTTGGCCGCCCCAGGCGGCCGGGTGTAGCCGCCGTCCGGCACCACCGCCGTCGAGTACACCCACGACCTGGTGAGCGCGAGCTGCAGGGCGCAGTAGCCGCCGCCGCTGTCGGCGAGCAGAGCCCAGCGTGCCGGGTCGCTGCTCGCCTGATAGTGCTGCTCAAGCGCGGCCGGGAGATCGTCCGCGAAGAACGTCGTGGCGAGGACCGGGCGGTTCGCCGGGCCATTGCTGAACGGCCTCGCGGCCGGCACGTCCAGGCAGCTGTCGTCGCGGCCGCGCAGCCGGGCCGCCAGCATCACGATGATCACCGGGCTCAGCTGTCCGGCGGCGATCAGCCGGGCCGCGTTCTCGGCCAGGTGCAGCACTCCGTAGGGCGAGCGGGCACTCGCAGCCTGGCCGGTGACCGCCACGATGACGGGGTAGTCGCGGTCGCGCCTTGCGTCTGTCCGGTAGCCGGCCGGGAGGAAGATGTGGCCGGCAGCGGTGAGGCCGGACTGCTGGCCCCTGAAGCGCACTGCCTCCAGTGTTCCGGCAGCGGCCGGATCACCGGGGACGCGTACCGGCGCCGTGGCAGTGACGGCGACCCGCTCCATCACCGGCTGGACTGCGGCGGCCGGGCCGACAGCCGCGCCGGAGCCGGACGACGCCGCGACGACAGTAGCGGGCGCCCGATCCGTGCCGAACAGGTCCGACCAGGAGGAGTAGAACTCTGCCGTCCGGTTGACCATCACAAAGATCAGCGCCAGCACGACCGCCTGCAGCGCGAGCAGGCTGGCGAGCCGCAGCGCGACCGCCGCGATGCCCGGTCCGGCCAGCCGCCACCAGAAGACGACGATGGTCACCAGCAGGCTCGCCGCCAGAACGACGAGCAGCCACAACAGGGCGGGGCTGGTGAGGCCCACCCGGCACACCTCCAGATCGAGACCATCAAGCGCAGGAGGCGACGGCAGACTGCCCTGGCCACCGCAACATACCTACCAGGCAGGTTAACGCCGGACGAGCTCTAGTCGCGCCGCCCGTGCACGGCTCATGACTGAGATATGGGCATAAGCCACCGCAGTTCACTGGCAGCTAATGCCGTGTTCGCCCGACGGTAATGGCTAGCAAACCGTCAGGCTCGGCGCCGGAGTCTCGGGTCGGCGATCGCGGGCGCCACGTAGCCGGCGTCGCCTGGATTGAGCGTCGTGCCGGGCCGGACGATCCCGTCGATGCGGTCAAGCAGCTCCGCCGGCAGCCCTTCCGGCGGAGCGCCCAGCTGGCTCTCCAGGTGCCCCATCGTGCGCGGGCCGAGGATGACCGACGTCACCGCAGGGTGGCTGAGCACGAACCCGATCGCCATGTGGATCAGCGACATGCCCGCCTCGGCGGCCAGCCCGGCCAGCCGGTCCGCGGCCTCGAGCTTGGCCTGGTTCTCCGGCAGGCTCATGTCGAAGCGGCGCGGCAGCCGGTCCGCCCGCAGGCTCGCCGGCAGGCCGGCATCAAGCCGGTACAGGCCGGACAGCCAGCCGCTCGCGAGCGGGCCCCAGGTGATGACGCCCATCTCGTACTGCTGGCAGACCGGCAGCACGTCCGCCTCGATGCCGCGCACCAGGATCGAGTACGGCGGCTGCTCGCAGACGAAGCGCTCTCGGCCGCGGCGCTGCGCGGTCCACTGGGCCTCGACGATCGCGGCCGCCGGGAACGTGGAAGTGCCCGCGTAGCAGACCTTGCCGGCCTGGATCAGGTCAGATAGCGCGCCCAGCGTCTCGTCGATGTTCGCGGAGGGATCGGGCCGGTGGATCTGGTACAGGTCGATGTAGTCAGTGCCCAGGCGGCGGAGGCTGTTCTCGCACTCGCGGATGATCCAGCGGCGCGAGTTCCCGCGATGGTTCGGGTCGTCGTCCATCGGGTTGTGTACCTTGGTCGCCAGCACCACGTTGTCGCGGCGTCCGCCTGCTAGCGCCGTGCCGACGATCTCCTCAGACTCGCCGAGCGAGTACATGTCCGCGGTGTCGATGAAGTTGATCCCCGCGTCGAGAGCGCGGTGGATGATCTTAACGGCCTCGTCATGGTCGGGGTTGCCCCAGGCACCGAACATCATCGCGCCCAGGCAGAACGGGGTGACCCGGACACCGGTAGAGCCAAGCACGCGTGTCTCCATAAAGAACACCCTACGGGCGCGCAGAACAGGCCGACTTGGCTGCTGCCGGTCACCAGCCCCGGGCTGCTCCCGCCTAGGCTGCGGCCATGCCTACTCCGCAGTTCATCCTCGATCTCCGCGCCAGGGTCGGGCACGACATGCTGTGGCTGCCTGGCGTCACGGCCGTGGTGTTCGACGACGACGGCCGCGTGCTCCTGGTCAAGCGCGCCGATAACGGCCGGTGGGCGCTGGTGACGGGGATCCTGGAACCGGGCGAGCAGCCTGCTGTGGGGGCGCTGCGGGAGGTGCTGGAGGAGACTGCGGTTGTGGCCGAGGCGGAGCGGCTGCTCAGCGTGACCGCGCTGCCGCTAGTTGAGTACTTCAACGGCGACAGGACTCGGTATCTCGATGTGGCATTCCGCTGCCGCGCCGTCGGCGGCGAGGCCCGCGTCAATGACGACGAGTCCGTCGACGTCGGCTGGTTCACCCTCGATAGCTTGCCCGACCTGCTGGACCGCCATCGCGAGGCCATCCGGGATGCGCAGACCTCTCACAGCGCCGCCCGCTTCATCGCGTAGCATGCGCCGGTGCCTACTCCGCAGTTCATCCTCGATCTCCGCGCCAAAGTCGGGCACGACATGCTGTGGCTGCCTGGCGTCACGGCCGTGGTGTTCGACGACGAGGGCCGCGTGCTGCTAGTGCAGCGCGCCGACAACAAGAGCTGGGCGCTGGTGACCGGAATCCTCGAGCCAGGCGAGCAGCCCGCCGTGGGAGCGATCCGCGAAGTGCTGGCGGAGACGGCGGTCGTCGCCGAGGCGGAGCGGCTGCTCAGCGTGACCGTTCTGCCGCCCGTCGAGTACTACAACGGAGACCAGTGGCAGTGTCTCAACGTCACGTTCCGCTGCCGAGCGACCGGCGGCGAGGCTCGCGTCAACGACGAAGAGTCGATCAATGTCGGCTGGTTCCGCCTCGACGCACTGCCGGACATTTCCAGGCGCCATCAGGCGTATATCAAAGACGCGCTCGCTCCGGACGGCGCGACGCGTTTCGCGCTTTCCTAGCCTGCCGGCTCAGGCGCCTCCTCGTAAGCGGCCCGTGCCGGGCGGCGGCAGCATGCCGAGCTCGATCGCCGTCGTGACCGCCGCGGTCCGGTCCGAGACGCCGAGCTTGGCGAACGCCCTCAGCAGGTGCGTCTTCACGGTTGCCTCGCTGATGTGCAGGGCGCGGCCGATCGCGGCATTGGTCTGCCCTCGTGCCACGTGCCCCAGTATCTCGGCTTCGCGGGCGGACAGCGGATCTGCGGCCGGGTGGCGTAGCCGGGAGACAAGCCGGCCGGCCACGGCCGGTCCGAGGACGGTCTCGCCCCGAGCGGCCGCGAGGATCGCCGCAACCAGGTCCGCCCGCGGCGTGTCCTTCAGCAGGTAGCCCGCGGCCCCTGCCTCCACTGCGCGGACGATATCGGCGTCGGTCTCGTACGTGGTCAGCACGACGACCCTGGCTCCTGGCACTGTCGCCAGGATTCCGGTTGTGGCCTGGACGCCGTCGCCGTCCGGCATACGCAGGTCCATCAGCACCACGTCCGGCCGGTGGCGGATGGCGACCGCCACTGCCTCGTCGCCGGTTCCGGCCTCGCCGACCACTCTGATGGCCGGCTCGGCCGCGAGCATGCCGCGCAGCCCTTCGCGCACGACCGGGTGGTCATCAGCGATCAGCACGGCGACCGGGGCGGTCGGCTGGGGCGGCGAATGTGCCACGTTCCCGTCAGAAGTTGGGTTGTGACGGCCGCCGTTGCTCACGCCGGCACCTCGACGAGGACTGAGGTGCCCTGCGCTGGCGCGCTGTGCACCTCCACTGTGCCGCCCGCCTCATCCACCCGTGCGCGCATCCCGCTCAGGCCGTAGCCGCCATTGACCAGGGCCGGGTCGAAGCCGGCGCCGTCGTCGGAGACTTCGAGCCGCACCCGGTCGGCGGCAAAGCACAGCTCAACGGCCACGCTGCGTGCCGCTGCGTGCTTCCGCACGTTGGCCAGGGCCTCCTGACCGGTGCGCAGCAGAACCACCTCGGTCGCCGCTGGCAGCCGGCGGCCGGTTCCGTCGCTGGTAAAGCTGGCCGTGATGCCGAGTTCGGCACCGGCCCGCTCGGTGATGCGCCGGAGCGCGTCCTCCAGCGTTCCGGCCTGGAGCGCCGCCGGTGTCAGGGCGCCGACTAGGGTTCTGGCTTCGGCGAGGTTGTCCCGCGCGGTCTGCGCGGCCAGTTCGAGCTGCGCGCGGGCGGTCGCTGTCATGTCCGGGTGCCGCTCAAGGTCCGCGTCGGCCGCCTGGATCAGCATGAGGATGCTCGAGAAGCCCTGCGCCAGCGTGTCGTGGATGTCGCCGGCCAGGCGCTGCCGTTCGGCCAGGGCTCCGGCCTCGCGGCTCACCTCCGCCAGCTCGGCCCTGGTCGCCTCCAGCTGTGCGATCAGCTCCGCGCGCCGCAGGCTCCGGCTGATGATGCGGCCTATGTCGCCGCCGGAGGCGACGCAGAACGCGGAGATCGCGACGAACAGCGTGACTGCTTCCGCGAGACCGCCAACGCTGTGGTTCCAGTAACCCACCGAGATCCCGCCGAGGGCCGACATGGCGAGGGCCGGGATCAGCGCCGACCAGTCCGGCAGCACCTGGGAGCACTGCGGCAGCAGCGCCACCGCAAGGAACCAGGTGTTCGGCGCCGCCAGTACGGCGACCCCGAACAGCACCACGATCCCGGCCGTGTAGGTGACTGACCGCGCAGTCACTGTCGGCTCGGCTGACAGGATCTGGTGGCGCCCGACCAGGAAGTACCACGGCGCCATCGCCGCGATCGCGCTGCCCGCGATGCAGACTCGCTCGACTGACCCCGTGGTCAGGGCAACCAGGACCAGCACCGCCACGAACACGACCCCGTAGAGGTATTCCCACCGGGAGATGCTCGCCGATGCTTCATCGGTACCGGTCACGTTGCCACTGACCGGCTCGGTCAGCCGTCGCGGCTGCTCCGCCAGCGGAACGTCCTCACACATAGCAGCAATCCTCCCGCGATCCACAGGGCCAGTACCAGGGCCGTTTCTCCGTGCTGCCAGCCACCCGGCTGGAGCGTGGCGGCCTGCGACGGCAGGAACACCGAGCGCAGGCCCTGGCTCAGCCACTTCAGCGGGAAGAGAGCGGCGATGTGCTGCAGCCACGGCGGCACGTCGTTGAACGGGACGTAGACCCCGGAGATGAACTGCAGGACGATGAATGGCAGCGTGATGACCGGGGTGGTGTTCGTCGCGGACTTGGGCAGGCTGCTGATCGCGATGCCGAGCAGCGAGCATGCCACGGTGCCCAGCACGAACACCCAGGCCAGAGTCCACCACTTCGCGGCGTTGGTCGGCAGATGCAGGTGGTAGAACGCCATGCCGACGACAACCAGGACAACCACCTCGCCGAGGGTGCAGACGAAGACCTGGATGATCTTCCCGATGAAGTAGGCAGCCGGTGGCATGGGCGTCCCCCGGAGCCGCTTCAGGACGCCGAGCTCGCGCTCCGACGCTATGGAGATGCCGAGGTTCTGGAAGCTGGTGGCCCCGATGCCGCCGGCGATCATCCCGGCGGTGAACAGCTCGGCGACGGTGACTCCGTGGAGACCGTGGACCGTGCCATGCCCGTAGATGGAGCCGAGCAGGACCAGCAGGATGGCCGGCAACGCGAACACGAACACGACCACCTGCCGCTCCCGGAAGAACGCGGCCACCTCCAGCCGGCCCGCCACCAGCCCGAGCCGCCACGCACCGGGCAGCTCCTCGCGTCCGTCCGGCCTCGCAGGGCGAGCAGCTGCAGGGACGCGCGTTGCGATCTCGGTCGTCACGGCGGTGTCGTCCGCCGAGCCCGGGGTCATAGCTGTGCTCCGATCAGGTTCAGGTAGACGTCTTCCAGGCTCGGGCGGGTGACGGTCAGTCCCGGCACCTCACCGCCGAACTCCGCCGCCAGGTCCGTGACGAGCTGCGCTGGCGTGGCCGTTCGCACCGTCTGGCGGCCGCCGGGCGTGTCCCAGCTGACCTCCGCGTCCTCCGAGCGGCGGCCGCCCAGGTCGGCGGGCGTGCCGACGGCGACGATGCGCCCGCCGGCCAGCACCGCCACCCGGTCAGCGAGCGCCTCAGCTTCTTCGAGGTAGTGCGTGGTCAGCAGGATCGTCGTGCCGTCAGCCGCCAGATCCGCCACCAGCTCCCAGAACTGGTGCCTCGCCTCCGGGTCGAATCCGGTCGTCGGCTCGTCCAGGAACAGCAGCTCAGGCCGGCCGACGATGCCGAGCGCGACGTCGAGCCGCCGGCGCTGCCCGCCGGACAGCTGATGTGCGCTGCGATGCTCAAGGCCGCCGAGGCCGACCCGGTCGATCACCTCGCCGGGATCGCGCGGCCGCGGGTAGAAGCCGGCGAACTGGTCCACTAGCTCGCCGACCGTCAGCTGGAGCTCGCCGCCGAGCTGCAGCACGATCCCGATCCTGGCCCGCCACGGGCGGCCGGCGCTGGCCGGGTCCTCGCCGAGCACCGACACCGTGCCGCCGTCGCGCTTGCGGTATCCCTCGAGAATCTCGATCGTCGTGGTCTTGCCCGCACCGTTAGGGCCGAGCACCGCGAACACCTCGCCGCGCGCGATGTCCAGATCAATGCCGTCGACTGCTGCCGCCGGGCCGTAGCTCTTGCGCAGTCCGCGCACGCTGACCGCCGGTCCTCCAAATGTCATGCTCATGACACTCAGCCTGCCGCGACGGGCCTCGCCGCGCGCCGGTCGAGCGGTTACACCTGCTGTCCACCACCCGGTGGACACCTGCTGGGTCACGTGGCGTCAGGCGGCAGCCGGCTGCCAGGTGACGCCGTTCACCGGACGGCCTGCCTGGAGCGCCGCCGCGATGAGCCGGACAACCTCGCGGGGCTGGTCGCGAATCTGCTTCGGAGAGAAGTGCAGCGCGTTGATGCCGGCCGCTGCCAGCCGGTCATGGCGCAGCATCGTCTGCTGCCAGTCCTCCGGCGACAGGTGCCACTCGCGTGAGTCGACCTCCGCCGCAACGCCGGCGTGCGGCCACCAGGCATCCGGCCGGGCCAGGAACCGTCCGCCGGCATACAGATCAGCGTTGAAGAGCGGGATGGGCAGCCCCGACCGGCGGATTAGATCGCGGAAGTCCGCCTCAGCCGGGGACCTGATTCCCGCCATGACCTCGAGCAGCACCTGCCGCAGCTGAGCTGATCCCCTGGTCGGCCCGTGGGCCAGCTCTGCAGCAAGATCCGCGATCGAGCACTTGCGCTGCTGGACAGCGCCCGCGACCACGGCCCGGACATCGGACAGCTTGCTCAGCCCACGCGCTGCGTCTGCCACCGCGCGCTCGACCGGCGCGAGCCTGATCGCACCGTCGCAGCCATAGCTCTGCGGCATCCGCCGGGTGCGGTGCACGACCACGTAACTGCAACTCGCTCGCTTCCGGGTGATCGGCACCAGGACATCGACCTTCCGGTTCGCCGGAACGCGCAGCCCGTAGCACCGCAACGCATCGAGCCCGGTCATTAAGCTGTCTGGTCCGGCGAAGAGCAGCGCCGCGATCTGCCACTGCTCGCGCGTGGGCGCGCCGGTAGCGGAGAGATAGACGCCCGGCAGCAATCGCTGCCAGGGCCCGCCCGGCCTCATGCGGTGCCGCAGCCCATCATCGGTCATGCCTTGCGCGAGAGCCTGCGGCCTGGAGACGACGCCGCGCTGGTACCCAAGCATCCAGGCAATTGCGCGCTCGTCTCGTTCCATGCCGGCAAGGTTGCCATCTAATACCGACAAAACGTCCGGAGCGCGATCATGGCTCAGCATGGGTGCCGAGTTACTGGGGCTATAGGCCCAGCAACTCGGCACCCACGGCCAAAGATCTCGCGTGCGGGCGCCGGAGCCTGCGCGCTATCCTTGCCGCCATGAGCACCGAACCGCCCGGCACGCCCAGGGAGCACAGCATCCCGGCCAAGCCCACCCTGGATGGCCTTGAGGACAAGTGGACGCAGCGGTGGTCGAAGGAGCGTGTAGTACAAGTTTGACCGCTCCCGGAGCCGCGATGACGTCTATGCCATCGACACTCCGCCGCTGACAGCCAGCGGAGAGCTCCATCTCGGGCACGCCTTCTCTTACAGCCAGACCGACGTCATCGCGCGCTTTCAGCGCATGCGCGGCAAGGCCGTGTTCTATCCGGTCGGCTGGGACGACAACGGCCTGGCCACTGAACGCCGGGTGCAGAACTTTTACGGCGTCCGCTGCGACCCGTCGCTCCCCTACCAGCCAGAGCTGACTCCCCCGGCAGCCCGAAACAGCCGCGGGCTCAGCCCCGCTGAGCAGGCTCCGGTGTCCCGCCGCAACTTCGTCGAGCTATGCCGCCAGCTCACTGAGCTGGACGAGGCCGCGTACGCGCAGGCCTGGCGGCGGCTCGGCCTCTCGGTGGACTGGGACATCAGCTACCGGACCATCGACGACCGCGCACAGGCCATAGCGCAGCTCGCGTTCCTGCACAACCTCGGCCGCGGCGAGGCTTACCAGGCCGAGGCGCCGGCGCTGTGGGACGTGACCTTCGGCACCGCGGTGGCCCAGGCCGAGATCGAGGACCGGGAAGTCCCTGGCACCTTCATCCGGCTCGCGTTCGCGCTGACCGGCCCCTCATCCGACGCCTCCGATAGCGGGGAACGACGGACACCCGCCACCCCGGCCACTCGCGCCGGCGAGGTCGTGGTGGCCACGACCAGGCCCGAGCTGCTGGCCGCCTGCGTGGCGCTGGTGGCGCACCCGGACGACGAGCGGTACCGGCCGCTGTTCGGCGCGACGGCCATCACGCCCGTGTTCGGCGTGCCGGTGCCGATCCTCGCCCACCGGCTCGCCGACCCGGCTAAGGGCACCGGACTGGTGATGGTGTGCACGTTCGGCGACATGACGGACGTGACCTGGTGGCGTGACCTCCAGCTGGAAACGCGGCCCGTTCTCGGCCCCGACGGCCGACTACTGCCCGGCCCGCCTCCCGGTATCACGACCGAGGCCGGGCAGGCCGCCTACGCCCGCATCGCCGGGCTGACCGTCAAGGCGGCCAGGCAGGTAGTCAGCGAGCTGCTGCGGGCGACCGGGGAGATGCGCGGCGAGCCTGAGCCGGTCCGGCATGCGGTGAAGTTCTACGAGTACGGGCAGGCGCCGCTGGAGATCATCACGACCCGACAGTGGTACATCAGGAACGGCAGCCGGTCAGCTGACCTGGAAAAGTTGCTCCTCGCGAGGGGCCGCGAGCTGCAGTGGCATCCCGAGTACATGCGCACGCGCTACGAGCACTGGGTGGAAGGCCTGACTGGCGACTGGCTGGTCAGCCGGCAGCGGTATAACGGCGTGCCGATCCCGGTCTGGTATCCGGTCGATGCCGACGGGCACGCCCGCCGCGACCAGCCGATCGTGCCGGATGAGTCTGACCTGCCGGCGGATCCGGCGGCGTCCGTGCCGCCCGGCTACCGCCAGGAGCAGCGCGGCCAGCCTGACGGGTTCGCTGCCGACCCGGACGTGATGGACACCTGGGCGACCTCGTCGCTGACGCCGCAGCTCGCCGGCGGCTGGCCGTGGGACGCGGACCTGATGGAGCGGGTGTTTCCGATGGACCTGCGGCCGCAGGCGCACGAGATCATCAGGACCTGGCTGTTCTACACCATGCTGCGCTCGGAGACGGAGTTCGGCGTGCTGCCCTGGCAGCACGCCGCCATCTCCGGCTGGATCCTGGACCCGGACCGCAAGAAGATGTCCAAGTCCAAGGGCAACGCGGTGACGCCGATGGACCTGCTCCGCGAGCACGGCACCGACGCGGTGCGGTACTGGGCCACCAGCGCACGGCTCGGCGTGGACACTGCGTTCGACCTCGCGCAGATCAGGATCGGGCGGCGGCTCGCCATCAAGATCCTCAACGCCGGACGGTTCGTCCTCGGCTTCGAGCCGCCCGGGACGGGGAACGGGCCGAGCCGGATCACCGAGGCGATCGACCGCTCGCTGGTGCGGCGGCTGGCGGCGGTCGCCGAAACGTGCACTGAGGCGCTCGAGACGTACGACCACGCGACCGCGCTGGAGCAGGCCGAGCGGTTCTTCTGGTTCTTCTGCGACGACTACCTGGAGCTGGTGAAGGGGCGGGCGTACGGCGAGCACGGTGCGCCAGGTGCGGCGTCCGCGGTGGCGACGCTGCGGCTTGCGCTGTCGGTGCTGCTCCGGCTGATGGCCCCGTTCTTGCCGTTCGTCACCGAAGAGGTCTGGTCCTGGTGGCAGGACGGGTCGATTCACCTGGCTGCCTGGCCGGACCTGCGCGAGTTCGCCGGCCTGGGCGACGACGCTGTCCTCACCGCTGCGGCCGGGGCGATCTCGGCCGTTCGCAAGGCGAAGTCGGCCGCCAGAGTGGCGATGAAAGAGCCGGTGCCGCGGATGGTCGTGACCGCCGGACAGACCGCGCTCCGCGCACTGGCAGCCGCGGCCGCCGACGTCCAGGCCGCCGGCAAGGTGGCCGAGATCGAGCTGCGCCCCGCTGCCGGGGCGGCTGAGCCCGAGTACCGGGTGGAGCTCGGAGGTTAACCCCCGCTCAAAGCCGGGAGGCAGCCGCATACCCTCTTCTCGCCGTCCGCGGCGCTGTCTCCGGCCTCGCGACACTGACGACCCGCGAGCGGGAGGTGCTCGAGCTGATGGCGGAGGGCCGCTCCAACGCCGCCATCGGTGCAGCGCTCATTATCTCCGGCGGCGCGGTTGAGGAGAACGTGGCCAGCATCTTCGGCAAGCTGGGGCTGGAGCAGTCAGACAGCGACAACCGCCGCGTGCTCGCGGTGCTGAGGTACCTCAACGGCTAGGTTGCTCAGGTCCCTCACGGCTACGGTAGCGCGGTGATGGAGAACAGGAACGTCGTGGCCTGTGCAGAGTCCGGCCAGTACTGGGACGCGGATGCTGAACCGGCCAAGTGCCAGAACGACAGTCACGAACATCGCGTGTTCGAGGCTCACCGCCACCTGAGCCCGGTGGTGCTGCCTGACGGTACGCAGCTGACGGCGGCGTCCTTTTACCCGGTCGACCCGTACTCGCGCCCGCGCGATCCGGACTATGGCCTCTACCTGGACCCGTGCTGGCAGCCGCCGTGGGAGCACACCTACATCGACTGGCCGGACTTCGGCGTGCCGGCGGACGTCCAGTCTCTGCTCAGGACGCTCAGCACCGTTCTCGACCGCGCCCGGTCGGGGCAGGCCGTCGAGATTGGCTGCATAGGCGGTCATGGCCGGACTGGGACTGCGCTTGCCTGCCTGGCTGTCCTGACCGGCCATCCGCCAGGCGACGCCGTCGCCTGGGTCCGGTCCAACTACTGCACCAAGTCAGTCGAGACGCCCAGGCAGCAAGCCTTCGTCGCCGCCCTCTTCAACTCCCGAGCCCACGACCAGCCAGCTGGCTAGGGTGCTAGGCATGCCGTCAATCATCAAGTCGGTCAGTTTCGACTGCGCCGACGTGCTCAGGCTCGGCAGGTTCTGGGCCGCGGCGCTGGGCACTGATCTCGACGAGGACGAGGCGACAAGCGATCGCGCCTACGTCGAGGCACCTGGCTGGGGCGGGCCCAATATGTGGTTCGTCAAGGTGCCGGAGCCGCCGCGAGCGGCCAAGAACCGGATGCACTTCGACCTGCGGCCGCCCGCCACGATGGCCGCCGAGGTGCAGCGGCTCGAGCGCCTCGGGGCGAGCGTCGCCGAGCGGCGCGAGACGAACACGATCATGAACGATCCTGAGGGCAACGTCTTCTGCGTCGAACTCGGCCCGGACGACGACTGACGCCAGCGACCGGCGGCGACACCGCCCGGCGGCGGCCGCCTAGCGAGGGCACGCCGGCCGGCAGGTAATCTCCACAGCATGGACAAGGTTCAGCTGTCAGAAGAGGAATGGCGGGACAAGCTGTCCCCGGAGGAATACCACGTACTGCGCGAAGCGGGCACCGAGGCTCCCTTCACCGGCGAGTACACGGACACCGAGACCAAGGGCACCTACCGCTGCCGCGCGTGCGGCGCCGAGCTGTTCTCTTCGACCACGAAGTTCCACTCCGGCTGCGGCTGGCCGAGCTTCTACCAGCCCACCGAGGACGACGCGGTGATCCTGATCGAGGACCGCTCGCTCGGGCGGGTCCGCACCGAGGTCAGGTGCGCCGCGTGCAACAGCCACCTCGGCCACGTCTTCGAGGGCGAGGGTTACAGCGTTCCGACCGACCAGCGCTGGTGCATCAACTCGGTATCGCTGACGCTGGATGAGGAGTGACTGGCCCGGCCACCCCGGCCAGGCTGCGGCTGATCCGCGCTGGCGACCTCTCCGGCGACACCGCCCAGACCACCGGCATGATCAGGTCGGCGGCGATCTCCGGCGACCTGACCGGCGCGCGCTCGCTGTGGATGGGCCGCACTGAGCTGCCGCCCGGCGTCAACTCCGGCAACCACCATCACGGCGAGTCGGAGACCGGTATCTACGTGGTGTCCGGCAGGCCGGCGTTCGTCTGCCGCGACCCGGCCACCGGCGAGCTCGTGCGGCTGGACACGGAGCCTGGCGACTACATCTGGGTGCCGCCGCACGTCCCGCACCGCGAGGAGAACCCGGCAGCTGAGACGGCCGTCATCGTGGTCGCCCGGTCGACCCAGGAGCCGATCGTCGTGAACGTGACCGACCTGTAAGCTCACGGTCCATGAAAGGAGGCGGATGACGGCTCGTCGGGCTGCAGCCGCCACCGTCGTCTTAACTGCGATCCTGGCGCTCGCCGTGCCGGTACTTGCCCGGTCCGCGGGTCCGGGAGCCGACCGGGCCCCGTCCCCTTC
>Ga0335074_10010250_pt1 | contig 13100 bp, 10 predicted proteins | sample Lox_Sample_23_FD_206715 | JGI IMG/M metagenome (GOLD analysis project Ga0335074, IMG submission 206715) | Soil microbial communities from Loxahatchee National Wildlife Refuge, Florida, United States - Lox_Sample_2.3 | ecosystem: Environmental > Terrestrial > Soil > Wetlands | place: USA...
TCCAGAAATCGTTGCCGTCCTGCACGATTCCGTAGAACAGCTCGCCTTCGTTGGGGATCACCCGGAACTGCCCCAGGTTCCTCTCAAACGGATCGGGCGAATAGAAATGATGGGGCGTTTGCAGCATCCCCAGATTGGGATCGCGCAGGAACCACCCGATCGTCATCTGCAGAAAACTGCGCGTGGGCACGTGATCCGAATCGAAGATGGCCACGTAGGGCGCGCTCAGGCTCTCGAGCGCATGATTGATGTTCCCTGCCTTGGCCTGGATGTTGTCCCCGCGAGTCATGTAGCCGATCCCTGCCTCCATGGCGAACTCGCGGAACTCCTCGCGGTTCCCGTCGTCGAGGATGTACACGTGCAGCTTGTCCGCCGGCCAGTCGATGTTCAGCGAAGCCAGCGCCGTGTACCGCACTACGCTCAGCGGCTCGTTGTAGGTGGGGATCAGCAGGTCGACTTCGGGCCAGTCGTCGGGATCGTCGGGCAGCGCCACCGGCGCCCGCCGCAGCGGCCACACCGTTTGCAGAAAGCCCAGATACAGAATCGAAAACGCGTAGGCCTCGGCTCCCAGCAGCAGCACGATAAAAAACACATCGACCGGGCTCCACTTCGTCCCCGGATCCTGAAAAAATGCCATCACCGTGCTCACCCGCCACCATGCGTAGCGGAAGGTGGCGAACATCGACAGCATCATCAGGGTCAGCGTGATCAGGTACGAATCCGAAACCCGGCTCAGCCACACGCACAGCAGCAGCATCAGCAGCCCGAGGACCGCCTGCTGCGGCCACGACATGGTCAGCGATCCGAAGAAAAACAGCGCAATCAGCCCGAAGCCCACCAGAGCCAGCCGCAGGAGCTTGAAAAACGGTCCTTCCCCCGATTCAAAGCCCTGCCAGAGCTCCTGGGTCATCGCTCGCTCCAGCGCATCCCACGATGCCCTCCGTTGACCGCGGCCGACGTGTTGCGGATCCACGTCGCCAGGCTCATGATGTCTTCCGCCACCGGTGAATTGGGCGCGTAGTCGATCACCGTCATCCCTTCCGCCAGCGCTTCGCTCATCACCGCGCTTCGGTGGATGGCCAGCGGCAGCAGCCGATCGCCCAGCTGCTGGCGCAGCACCTCCCGCACATCCAGCTGCAGACGCGACGAGGCGTCGAACTGGTTCAGCACGTACCAGGCCTGCACCGGCTTCCCGCTCTGTCCCTCCTGACTGCGAAAGAACGACTCCAGCGCCTGCAGCGTCACCACCGACGCCATATCCGGAACCACCGGCACCAGTACGGTCGGCGAGAGTCGCAGCGCGTGGCGCAGCATCGCTCCCGATCCGGTCGCCACATCGATCAGAATTCGCCCCGCGTCCTGCGCTCCGCGCGCCATCTCCCGGCGCAGAAACTCCGCATCGCCGCCCTCGCGCTCCGCATCCACCGTGAGCACACGAATCGGCGGATCGGTCGCGCTGCCGCTGAAGGTCCGCCACACACCGGGCTTAATCTCGCGCGCGCCAAAATAAAACGGCAGCAATCCAAACGAAGACAGGTCTGCCAGCATCACCCGTTCGCCTCGCGCCGCCAGCGCACGGCCCAGGCCCGCCACCAGACTCGTCTTGCCCACACCCCCTGCGAGCGAAAAAACCGCCAGAGCGGGGACCTGACCCTCCAGCCGCGCCGGTTGGGTCTCTTCCTGCTCCCGGCCCAGAATCCCGCGCAAGGCATACCACCGCGATGCGACCCGCTCCTGCGATTGCTGCAGCGACTCGCTCCCTGGCGCCTGCGCCGGCGCGGCCGGCATCGATGTCGGCGCTGTGGCCTTCACCGGCGTCTGCACGGGAGCCGGCATGGGTGTTGGCATGGGTATCGGCGCCGGCGCCGGCACGGGCGCCGTCTGTACCGGTGGCGGAATCCGCTCGGCCAGCCACGCCGGGCGCACCGGCATCGTCTCAACCTCGACTGGCCTTGGCGCGGGCCGCGGTTCGGCCGCCGGCTCCTCGCGAAAATTCGGCGCGCCTGCCAGCCCCAGTCGCGTCCCCAGCGTTCCCTCTGCCGGCATTGGCAGGGTACTCGGCATACGATCCTCAGTTTCCTCGGGATCCTCAAACTCAAACCGCCGCTCGCCTGGAATCTCGTGACGAACCGGCCCTGCGACTCCCGGCCGGCTCCCGGCCGGCAGCGGATCCCACAGCGGACCCTCCTCCAGCTGATCCGTCCTCTGCGCCTCCTCGCGCGCGATCCGGGCCCGCTCGGCCAGAGTGCTCTGCCGCATCTTCGCCCGCATCTCCTGCCGCGACGCGCTGAAGTCCCGATATTTCGCGCCATGCAGGTTCGCCCAGGAATACAAAGTCGCAACGTCGTCTGCCGGCTCGTTGTCGTCCTGGTTACGCCCGCCTATGTCGTCCTGATCCTGCTTCATCGCGTGCCCCCGGATTCTCCACAGGACCCCTGATCCTGATCGACTGTTGCCGTCTGCAGACTGTTAGCCCCCGCACCCTGTTGAGGCGGTTAAGCAGGATTTCTCATTCATGCCGCTTCGTTGTTTTGCCCGGCCTGCGGGCCGCTTGCGCTCTCTCGGTTCCCACAGGAACTGGTGTGTTTTGCGACAACCCTGGATGACCGCTCCGCGAAAGTTCTGGAGTGGAAGTTCAATTAACTTAAATCGTTAACGCCCTCGGGGGGTATTCCTCTTCAGTAACTCCGGCGCGTTACGACAGGGGCCCGTAAATCGAACAGAATGTGCCACTAGCACGGTTCCGATGGTTCCCAAAACGATAGCTCCACAACCCCCAACCCCTCCGGAAACCCGCTGGTGTTGAGTCCAAATCTCGTGCCTGCCAGGCACCCGCTCACGCAGAGGATGCGCGTCTGCGATGGTGGCCTCCGCGCCTCATCAGGATCGAATTATCGCCCCCGTCCCCATGTAAACTGAAACCTGCAGTGAGCTCGTAGCTCAGTTGGTAGAGCAACGCCCTTTTAAGGCGTGGGTCCTGGGTTCGAATCCCAGCGGGCTCACCACAAAAAACCAAGAACCGGGGCCCCCGGCACGCCCGCTTTTCGCGTGACGGGGTGGTACGGCGTGGGTCCTGGGTTCGAATCCCAGCGGGCTCACCACAAGAACTAAGGACCGGGTCCCACCGCAACCCCGCAGTTGGCTGGATGGGGTGACGCGACGGCGCGGTCTCAGGTCCCGGCTAGAAAGACTGAAACCCAGGTCCTCCGGCACGCTTTCCTGCTTGTTTTTCCTGCTTGCTGTCTTACTTCTATCGCGGTCCCCGGCTTCCTTCAACGTAACCAACGTCATCCCCGGGACGCGAAGGACTCTTCAGCGATCCGCCAACTCGCCAGGATGGCCTGTGGGAAGATCTGGCCTGGGAGTTTCACCGTTCCATGAAATGCGCCGCCGGCAGCGCCTGCAGCCGCTCGGCCGCCGCCTCCGGCGTGATGTCCCGCTGCGGCATCCCCAGCAGTTCGAAGCCCACCATGTATTTCCTCACCGTCGCCGACCGCAGCAGCGGCGGATAGAAGTGCGCGTGAAAATGCCATTCGTCATGCGACTCGCCGTCGGTCGGCGCCTGGTGGAAGCCCATCGTGTACGGAAAGCTCGTCTCGAAGAGATTGTCGTAGCGGGTCGTCAATCGCTTCAGCACGTCCGCCAGCGCGTCCCGCTCCGCTTCGTTGAAATCCGCAAGCGACCGCACATGCCGCTTCGCGATCACCAGCGTCTCAAAGGGCCACACCGCCCACCACGGCACCACCACCAGGAACCCCGCATTCTCCTCGACCACCCGCACCCGCTCCCGCGCCTCGAGCTCCGCATAGTCGCACAACAAACAGCCTCCCTGCCTCTCGCGATATTCCACGAGAGCTTCGGTTTCCTTCCGCGGCTCATCCGGCACATGCTCCGTCGCCCAGATCTGCCCATGTGGATGCGGATTGCTCGCCCCCATCAACGCGCCGCGGTTCTCGAAGATCTGTACGTACTTGAAACCCTCCGCCCCCAGCGCCCGATATTCCTCGGCCCACGCGTCCACCACCCTGCGAGTCTCGGCGACCTTCATGCGCGCCAGCGTCAGACTGTGGTCGGGATGAAAGCACACCACCCGGCACCGTCCCCGCTCCTCGGTCCAGCGAAGCAGTTCCGGGTCCCCGTTGACGCCCGGCGCCGGTGTCGTCGGATTGGGCAGCAGCGCCGCATAATCGTTGTCGAAGACGTAGACGCTCTCGTACTTCGGCGTCACCTTCCCGCCCGCGCGCGTGTTGCCCGGACACAAATAGCATTGCCGGTCGTAATGCACCTCCGAAAATCCCGATGCCTTCCCCAACTCGCCCTGCCATGGCCGCTCGGTCCTGTGCGGCGACACCAGCACCCACTCTCGACGCAGCGGATTGAACCGCCGATGCGGAAACTCCAGTCCCTTTTCCAAATCCGCTCCTTCTGATCACTGACGACTGTCACCCTACGCCGTCGGGCGACTCGGCACCGGCGCCGTCGCCAGAAACTCCCGCGCAAATCCCTCCGCAAATTCCTCCAGCAGCACTCGCACCCGCTCCGGGTCCTCGCTGCGCACGATCAGCCCCGCGTGGTGGTGCTTCTTCAGCCGCAGCACAATCTCGGGCGCAAAAAATTTCCGCGTGTCCGGCTCCGCCGTCTTCGCCAGGCACAGCACGCTCCCCGCATAGAACGCCAGCGGCTGCGGCGCCCGATATCGCTCGCCCCGCGCATGCGCCACCTCAATCCGCGCCCACTCCCGCCACAGATTCACGCTGGTGGCCGCCTCCACGACATCCGCGATAAACGCTCCGCCCACCCGCGCCGCCGCCTCCAGAAAATAAAATTGCCCATCGTCCTTCGCGCGGATGTACTCCGCGTGGGTTACCCCCCGCTCCATCCCCAGCGCCGGGATGAGCCTCGCATTGACCTCGACCAGCGATCGCGTGGTATTGGAATCGCGCTCCAGAATCCGGGTCGTGAACACCCCGCCCTCATGCATCGTCTGCATCGGCGGCTTGCCGTATCCGCTCACGCTCGTGAACACCACCTGGCCTTCGCTCACGACCGCGTCCACATGAAAAATGTCCCCGGGCACAAAGCGCTCCAGCACATAAAAACTCTGGCGATCCCCGAGCTGTTCCAGCGTTCGCCACACATCGTCCGCCGAGTACATCTTTTTAATCCCGATCGCCGAGGCCTCGCTGCGCGGCTTCAGAACCCACGGCGTGGGCACCCTCTCCATCCACGCCCGCAGTTCCTCATGCACCAGCACCCGCGTAAACTCCGGCACCAGAAACCCCGCCTCCCTCGCCTTCTCGCGCATCACCAGCTTGTCGCGAAAGTGCGCGATCATCGTCCGGTCCATCCCCGGAATCCGCATGTGCTCGCGCAGATGGGCTACCGTCTCCATGTCAAACTCATCGAGCGCCACGATGCGATCGAACCGCTTCCAGCGCGCCAGATACGTCACCGTGTTGGTGACTTGTTCCAGCGTCAGCCCCTCCGGCATGGCGTGAAAGTCTTCCAGAATCCTCCGCGGCCAGTCCGCGCTGCGCAGCTTTTCCACTGTCAGAAGCACCACGCGGCACCCGAGCGCCGCGCACTCCTCCATGAAGGCCTGGCCCTTCTCGTAGCTGCTGATGCACAGAAACCGTGGCTGTTCGGTCGTATTCATCGGTCTCTGGTGTTCTACCATAGCGTCAATCCATGCCCGACCCGTTTCACTTTTCCGCCGCAGAAATTGCCGCCCTCCACGACCACGCCATCGCTCTCTGGCACAACGACCTCGAATCCAACCCGCCCGCACCCGACCCGTTCTACGCGGTCGTTCTCAGCCAGCACCGGGCCAACTTCGACCTTTGGCACGTAGAAGACCGCGCGCGCGATCCACGCGCCACCGATTGTGACATCGCCGAAGTCAAACGCGCCATCGACCGATTCAACCAGACCCGTAACGACCTCGCCGAACAATGCGACGCCTTCCTCCTCGACCACGCCAGCGAAACCCTCCGCCCGAAGGGTGGGCCCGCCTCAACGGCTGAGTTGAATTCCGAATCCCCCGGCCTCATGATTGATCGCCTCTCCATCCTCGCTCTCAAAATCTTCCACACCCAGGAAGAAATCCGCCGCCCTGACGCGCCGCCGGGCCACACCGAGCGCAACTGTGAACGCCTGGCGCTGCTCGAGGAGCAGCGCAGCGACCTCGTCGCCTGCCTCGATCAGCTCTGGTCCCAGGTCCTCCAGGGCAACCGCCGCTTCAAAATCTACCGCCAGCTCAAGATGTACAACGACCCCACCCTCAACCCTGCGATCTACGGGGCTGAAAAGTGAACCTCGGCCTGCGCCCTGCCGTTCCGGAGGATTACGCCTTCTGCAAAACCCTCTACTTCACCGAAAATCGGTGGATCCTCGAGGCCCTGCACCTCGACCTCGCCGCCCACGAAATCAAGTTTCCCGAACAATGGAAGCTGTCGGAGGTTCGCATCATCGAGGTCGACGGCGCCGATATCGGATGGCTCCAGAGTTCCGCGCGTCAGGACGTCCTTTTCCTCAGTCAGCTTTATATTGTCCGCGCCTTTCAGCGACAACGCATTGGCACCGAAATAATGCGCCGCCTCATGGCCGAGGCCGCGCAGAGGAATCTTCCCATCCAGCTCGACGTCGTGAAAATCAACCCGGCCCTGCGCCTCTATCAGCGCCTCGGCTTCCACATCACGGGAGAGGAAGAACACAAATTCAACATGACTCTGGACCCGCCGCCGCGATCCTCGGCCGCACCCCTGACCGCTGAGCGCTGAACGCTGTACCCTGTTTTGTGCCCCTTATCGTCAACGCTGACGACTTCGGACTCACCCCCGGCGTGAACCGCTCGGTCGCCGAACTCCATCGCGCCGGCGCGCTCTCCTCGGCCACCCTGATGGCCACCGGAGCCTTCTTCGACGATGCCCTCGCCCTGGCGCGCGCCAATCCGCAGCTCGAAATCGGCTGCCACATCCTCCTCGTCGACGGAACCCCTGCGCTCGCCCCGCGCGACATTCCCTCCCTGTGCCCGAACGGCCACTCCTTCCGCCCAACTCTGACCCACTTCCTCCGCGACCTCCTTTCCTTTCGCATCCGCGACTCCGAGATCATTGCTGAAGCCTGCGCTCAGATCCGCCGCCTGCAGCGCGCCGGCCTGCACGTCTCCCACATCGACACCCACAAGCACACGCATCTGTTCTCCGGCGTGCTCCGCCCTCTGCTCAATGCCGCGCGCGCCTGTGGCGTCGCCGCCATCCGCAATCCGTTCGAGCCGGCCTGGTCGCTCCGCGCCACCAAAGGCACATCGCGCCTCCGCCGCCTCTCCGTCATCGCTCTCAAATCCCGCCACCGCGCCTTCCAGCGCGCCGTCCGCGCCTCTTCGCTGGCCACCACCAGCGGCACCATCGGCGTTCTCTCCACCGGGACCCGCAATGTGGCTGAGACCCTGCGCAGCCTCCTCGCCGCCCTGCCCCAGGCCCCGCCCGAGCCCCTTGCAGCCGCCCACGATCCCACCTGGGAACTCGTCTGCCACCCCGGCTATCTCGACGTCCACCTCGACAAGGTACACACCCGCCTCCGCTCCTCCCGCGCTCGCGAGCATGCCGCGCTCCTTCAGCTTCTCCCCGGCACTCGCTTCGCCTCCTGGGGCGACCTCTCCCGGACTCGCGTCGGTTCTCCGATGTAGCATTCTGTTGTCGCGAGTTTGCCGATGCGCCTCCGTCTCCCCGCTCCGCTGCTGCTCCTGGCTCTCGCGCCCTTCGTTGCGGCCCAAAGCACAACCCCCGCCCCAAAACCGGCGCCCACCCCACACATCACTGTCACCACCCACCTCGTCACCGTCGATGTCGTCGTGCGCAACCGCGATCAGCCGGTTCGTGGCCTCACCAAAGATGACTTCATCATCCTTGAAGACGGCCATCCGCAGATTCTCAATTCCTTCGAAGCTCACACCGCTGCCGACACCCCGCCCGCCGCGGCGCCGCGCCCGCCTTCGCTCCCGGCAAACACCTTCACCAACCTCCCCGTCACTCACGTCTCCGACTCGGTCACGGTCCTGCTCCTCGACGCCCTCAACACCGAGGCCGGAGATCAGCTGTACGTCCGCCGCGAGATGATCCGTTACCTGAAAGAACTTCCGCCCGGCCGGCGCATCGCCGTCTTTACCCTCGGCGGCCAGCTCCGCATGCTGCAGGGATTCACCGACGACGTCAGCGTTCTCCTCGCCGCGCTCGACCGGAAAGACGCGGCAGCGCCCGCCGCCATGACTATCGCCAAAAGCGAGATCGCCGATGACCGCAATACCCTCGCCTGGATGACCGAAGCCGGTGCGCCTGCCATGCTGGTCGACACGTTCACCAACTTCGTCAGCGAGAGCGAGGCCGGCGAGGACAGCCAGCGAATCGGCCTCACCCTTGAGGCCATGGAACAGCTCGCTCGCTATCTTGCCGGCATCTCCGGGCGCAAAAACCTCGTGTGGTTCTCCGGCTCGTTCCCGCTCCAGTTCTTCGCCACCGACCGCAGCCCCTTCAATTTCGAAAACAACGGCAGCGTGCGCGACTTCAACGACGTCCTCCGTTCCACCATCGATCTGCTCACCGCCGCCCGGGTTGCCGTCTATCCCGTCGATGCCCGCGGCGTCCTCCTGGGAAATATGTTCGGGGCCGACCAGCAGGGCGACTATGCCCGCTTTGTCGGCAGCCCCGTCAGTTCCGGCCCGGGCAACCTCGTCCGCAGCCCCGCCCAGGATACCGCCATTCTCGCTGCGCAAAGAGTCGCCGACCACGGCACCATGGATGTGCTTGCCAAAGAAACCGGCGGCCGCGCCGTCTATGACTCCAACGGCTTCAAGGAAGCCATGGCCGACGCCGTCAACGATGGCGCCAACTTCTACACTCTTGCCTACGTTCCCACCAACCGCAAATTCGACGGCCGCCTCCGCCACATCGAAGTGCGCCTCCGCCCTGGCGGCCACGCTCCGCCCAAATCGCAGCTCGACTACCGCCGCTCGTACTACGCCGACGACCGTTCCATACCTGCCGATCGTGGCTCCAGCGGCCAGCGCCTCGTCTTTGCCTCCGCCATGCGCCGGGGCGTTCCCGCAGCCACGCAAATCGTCTTTGAGGCCCGCGTCGTGCCCGTCGATCCGCAGCCAGCCTCCATTCCCATTCCTGAGCGCAAGCCGCCCCTCAAAGGGCCCCTCACTCGCTACTCCATCGACTACGCCATCGGTCCTCGCGCCATCGAGCTCAGTTCTCTCCCCAATGGTAACCGCGAGGGCCAGATCGTCGTCGCCGCCACCGCCTGGACGCCAGACGGCAAAGCCCTCACCGGCAGCGCCCTCAGCCACTCCTTCACCGTTACGGCCGCCCAGTACCTTGAGTCCGGCCAGATCGGCCTGCAATTCCACCAGACCCTCGACATCCCCTCTGGCCCGGTTTTTCTCCGCCTCGGCATCTACGATCCCGCCTCCGGCCACATGGGCACACTCGAAATTCCTCTCCAAAGCCCCGCCCCCAAACCCACCACCGCCTCGATTCGCTGAGAGCCTCGCTCGACGCCGTCACGTCCAATTCCGCCGCGCACGCACTCCGCGTCTTAGCCCACACGCCGAGCGTCGCCAGCTTGACACGCCGCCGCGCCCTTCCTGTAGTCTTTCCCGCAAACCCGCACACGCCCCGGTGCGGACTCGTCAACCCTTGCTTCGCGGCCCGGTCCCATCCTGCAGGCCACCGGATCCGCTCCGGGAGAGTTCCGATGTCGATGTACTGCACAACCTGCGGCAAGAAGATTCCCGACACCGTCGATTTCTGCACCTTTTGCGGCGCGCGCCAGAAACATGCCGCTCCGGCCGCTGCACCCGCCGCTCGCCCGCGCCCACGCGACCCCATCGCCGTTCCCCGGATCGCCATTCCCGCCGCGGCGTCTGCTTTTTTCTCCTCGTTCACCCTCCCCGAGATGCTGATCGCCCTCGGTTCTCTCCTCGCTATCGTCGGTTTCTTCCTGCCCGCCTGGTCCCTCACCAGCTTCACCACCACTCCGGCTCCCACCCCGCTCTACGACCCCGGCAACACCTGGGCCAGCGGTGCGCCCAACCTGGGATCGACGGTGCAGAACCCGCCGCCCCTGACCACCAGCACCACCTCCACTGTTTCGCTACTCTCCCTCACGCACTCCGGCGGCGCTTTTTTTCTCATCCTTCTCCTCGCGCTCGCCGCCATCGGTCTTGTCTTTCTCTCCCGCCAGGCCGCCCGCACGCAGAAGATCCTCGTCAGCTCCCTCCAGCTCGCCATCGGTTCCATGATCGGACCCGCCTCGCTCCTTGCCCTTCTCTTCCTTCCCAGCGTCCGCACCCCCGCAGCCTTCGGATTCTGGGTTCTCAGCCTCGGCTACTGCGCCATCGCCGCCGGCGGTCTTCTCGCCATTTTGCAGTTGTCGAAGTCGCCCTCCTGATCCCCTTGCCGTCCTGATCACCTCCCCGATGCCTGGAACTAATCCCCGGCCTCCCGCATAATCCTCCCTATGCGGTGGTTCTACACGTGGTTCTTCCCTGTTCTCTGGATCGCCTACCTCGTCTACTGGCGCGTCGCGGCCCTAAACGCTAAAACCACCCAGCGTCTGGAGTCGTTGCCTTCGCGCATCACGCGCAGCGTCGTCTTCCTCATCGGCGTCGCTCTGCTGAGCTTGCCGCGTATCCCCATCCCGTGGCTTTACCGCTCCTGGATTCGCCCCAGCCTCGGCACCTTCTACGGGGGAGCCGCCATCACCGTCGCCGGGCTGCTGTTCTCGGTCTGGGCGCGCCTCCACATCGGCGCCAACTGGAGCAGCTCCGTGACCATCAAGCAGAATCACGAACTCATCACCAGCGGACCCTACGCTCTGGTCCGCCACCCCATCTACACAGGCCTGCTTACCGCCTTCGCAGGGACCGCGCTCGCCCTCACCGAGTACCGCGGACTCGTCGCGTTCCCGCTCTTCTTCTTCTCTCTCTGGTACAAGCTCCGTCTCGAAGAAAAGTGGATGCGTTCCCAGTTCGGCCAAACCTACGCCGATTACTCCCGCCACACCGCCGCCCTGATCCCCTGGCTCATCTGAGTCGACCTCCGCTCGCGTCCTCGCCTCTCCCGCAAAAGCGAATATCCCGCGGTGTCCTTCCTGAGCGCTCGCCGGATTCGTCGTTCAGTCGCCTAGCCCTGCTGCTGCGTCGCGTCCCTGCAACCTGTACCCTGCCATCGTGCCCAGTTTCCGGCCCATCCACCTTCCCGTCCAGGGCATCGACCAGCTCCGCGCCGAATCCCACGCCGAGGGCTACAACTTCCTCGACACTCTTCTCGCTGAATGGTCCTCCGGCGCCAATCGTTTCGACCAGCCCGGAGAAATCCTCCTCGGCGCCTTCGATAACCGCAGGCTCATCGCCGTCGGCGGTCTCAATCGCGACCCCTTCCTCGCCGATCCCACCATCGGCCGCATCCGCCGCATCTATGTCCGCTCCGCGTGGCGCAATCGCGGCGTTGGACGTGCCCTCGTCACGGCCCTCCTCGACCACGCCTGCCACCATTTCGCTGCGGTTCGTCTGCGTGCCGAAAACCCCGGCGCCACCCGCCTTTACGAACGTCTCGGCTTCCTCCCCATCGACGATCCCCACGCCACGCACATTCGTTTGGGCAGCGAGGGAACGGTCAGCTGACAAGCGGCCGGCGATAGGGCCAGGGCACCGGGCTCCTGTCGGTCGCGGGGAAGGTTCGTTTTGGGAACTCGGGCTTAAGGCCTGCTCAGTGTCCTGGCCGGAATTGCTGGACCATCAGGATGATCGACAGGGCGCTGACAATGATCGCCGTCAGCCAGGCGATGGCATTAAACCAGTGCGAGTTGACCATGTCGCCCATCAGGTCTTTCCGGTTGATGAGCAGCAGCATCAGCACGATGACCACCGGCAGCAGGATGCCGTTGAGGGTCTGCGACTCGATTGCCCACTTGATGAGCGGAAAGTTGGGGATGAGGACGACGGCCGCGCCGCCGGCGATCAGCAGCGTATAGAGCCAGTAGAAGGCGGGCGCCTCGTGAAAGCGCTTGTCGATGCCCGATTCGACGCCGAGGCCTTCGCAGACGACATACGCCGTCGAGAGCGGCAGGACGGAAGCGGCGAAGAAGCCGGCATTGAACAGTCCGAAGGAGAAAAGGATGAAAGCGTAAGAGCCGGCGAGAGGCTTCATGGCTTCGGCGGCGTCGGCCGGCTCCTGAATAGCGCCGAGGCCGTGGACCCAGAGGGTGGCCGCGCAGGCCACGATGATGAACCAGGCGACCACGTCGGTAAAGATGGAGCCGACGATGACGTCGAGACGGGAGCCGGCGTAGCTCTCCTTCGTGACGCCTTTTTCGACGACCGAGGACTGCAGGTAGAACTGCATCCACGGAGCGATGGTGGTGCCAATGACGCTGACCACCATGAAGACGTAGCTGGGGTCGCGCAGAACCTTCATCTTCGGCAATCGGATGGTGGCGACCATGGCCTGGTGCCAGCCTGGATGGGCCAGCACGCCGGCGATGATGTAGGTGAAGTAGAACATCGAAGCGACGAGGAAGATTTTCTCGACGCTCTTGTAGTCGCCGCGGACGGCCAGCAGCCAGACGAGCGCGGCGCAGACGGGAACGGAGATGTATTTGGAGACGTGAAAGAGCTGGAGGCTGCCGGCGATGCCGGAGAATTCGCCGATGATGTTGCCGAAATTGACCAGCACCAGGAGGACCATGACGATGACGGTGATGCGGAGGCCGAATTCCTCGCGGATCAGGTCGGAGAGGCCTTTGCCGGTGACGGCGCCCATGCGGGAGCACATTTCCTGGACGACGATCAGCGCCAGGGTGACCGGGATCATGGTCCAGAGCAGCGTGTAACCGAACTGAGCGCCGGCCTGGGAGTAGGTGAAGATGCCGTTGGGATCGTTGTCGACATTGGCGGTGATGAAGCCCGGGCCGAGCACGGCGAGGAAGAGCAGAATCCGGGTTCTCCAGCGTTTGAGCATGTCGGCGCGGTCGCGAATTGCGGGATTCCGGGCCTGATGACCCGGCGTGCAGAGGGAGCAGCGAAACCTCAGTGTAGG
>Ga0335074_10010251_pt1 | contig 13100 bp, 15 predicted proteins | sample Lox_Sample_23_FD_206715 | JGI IMG/M metagenome (GOLD analysis project Ga0335074, IMG submission 206715) | Soil microbial communities from Loxahatchee National Wildlife Refuge, Florida, United States - Lox_Sample_2.3 | ecosystem: Environmental > Terrestrial > Soil > Wetlands | place: USA...
GGCGAGCGCATGCTGTACATCCACCCCGACGAGTGCGTGGACTGCGGCGCGTGCGAGCCCGTCTGCCCGGTCGAGGCGATCTACTACGAGGACGACGTGCCCGAGCAGTGGAAGGAATACTACAAGGTCAACGTGGATTTCTTCGCTGACCTCGGGTCCCCGGGCGGTGCGTCGAAGATCGGCAAGATCGGCCACGACCACCCGATCGTCGCGGCGCTGCCGCCGCAGGCCCATGAGGAATGACGCTCGCTAGCCGGCTCCCCGCCTACACCTGGGACCGGATCGCGCCGCTGCGCGAGAAGGCCTGTGCTCATCCGGGCGGCGTGGTGGACCTGTCCATCGGGACGCCCGTCGATCCGGTGGCCGGCGTGATCCGTGACGCGCTGGCCGCGGGGTCGAACGCGCCTGGCTACCCGGCGACCTGGGGGACCTCGCGGCTGCGGTCGGCGGCGGCGGGGTGGCTGGCGCGCGCGCAGGGCGTTCTTATTTCCCCGAACGACGTGCTCCCGGTCATCGGGACCAAGGAGTTCATCGCCTGGCTCCCGGTCATGCTCGGCCTGGGGCCCGGCGACGTGATGGTGCACCCGGAACTGGCCTACCCCACCTACGACATCGGCGCGCGGCTGGCCGGGGCGACGGCCGTGGCGTCGGACAGCCTGCTGTCCGTGGGCCCTTCGCGGGTCCGGCTCGTGTGGGTGAACTCGCCGTCGAACCCGACCGGGCGGGTGCTGCCCGTCGGGCACCTGCGCAAGGTGGTGTCGTGGGCGCGCGAGCGGGGGGCGGTGGTCGCCTCCGACGAGTGCTACCTCACGCTCGGGTGGGAGGCCACACCGGTCTCGGTGCTGCACCCGTCCGTGTGCGGCGGGTCGTTTGACGGGGTGCTGGCCGTGCACTCGCTGTCGAAGCGGTCCAACCTGGCCGGGTACCGGGCCGGGTTCGTGTCCGGGGACCCGGGTCTGGTCGCGGGGCTCCTGGCCGTCAGGAAGCAGGCCGGGATGATGGTGCCCGGCCCGGTCCAGGCCGCCATGACGGCGGCGCTGGAGGACGACGCGCACGCGGAGGAGCAGCGGGGGCGGTACGCGGCACGGCGTTCGGCGCTGCGCGAGGCGTTCGCGGCCGCGGGCTGGACGGTCGACCACTCGGAGGCCGGGCTGTACCTGTGGGTGACCCACCCCGGGCACGACTGCTGGTCGGCGGCCGAGGTTCTGGCCGCCCACGGCGGGATCCTGGTCGCCCCCGGCGAGCTCTACGGGCCGGGCGGTTCCCGGCACGTGCGCGTGGCGCTGACCGCCACCGACGAGCGGGTCGCCGCCGCGGTATCACGGCTCGCGGCACTGCAGCCGTGAGGTTTTCTATGCGGCGCTAGCCTGTGGGTGGAGCGTGGGCTCTGGAGGAGGTTTCGTGGACGGCGACGAAAACCCGGTTTCTTATCAGGGCGTCACGCCCGGGGTTCCCGTGCTCACCAGGGACGGCGAGCAGTTCGGCATCCTGGAGCACGTCCTGGAGGTACCCGAGCTGGACGTGTTCGACGGCATCGTGGTGTGGGTCGGCCACGGCGGCGTGGCGGAATGGCGGATCCAGCGCGAGCTGAGCGCGGGCCACCGCACCGCCGCGCGGCTGCTCGAGAAGCTGTCGCACTCCGGTGACCTGCGATTCATCGACGCCGACCGCGTCTCGGCCATCACCGCCGACCACATCCGCTGCGACCTGTCCCGGTCCGATGTCGGGTCGCTGCAGCCGCCCCAGGGCGCGCCGACCTACTACGCCAACGCCATCGACCAGGCCCAGCCGCCCACCAGGGGGTACGTGAACGGCCAGTACGGCACCATGTTCCGCCGGGCCCACTGGACGCGGGAGTAGCAGGCGCGCCTTTCCGGCACGAAGGGACGTGACACGTTTACCGACAGGGCGGCTGCGTCTTTGGTTACATCGACTGCCGGGTTCAAGATCGTCATAGAGAGCGGTTGCGGCGGTGGGCCTGGGACCTCGCCAGTCCCGTCAACCTCAGTGGCGTGCTCACCGCTCACGCGTTCGATCTGATGATCGTCTTATTGTGGTTGATCAGGGTTCTGCGGTTGATTAGGTGTATCCCAGTCCCCCCGATCAACCACGAAGCCCGGATCAACCACAATCTTTCCGCACGCCAGGGGTGACGATCGGCTACAGGCGCAACGAGGGCCACGCACGTATCAGCCCGCACACGCCTAACGCTGTGGCGGCCAGGCGCATCCGGGCTAGGCGCATCCGGGCTAGGCGCATCCGGGCTAGGCGCGGGCGCGGTAGCGCGAGACGGTCAGGGCCCAGCTGACGGCGGTGATGGCGGTCAGCCAGGCGGCCGACCTGAGCAGCGGGGCGGCGACCGGGCCTCCGATCATCAGGCCCCGGGCCGCGTCCGCGACCACGGTCACCGGGTTGACCCTGACGAAGGCCTGGAGCCAGCCCGGCATGGTGGCCGCGGGGGCGAACACGGAGCTGGCGAAGCCGAGCGGCATGACCAGCAGGAAGCCCGCGGTCTGGACGGTCTCCGCGCTGCGCAGGCTGACGCCGAGGAAGGCCATCAGCCAGCTCAGCGCGAATCCCCAGGCCAGGATCAGCCCGAGGGCGCCGACCGCGCCGGCCACGCTGGTGTGCAACCGGAAGCCGAACGCCAGGCCGGCCGCGACACTGATCACCGCGCCCCACCCGGTGCGCAGGACGTCCGCCGCGATGCGCCCGGCCACCACCGAGCTGCGCGCGATCGGCAGCGAGCGGAACCGGTCGACCAGGCCGTGCTGGAAATCGGTGTTCAGGCCGATGGCGGTCTGCATGGCCCAGAACGTGACGCCCTGGACGACCAGACCCGGCAGGACGTACTGGATGTAGGCGCGGCTGGACCCGGCGATGGCGCCGCCGAAGACGTAGACGAACAGCAGCAGGAACATCAGCGGCTGGATGGTCATGCCGACCAGCTGCTGCGGGTCGGACCGGACGTGCAGCAGGTTCCGGCGGGCGATGACCGCGGTCTGGGTAACGGCGCTCACCGGGCCTGCTCCCCCGTGATCCGCAGGAACGCCTCGTCCAGGCTCGGCAGCCGGAGGCCGATCTGGCTCACCGCGATGTGCTCCCGGCCGAGCAGGCTGACGGCGGCGCCGAGCTGCCCGGGATCGGCCGCGGGGACCGCGACGGTGTCCCGGTCCGCGGTGGCCGGGGCGCCGGTGATGGCGGTGAGCAGGCGCGTCACCGTCGGAAGGTCTTCGGTGCGGGCCGGGCGGACCTCGATGACCTGCCCGCCGGAACGTTCCTTGAGCTCGCCCGGGCTGCCCTCGGCGATCACCCGGCCGTGGTCGATGACCACCACCCGGCCGGCCAGGCGGTCGGCCTCCTCCAGGTACTGGGTGGTCAGCAGGACCGTGACCCCGCCCGCGGCCAGGCCGGAGATGAGGTCCCAGAGCTGGCCCCGGCTGGCCACGTCCAGGCCCGTGGTCGGCTCGTCAAGGAACAGCACGCGAGGCTCCCCCACCAGGCTGGCGGCCAGGTCCAGCCGGCGCCGCATTCCGCCGGAGTAGGTCCTGACCATCCGGCCCGCGTCGGCGGACAGGCCGAACTCGGCCAGCAGTACGCCGGCCCGGCGCCGGGCGGTGCGGCGGCGCAGGCCGAGCAGGCGGCCGATCATGTACAGGTTTTCCTGCGCGGACAGCATGTCGTCCACGGCCGCGTACTGCCCGGTCAGCCCGATCAGCGACCTGACCCGCTGCGGTTCGCGCACGACGTCGTGGCCACAGATGGCCGCGCGCCCGGAGTCCGGGCGCAGGAGCGTGCAGAGGATCCGCACCGCGGTGGTCTTGCCCGCGCCGTTCGGCCCGAGCAGGCCGAGCACCGTTCCCTCAGCCGCGGTGAACCCGATCTCGTCGAGCACCCGGGTCCGGCCGAACGACTTGGTGAGCCCGGCCGTCTCGATGGCTGGCTGGTCCATGCGTCCTCCCCGTGCGTGTCGCCACGGCTTCCCGCGGCCGCCGGCTGGTAGAGTTATCTTGATGATTGATTATCTTAATGATCAAGATAATTTACGTTATATCGCGAGAGGCTGACGTGTCAAGTCCGGGATCGGCGCCGCGCGGAGGGGCGGGGCCACACGGCGAGGCGGGGACCCGGGCCGAGCTGATCGAGCAGACCACGGTCGAGGTGCGGCAGCAGCAGATCGCCTACGACCGCTTCCACGACGCCGTCGCGGCCTACCTCGGCCTCAACCGGACCGACATCCGCTGCCTGGACATCCTGGACCTGACGGGCCGGCAGACCGCCGGCGAGCTCGCGGCCGGGATGGGCCTGTCGACCGGGGCGATCACGGCGATGCTCGACCGGCTGGAGCGGGCCGGGTACGTCCGCCGCGTGCGCGACCCGGCCGACCGCAGGCGGGTGCTGGTCGAGCCCACCGAGCTATCCGGCGAGCGAGGCCGGGAGATCTACGGGCCGTTCGGCGAGCAGGTCGAGCCGATGTTCGCCCGGTTTACCGACGCCGACCTGGCGCTGATCCGCGACTTCCTGCGGCTGGGCAACGACTTCTACGGGGTGCAGACCAGCCGGATCGAGCAGCTCGCCCGCCGGGCCAGGCGGTGACCGGACTCAACCCGGAGCCCGCAGCCTGGCGATGACGGCGGGCATGCGGTCCAGGTGCCACCACCGGAAGGTCCCGTCGGCGTGGGGGTCTTCCATCGCCGGCGAGCCTAATGGGGCCGACGGGGACTCGTGACGTAACGCCGCCCGCGGGCACGTGCGTTCGGGCACAATACGAGGAATGTTGCGCAGACGCGCCCGCGGACCCGAGTCGGTGGCCGCGGTACCCGCGGCCAGGGGGCCTGCGGCGTCCGAGAGGCCGGCCGGGCCTGCGGTGGCAGCGGCACCGGCGTGGGCGCCAGGGAACCCGGCGGCCGAGCCGCCGCCCGGGGTCGACGCGGGCATCCCGCATCCGGCCCGGGTGTGGAACTACTGGCTCGGCGGGCGCGACTACTTCGCCGCGGACCGGTCGGCCGGGGACCAGCTGGGCCGGGATTTCCCGCACCTCGCCGAGATCGCGCGCGCCGAGCGGGCGTTCCTCGTCCGCGCGGTGCGCTTCCTGGCCGGCCCGGCGCGGATCAGGCAGTTCCTCGACATCGGCGCCGGCCTGCCCGCCGGGGGGAACACCCACGAGATCGCGCAGCGCATCGCGCCGGACACCGGGATCGTCTACGCGGACAACGACCCGGTGGTCCTCGCGCACGCCCGGGCCCTGCTGGCGAACCCGGTGCTGGCCAGCTCCCCCGAGGGGGCCGTCCGCTACATCGACGCGGACCTGCGCGACGTGGCCGGGGTCCTGGCCGGCTCCGCGCGCACCCTGGACCACGCCAGGCCGGTCGCGCTCATGCTGCTCGGGGTCCTCGGCTACGTCGACGATCACGGGGCGGCCCGTTCGATCGCGAGCCAGCTGATGGACGCCCTGCCCCCCGGGAGCTATCTCGCGATCGCCGACGGCGTGGCCACCGGCGAGCTCCTGTCCAACGTGCAGCAACGGTACAACGAGCACGCCGTGACGGCGTACCACCTGCGCAGGCCCGACCAGCTGGCCAGCTTCTTCGACGGGCTCGAGCTGGTCGAGCCGGGCGTGGTGCCCTGCCCGCTGTGGAAGCCCGACGTGCGGGACGCGAACACCGCCCCATCCGGCCGGGCGGCCGCCTACTGCGGCGTGGCGAGAAAGCGCTGACTCCGCGCGCCGCGGCGCGCAACAAAACGCCGTTTGGATGATGTAACACGCAATGAATCTCCGCCGACACGCATGGTCGGCGCATGTTTTCCCGTCTCGCCAGGACCTAACCTGAGGTCATGATCGACATGGACCTGGCTGCAGGCGAACCACGAGACGAACCACGCCGACGCCGGGCCCGGGCCCGCGGTTACCTGATGTGCCCGCCGGAGCATTTCGCCGTCACGTACGCGATCAACCCGTGGATGCGGCCGGACCGCCCGACCGACGTGGCCCTCGCGATGCGCCAGTGGGCGCGGCTGCGGCAGGTCCACCTCGACCTCGGGCACGACGTGCGGACGATCGCGCCGGTCGCCGGGCTGCCCGACATGGTCTTCGCGGCTAACGGCGCCACGGTGGTCAACGGGACGGTGCTCGGCGTGCGGTTCGCGCACCCGGAGCGCGCCGGGGAAGCCGACGCGTACCTGGCGTGGTTCCGCACGCACGGCTACGCGGACGTGCGGCAGGCCGGGGTGGTCAACGAGGGCGAGGGCGACATCCTGTTCACCGGGCAGGTCCTGCTGGCCGGGTACGGGTTCCGCAGCGACCGGGCGGCCGCGGGCGAGCTGGCCGCGGCGTTCGGCCTGCCGGTGGTGAGCCTGCGCCTGGTCGACCCGCGTTTCTACCACCTGGACACGGCGCTGTGCGTGCTCGACGCCGACACCGCCATGTACTACCCGGCCGCGTTCGACGACGACGCGCGGGCCGCGCTCGCGGGGCAGTTCGCCGAGCTGATCGAGGCGAAGGACGAAGACGCCGAGGTGCTCGGGCTGAACGCGGTCAGCGACGGGCTGCACGTCGTCCTGCCCGTCCAGGCCCGCAAGCTCGCCGCCCAGCTCCGCGAGCGTGGGTTCGAGCCGATCGGGGTCGACCTGTCCGAGCTGCTCAAGGGCGGCGGCGGCCCCAAGTGCTGCACGCTGGAGCTGCGCAGCTGACCTTAACTTTCCAGCCTGGCATAAGGGGACATCACATGACCGAGACGATGACGGTCGGCACGTCCGACCTGATCAGGCTCAGCCGCGACCACGCCGCGCACAACTACCATCCGCTGCCCGTCGTGATCGCCGAGGCCGAGGGCGCCTGGGTGACCGACGTGGAGGGCCGCCGCTACCTGGACATGCTGGCCGCCTACTCGGCGCTGAACTTCGGCCACCGGCACCCGCGGCTGTTCGGCGCCGCGCTGGCGCAGCTCGAGCGGCTCACGCTGGTGAGCCGGGCCTTCGACCACGACCAGTTCGGGCCGTTCTGCGCCGAGCTGGCCGAACTCGCCGGCCTGGACGTCGTGCTCCCGATGAACACCGGCGCCGAGGCCGTCGAGACCGCGATCAAGGTCGCGCGCAAGTGGGGCTACCTGGTCAAGGGCGTCCCCGCCGACCAGGCCGTGATCATCGCCTTCAGCGGGAACTTCCACGGGCGGACCACCACGATCATCAGCTTCTCCACCGACCCCGACGCGCGGGACGACTTCGGGCCGTACACGCCGGGCTTCCGCGTCCTGCCCTACGGCGACCTGGACGCGCTGACCGCGGCGGCCGCCGAGTTCGGTGACCGCGTGGTGGCGGTGCTGTTCGAGCCGATCCAGGGCGAGGCCGGGGTGATCGTCCCGCCGCCGGGCTTCCTGGCCGGGATGCGGGAGCTGTGCACCGCGCACGGGATCCTCATGATCGCGGACGAGATCCAGTCCGGGCTCGGCCGGACCGGCGCCACCTTCGCCTGCTCGCACGAGGGCGTCGTCCCCGACGCGTACCTGCTGGGCAAGGCGCTCGGCGGCGGGATCGTCCCGCTGTCCGCGATGGTGTCCACCTGGCCGGTGCTCGGGGTCCTGGAGCCGGGGCAGCACGGGTCGACGTTCGGCGGGAACCCGCTGGCCTGCGCGGTCGGCCGGGAGGTCGTCGCCATGCTGAGCACCGGTGAGTACCAGGCGCGCGCGGCCGTGCTCGGCGAGCACATGCACGCGCGGCTGGCCGCGCTGCCGAGCGACGCGGTCCGCGCGGTGCGCGGCCGGGGGCTGTGGGCCGGGGTCGAGTTCGCGTCGCTGCCGGGGCGGGAGGTCTGCGAGCGGCTGGCCGCCCGCGGCGTCCTGGCCAAGGAGACCCACGGGAACACCGTCCGTCTGGCGCCTCCCCTGGTCATCAGCGAGGCCGACCTCGACTGGGGCCTGGACCAGATCGAAGTCGTGCTGTCCTAAGCGGACTGGCCCGGGCGGCAGCGCCGATCGTCCCCGGGCCCCGCCGGCAGGGTGACGGCCGGTGTATCAGCAGCGCCATCCCGCGCTCCGAGTTGACGGGAGCACGTGCGGCCCGGGTGCGAGTGGCCCGGCCGCCGGGCCTTCCCCCTGACGGCTACAGAGCACCCTGCGAAGGGGACGGGGTTGGTGATGGAAACCAGTGAGATGTTCGTCGATTGCCCGGCGTACATGGACGGCAGCGGCGCAACCAGATGCGGGCTCCCGGCCGCGGTGGCGGACCGCTACACCGTGACCTCGACCGACGGACCGCTAGAGAGCGCCAGGATCCGGTGCCCGCGAGGTCACTTCTTCAACGGCCCGCTCGAGTCACTCGCTTGGGGCCCGGGTCCGCGCGGTTACGAGTTCGCCGGATCAGAGGGCCCGGCGGAGTCGAGGCGGCGGTAGGCGCCCGAGTAGTGGACGAGCGGGCCGCCGGGCGCGCGGCGGCCGGGGACGGAGGGGAAGGAGACGCCGGCGACCTGGCCGACGACGATGCTGTGATCGCCGGCGTCGTGGACCGCGGTGGTGACGCATTCGAGGACGGCCAGGGCGTCGTCGAGGACCGGGGCGCCGGTGACCGGGCCGGGGTGATGGGCCAGGCCCTCCAGCTGGCCCTCCAGGGGGCGGCCCCGGGTGGCGAGCCAGCGCGCGGTCTTCTCCGCGTCTTCGGCCAGGATGGACACCGCCCAGGACCCCGCCGCGAGGACGGCTCCGTGGAAGCGGGCGACCTTCTCCGCGCAGAACAGGACGAGCGGCGGGTCCAGGGAGACCGACGCGAACGCGCTGACCGTCATGGCGTGGCCGGAGTCGGTGGTGACCACGACGATGCCGCTCGCGAACTGGCCTGCCGCCCGCCGGTAGGCGGCCTGGTCGACGCCGCTCACCGGGGCCGCGCCCGGGCCAGGCCGGCGAAGGACAGGGCCACCCCGACCACCGTGCTCAGCGCGCCGCCGTACAGGAACCACTTCCCGGCGGCCGTGTTGGTGATGATCACGCTGCCGTTCGAGGCCGGCAGGGACATGACGAAGGAGGCCAGGATCCAGCCGAACGCCGGCATCAGCGCCCCGGTCACCGAGCGGAGCGCCCAGCTGGCCAGCAGGCAGGTGGCCAGGATCACCACGCAGGCGACGATCGCGCCGAGCGGGACCGGCCCGGCCACGTGGCTGTACTGGAAGCTGCCGATCAGGCCCTCGACCGCGCCGAGCACGACCAGCGCGCCGTACACGGCGCCGGCGGCCAGCCACCGCCGTGGATTCCTGTCGGCCGAGCCCATGGCAGCAGGCTACTGGCCGAACAAGCCTGCTTCGCGGTCCCCCGGCCCGCGCGGCCCGGCGAGCAGGGTGTAGCACTCCACGCCGCGCGCCAGCCGCGGCACGCCGTCGGACAGGGCGAAGTACGGAGGCGACACCGTGATCTGCGTCGCGTGCGCCCGCATCGCGGCCAGCTTCTGGCCGAAGTAGGCCTCGCCGTCGATCTCGGTGGTCACCTGATCGGAGTCGGGTGCGGCCGTGGCGTAGAACTTCACCGAGCCAAGTTGTCCGTCCGGGCCCGCCAGCTCGAACGCGCGCCAGGCGACCCGGTGCGCCTGGATGTGATCCGGGTGCCCGTAGAAGCCGTTGGCGTCGTAGGTGACCAGGACCTGGGGCCGCACCTCGCCGATGACGTCGAGCAGGGCGCGCGCGGCCTCGTCCAGGTCGGCCCGCCAGAAACAACGCGGGTCATCGTTGGCCGGGGTGCCCATCATGCCCGAGTCACGCCACCGGCCCGGGCCGCCGAGGAACCGGTGATCGGTCACGCCGAGCTCGGCGCAGGCGGCGGCCAGCTCGCCGATCCGGTACTCCCCGAGCCGGTCGTCCTGCCCCGCGGCCAGGTGCGCCAGCGACGGCGGGATGATCTCCCCCTCCTCGCCGAGCGTGCAGGTGACCAGGGTGACCCGGGCACCCTGCGCCGCGTACCTGGCCATCGTCGCCCCGGTGCCGATCGACTCGTCGTCCGGGTGCGCGTGCACGAGCAGCAGGCGCCGGCCGGGGGCAGCGGGGCTCATGCCGGTGAGCCTACCGGCGGTCCGCCGGCGGACCGGGACTGGCAGAATTCACGCATGACGGAGAGTTTCCCCCGGCAGGAGGCCAGGACCAGGCGATTCACCCTCGGGGAGCCCCGGGCCTTCCGCGTCTCGCCCGACGGTTCCCGGGTGGCCTACCTGCGCACCGCCGGCGGCGCCGACCCGGTGACGTGCCTGTGGGTCCTGGACGTCGGCAGCGGGCGGGAGCGCCTGGTCGCGGACCCCAGGGCCATGCACGCCGACGCGGAGGACCTGACCCCGGCCGAACGCGCGCACCGGGAACGGGTCAGGGAACAGGCGGGCGGGATCGTGGCCTACGCGACCGACACCGCGCTCACGGTGGCCGCGTTCGCCCTGTCGGGCCGGGTCTACGCGGTCGACCTGACCGAGGGCGGCCCGACTGAGGGCGGCCCGACTGAGGGCGGCGCGACCGAGGGCGGCACGGCGCCTCGGGAGGTGGCCACGCGCACGCCGGCCCTCGACCCCGGCCTCGACCCGTCCGGACACCAGGTGGCGTACGTGTGCGACGGCGCGCTCCGGGTCGCCAGCCTGGCCGGTGGCGCCGAACACCAGGTGCTCGGGGATCCCCACGGCTCGCCCGGCGTATCGTTCGGGCTGCCCGAGTTCATCGCGGATGAGGAGATGGACCGCCACCACGGGTACTGGTGGGCCCCGGACGGCTCGGCCCTGCTCGTCGCCCGGGTGGACGAGACGCCGGTCACGACGTGGCACATCGCCGACCCCGCCAACCCGGGATCCGCGCCCGCCCCGGTCGCCTACCCCGCCGCCGGCACCGCGAACGCCGAGGTTTCCCTGCTGCTGGCCAGGCTGGACAGCACAGGCACCGTCATGCGGGTCGAGACCGACCGCGAGGCGTTCCCGTACCTGGTGACGGTCTGCTGGCAGCGCGGGCACGACCCGCTGGTGGTGGTGCAGAGCCGGGACCAGCGCCGGATGCGGATCCTCTCGGTCGACCCGGAGGACGGGACGACCGAGGTGCTGCGCGAGGACACCGACCCGCACTGGCTGGACATCGTGACCGGCGTTCCGGCCTGGACGCAGGACGGCCGGATGGTCTGGACCGGCGACGCCGGGGACACCCGCCGCCTGCTGCTCGGCGCGCCCGGCCAGGAGGCCGTCCCCGTCACCCCGCCCGGCCTGCAGGTGCGTGACGTGCTGGACGTCGACGGCGACACGATCCTGTTCCGGGCCTCGGCCGAGCCGACCGAGGTGGGGCTGTGGAGTTACGGGCCACAGGGGCTAGCCCGCGTCGGCGAGGGCGACGGCGTCGAGGGCGGCACCACGGCCGGGGGGACTACCGTCGTGTGGCGCCGCTCCCTGCACCAGGACGGCCTGACCGTCCGGGTGTACCGCGCCGGCGCGCCGGTGGCGGGCATCGACTCGCTCGCGGAGACCCCGGCGCTGCCCGAGCCCCGCCCCGCGCTGCTGCGCGCGGGCGCGGCCGAGATCCGCACCGCGGTGCTCTTCCCCTCCTGGCACCAGCCCGGGTCGGGCAGGCTACCGATCCTGCTCGACCCGTACGGCGGCCCGGGCGCGCAGCGGGTGCTCAGGGCCCGCGGCCAGTACCTGGCCTCCCAGTGGTTTGCCGAGCAGGGCTTCGCGGTGGTCATCGCGGACGGCCGCGGCACCCCCGGCCGCGGCCCGGCCTGGGACCGCGCGGTGGCCGGCGACCTGGCCGGCCCGGCCCTGGAGGACCAGATCGAGGCGCTGCACGCCGCCTGCGCCGCGCACCCGGACCTGGATCCCGGCCGGGTCGCGATCCGCGGCTGGTCGTTCGGCGGCTACCTGGCCGCGCTGGCCGTGCTGCGCAGGCCCGAGGTGTTCCACGCGGCCGTCTCGGGCGCCCCGGTCACGGACTGGCACCTGTACGACACGCACTACACCGAGCGCTACCTCGGCCACCCGGACCGCGACCTGGAGGCCTACGAGCGGTCCTCGCTCATTCCTTTGGCCGAACGAGCGGAGGTGACGCGCCCCCTGATGCTTATCCACGGCCTGGCGGATGACAACGTGGTCGTCGCGCACACCCTGCGCCTGTCCGGGGCGCTGCTGGCCGCCGGGTACCCGCACTCGGTGCTCCCGCTCACCGGTGCCACGCACATGGCCTCCCAGGAGGCCGTCCGGGAGAACATGCTGCTGCTCCAGCTCGACTTCCTCCGCCGCAGCATCGGCGCGGACGCAGGTCCCGACGCGGCAGTGTAGCCAGGGTCACATGCCACGATGAGATCTCGGTTACTGCATTAGCGGGCGGACTGGAATAAGTTCGTGGGCATCGGACACGCGCGGGCCGGCGGCTGCCGGCCCGCGGCGCGTGGCGTTACGCTTACCCTCGAAAGCAGCGAGGACGCTGAGGCATGACACAGGCACCGGAAGCGCCGGCCAGGACGCGGGCGCAGATCACCGCAGGTACGCTCCGCACCGACCCGTGGTGGAAGCAGCCCGGCATCGTGGCGGCCGGCCTTTCCATCTGGGTGATTTACGCCACCGTCCACGTTTTCATCGGCAAGTGGTACTACGTGCCGGCGGATCACTACCTGACCCCGTTCTACTCGCCGTGCGTGAGTGGCGAGTGCGTCCCGGGCTCGAGCACCCTGGGCCAGTGGATCCCGGCGGTCCCGCCGATCATCCCCTACGCGTTTGTATCGCTGGTGTTCGTGCTCGGTTTCCGGTTCACCTGCTACTACTACCGGGGCGCGTATTACCGGGCGTTCTGGCGGGCGCCGGCCGCCTGCGCGGTGCGCGAGCCGCACGCGAGGGACACCGGCGAGACCAGGTTCCCGCTGATCGGCCAGAACCTGCACCGCTACTTCTTCTACGCGGCCGTGCTCGTCGGTATCCTGCTCACCTACGACGTGGCGCAGGCCTTCCGCGGACCGGACGGGAACTTCGGGTTCGGCATCGGCTCGCTGATCATGCTGGCCAACGTGATCCTGCTGTGGTGCTACGCGCTGGGCTGCCACTCCTGCCGGCACATCACCGGTGGCCGGCTGAAGAATTTCTCCAGGCACCCGGTCCGCTACTGGATCTGGACGCGC
>Ga0335074_10010252_pt1 | contig 13099 bp, 9 predicted proteins | sample Lox_Sample_23_FD_206715 | JGI IMG/M metagenome (GOLD analysis project Ga0335074, IMG submission 206715) | Soil microbial communities from Loxahatchee National Wildlife Refuge, Florida, United States - Lox_Sample_2.3 | ecosystem: Environmental > Terrestrial > Soil > Wetlands | place: USA: Florida...
GTTGCCGGTCAGCCGGAAGGCCAGCCGGTGCACCGCGCGGGCGTGCTCGTCGAACAGCGCGCCGAACGAGTCCGGGTCGCCGTCACGCGCCCGGCTGCGCAGACTTGGTTCCATACACCGTTCCTGTCCGGCCGCCCCGGTCGAGTTCCCGCCGCCGTCCGGGCTGGCATCACCCGCTGATGTCATATTGACTGCTGTCATGAGCACACCAGACATTCCGCTGCTCGACATCTCGCGCTGGCGCGACGGCAGCCAGGCTCAGCGGGCGCAGATCGCCGCCCGGATGGACCAGGCGCTGCGGCAGTCCGGGTTCCTGCTGATCGAGAACCATGGCATCGCCGCCGGCCTGCGCGACCGGCTGCGGGCGGACGCGAGCCGGTTCTTCGCGCTGCCCGCCGAGCAGAAGGGGCGGTACGCCACGCCGCTAGCAGGGCGGGGCTGGCTGCCCCCGGGCGGCGAGGCGAACGCGTTCTACGGCGAGACGGCCGACCCCGACCGGGCGGACATGAAGGAGAGCCTGACCAACGGCCGGGACTTCCGCACCGGTGACCCGGAGATCGACGCGGCCTGGTTCGCGCCCAACGTGTGGCCGGCCGAGACCCCGGACCTGGCCGGGCTGGCCGGGGAGTTCGCCGGCCATGCGCGCGAGCTCTACTACGACCTGCTGCGGATGGGCGCGGTCGCGCTCGGCCTTGACGACGACTTCTTCGTCTCGCACGTGCGTAGCGGGACGGAGACGTTCAACATCAACCGGTACCCGCCGCTGGCCGAGACCGGGCCGGCCAAGCCGGGCCAGTACCGGGTCGCCCCGCACACGGACTGGGGGATCCTGACGATCCTCGACCGGCAGCCAGGATACGGCGGCCTGCAGGTGCAGGCGGCGGACGGGACTTGGGCGGACGCGCCGTACGTGCCCGACGCGCTCACGATCAACGTGGCCGACCTGCTGTCCCGCTGGACCGGCGAGCTCTGGCGGTCAACCAGGCACCGGGTGCTGCCGCCGCCGGAGCAGGCGCCGCAGGAGGAGCTGATCTCGCTCATCGTGTTCTTCGACGCCGACGTCGACGTCGTGATCGAGCCGGTCACCGGGAACCGGGAGCTCGCCCCGGTGGTGGCGGGCGAGTGGCTGTCCGCGCGCGCCGCCAGCGCCACCGTCTCACCCTAACGTCGACGCGGCCGCCCGCTCCGGCGATGCGGGAGCGGGGGCCGCCGCGGACGGCTTGACGAGAGCGAACACCACGATCACGGCGAGCACGGCGAACCCGGCCGCCACCAGGAACATGACGTCGAGGCCGTCGGCGAACGCCTGGTGCACGAGCGTGGTCAGGTGCGGCGACCCGGCGATCACGGCTCCCGCCTGGCCGCCGCCGAGCGGGCCGGCCAGGGCGGGACCGGCCACCCGGGTCAGCCCGCCGCGGAACACCTCGCCAAGCACGGCGATGCCGAACGCGTAGCCGAGCTGCCGGAACGAGCTCAGCGCGCCGCCCGCCATGCCCGCCTGCTGCCAGGGCACGGCCGACATCGCGGTGGCCGACAGCGGGGCCATCGCCAGGCCGGCCCCGATCCCGACCAGCACCAGGCCCGGGATCACCACCGCCCAGCCCGAGCCGGTCCTGATGACGGCCTGGGCGAGCGCGCCAACCGCGACGACGGCCAGCCCGACGCCGATGAAGACCCGCGGGTGCGCCCGGTGCATGACCTTGCCGACCACGGCCGAGGTGACGAACGCCGCCAGCGCGCACGGCAGGAAGATCAGGCCCGCCTCGATCGCGCTGCGGCCGAGGACCGACTGCATCCACAGCGACTCGTAGGCCATGCCCGCCCACGCGGCCGCCGACAGCAGCGCGCCGACGATGAGCATCGCGGTGAACGAGCGGTTCTTCAGCAGCGCGAGGTCGAGCATCGGGCTGGCGCCGCGCCGCTCGGCGACGACGAACGCCACGGTCGCGACGACGGAGACCGCCAGCAGGGCCAGCGTCGTCGCCGAGCCCCAGTCGCCGCGGATCAGCGCGTAGGTCAGCGCCCCGGCGGCGGCGGTGAACGTCACCATGCCGGGCAGGTCGACCCGCTTGGGGTGCGGGTCGCGGGACTCGGTCACGATCCTGACCGTGAGCGCGACCGCGACGACGCTGACCGGGAGGTTGACGAGGAAGATCCAGCGCCAGCCGAAGTTCGCCGTCAGCAGCCCGCCCGCGATCGGCCCGACGGCGGCGGCCGCGCCGTTGACGGCTCCCCAGGCGCCGAACGCGACGCCCCGGTCCCGCCCGGTGTAGGCGCTGCTGATCAGCGCCATCGTGGTCGCGAACATCGCCGCCCCGCCGAGCCCCTGGACGCCGCGGGCGGCGATCAGCACGCCCACGTTCGGCGCCAGGCCGCAGGTCAGCGACGAGGCCGCGAACAAGACCAGGCCGCCCAGGTAGAGCCTTTTCCGGCCGAACCGGTCGGCGATGCTGCCCACCGTGAGCACCAGCGCGCCGAGCACCAGCGCGTACAGGTCGATCACCCACTGCAGGTCGGGAAAGGTCGTGTGCAGCTGGCGGGCCATGTCGGGTAGCGCCACGTTGACGATCGTCACGTCGACCAGCAGCATGAAGGCGCCGGTGCAGATCGCGACCAGCGGCCACCACTTGCGCATTGCTTTTCTCCGTCTGTTTTCTGGATCCCGCGTTCCTTGTCAGGCTCAACGATGCGGCACGATCAGGCGGATGCGGTAGTCGCTTGTCACTATGTTGCCGGATATCGACATCAGGTACGGTGGAATGATGGAAATCACCACCGTGGGCGATCTCGACCTACAGCTCGCGCAGTGCCTGGCGATCGACGGCCGGGCCCCGTTCGCCGCGATCGCGGAGGTGCTCGGGGTCTCCGACCAGACCGTCGCCCGGCGCTACCGGCGGCTCCGCTCGGCCGGGGTGCTGCGGGTGGTGGGCCTGCCGGCCAAGGCCGACGGGGCGAGCTGGTTCCTGCGGATGCGGGTCGTCCCCGGCTCGGGCGAGGCGATCGCGACCGCGCTGGCGCGCCGGGCCGACACCGCCTGGGTTCAGCTGCTGTCGGGCGACACCGAGGTGCTGTGCTCGCTGCGCGGCAGCCCGGGCGAGGGAACCGACGCGCTGCTGGCCCGGCTGCCGAGAAGCAACCGGATCGTCGCGGTCACCGCCTACTCCCGGCTGCACATGTTCACCGGCGGCCCCGACGGCCTCAAGTTCCTCGACGCGCTTCCCCCGGCCCAGCTGGCGCCGCTGGTCCGGCCGGTTCCCGGCGGCCGGATCGAGCTCGGCGAGCTCGACCAGGGGCTATTCGGCGCGCTGGCGGCGGACGGCCGGGCCCCGTACGCCGACCTCGCCGTCGCCACCGGCTGGTCCGAGACCACCGTGCGGCGGCGGGTCGACCAGCTCCGCGACAGCGGTGCGCTCTACTTCGACCTGGAGCTCGACATGCCGAGCTTCGGCTTCCGGTCGACGGTGTGGATGTGGCTGTCGGTGCCGCCGTCGCAGCTGGCGGCCGTCGGCACCGCGCTGGCGAAGTTCCCCGAGGTCGCGTACGCGATGGCGAGCACCGGGCCGGCCAACCTGGCGGCGTGCGCGGTCTGCCGCTCGCAGGAGGAGCTGTATGCGTTCCTGACCGAGAAGGTCGGCCCGCTGCCGGGCGTGGAGCGCATGGAAACGGCGCCGGTCATCCGGACCGTCAAGCAGGCTTCCCCGGTCATGGTGCCCGTCAAATAAGGTCAAAACCGACTGGCTAGGAGACCGAATCGGGGACGGTGTCCTCAACGGTGGCGGTGGACGGCGAGGACGGGGCCTGCGGGGCGGGCTTGACCCGGCGGGGGGCGAAGCCGAGGCCGGCCGCCAGGCAGGCGAACGGGATGACCGGGATCAGGTAGCGGTAGTCGAAGTCGGCGACCGCGATCGGGATCACCAGCAGGGCGACGGCCGTGATCCAGGGCAGCACCGAGGTGCCGCGCGGGGACCAGTGCAGCCGGACCGAACGCAGGGTCTGCCAGGACAGCGCCGCCCGCAGCCCCTGGCCGCGGCGATAGGCCGAGGCGGAGACCGAGATCACGCCGCCGAGGCCGAGCAGGAAGATCACCGCGAGCAGCGGGCCCCAGGTGAAGACCACCCGCTCGTAGAGCAGGATCGGGAGCGCGAAGACCTTGTTGACCACGCCGGGGGCCTGGTGGCCGTAGGCGAGCCAGTCGCTGTAGGCGCTGTGGTAGGCCGGGTTGGTGCGGCTGGTCGGGCCGATCCACGACTTGTTGTCCGGCGGCAGCGTGCTGTAGCCCTTGCTGGCGGGCGTCGCCGCGACCACGTAGTGCAGGTGGAAGCTGTAGTAATAGGTCGTGCCGGGCCCGGGGTAGGCGATCCGCGGGATCCCGAACGACAGGAACACGTCCTTGACGACCGTCTTCGCGTAGTCGAGGGGCTGGGCCTCGATCGCCTTGATCGCGAAGCTGGTGAGCAGCTTGTTGCTCGCGGTCGAGACCGGGGTGAAGCCGGGGTTGATCGTGCTGCTGTGGATGTACGGGTTCTCCCAGACGTAGTTCCCGGGGGGCGTCCGGTCGACGATCGCGTCGGTCGGGCAGATCCTGGCTTGCTCGCCAGTCGGCTTGAGCACCGCGCAGTTGACGAACGACGAGACCCGCCCCCACAGGAAGAACCCCTGCGCGAGCGACGTCTCGTAGCCGTCATATTGCTGCTCGTGCTGGTAGTAGTTGTGGAACCAGCCCTCGTAGGAGGCGATCGGCAGCAGCGAGCCGACCGCGAACGTGATCGCGAGCAGCCAGCCGCGCAGGGTCTTCCACGACCAGCCGCGCACCAGCAGGAAGATCGGGATCACCGCGAGCACGATCTCGCCGTCGGTCCGCACGACCGACGCGCAGCCGGCCAGCACTCCCGCGATCAGCAGCGACCACCAGGCCGGCCGCGGCTTCCACAGCACGATCAGCATCGCGATCATGAGCAGGAAGGTGAACACCGTCTCGGTCATGATCATGTGCTCGTCCTCGATGATGTAGCCATCGAGGAGCTGCGGCAGCGTCGCCACCGTCGACCAGAGTTTGGACACGCCATTGCGCCGGAGCAGGACGTAGATCATCACCGCGACCGCCAGCCCCATCAGGTGCTGGATGGTGACAACGAGGGTCAGCGAGTGGAACGGCAGCAGCGCCCGCAGGAAGAACGAGTACCCGGTCACCTTGGACAGGTTCGGCTGCGGGCGCAGGGCCGCGCCGAGGTACACGTAAGAGTCGCCGTAGAAGAACAGCGCGCCCGGGTAGCCCAGGATCGTGATCAGCCGCAGCAGCGCGCCCGCCGCGAGCGCCCACGAGAACAGCTTGTTCTCACCGGTTAGGTGGCGCAGACGGGTTAGCAGCAGACGCGGATTCACGACCATGATCCTATCGGGGCGAATCACACGGCGTGTTCAGTGCGCCATACCTGAGGGTCCGAGTCCGGGGCATCGACCGCCACCACAGGTACTATCTGTGTGGGAAGGGAGTACGATGCCGCCGCACGGTTACGAGCGCCCGACCCGCTCCGGGTCGCCGCCTGGACCGCCCGCACCGCCGGGCCTGCGACCAGGCATGCCCCAAGACCCCCGACCGCAGCAGGATCCCCGGATGCCGCGCGACGCGCGCGGCGGGGCCGATCCGCGCGCCTTCCACGACCCGCGCCGGCCGCAGGATCCCCGCGTCCGGCCCGACCCGCGCCAGCCGGACCCCCGGGGGCGTCAGGACCCGCAGCCGCGGGCGGACCCGGGCAGGTTCCGGGATCCCTTCGAGCAGCCGGATCGTCGCGGCCGGCCCGACTCCGGCCGGCCCGACTCCGGCCAGCCCGACCCCGGCCAGCCCGACCCCGGCCAGCCCGACCCCGGGCCCGCCGCCAGCGCGGGCCCCGACCTGCACCCGGTCTCGGCCGCGCGCATCGAGCAGCTCCTCGAGGACGCCCGACGGCAGATCGCCGACTACGTGAAGGCCGCTACCGCCCAGGCCGAGCAGCGGGCCGGCCAGATCCGGGCGGCGGCCGAGGCCTACGCGTCCGGCCTGCGCAGCTCGGCCGAGTTCGAGATGGCGGGCACCCGGGCCGAGGCCGAGCGGGAGGCCGCCAAGATCCGGGCGGCGGCCGAGCGGGAGCGCGACGATATCGTCCGCGCCGCCCGCCGCGAGGCCGACGACATCCGCCGGCGCGAGCAGTTCCTGCTCGAGCAGTCCGAGGCGCTGCGGTCCGAGGCCGAGGCCGACCTGGAGGTCGAGATCGCCGCCCGTCGCGAGGAGGCCGACCGGCAGGAGGTCGAGCGCCTGGCTGACGCGCACGAGGCCACCCGCCAGCTGGTCGAGGAGGCCGAGCGGCGCGCGGCCGACGCCGAGCAGCGGGCCGCCGACGCCGTCCAGCGCGCCGAGCAGGCGCGGCGGGACGCCGAGGAAGACGCCAAGAAGGAGCTGGCCGACGCGCACCGCAAGGCCGAGCTGATCATCGCCCAGGCCAAGGACGAGGGCAGGCAGGCCCTGGCCGACGTCGACGCCGAGGCCGACAAGCGCCGCGCCGCCGTGCAGCGCGAAGTCGACGATTTGAAGAAGCAGAAGGCCGACGTCGACGGCCAGCTGGCCAAGATGCGCCAGGTCTTCGCCGTCGGCGCCTTCCTCGACACGCCCGCCAGCTAGGCACCGCGCGCAGGCGCCGACGGCTTCTTGCTGTTATTCGCTAGGAAAGTTCCTCGGGGAAAGGATTCCGAGGTACTTGTTGCTGTTATCTGGCAGCTCGCCCCTGGTTGGCCCAGGTTTCCAGCTCGGCGACGAAGGCGGCCGCGTTGGGGGCCCAGGCGAGGTTGCGGAGGGCGTAGGCGTGGGCGCGCTGGCCCATGGTGACCCGCAGGTCGGGGTCGGCGTCGAGCTTCAGGATCGCGTCGGCGGCGGCGCGCGGGTCGTTGAAGGGGACCACGAAGCCGGCGTCGGCCGCCTCCACCAGCTCCGCTGCCAGCGGCAGCGGGGTCGAGATGGCGGGGACGGCGCGGGCCATGTACTCGGCGATCTTGGTCGGCATCGAGTGCCGGAAGTTCGCCTCGTCCTGCAGCAGGGAGAGCCCCGCCAGCGCCCCCTCGACCAGGCGGAGGGCATCGGCGTTGGGCACGAAGCCGTGCCAGCGGACGAAGTCACCGCCCGCCTCGATGTGCGCCCGCGCGGCCCCGTCGGCCTGGCCGATCAGCTCGACCGCGATGCCGTTCGGTTTGAGCAGCCGGCCCAGCTCCACCATTTCGGCCGAGCCGCGGTCCGGGGAGAGCCAGCCGACGTACACGACCCGGCGCGGGCCGGACGGCGGCGCGGCCTGCGGGGGGACGTAGGTGGTGTTCGGCACCACCGGGTGCGGCGACGTGAAGCGGTCGTTGTAGCCGTTCTCGGCCAGCACCAGGTGCAGGCGGCGCTCGGCCAGGCGCTCGGCGACCTGCACTCCCCCGGCGGCCGCCGTGCGCAGCCAGGCCGGCAGCCACGACTTGGTGGTCAGCGCCGCCGCCGTGTCCTCGTGCACATCCCAGACGGTCGGCGGGCGGCGCCGTCGCGGCGGCAGCACCAGCAGCAGCTCAGGGTCGTGGACCAGCAGCAGGTCCGCGCCGGGCGCCTCCGCCGCCAGCGCCGCCCTGGCGGCCCGCAGGGCGCCGACCCGGCGCCTGCCCACCGCGCGCGGGATCGTGACCGTGGTGAGGGAACCAACGGACCGTTCGGGAAAATCTAGATCTTGATCTTGAACCGGGCGCTGCCCCGGCTCGCCGTGCGGTGCGATGTAGGTGACGTCGTGGCCCGCGTCGAGGAGGGCCCGGATCTCCCGGTAGAAGATCCTGGCGTCGGCCGGGTGATGCACGACCGTGCAGACGACGACGCGCACCAGTGGCCTCCTTTTACAGCGGGTAAACCGATTCCCCGGAGATCTTGCCACGAGTGTCGAACAGCAGGTGCGCCTTCGCGGCGATATCGGCCAGGTCGTATGCGCTGTGCGCCTGGAGCAGGATCGTCAGGTCGGCCGGGTCGGCCGGCGAGGCGGCCCGGGGGATGTCGCGGCCGTCGACCTGCCAGCTGTCCACGTGCGGGTCGTGGTACGCCAGCACCGCCCCGCGCTGCAGCAGCTTGCGGGCGATCGGGCGGGCCGGGCTCTCCCGCTGGTCGGCGATGTCCTTCTTGTAGGTGACGCCGAGCAGCAGCACCTTCGCCCCGTTGAGCGGCTTGGCGTCGGTGTTGAGCAGCTCGGCCGCCCGGTCGACGACGTAGCCGGGCATCCGGGAGTTGATCTCCTGGGCCAGCTCGACGAAGCGGAACGGGTGCTTGAGCTCGGCCCGGACCTTGTAGGAGAGGTAGTTCGGGTCGATCGGGATGCAGTGGCCGCCGACGCCGGGGCCTGGGTAGAACGCCTGGAAGCCGAACGGCTTGGTGGCGGCGCAGTCGATCGTGTTCCACAGGTCAACGCCGAGCTCATGGCAGAAGATCGCCATCTCGTTCACCAGCGCGATGTTGACGTGCCTGTAGGTGTTCTCCAGGAGCTTGGCCATCTCGGCCTCGCGGGCGGTCTTCGCCTTGACGACCGTGTCGCAGACGGTGCCGTAGAAGTCCGCCGCCGCGTCGGTGCAGGCCGGGGTGAGGCCGCCGACCACCTTGGGGGTGTTGCGGATGCCGTAGACCTCGTTGCCCGGGTCGATCCGCTCCGGCGAGAACGCCAGGTGGAAGTCGATCCCGGCGGCCAGCCCGGTCGCCTTCTCCAGCATCGGGCGGATGACCTCGTCGGTGGTGCCCGGGTAGGTGGTCGACTCGAGGACGATCAGCGCGCCCTGCTTGAGTATCGCCGCGGCGGAGTCGGTCGCGGCCTTGACCGCGGTCAGGTCGGGGCCGTCGGACTCCGACAGCGGGGTCGGCACGCAGATCACGGTCACGTCGGGGGCGTTGTCGCCGGTCAGCTCGGCCAGGTCGGTGGTGGCGCGGAAGCCGCTCTCGACCATCATCTCGATGTCGCCGTCGGTCAGGTCGTCGATGTGGCTGCGGCCGGCGTTGAGGCCGTCCACGGCCCGGGGGTTGACGTCGAAGCCGGTGACGTTCAGGCCGACCCGGACGGCCTCCTGGGCCAGCGGCAGGCCCACGTAGCCGAGCCCGATGATCACGACGTTCACGAAACCGACCTCCTAGTAACAGCGACCCTTAATCGTAACGTCGCCGCAGCTTAGCCGTGTCCGGACAGCTCGAGGGCCGTTCTCACGCAATGCATGCGCTCAGAGCGCGCCGAGCCGCTCGTACGCCTCACGGTACCGCGCCGCGTTGTGCGCCCACGTTCGATCGCGCGCGACCCACTCCCTGGCATTCGCGCCCAGCTCGGCCCGGAGCTCCGGGTCCTCGAGCGCGGTCTGCAGGGTATCCGCCAGCGCGGCCGGGTCCAGCGGCGGCGACACCAGGCCGGTCACCTTGTCGTTGACGATCTCGCTGAGCGCCCTGACCCCGCTGACCACGACCGGCAGCCCGCTCGCCATCGCCTCGACCGGCTTGAGCGGGGTGACGAGCTGGCACACCCGGTCCGGCGTGCGCGGGACCACGAACGCGTCGAGGACGGCGTGGTACGCCCTGACCTGGCTCATCGGCACCCGGCCGGGGAAGATCGCGTCGATGCCGAGGGCCTCCGCCTGACGCTGCAAGGCCGGGCGCTCGGGGCCGTCGCCGACGATCAGCGCCCGGGTGCGGACGCCCCGGTCGTTCAGGATCTTGACCGCCTCGAGCAGCGTGCCGATCCCCTCGTGGGCGACCAGGCTGGAGACCAGGCCGACGACGTGCTGGCCGGGCTCGATGCCGAGGCTCGCCCTTAGTTTTCCCTGATCGTCGGGGAGCGGCCGGAGGAATTCCTCGCTGACGCCGTTGGGGACGATGATGACCTTGTCCGGGTCGACGCCGCGCTCGAGGATCTCGTCCCGCATCGCCTCGCCCAGCGTGACCACCAGGTCGGCCGACTGCATGCAGTGGGTCTCGAGCGCCCGGGTCAGCCGGTAGCGGTCGCTGAGCTTGAGGTCCCGGGTCCCGGCGTGCCGCGACAGCCAGGTGTCCTCCCAGAACCCGCGCACCTCGTAGACGACCGGCAGCCGGGTCGCGTCGCGGAGGGCGAGCGCGATGACCGCGTTGGCGTAGTTGGAGGCGGCGTGCAGCACGGCCGGCTGCAGGTCCGCCGTGAGCGCGGCGGCGTACCGCAGGTGGGTCTGGTAGAGGGCGTCCATCCGGCCGGGCATGACCCACGGGAGCAGCCGGCGGTAGGGCACGCCGTCGACGGTGACGGTTTTCCTGCCGTCGACGGCGCCGGCCGTGACCGGGAAGCCGATCCTGGTGACCACGTGCGGGTCGAGCCCGGCCGCCTGCTGTGCGAGCGCGATCTCCTGGGTCCTGACGGTGTAGCCGGCGCTGGTGGACGGCAGCGCGTCGGTCACGATGTGCAGTACGCGGCCTTTTTTCGCCGTGGCTGGCGTGGCTGCCCGGCCGGCCGTGGTTCCGGCGGGCAGGCGGAGCCGGCCGGGCTGGAGCATCTCGATCTCGGCCTGGAGCGTGCGGCGGAGCCGGGCGGCGCGCCAGCCGGACGCGCCGTCGAGGGCGGCCACGGCGTCGGCCAGGCGGCCCTCGCGGTAGGCGAGGCGGGCCGCCAGCCGGGGACGGGCCGGGTTGTCCTGCGAGAGCCGGGCGAGCGCCGACCGCGCGACAGTAGGCTGGTCCACGGCGAGGCTGAAGGCGGCCAGCCGGGCGGGGCGCGCTTCCAGCGCGGTGAGCGCGCCGCGACGGTCGCCCGCGCCCCACAGCGCGGCGGCCCGGCCGTACGGTCCGGCGACCGCAAGCCAGCGGCGCAGCGGTGCGGGCAGCGCCCGCCAGGCGAGCGTCACCGCCCGCACTGGGTCGTCGGTCACGTGCCGCACCATCACGGATGCGGCGAGTACGACGGCGCGCGGCGTCGGCTTTACGGTCACGAGGGCAGATGGTAGCGGCAATTAGCGGTAGACCACGGTGGACCGTAGTCTCAAGCGCATAACCCGCTCGGCAGGAAACGGCAGTCGAACGCGGGCGGCGCCCGCGGTCACACAAGGTCACACACGGCGCAAGACGGACACGCACGAGGGAAGGCAATGGGCAGCGGGATCACGCATGTACTAGGGGCCAGGCCGAACTTCGTCAAGGCGGCCCCGGTTATCCGGGCTCTGCGGGCGCTCGGCCACCAGCAGCGGGTGGTGCACACCGGGCAGCACTACGACGAGCGGATGTCCGACGTTTTCTTCGTCCAGCTCGGCCTGCCCGAGCCCGACGTCAACCTCGGGGTCGGGTCGGGCACCCAGGCCACCCAGACGGCCGACGTGCTGGTCGGGATGGAACGGGAGTTCCTCGACACGTCGCCGTCGCTGGTGGTGCTGTACGGGGACGTGAACTCCACCGTGGGGGCGGCGCTGGCGGGGGCCAAGCTCGGGGTGCCGCTCGCGCACGTCGAGGCGGGGCTGCGCAGCTTCGACAACACGATGCCGGAGGAGATCAACCGGCGGCTGACCGACCAGCTGTGCGACCTGCTGTTCGCCACCTCGCCCGAGGCGATCGGCCACCTGGCCCGCGAGGGGCGGCCGGACTCGGCCATGCACTTCGTCGGCAACCCGATGATCGACACGCTCGTCGCCAACCTCGACAAGTTCGACCCGGCGGCCGCGCGGGCGGTCTACGACCTCGGCGACCGGCCGTACGTCGTGGCGACCCTGCACCGCCCGGCCAACGTTGACAGCCCGGAGCGGGCGGCCGAGCTGGTGCAGGCGCTGCACGAGGTGGCGACCAAGCTCGACGTGATCATCCCGCTGCACCCCCGCGGCCGGGCGACGCTCACCGCGGCCGGGCTGCTCGACAGCGAGCGCATTCACGTGGTGGATCCGCTCGGCTACATCGAGTTCATGTCTCTGGTGCGCGGGGCGGCCGCGATCGTCACCGATTCGGGCGGCGTGCAGGAGGAGACTACGCTGCTTCGCGTGCCCTGCCTTACCCTCCGGCCCAACACCGAGCGGCCGATCACCATCACCAGCGGCTCCAACCGCCTCGTCACCCGCGAGGAGCTGGCGGCCGCGGTGCTGCAGGCCTGCGACGACGGACCCTACACGGGCGAGCTCCCGCCGCTCTGGGACGGCCAGGCCGGCCCCCGGATCGCGCGGATCATCACCGGGTGGCTCGAGGCGGGCCGATGACCGACATGATCCCGGCCGACCCCGCCAGCCCGGCCGGCGCGCTGTCGGAGGACGCCGGGGTGGCGGCCGAGCGCGAGCGGCTGGCCCGCCAGCTCCGGGAGACCCGGATGATGCTGGCGATGACCGAGACGCGGCTGGCCGCGCTCGAGCAGTCGTCGACGATGAAGTTCGGCCGCACGATCGCGAACGCGGCCAAGAAGCCGTGGCCGCGCGGCGCGCTGCTGCCCCGGGACCTGTTCCGGCTCTGGAAGGACCGGGCCGCGCCCAAGAGCGGCGCCGCCAACGCGGCCACCGCGCTGGCCGCCGCCCAGCTGGCCGACCTGTCGGGGACCGGCGGCCGGTTCCTCTCCTCGCTGACCGCGCCCGGTGTGCTGGCGCTGGCCGATCCCGCCCTGGCGCTGGCCGGCGCCCTGTCGGCCGGAACGGTCGGCACCGGGGCGGGCCTGGTGATCACCGGCGCGATCAGCGCGCTCGGCTGCGCGACGCTGGCACCCGACGCGGTCGTTCACCCGCTGCTCCCGCACGACGCCGACGTGCTGCTCGAGGGCACCGGCGCCGATCTGGTCCTGATCGAGGCGGCGGCGCTGCTGCCGGGCGCCCCGTGGGCGTACGCGACCGACCCGGCCGCGGCCGACCGCGGCCGGCGGCTGGCCCGGCTGATCGTGCTCGCCCGGTCCCTGGGCAAGCCCGTCCTCCTGGTCCGCAACGTGCCGCAGTCGCTGATGCCGGGCATCGGCTGGCTCGCGGCGTCGTGCGACGCGGTGATCGACGGCGGGCTCGGCGTGCAGCTGGCCCGCTTCAACCCGATCGGGATCACCGGCGCGCGGCCCACCACGCCGGTCTACGCCGGGGCGCGCGACCCTCGGGAGGCGCCCGCGGTGCGGGCCCTGCT
>Ga0335074_10010253_pt1 | contig 13098 bp, 6 predicted proteins | sample Lox_Sample_23_FD_206715 | JGI IMG/M metagenome (GOLD analysis project Ga0335074, IMG submission 206715) | Soil microbial communities from Loxahatchee National Wildlife Refuge, Florida, United States - Lox_Sample_2.3 | ecosystem: Environmental > Terrestrial > Soil > Wetlands | place: USA: Florida...
GTCGCGCTCCAAGCAAGCGTGACTGACGTCGTTGAGGTGCCGAGCCAGCTCGCCACTGCCAACGGTCGCTTAATGGGTGTCGACGGTGCCGGCGAGAACTTCTTCGGGCCGGCGGTGGGCGGGTTTTTCTTCTCAGCCGCTCAAAGGTTGCCCTTTGTGGGCGACGCAGTCAGTTTTTTTCTCTCCGCCGTGCTCGTGAGGGCAAGCCTGCCTCGCCGGCGGCGGGGCTTGCGCCATGCGCGCAGTAGCGACGCCGGTGAGGGGTTGCCCTCGGCCTCGCAGCCTGCCGAGCGGGTGGAAGGCGAGTTGCGCCATGGTGGGGGATGGACAGCAGATTTCGCTGCAGGCGTCCGGGTTTTCCGCCGGGATAATATCTTGAAACTTCTCGCAGCGACCAACGGGTCGGTGAATTTCACTCAATCGATGGTCGTCGGCGTCTTGGTTGTTTACGGAGAACGTACGCTCGGTCTCGGCTCGACCGGCTACGGGTTGTTCCTTGCCGGGGCGGCTGTGATGGGCATTGTGGGCAGCTTTTTGGGCGGGCGCATCGAGCGTTCACTGGGGGGGGCGGGCGCCATGGTGGCGGGGGTCCTCCTCATCACGATCAGCTACCTGGGGCTGTCGTTCACGAAGGTTGCCGTGCTGGCTGCGATCGTCTTGGGCCTGCAGGAGTTCGGTACTGCCGTTGCCAACGTCGGTTCGGTCACCACTCGCCAACGAATAACGCCGCGGCGCCTGTACGGACGCGTTTTGAGCGTACATCGCTTCTTCATGGGTATCGCGGCGCCGACGGGTGCCATAGTCGGTGGGCTCATCGCGTCCGCATCGAATGTCCGGCTTACACTTTTTGTCGCCGGCGCAGCCGAGGCCGTCGCTCTCGCCTACCTGGCCCCCGCCCTCATCCAGTCGACGAGGCAGCGCGTTCCCGGACGGTCGCCAAACTAGCGAGCGCAGGGCAGCACTATGCACTTATGGCCGCGCGGACGGCATTGCCGATGAGCGCCAAGTCCTCGTCGGAGCTGACATAGGGAGGCATCGCGTAGACGAGGTCGCGAAAAGGCCGTAACCACACGCCTTTGCTGATGGCAGCGCCGGTGGCCGATGCGACGTCGACGGGGTGCTCGAGCTGGACGACGCCGATCGCCCCGAGCACGCGGACGTCCTTGACGCCCGCCGCCGCGCTTGCCGGCTCCAACGCCTCGGCCAACCGTGCCTCGATCCGCTTCACCTCGGGCTGCCAGCTTGTGCCAAGCAAAAGTCCAGTCGACGCAAGGCCGGCAGCGCATGCCAAGGGATTTGCCATGTAGGTTGGCCCATGCATCAGGCACCCGGCTTCGCCTCCCGAAGCCGCCTCTGCGACCTCGGCTGTGCAGAGCATGGCCGCAAGCGAAAGATAGCCCCCTGTGAGCGCCTTGCCGACGCACATGATGTCGGGTTTTACGCCGGCCGTGAGCGAGGCAAACATCGCGCCCGTGCGGCCAAAACCGGTCGCTATCTCGTCGAGTATGAGCAAGGCTCCGTGCTCATCAGCGAGGCGGCGCAGCACCTTTAGGCAGGCGGGGTCATAGAACCACATCCCTCCGGCGCCCTGGACGACCGGCTCGGCGATGATCGCTGCGACCAGGTCGCCGTGCTCGCCCAGGACCCGTGCTGTCATTTGTTCCCATCCGGTGGCCGCACCTTTGCCCGAGGGCGGCCGGGGGGCGAAGAAGTTAGTTGGGAGAGCGCCCGCGAAGAGGTGGTGCATGCCTCCGACGGGGTCGCAGACAGACATTGCCCCGAGGGTGTCGCCGTGGTAGCCGCCCGAGAGCGCAACGAACTTCGCCCGCCGCGACTGGCCCCGGTTGCGCTGGTACTGCACCGCCGTCTTGAGCGCTACTTCGATTGAAACTGAGCCGGACTCAGCGAAAAAGACCCTGTCGAGGCCTGGGGGCGCCATCTCGGTGAGCCGCTTTGCCAACTTGATCGCGCCGGCGTGGGTGAGCCCGCCGAACATCACGTGCGACATTTGGGCCATCTGCTCCTGGAGAGCAGCGTCGATGACAGGGTGCCGGTAGCCCCAGATGGCCGTCCACCACGAAGACATGCCGTCGACTAGCTCCCGGCCGTCTGCCAAGCGAAGGCGGGTGCCCGAGGCGGACACGACGGGGAGCGCAGCGTTTGCCGCCGGTAAGGGGGCGTAAGGGTGCCAAACGTGGTCACGGTCAAATGCGAGCAGCTGTTGCCAGTCCGGCCCGGTGCGGGGCTCCTCGGGCCAGTCCGTAGCCATGGGAGGACAATGCTAGGAGCAGGAGTGGCCACGAGGACCCCGCGGAGGCACTGTCGCGGTGCCAAGCGAGCGGCACTACCCTGTTGGGGAGATGGCCCGGGTCGTCGTGGCTGAAGAGGTGACAGACGAGCTCATGGCAGCCGTCCAGCGCTTAGTGCCGCAGTTGTCGAGCTCCGCACGACTGCCGAGCGTTGCGGAGGTCGCCGAAATCGTGAGCTCACCGGCCACCACGCTCTTGCTGGCCCGGGATGACGTGGACGCCGATGGAGAAGGTCGGGCCGGGAGCGGCGATGGTGAAGGGGCGATCGTCGGCATGCTGACACTGGTGAGCTTTCGCCTCCCTACCGGTGTCCGGGCTTGGGTCGAAGACGTAGTTGTCGAGGAATCTCAGCGGGGTCGCGGCACCGGAGAGGCCTTGACCCGGGCGGCTGTCGAGTTGGCCGCAGCTTTGGGGGCCATCACGGTGGACCTGACTTCCCGCCCTGGCCGAGAGTCGGCTAACCGGCTCTACGAGCGAGTTGGGTTCGAGCAGCGGGACACGAACGTCTACCGGTTCAAAATTGCGAAGTGACCGACGCTAAGTCCCTCAGCCCAGTTGGGTAAAAGTCTCAACCTCTATACAAGGTTGAGACTTTGACGGACGGCCGACCACCAAAGTAGCGACCAAGGTCCTTTCTTGGATCAGGCTACTTATCACTAACGGCTGCTAGCCGAGCCTTTGTACGTGCAAAGTTCGTCACGAATACTGCGCGCCGTTGCGGCTCTCACGGCCGTGCTCATTGTGGCTCAAGGCTTCCTCGGGACGGCTCCGGCGGCCGCCACCACTCCGAGCCAAGTCACAGACACCTTCGGGTTCGACAGCGGGACGCTGCAAAGCTTTACGGTCCCCGCCAACGTCACTTCCCTGACGATCACCTTGACCGGCGGTCAGGGCAGCTGGGGCGGCGCCGATGCCTCCGGGAACCCCCCTCCCGGCGGCTACCAAGGAGAAGTTACCGGGACCATAGCCGTGAGCCCAGGTGATTATTTGACGATCGCTGTTGGCTCAGGCGGCGACGAACCCTACTACACGGCCTGCACGACAGGACAGGACGCCTCCTCGCCCTCAGACCCCTACGACGCGGTAGGTGGCGAGAACCCGCTCAGCCAGTACGACGGTGGGGGCGGTGGCGCTGCGGGCCCCAATGGGTGCTCAGGGTACGGAGGTTCGGGCGGAGCGGCGAGTGTTGTCGAGGTCGGCACTTCGTCGAGCTCACCATCGAGCCTCGGGACCATTGTTGCAGGAGGCGGTGGTGGCGACGGGGGTTCGGGTCAGTACGTCCTCGTTCGCGGCCAGATCGGCCTCGCCAACTACGTCGCCCAGTTGGCGCCGACGGCCATCACCTACGGCATGCCGGCCGGGTGCACGTCGAACTGCACGTCTTACAGCACAATCGAAAGCCCTTCGCCCTTGCCGGTCGACCCCACGCAGGGCCAGGTCGGTACGGCAGTGTTCACGATGTGCGGTGGCAGCACCAACGGCGAAAACGCCGACCAGTACTTCAACACCGGGGCGCCCGACTCTGAGCCCGGCTGTGACGGTGGGGGCGGGGCCGGTGGGGGCGGAGGCGCCGCAGGCGGCTCGGCGGGGAGCGTGCAGTTCGGCTCAGGGAGCTCCGATGAATGGTACGGGCAGGGTGGGAGCCCGGGCGAGAACTCGACCGATAATTTCTCCGGGCTGAGCGCCTTCTACTCTTACTATTCCGACGCCGACGAGGGGCGCCCATCGGGTACGGGCAATTTTGCTGACCCTGGTGCCTCCTATGACGGCTCCGTCGCAGTCACGTACGCGACAGGTATCCCCGGGGCTCCGACCAATGTCACGGGCACCATTGGCAACCAGAGCGTCTCGTTACAATGGGCGGCCCCGTCCTCCCAGGGGGCGACGTCTATTAGCGACTTCGTCGTCCAGTACTCCTCGAACGGTGGCTCCACTTGGTCCACCTACGACACCGCCTCGACTGCGACCTCGGCCACTATTACCGGGCTGACCAATGGCACTGGTTACATATTCGAGGTCCAAGCGGTCAATTCGGTCGGTAGCGGGCCGTTTTCTTCTCCCTCAAGCACCTTTACGCCCTCCGGGCCGCCAGGCGCCCCGGTGATCAGTTCTGTTACGCCCGAAGACGGAGGCCTCGTCGTCAACTTCACCCCGCCCTCAAGTGGCACGCCGATCTCGGGCTACGTCTACCAGTTGGACGGGTCGGGACCATGGTTGCCGAGCTCTCAGACCACGAGCCCGCTGACAATTTCCGGCCTCAGCGATGGCACCTCCTATTCGGTCGAGATCGAAGCCGTCAACAGCATCGGGACTGGGCCTGCTTCGAACTCGGTTAGCCAGACGCCGCTAGCGCTTCCCGGGCCCCCCACGATCACTTCCGTCCAAGTGGGCCCGGGCACGGCGTCTGTCAATTTCACTCCGGGCGCCACCGGAGGTGGCACAATAACGGGTTACCAGTACAGCACCAATGGTGGGGCCGCCTGGACATCGACATCGACGTCGAGCCCTATTTCCCTCAGCGGGTTATCAAATGGTATGGCCTACAACTTCCTACTGGAGGCGGTCAACGCCAGCGGAGCGGGTACCGCGGCGACGACTTCGTTCACGGCGCCGTCGGTGCCCGGTGCTCCTGTCATTTCCTCGATTGTGCCCGGGGACCAGGTTTTGAGCGTGACCTTGACCCCGCCGTCGAGCGGTGGGTACCCGGTCGCGGATTACCAGTGGTCAACCGACGGAGGTACAACCTGGTACTCGGAAGCCAGCTTTGGGACACCGTGCCAAAACCTTCCCGCTGGGACAGTCACCTGCCAGATCTTGGCGCTTTCCTCCGACGGTTCCACCCCGCTGACGAATGGCACCCCCTACTCGATAGAGATGCGAGCCGTGAACCTAGTCGGCGCCGGTCCCGCATCTACCGCTCAGCCTGCCACCCCCTATACGGTCCCCGGAGCACCGGCGATCACGACACCCGCCAGCGGTATGGTCGCCGCCAACCAGTCCCTCGCTCTTTCGTTCAACCCTCCGGCAAGTAATGGCGGCTCTACCATCACGAGCTACCAGTACTCGACCGATGCCGGGACGACTTGGCAGCCGGCGAACGGTGGCCAGCCGCTCACATCAACCGCGATGACGATCACGGTGCTGTCAACCGATGGCATCACGCCCCTTACCAACGGTACGACCTACGACGTCGAAATCAGGGCGGTCAACGCTGCTGGGCCAGGCCTCGCGTCTGCAGTCGCGCAAGGGGTACCCTCCACCGTCCCCGCCGCGCCTGTCATCAGCTCCCTGGCACCTGGGGACGGCACGCTTGAGGTTACCTTTGCCCCTGGCGCCAACAATGGGGCGGCAGTCACTGCGTACGAGTACTCAATAGACGGGGGGAACACCTGGACGCCGACCGGCTCGTTATCCACGCAGTTCACGATCGCCGGGCTGACCAACGGGACGAGCTATTCAGTAGAAACGCTGGCCATAAACGCGGACGGGAGCTCCCCCCCTTCGGCACCGGTTGCCGGGGCCCCGGTCACCGAGCCCGCTCAACCAGTGATCACCGCCACATCACGAGGGAACGCGACCATCGACGTCAGTTATTCGGAAAGCTCGACAGGCGGCAGCCCGATTACCTCCTACCAGTACTCCACCGACGGCGGGACGACCTGGTGCTCGGCAACTTCAATCGCCAACCCACTGGTCGTGACTGCCTTGTCTACGAACGGTACCACCCCGATCGTCAACGGTACTACGTACCCGGTGGAGGTACGTGCAGTGAACGCAGCCGGCGACTCGGTCGCGTCCGCACCGGTAAACGTAGCCCCAGCAGCGCCTCCTTCGGCGCCGAACGTGACGCTCACAGCTGGCGATGGCATTATCGGCGTTGCCGTAACAGTCCCGAACAATGGCGGTTCCCCCGTCACTGAGATCGATTATTCTTTGAACGGCGGCGCTTTCGTGCCCGCTGGCACGGTGGGGCCGGGCTTCACGATCTCGGGCCTCACGGACGGCACCAGCTACACAGTTTCGGTCCGGGCGGACAACGCCATCGGCGATGGGACAGCGTCATCGCCCACGAGCGCGGTACCGAGCACGGTCCCCGGGCCCCCAACGGGCGTCATTGCAGCCAGCGATTCCGCGTCCAGCGATGTGACCTGGTCTGCGCCCACTTTCAACGGAGGCTCAGCCATCACCGCCTACACGGCGACTGCTTACACGAGCCCCTCTGGGACAACCTCGGTTGGCACGCCCTGCACGACTTCCATGCTTGGCTGCACGATAACTGGCTTGACCAACGGCACCACGTACTACGTGGGGGCAATTGCCACGAACGCCGATGGCTCCAGCCTGGTCTCTTCACCTCTCCAGGCGGTCATCCCGGTCGCCCGTCCAAGTGCCCCGGTCCTGACTGGTACCACTGCCGGGGGCTCCTATCTCTCGGTGGCATTTACAGCTGGTGCGGCCGGAGGGGACCCCATAACGTCGTACCAGTACTCCCTCGACGGCGGCGTTACGTGGTACGCGGCATCGGGGACAACTTCACCGATCGTCATTTCGGGCCTTGTGGACGGCACGACGTACACCGTAGCGCTGCGCGCGCTAAGTGCCGCAGGGGCGGGCGCGACATCCAACACAATTATGGCAACGCCTTATACATATCCGGGCATTGTCGACGCTTCGACCATCGCTGCGAACGGTGAAAACGACCAAATTGTCCTCAGCTGGACGGTGCCGTCGAACGGTGGCTCGGCGATCACACAAGCGCAGGCAACCGCCTTTAGCTCGGTGACTGGCGGGAGCCAGGATGGCACCTGCACGACGACCACCAACCTGGCAGTCGGCGATACCGCTTCGTGCACCATAACTGGCCTGTCGAACGGGACGATTTATTACGTCTCTGTCCAGTCGGACAACGCTGCGGGCTGGAGTGGCCGCTCGTCCCCGCGTGTCGCCGTTACCCCTTCTCTCCAACCCGGCCAAGTAGAGGACCTCACGGCTGTCGCCGGTGACGGCCAAGCGTCTTTGTCCTGGCAAGCGGGGAGCACCGGGGGAAGCGCAATATCGAACTACACCATCTGGTACTCCTCGGGTGGGGTGTACACACAGTTCAACAACGGGACCTCCACGGCAACCACCGCGACGGTGACGAGCCTGACAAATGGTACGCCGTACACTTTCGAGGTTTACGCCGTCAACTCGTACGGTACCGGTCCTGTTAGTGGACCTTCTAACCAGGTCACACCCGAAGGTCCTTCAATCACATCCCCGGCCCTCGGCGACGGTGAAGTCGGCCTGCCCTACTCGACGGCCCTGAGCGCCTCGGGGGGCACGGGCACATTTAGTTGGTCTGTCAGCAATGGTTCCCTGCCCCCTGGGCTATCGCTGGGCACCTCGAGCGGTGAGGTCTCGGGTACGCCGTCGGCAACTGGGACGTCCAATTTCACCCTCGAGGTGACCGACTCTGCGGGCGGCAGTGCCACCCAGGCAGAGACCGTGGAGATCGTGGCCGCCCCTGCCGGGGGCCCGAGCATTGCTCCCGTCATCCTCACGACTTCCTTGCCCGGGGGCGAGGATGGCGTTCCCTATAGCGAATTTGCTGTTGCCGGCGGAGGGTTAGGACCATACGTGTGGTCGATCGTGCAAGGCTCGTTGCCTGCGGGTCTTGTCTTGGCTCCTTTGACAGGCCAGGTTCACGGCACACCAACCGGAGGATCGTCGACCTTCCAGCTCCAAGTGACCGACTCGCTGGGACTGACCGCAGAACGCGGTTTGTCAATTGCGATCGTGAAGCAGCCACACTTCTCGTCACCGGAGCTCACCATTACGGGGTACGTGGGGTGGCGGATCAGCCACGAGGACCCCTTCCAAGGCGAGACCCAGTCCGATAAATGGACTGTCGTAGACGGGAGGCTCCCGTATGGCTTAGCACTATCGCCAGGCGGGTACATTACCGGTTCCCCCCTTCAGGCTGGCACGTTTAAGGTCGTGCTCGGAGTGTCGGATCCCCAGCACCAGCTGTCGACACAGACCCTCACATTCGACATCATGCCTATCGCACTCAACTCCCGCCTGATTGTCGCGGGGCCCCAAGACGGCGGGTACTGGGTCGCGACGAACGACGGTCATGTCATGGGCTTCGGTAACTCGCATGTCCATGGCGACCTTCTCGAGCACTCAGTGAGGGCCTCTGTTGTTGGCATTGCCGGCACACCTGACGGTAACGGGTACTGGCTCGTGACAGCAATGGGCGCCGTGTACTCCTTTGGTGATGCGCATCCCTATGGCAACTTGTCCAATGAAAAGTTGACGGCTCCGATCGTTGGCATCGCCGACACCCCCGATGGACGTGGGTACTGGCTCGTCGCCGCGAACGGCAGCGTGTTCACCTTTGGTGATGCCCATTTTTATGGTTCGATGGCCAGCAGGCACCTGAACGCTCCAGTGGTGGGGTTGGGCCCAGTGCCAGACGGAGAGGGCTACTGGCTCGTCGCTGCTGACGGCGGGGTGTTCTGTTTTGGGCAAGCGCGTTACTACGGTTCAATGGCCGGTAAGCACCTCAACAGGCCAATGGTCGGACTGGGCACGGTCGCCGGTGGAAACGGTTACTGGCTCGTCGCTGCCGACGGAGGGGTGTTCACCTTTGGGCACCTTCATTTTTACGGTTCAATGGGCGGCCGGCACCTGAACAAGCCAATGGACGGCATGCAAGCAACAACAGATGGCAGGGGCTATTGGGCGGTCGCAGGCGACGGCGGTGTGTTCGCCTTCGGCGATGCCCGGTTCCTAGGATCTGCCCCCGGCCTTCGAGGAAGCGATCAGTAACCCTGGGCGCATCACTTTCAGGCCCACCTCCGCCAGATCGAACGCGTAGGGAACCCCCACGGCATCAAGCAACTTCACGAGAGCGCGGCCGCCAACTTGGCGCTAATAAGCCCGCCCCACTACCGCCACCAGCTCGGCCAGGTCATCGCTGGCTCCAGGTAGCGACCCATCCGGCCGCTGCAGCACCCGTACCGACACGCCCCGCTCATTGAGCCACAACTCTCCGTCCCCGGCGGCCCCGGCGGCCCCAGCACCGGCGGCACCCGCACCGGCGGCTCCAGCGCCTGTGCCGGAGATCACCCGCCCCGGCACCACAGCGAAGCCTGACTGCGTGGCATCGAGGGCTTCTTCGAGGCCGCCCGTGAGCGCCTGCTCGGTCCGCTCATCACGCCAATTCCGTGCCTCGGCCAGGAGCGCCGCATGAGCGTCGCCGAGCACGCGCGACACCTCAGTGACTATCGCATCGAGCCGAACGGGAGCCTTGGTGTTGTTATCCCGCCTGGCGAGCACGGCCGTCCCTCCAGCCAGGTCCCGCGGCCCGATCTCGACCCGGACCGGCACGCCCTTCAGCTCCCACTCGACCACTCGCCTCCCGAAAGATAGATCCGTCCGGGCGTCGATTTCCACCCTCTGCCCCGCCCGGCGGAGGTCGTCAGCGATCTTGGAAGCCGCCTCGCCGGCGCCTTCCTCGGTACGCACCGCCAGGACAACTACCTGCACAGGAGCGACCTTGGGCGGCAGCCGGAGCCCAGAGTCGTCGCCGTGCACCATGACGAGCCCGCCCATCATCCGCGTTGACGAGCCCCAGGAGGTGAGCCATCCATGGCGTTGCTGGCCCGTCTCGTCGAGGAAGGTGATGCCAAAGGCCTCTGCAAACCCCTGTCCCAGCTCGTGGCTCGTCCCCATCTGGAGCGCCTTGCCGTCGCGCATCATCGCTTCGGCAGCCCAGGTGGTCGTGGCGCCGGCGAAGCGCTCACGGTCTGTTTTTCGCCCCGTGAGCACTGGGATCGCAAGCACCTCGACCATGAAGTCCTCGTAGACCTCACGGAGGATCTTGAGGGCGAAGCGCTGCGCGTCGTCCTCGCTCGCGTGCGCGGTGTGGCCCTCTTGCCAGAGGAACTCGGTAGTGCGCAGGAACAACCTCGGCCGCAGTTCCCAGCGCACGACATTTGCCCACTGGTTGAGCAGCAGTGGCAGGTCCCGGTAGCTCTGGATCCACTTCGCCATGTAAGAGCCGATCATCGTCTCGCTCGTCGGGCGCACCACGACCGGCTCTTCGAGTTTCTTGCCACCGCCGTAGGTGACCACCGCGAGCTCAGGCGAAAAGCCTTCTACGTGCTCGGCTTCTTTACGGAAATAGCTCTCGGGGATGAAAAGGGGAAAATAGGCGTTGCGCGCCCCCGTGGCTTTGATGCGGGCATCCATTTCCGCTTGCATCAGCTCCCAGATCGCGTAACCCCACGGCCGGATGACCATGGTGCCCCGCACGGGGCCGCCTTCGGCGAGCTCTGCCTTTGCCAGGACGTCTTGGTACCACTGGGGGAAGTCGTCTGCCTGTGGGGTGAGGACGTCGGCTTTGGCCATGGGAGGAAGATGCTAGCGCCACAGCGAGTGCCGGCTCGCGGGCAGATCTCCTGGCGACCTAAGGTCGCCCTCCCAAAGGGTGCTCCACCTTAAAAGATGTTGAGGTCGTGCCGGGCGTTGGGTACCGGAAGAGCATGCCAAGTAAAATGGGACGATGCCCGTAGCGCCACAAGCCCGTTCTGCTCACGCGGAGCGGGTAACGCTGCTCGAGCGCCTGCTTCGTACGGGACCGGTCCGCCGGGTCTTCGCCACGGGCGTAGTACGGAGGGTGCTCTCGCCGGCTCGAGGCGACAGGGCCGTACACAAGTTCATCCGTTACTCGATGGTCTCGGGCGTCGCGATCGTCATCAGCCAGGTGACGATCCTGATCTGCGCGGCGTTCTTGCATCTTTCTGGCATCCTGGCCAACACGATCGGCGCGCTTGCCGCGACGCCCGCCTCCTACGAGCTCAACCGCAAATGGGCTTGGGGCAAGCGGGGGAAGAGCCACATGTGGAAAGAGGTGGCTCCTTTTTGGGCCCTGACCCTCATCGGCTACCTGGCTTCCACCGGCACGGTGCAGATCGCCGACAGCCTTTGCGCGTCGCACGACGTCACTGGCCTGGACAGGGCTTTCGCGATCATGGGGGCGTCCCTGTTTGCCTACGGGGTTGTCTGGATCGCAAAGTTCGTCGTATTCAACAAATTGGTCTTTGCCGAAGGACCGGGAGCCACCGTCCCGACAGCGCCCGCCAACGGCTCAGCTGCAGAGAGCCCACAGCCTGGCAACGGGCAAGTGCCGAGCAGCGGCCCGGTGCCCAATCGCCAGCCCAACGGCCAGGTGCCCAAGCATCAGGTGCCCATCAATGGACAGCACTCTCACCCTGCACCAGGCCAGCTCTCTGAGCAGGCAAAGCCATCTGTCGCCGCGCTCGAGGCGCCCACTGGCACCGCCAGCTGAAGCCCACAACGCTCTGCTCTCGGCGCCTTCCATGGGATGGCTCGAGGTGGCCCAAAGCACAAAAGGCTTCATGCCTGAGGACGAAGGCATGGCTCTTTACGAAGCAGGCCTGCTGGCCGGCCACAGCGCGCTCGGCCCCCTCCTCGAGATAGGCACCTACTGCGGCAAATCGGCTGTCTACCTCGGTGCAGCAGCGCGCGAGACGGGTTCGGTCCTGTTCAGCATCGACCACCACCGCGGTTCAGATGAGCTCCAGCCCGGCTGGCCCCACCACGACCCCAGGGTCGTCGACCCTAGTACCGGGCTCATCGAGACGCTCCCCTGGGCCCGGCACGCTCTCCTCGAAGCAGGCCTCGAGGGGGACGTGGTCCTGGTCGTCGGGGAGTCGTCCAAAGTCGCCACCTACTGGTCCACAAGCCTCAGCCTCCTCTTCATAGACGGCGGCCACGGTGCTGAGGTTGCCCGCGGCGACTTCACGTCATGGCTGCCGAAGGTGGCGCCTGGCGGCCTTCTCGCCGTGCACGATGTCTTCTCGCACCCATCCGAAGGGGGCCAGGTCCCATACGAGCTTTACTGCGGGGCTTTGGCGACCGGCGATTTCGCCGAAGTTTCCCGGACAGGGTCTCTCCGCTTGGCGAGGCGAGCGCCATCCCAGGGCGGCACTTGACCGCTCCTACCTCAACCGTCCAGGCTGGGGGCCACATGTTCGCTGGGCAGCAGGGCCGAAGGCGAGACAACGAAGAACTCCGGGTGGCGCTGCTTGTTTACCGGGGCAACCCTCGTTCCGGCGGCCAGGGCGTTTACACCAGGTTCCTATCGCGGGAGCTCGCCCGCCTCGGCCACGAAGTAACGGTGTTCTCGGGCCAGCCGTGGCCCCTCCTCGACAGCGACGAGGGCGTCCAGCTCGTAAAGGTCCCCAGCCTGGACCTCTACAGGGAGCCCGACCCCTTCCGCATACCGCGCTTGTCGGAGCTCAAGTCCTGGCCCGACCTCCTGGAGATCGGGACCATGTTGACAGGTGGCTTCCCTGAGCCTCGCACCTTCAGCTTGCGGGCGCAGCGCCTGCTCGCCCCGAGGAGAGGGGACTTCGACATCGTCCACGACAACCAGTCTTTCGGGCCGGGCCTCGTGCGACTGGTCGACCAAGGCTGGCCCGTGGTCGGCACCTGCCATCACCCCGTGACAGTCGACCGGCTCGTGGACCTGGCCCAGGCACAGTCACTCGGCAAGAAATTTTCCACCCTTCGTTGGTACAGCTTCGTCCGCATGCAAAACGCCGTCGCCCGCCGTCTCGCGAAGATCCTCACAGTCTCGGAGTCCTCCCGGCGCGACATCGTCGAACAAATGTCCGTCTCTCCTGATCGTGTCACCGTCGTACCCATAGGCGCCGACGTGCACCTCTTCAGCCCGGGCCGGCCCGGGGCGAGCAAGCGGGTGCGGGGGCGCATA
>Ga0335074_10010254_pt1 | contig 13097 bp, 11 predicted proteins | sample Lox_Sample_23_FD_206715 | JGI IMG/M metagenome (GOLD analysis project Ga0335074, IMG submission 206715) | Soil microbial communities from Loxahatchee National Wildlife Refuge, Florida, United States - Lox_Sample_2.3 | ecosystem: Environmental > Terrestrial > Soil > Wetlands | place: USA...
AATTGAGCCTGACGGTGGAAGAGGAGGGCTACAAGGAAATCGACTTCCTGTGGGCCATCGTCGGTGTCAATACCGATCAGGTGAAAACTCGCGCTGTTGAGATGAGGCTGCCTGGCCTCTCAAGGGGCGTGAAGATCATCCATCCTCTCGATTTACTGGCAAGTAGGCTACACAACCTGGCCGTCATACCTGAGAAACGTGATGCACAAGGCGTGGCGCAGGGACGGCTTGCCATCACTGTCGTTCGAGCCTTCATTTCCCAGGCGCATAGCACCCTACAAGAGCGCGAGGTCTTTCCCTTCGTCGAGGAGGTCCGTCGGATCGCGCTCAACAAGAACCTCGGGCGCGTCTACTACGAATACGGATTCGATGTGCTTGCCGCCGTCCCTGTTGAGCTATTCAAGAACGAGGACTTCCTCTCCAAGCGCTGGCCGCGGATCCAGGCGCTGGTGGCTGAACAGCGCGAGAGCCAGGCCAAACTATGCAGCAAGTACCCATCTTGGCCAGGCCGTTGCAATGAGTTCATATGAGACCATAATTAGTCTCATGTGAGACGAGGAGCACTTATGTTCGAATTGCGCGAAGCTGCCGGACTTTTGGGGGTTAACGTTGCCGCTATTGCTCATGCCTCAGACGTGGGTTACCTACGACTGATTGAGAAGGGGCTCCCCGTGAGCGCCCTCGAGCGAGTAGCGGGGCTCGTTGCGCCGACGGACGCTAAGTTCAAGTTTCGCATCGTCCCCAAGGCAAGCCTGGCGCGGGTATCCAAGCACCGCTTGAACGCCAATCAGAGCGTGCTCCTTGCGCGCATCGCGACCGTATGGGCGCAGGCCCTCCGGGTATGGAAGTCCGACGATGCGGTGCGTGAGTTCCTCTTTCGACCGCACCCTGTCCTCGAGGGTCGTCCTCCAATGGACCTCATCCTCGAGAACGAGATCGGGGCGAACCTGGTGCGCGGAGTGCTCGGACGGCTTGAGACGGGAACCGCCGTGTAGCGCGAATGAGCGCACAAAGGCTCGATCGGGTTCTCAAATGCTATCGGATTGGCGATCCCGGTGGCAGACACGCGATTTTTGATGCGCAGGGCTCAACCCTTCACCCGGGACGTTGGAATACTCCCGCGAGTCCTATGATCTACACGAGTGAGCATTGCTCGACCGCCATGCTCGAGAAGCTCGTGAACGGCAGCGGACAGCTACCGCCCAATCAGCATTACATCGAGATCACCATCCCGAACGAGCTGAGCTATGAGGTTTTCAACGCGGCCGCGGTGCCAGACTGGTACCTACCTTCGGCTGCTTCGAGCAAGACGTACGGAAGCGATTGGCAGCAACAACAGCGCTCGGTTTTGTTGATCGTGCCGAGTGTCGTAGCCAGGCTTGAACAGAATTTCCTGCTCAATCCAGCTCACCCGGAATTTGCGCAGATCACGACGAGCCTCCATCAGCCGGTGTGGTGGGACAGCCGGCTGTTCGCGCCATAAATCTCGGCAGGGGTTACCGAAATCTCGTTGGGCCGACATCAATGGCGTTCGCCACCGCACCCACGTCCTTGATATTACATAATATACATTATGCGAACTATGAGCATGGGTGCTTCACCCCTTGCCGCCTCACGAGCGCTCATGAAATCCGGCGGAAACTTGTCGAGGCTCTGTATCAGCGTGTTCCAGGATCGCGCCTTCGGCAGGAGCACAACAGCGCTACCTAAGTGACAGCCCGCACTCGTTGGTTCGGTCCGAATGCCGGATCGACAAGGCACAGTCACTCCAGACAGTAGGTCATCCGCAAACACCTTCGCCTGTCATTGGCAGGTAACACGATTATCCTGTGCGGCGACGATCTGCCATCTCGCATTGCGCTTCAGCCAGGTGTCTGTCCAGACCAGACAGAGTTTCAGTTCCTTGCCATCCTTCTGCTTGCCAATACTGCTCTCCTTGCCGTACGCAATGGCGACCGAATCGCCGAACAGCCTTATCTGAATTTTCTCGAGCTTACAATCCAGGTTATCGCCCCGCCCTCCCCAGTGTTTAGGCCTGCCGTAGCGTTGGCCTTTCGGGGCCGTGCCCTGGAATTCTTCGGCGAAAGCGGCTTTGAGGGCTGGCGGCACGGACGAGCAGGCCGTGTGGGCCCACATATCTTCCAAAGCAGTGATGGTTTTGGCAGCGGAGTCTGATGAGGAAGCCCAGCGACCCGTCAAATCGCCGCCGTATGTTGTGCCCATTGCCAACACTGGAACCGTGACCATTGCCCAGAGGGTCTTCATGCTTCTGTCTCATGCGATGCGACACGGCCCATGATCAATGCCCCTGCAGCGATTGCGCCACCCACCCCCGCAACCCATGCACGTCCTGCAGCTTCTGCAGCCTCGGCGGCAGACGCTTCAGAAGCGCCGCCGCTCTCTTGAGTGCGGCGTCGCGCTGAGCCGGCTCGGCGAGGGACTCGGCGTAGAGCGCGCCCGCGAGCTCGTAAGGTACCCAGACATCGCCGCGATCACGCGCCAACAGCTGCTCATCGAACTTAACCACCGGGCCGATGACCCGCTCCGCATCGCCGGTCTTGCCCTGGCGCGCGAGTGCCATGGCGCGCCAGGTGGAGAACGCCGCCATTTGTCGTCTGTTCGAAACGTCTGAGAGGATGAAGCGCACCCAGACCCTGAACTGCTGGAGCGCAACGCGCTCGGCGCGTTCGGCGACAGCGAAATGGCCGAGCTGGTACTCGGCACGGCCATATACATCGGACATCATGCAGAGCGGAAATGCTCGCGCCAGCTTCTGCGCTATTCCCACCGGCTTCGCGTTTCCCAGCTGCCTGATCGCCTGGGTACTGATCCGGCTCGCTGTAGCCAGATCACCGCGCTCGTAAGCCACTTCGCTTCGCACGAGCTGCGGACTGATCCTCAGCGAGAGTTGCTCGAGGCTACCTTGCGGCTCCCGGCTTGAAATCGTATCGAACAGTCGGTGGATGCTCGTCGCAGCGCTCAGTGCGGCAGTCAGATTGCCGGAGAGGGCCTCCGTGTAAGCAATCTGGATCTCCGTCTGCTCGCTTGCGATCACGACCAGGGGGCCGCCGGCGGCGCTCTCCGCCACCTTGTCGCTTGACGCGAGCGATCTGCCGCACCAGACGACGGCCTCATCGAGGCGGCCGAGGGCCCACAACGAGGTGCAAGCTTCCTCCAGCGCATTCGCGAGGCTGTCCAGCATGGGCAAGTTATTGGGATCGAAACTGAGGAGCGCTCGCGCGGCGCGTTGGTCCTCGCGCGCAAATCTCATCTCATCGCTCGGGTCGAGCTCTGCTGCTGCGGCCGAAGACATCGCCGCCTCGCTGAGCTCCTTGCCACGCAGCGCGAGCCGGTACCAGGGGCGTTGCGCGAGCACCCGATCGGCCACAGCGACAACGTCCTTCCCCACCCTAAGTGCTTCATGGTCGCGGCCGAGATTGACGAGCGCGTTCACCCGCCAGGCGCCGACATCCGTGTAGTCGGCGCTGATCTGGAGGCTGCTTAGATTTCTGGCGCCAAGCTCCGAGGCGATCTGCATGGCCTGTTGCGTGACCTGCAATGAGCCCTGATAGTTGAATTCCGCGTTTTGATCCACGAAGCCGCTGACCATCAGTCCTTCCAGGTAGGCCTGCCTGGCTGCCCTCGAGGCGCCCGTCTTCTCGGCGAGCGGCCGGAGAATGTTCAGGGCGCGGTCGCAGTCGTCGAGACCGCGTCCTTGGGTGACGCCGAGTATCTCGCAGCGGGTCATGTATCCCCTTCCGAGGTCCACGAGGGTTGCCTCCGAGGTGTCGCCGCGTTCCCGAAGACTGTCGAGCAGCTGGATGGCTTCGCCAGTCCTCTCGATTGCTGTGCCGTAGTTGCCGAGATACAGCTGCGTGCTCGCGTACTCGATCAGAGCGCGGGCTCCGTTGCGGCTTGTCTCGGCGCTGCGTAGCCCCGGCGGCAGCGCATGGAAGTAGTCGATCTGACGCTGCGTGAATTGCGCCAGCACCTCGACCTGCCCGAAACTTTCGAGCTCGCGCTCGAAGTCATCGCTCAGATACCCGAGGAGCTGCTCGGAGTGGCTGCGGGCCTGCTCGGCCAACGCGCGGCTCTGCTGCGCCATCTGCTCCGCCCGGCGAGCGCGCTCGGCGCTGCGATAGGCGTACACGGCGGCCGAGAGCGCCACCACCGCGAGCAGGATGCAGCCCATCGCCACGGCACGCGCACGCCGTAGCGCATGGCGCGCCGCCTGCTCGCGCGCGCGCTGCTCCTCGAGCACCCGCTCGGCGGCCTCGCGCGCCTCGCGCTCGTGGCGCTGATCCCGGCTCGCCTTGACGATGCCGCAGAGCACATCGTGCGTGAGCTCGACCCGGCGCACATCGAGCCGCTCCTCGATGCGCAAGAGACGGCGGTTGACCAGCGTGGCGAGAGTCCCGGGGGCGGCACCGGCGGTCTCGAAGCGCTTGAGGAGGGTCTCCTCGGCGACGTTCTCGCGAAAGCCCGACTCCGTGAGCAGCTCATCCTCGATGATCCGCCGGACCGCGGCGGGCTGATCGGCGAGCGCGCGCGCGTAGAAGTTGGCGAGGATCCCCTCATGGGAGCCGGCGAGCAGGTCGAGCGAGATCTCCTCTCGCCCCTGCGCGAGGCGGGTGTCGTTCAACTCGCGGCAGATGAGACTGAGCAGAGAAGGCTCGACTTCCGCATTGGCGATCTCCGCGCCGCCGGCGACGAAGCGCACGATTGCCTCCGCCACCTCTTCGGTGACCAGGCCCCTCCCGGGCCGTAGCACCGCTTCCAGCGCCTGGGCCCCGGTCATCGGAGCGAGCCGCAGCCGGTTCTGCGAGAGGCTCGGCATCAGCTTCTTGAGGCTCTCGAGCGGGGCGAGATAGTCCTCGCGCAGCGCGATCAACACTCGATAGTCGCTCCGGGCGAAGTCGAACCGCTCGGCAGCGCCCTCCTCCTCATCGAACTGTCTCTCCAGTGCCTGCGGTGGCCGGTTCTCCACGAGATCGGCGAGCTCGGTGATGAAGCGAGCGGCCCGGGCTCTGCCGAACTCATCGCTCTGCGCAAGCGTGAAGAGCTCCTCGAACTGATCAAAGATCAGAAGCGGGATGAGCGTGGTGCCTGCGGCATCGCGCAGCACATCATCCCGATGGTGCAGGAACTCCCAGAGCGACTCGCCGCTTGCGGCGACGCCGGCCTGAGTCCACTCTCCGGAGGCGCTCGCGGCGCGGCGGATCGCCTCCTTGATCTGCGCGGCGGGCTCGGGAGTGTCGGGGCCGTAAGCGATGCGCACATACACCGGGCAGTAGCCCTGCTCGCGCAGGCGCGGCACGAGCCCTGCGCGCAGGATCGAGGTCTTCCCGAGCCCCGACTTGCCGAAGAGCACCGTGAGCAGCTTCCTCTGCACCCGCCGCGCGAGCTCGCCGATCTCCTCATCCCGGCCGAAGAAGAACGCCCGAGTCTCCTCGGTGAAGGAGATGAGCCCCAGCCAGGGATTACTCTCATCCACCGCCGCTTCAGCCTCGGGCGCCGGCGCGCCACCCGCAGGCCGGTGGTCGGCATTCATGCGCTGCGCTCCCGCGTGAGCTCGGCGAGGCGCCGGGCGAACTCGGGTGTGACCTCACCGCCCGGGAGCTGCGTGAAGTGCAGCGCCCTGAAGCGCTCCGGCACGAGAGCGTCAGCGGCGTTGGTCGTATCGAGTGTCACCGGCAGGATGAAGAGGGCACCATCTGCCATGTTGCGTGCGCGATCGAGCGCATAGCTCCACTCGCGCCGGAAGTAGGCCTCCAGGCGGCGCTGCGTGTTCGCCGAGATCACCGGGATGAAGTACGAGCAGCGGGCGATGTTGCGCTGAATCTTCCGGTCGTAGTCATCGCCCCCCTCGAGCCGATCGATATCGAACCAGGTGGTGACGCCTGCGGCTTCCAGTCCCGCCTTGATCTGCTGCACGGCGGGCAGATCCTCGCGTGCGTAGCTGACGAACACCGCGTTCTCCGGCATCTCGCGCGCGGGCGGCAGGAAACGCGCCGGCCCGGCAAGCATCGCGCCGGCGGCAGGCTTGCGCCGCGCTTGCCAGCGCTGGTGGAGCTCTGCCACGAAGCGTTCCGCGCCGCGATAGACACGAGTGTGGACGCTCACACGCTGGAGGAATGCCATAAGCCGCTCATCCTGACTCGTGTGATCGTCGGCGAGCACCTCACCCACATCGCGCGGCGCGGAGAGGCGCTGGCGCTTGGCCATGCGCAGGAAGAAGCGCGCTAGCCAGTTGGTGAGATTACTACCGATGATGAGCAGGTGATTGTGCTCGAGCTCGTAGAACAAGCGCTCGGGCGCGAGGTGCTCGCTCTGCAGCGCGCAGATGAACTCGAGCAGATCCTCGTCCGAGATCACGTACGTGGGCGAGGCCGAGAGCTTACCGAAAAGGTGATACACCAGCGGCCGCTGCATGCGGTCCCGCTCCGCCGGCAGGTCGGTTACGCGGTTAGGTGCGTACGCGAGAACATCCGTCGCGGGAGCGCCGCCGAAGCGTTCGAGGTTGATCGCCGTCTCGAGCAGCGAGTCGAAGGTGGTCGAGACGAAGAGGTCAAAATCGGTGATCGCCGCAAGTTGCCGCAGTGCCGCCGGTGGCTGGAAATCGGCGTCCTTGATCACCCCACGGAGCCGCACGTAGGCTTCCTCCCGGCGCCCGCGATTCGCGAGGAACCAGCACACCACGTCATTCATCGAGTAGGGCTGAGGTAGCTGTCGCGTGTCGACGTTGAGCTTCGCCCCGAGCCGCTCGGCGACCCAATCGTAGAGCAACCGCGGCCGATCGTCCGTGGTCACCATCAACAGCTCGGGCCCAACAATCGGTATTACCCGCCGCTCCTCGATGAAACTTAGGAGATCCTCCCAGGCATCCTCATCGAGCGAGGGAGGCTCGGGCAGAAGGTGAGTGGGGGCGCTGGTCATTTGCGGTTGGTGCGTCGGATGGGTGCATACGTCAGCACAGGTATGTGCCGCCCACGGCCGCACCCCTCAGTGGCGGCGGCAATCGAATGGATCCTTCCTACTACGGGTGATCCTTGTTATTTGCCGGGGATGATACGCCGGCGTCGGATTGCGGTCCACCGGAGCGCCCGGTTGCAGTTTCTCCCCGCTCGACGCTACGCCGGCTTTGCGGCGCAGTCCATGCCGCGCCCCCAGGCCGGCAGCATGTCCCCTATCGGCGACCCGACGCAGCGAAACGAAGCTGCGGTCGCTCCGCGGTCCCTGCTGGCCTGCGTCAGTTCATCGGCGGCGTGTCCGAATAGTACGTGCCGAGGCTACCGCTCGCGAGGATGTGTCCGTCACGCGCCGCGTGTATCAGTGCGTGATAGAGCGTCTCGGCGTTGGCCGGGAAGTTCGCCAGTGTGCGCACGTCGAGCTTCACATCGAGCGCGTACACCGTAATGACGTAATGGTGCGCATCCGGAGCAACGCCGGGCGGTGGGCACGGCCCGTCGTAGCTCGGGTCATAGAAGTCGTTGAGGACTTCGCTCCCGTAGCTGCTCCCGGCGACACCGGCATTCTGCGGCAGCGAGCGCAGATTCGGCGCGATGTTGTACATGGCCCAGTGAGTGAAAGAGGCGGTCGTGTCATACAACACAACCACGAAGCTGCGCGTGTGCGGTGGCACGTGCGACCACTGAAGCTGCGGCGACTCATCGCCGCCCACGGCGCCGTCCGCGGTACAGAGGTTCGCCCCCTGATAGATGTCGTTGTAGATGACGCTATCGGGCAGTGGACCGTTCTTCGTGAACGTCGTGCTGGTCACCTCCAGCCTGCTCCCGTGCCCTCCCCCCCACAGCGGTTGGTCGGCGTGGACGACACTCAGAGTAAGACCCATCGCGGCCAGGGACAGTATTCCAGCCGGACGCCAGTTCTCTGACTTGCGGTGCATCATTTTGATTCTCCCCAAAAGGTGGCTTCGTGTTCGTTGTGAGCCACTTTTGAAATGTTAATCCTCGCACCTGACAGAAAAAAGCGCGCGGCTCGCGCGCGCCGATACCGTGCCTCGGGTACTGCGCCATCGCTACCTCAACCTCGGCAGTGGGCCAGCGCCTGTATACGGATTTTCCCGAATATGGCGGCGGTGAGATTTGCGCTAGCGTTTCTGGCTGAACCATCCGTAGCTGCGAGGCTGCTTGCCATGTCCATCGATCCCAGCTCACACGGGCGCGTAAAGCTCCAACTGAAGAAGCGCTACGCCAACTACATCGGCGGCCGGTGGATGCCGCCGGTCCGAGGCGAGTACTTCGCCAACATCACCCCCATCACGGGTGCCTCCCTCTGCGAGGTGCCACGCTCGACGGCCGAGGACATCGAGCTCGCTCTCGATGCGGCCCACGCAGCCAAAGCGAGCTGGGGCGCGACTTCCCCGGCCGAGCGCGCCGTGCTTCTCAACAAGATCGCGGACCGGATGGAGGAGAAGCTCGAATACCTGGCGACGGTCGAGACCTGGGACAACGGCAAGCCGATCCGCGAGACCCTGGCGGCGGACCTGCCGCTCGCCGTCGACCACTTCCGCTACTTCGCGGGCTGTGTGCGCTCCCAGGAGGGCTCGATCAGTCAGCTCGATGAGGACACGGTCGCCTACCATTACCACGAGTCGCTCGGCGTGGTAGGTCAGATCATCCCGTGGAACTTTCCGCTGCTGATGGCGACCTGGAAGGTTGCCCCGGCGCTCGCGGCGGGCAATTGCATCGTGTTGAAGCCCGCCGAGCAGACCCCGTTATCCATCCTGGCGCTGCTCGAGATCATCTCGGACCTGTTGCCGGCCGGGGTGCTGAACGTCGTCAACGGCTTCGGCGTCGAGGCCGGCAAGCCCCTGGCCTCGAGTAAACGCGTGGCCAAGGTCGCCTTTACCGGCGAGACCACCACCGGGCGACTCATCATGCAGTACGCCTCGCAGAACCTCATTCCGGTGACGCTCGAGCTCGGCGGCAAGTCGCCCAACATATTCTTCGCCGACGTCTGCACGAAGGACGATGCCTTCCTCGACAAGGCACTCGAAGGCTTCGCGATGTTCGCGCTCAATCAGGGCGAGGTTTGCACCTGTCCATCGCGCGCGCTGATCGAGGAATCCATTTACGATCGGTTCATGGAGCGAGCGCTGCAGCGCGTCGCGCAGATCAAACAGGGCGATCCACTCGACCCCGCGACCATGATCGGGGCACAGGCTTCGAGCGAGCAGCTCGAGAAGATTCTTTCGTATTTCGATATTGCGCGCCAGGAAGGCGCCCAGGTGCTCGCCGGCGGCGAGCGGGCGGTGCTCAAGCAGGGCTTCGAAGAGGGCTTCTACGTCAAGCCGACGGTGCTCAAGGGAAACAACAAGATGCGCGTCTTCCAGGAGGAGATCTTCGGACCGGTGGTCTCGGTGACGACCTTCAAGGACCAGGCCGAGGCGCTCGCGATCGCCAACGACACGCTCTACGGTCTCGGCGCCGGTCTCTGGTCGCGTGATGTCAACATCTGCTACCGGATGGGTCGCGCCATCCAGGCCGGACGCGTCTGGACCAACTGCTATCACGCCTATCCGGCACATGCGGCGTTCGGCGGCTACAAGCACTCCGGCATCGGACGGGAGACCCACAAGATGATGCTCGAGCACTACCAGCAGACCAAGAACCTGCTGGTCAGCTACTCGCCGAAGGCGCTCGGGTTCTTCTGATCTCCATGGAGGCGGCCGCCAGGGTCAGCGCCACCCCGCGAGCGCTCGAGCTCATCCGCGAGCTCGCGGGGAGGCACGGCGCCCTCCTCTTCCATCAGTCGGGCGGCTGCTGCGATGGCAGCGCGCCCATGTGCCTCGCGCGCGGGGAGCTCTTGATCGGGGAGCAGGACGTGTTCCTCGGCGAGATCGGCGGGCAGCCGTTCTACATCGGCGCGGCGCAGTTCGAGTACTGGCAACACACGCATCTGATCATCGACGTGGTCACGGGGCGCGGCGGCATGTTCTCCCTCGAGGGCCCGCTCGGGGTGCGCTTCCTGACACGCTCGCGCCTTTATACCGAGGAAGAAGCGGCCCGACTGCCCCCGGTCAGACGAGGTCCCGCGGCATGAGGCCCATCAGCCATCAAGCTCCGGATAGCGGCGGAAGATGCCATCCTCGTTGAAGGCCAGGCGGCGACCGGACGCGACATAGCGCTCGATGCGCGGGCGGCCGAAGACATCATCGTGCAGCGCGCGCAGCCGGGGGCAGGCTCGCAGCGCCCGCCGGCTCGCGAGCGGAAATGCATAGCGCAGCCCGGCTATTACCTGCGCCATCGACAGATCGACGTAGGAGAGCCGCGAGCCCACCATCCACGCACCGGCACTGCGGTTGCTCCTCATGACGCGCTCGAAATAGGCGAAGTATTTCGGCATGCGGCTCTCGCGGAATTCCTTCGAGCGGCGCTTTGCCTCGCGCCTCTGCTCCTTATAATAAAGACCGCTGCCGACGGGGTGATGGGTGTCATGAGCCTCGGCGACGAGATCGGCGATCGTCAGTTGCAACTGATGCGCCCAACGCGCACCGGCCGGGGCGCGAGGCGCAAGGCCCAGGCGGTCCCCGAGAAAAAGCAGAATGTTCGCGGTCTGCCCGATCAACTCCCGGCCCGCCCTGAGAAACGGCGGTGCGAACGGCGGGTGCTCGAGCGCCTTATCGCATAAGAGTCGCTGCAGGGCGCGCACCCCGCCTCCCTTGGCTTCCGGCACCAGGGCAAGATCCTTGTAGGGCGCCGCCGCCTCCTCGAGCGCCAGGCGTACGAACTCGCCTCGCCCCTGAAGGCCCGGCCAATAGTAGAGCTCGTAAATCACCGCCGATCCTCCGCGCACTCCAGAGATGCCTGCAGGCGCCCGCTCGGAGCCCCTCTGACGTCGAGCATCAACCCGGCGAAGCTACTCGCGCGGCCACCTCATCGCCTGTTGCCGCCGCGACGATCCTGACCTCGGTGACGAGCCCGCAGGCGGAATCCACCCGGTGAAGATGATAGACGGGTCGGCCCTGCATGTGCGGCGGAAAATCGCCCTTGCGCAGCGTCGTGGCCGTGCAGGGCGCCACCATCACCGGAATGGTGCCGATCCGGCCGGAGGTCGAGCGATGCACGTGTCCGCAGAAGACGGCGAGTACGCGCCCCGAGCTCTCGAGGGTTCGCTGGAGAATCGCCATGGCCTCCGCGTTGACGAAGTTGAGCGGATCCGGCCCGACCCGGACCACGAACGGTGGATGATGCATGAAGACCGCGATCGGCTTGGTGCGCTCGGCATCGATCAGCTCGGTCAAGCGCCGCGCACGCTCGGGACCGAAGTCGCCCTTGTTGCTGCCTGAGCTCACGCTGTCGAGTGCGATCAGCCTCACCGGAAAATCCTCGACCGCGTAATCGAGATACCCGGCGCTCGCGGCGCGGCACGCCCAAGGCGAGAAGGCCTGGCGCAGATTCTCGCGCTCATCCCGGTTGCCGGCCGCGACGAAAAGCGGCGCACGAAGCTTTGCGAGGATGGACGCCGCCCGCGCATAGTCTTCGGCGCGCCCGCCGTGAACGATGTCTCCGGTATGAATGACCGCATCGGGGTCGGGCTCGAGCGCATTGATATCCGCAATCGTGCGCGAGAGATCCGACTCCCGGCGCTCGTTGTCGGGGGCATCGCGGGCGATGTGAGTATCGGTCACCTGGGCGATGATCATGATGCGGACCCGCTCTCCGTTCGCAGGCTTCGATAGTACTCCCTGAGAATCTCAACCACCTCGGGACGGCTGAACTCGGGCGGCACCTCGACCCCGCTCGAGAGCATCTCGCGCAGGCGGGTGCCTGAGATCGAGAGGTGAAACTTCGAATCGTGCGGGCAGGTGCGCGCGGTCGCGATAGCAGCGCATCGCCTGCAGTAAAAAGTGACATCGAGCTTGAGCGCCTCGGTGAGCAGCGCGCCGTCCCAGAGTTGATCGAAGATGTGATGGGAATCGAAGGGGCCGTAGTAATCGCCGACACCGGCGTGATCGCGCCCGACGATGAGGTGTGAGCAGCCGAAATTCTGGCGGATGAGCGCATGAAACAGCGCCTCGCGAGGGCCCGCGTAGCGCATCTCGATCGGGTATCCCGCCTGGATCACCGTTTCGGGACGGAAGTAGTTGTCGACCATGACCTCGACGGCGCGCGTGCGCACCTCCGCCGGGACATCCCCGGGCTTGAGCTTGCCGAGCACCTGATGGATGAAGACTCCATCGAGCACCTCGAGCGCGATCTTCACCAGATGCTCGTGGCTCCTGTGCATGGGATTGCGTGTCTGAAAGGCGGCCACCCGCGACCATCCCTTTTTGAGGAACAGGGCGCGCGATTCGGCGGGTCGGATGTAGAGGTGAGGGTATCGCCGCGGGTATTCGCCTTCGCTCAACACCTGCACCCGACCGGCGAGGTTGACCTCCCCCTGCTTCATGAGCTTGGCAACGCCAGGATGTCTCGCATCGGTGGTGCGATAGACGTGCTCGGCCTCGACCGCCTTGTCGATGCCGTATTTCTCGAGGACTTCCATGATCGCCAGTGTCTTGCCGCTTCGACTCTCGATGAGCGCCACCTCCTCCTCGGGGTGTATGGAGTCGGCAACGTCATGGCCGACGGGCAGCGTGATCGGGATCGGCCAGAAAAGGCCGCTCGCCAACTTCATCTCCACGCAGCAGCCACGCCAATCCTCGTATCCCATGAAGCCATCGAGCGGCGTGTACGCGCCCATGGCCAACATGAGCACGTCCGAGACCGCGCGCGAGTCAAGCGGGATCCTCCTCAAGCGCCCGGCCCGCTCGCGCTCCTCCGCCCGCTCGCGCTCCGGCGCCAACAGCGGTTTGAGCGAGGCCGAGCCGTGCGGGGGGACGAGTTGTGACATCATCAGTCGATGATGTGGTAGACGGGCGCTTTCTCCATCTCCCACCGGCCGCTGTCGCGGTCGTAGCGCGAGAGGGTGAAGCAGTGCCAGTCCTTGTCATCGAGATGCGGATGGTCCGCCCGGTAGTAATAGCCCGGCCAGCGAGTTTCCTGCCTGAAGAGTGTGTGTTGGGTCACGCACTCCGAGGCGAGAACCCGGTGCTGCAGCTCCCAGGCGCGCTGCAGCTGGTGCAGGTCCGG
>Ga0335074_10010255_pt1 | contig 13097 bp, 14 predicted proteins | sample Lox_Sample_23_FD_206715 | JGI IMG/M metagenome (GOLD analysis project Ga0335074, IMG submission 206715) | Soil microbial communities from Loxahatchee National Wildlife Refuge, Florida, United States - Lox_Sample_2.3 | ecosystem: Environmental > Terrestrial > Soil > Wetlands | place: USA...
CGCCCCGCCCGCATGCTATCCCAATCGCATGCAACCAACACCGATCACACCCCCCAACGCCCGCCCCCGCGCCAATCGTCCGGCCATCAACCGCGCCAACTCCCAACATTCCACCGGCCCCCGCACCCCGCCGGCAAACAGCGTTCCTCGCTCAACGCCTTGTGCCACGGCCTCACCGCCGCGTCCCCCGTCCTCCCCACCGAGGACCGCGCCGCCTATGACGACCACCGCCGCCGCTTCTTCGACGAATACCAACCCGCCACTCCCACCGAGTCGCAGCTCGTCCAGGAAGTTGCCGACACCGCGTGGCGCCTCAACCGTATCCCGCTGCTCGAATCCGAGATCCTCGCCCGCGCCGCCTCTCCCGTCCCGCCCGATCGAGAAATCACATTCGACATCGTTGACGCCCATCGCCTCATCGCCAACCTCGGCCTCCACAGCCAGCGCCTTTCCCGCCAGTTCCAAAGGACCCTCGACAAGCTCCGCGAGATCCAGGCCAGCCGCGCCGCGCGCGAGCGCCGCCAGCTCACCGACGCCGCCGCCCTCCTCGAACTCCACAAACATAAGGAAATTCCCTGGGAGCCGTCTGAGCATGGCTTCGTTTTTTCGAAATGCCAAGTCGAACGCTTCGCCCAGCGCCTCCGCGCTCTCAACCAAGCCCGCCATATCGAACACGTGCTCTTCCACCAGCAGCCGGTCCCGCAACCGAACTTTTTTGTTGCGGCCTCCGCTCCGCTTGCGCCATAGTAGAAATGAAAGATCATGTAGGGCGCAGCCGAATCGTACCGCAACTGCCGAGAACTTCGCGCGCTCCACGGGTCAAACCTATATGGGCTCGGGCGAATCTCGATGGCGGACGAATTCCTCTTTCTCACCGAACTGCTGGGCCTCAAGGTCTACGACCTGAAGGGCCGCCGCCTTGGCCTGGTCAAAGACGCCGTCCTCGTCCCTTTAATTCACCCCTCCCGCATCGATCGCTTTCTGGTTGGCGGCGGTTGGGCCTGGCTCACCGTCCGGCACGATCAAATCCGCTCCATTTCCCTCGACGGCATCTACCTCAAGGACGAGCAGCTCACCCCGTATCATTCCGACGAGTACATGCTGCGGATGGTGCGCGACCTGCTTGACCAGCAGATTATCGACGCGCAAGGCCGTAAAGTGGTCCGCGTTACCGACGTAACATTCCGCCTGCAACACGAAAACGGCAATGGCGATGTGCTGAACATCCTGGATATCGATATCGGATTGCGAAGCATGCTCCGGCGCCTGGCGCAAGGTGTCATCCCACGGCCTTGGATTCGCCGGATTCAGACCATCATCGCGCCGCATTCCATCCGCTGGGAGAACTGCAGCATTCTCGAATCAGACCCCCAACGCCGCCTGCGCCTCAACGTCAGCAACCGGCTTCTGGAGCGCATGCATCCGGCCGACCTGGCGGACATCGTCGAGGATTTGAGTCCCGACGATCGCGAAGCCATTTTCGAAACCATCGACAGCGAGGTTGCGGCCGAAACATTGTCGGAAATGGAGCCGGATGTACAAGCCAGTATCCTCGAATCGCTCGAGACCGAAAAGGCCGCCGACATTATGGAAGAGATGTCGCCACATGAAGCCGCCGACGCGCTGGCCGAGCTCGAAGAGCGGACCAGCGAAAATATTCTGGGCGAGATGGAGCCGGAGCCTAAGGGAGAAGTGGAGGAGCTGCTCGAATATAGCGAGAACTCGGCCGGCGGCCTGATGAACACCGAGTATGTGGCGCTGCCCGAAAATACCACCGTGGCGGGCGCCATGGACGCGCTGCGGGTGCACGAAGAGATTCTCGAAAATTTGAACACGCTGTTTCTCGTGGATTCGAACGATCAACTGAAGGCCGCTGTTCCTCTGGCGCGCTTGTTCACCGCGGCCGGAGCCACGCCCTTGCAGGAGCTCGCCGCCGATCCGCTGCTGCATGTGGACGTGGACGAGCGCCAGGATCGCATTACTGAGCTGTTTGACAAATACAATTTACTGACGCTCCCGGTGATCGATGCCGAAGGCAAACTGGCGGGCGTGATCACCGCCGATGAAGTAATCTCGCTCCTAAGAGAGAAGTAACCTGGGCGTACTGAAACGGTTCCGCTATCAAATCGTGATTTTTTTGTCCGTGGTCGGCCCGGGCATCATCACTGCCAACGTCGATAACGATTCGGGCGGCATCTTTACCTATTCACAGGCCGGCGCCAAATACGGCTACCTGCCGCTGTGGACCCTGATTCCCATCACGCTGCTGCTGATCGTCACGCAGGAGATGTGTTCGCGCATGGGCGCCGTCACCGGCAAAGGCCTGTCCGATCTCATCCGCGAAGAGTTCGGCCTGCGCACCACATTTTTCATGATGACCGCGCTGGTGTTCACCAACTTCACCAACGTCATCGCGGAGTTCGCGGGCATCGCCAGTTCGCTCGAGTTGTTTCACATCAGCCGCTACATCTCGGTTCCGATTTGCGCCGTGGCCGTCTGGTTCCTGGTGGTGCGCGGCAACTATCGCAGCGTCGAAAAGATCTTCCTCGTCGCCTGCGGTCTCTATGTCACGTACATTATTTCCGCGTTCCTGCTGAAGCCGGATTGGAAGGAAGCGGCCATCTACAGCGTGAAGCCCATCCTGATGTTCGACACCGACTACATCACCATGCTGATCATGATGGTAGGCACGTCGATCGCACCCTGGATGCAGTTCTATTTGCAATCGGCCATCGTCGAAAAAGGCATTACGGCCAAGGAGTACGTGCAGTCTCGCATCGAAGTAATCGTGGGCTGTGTTTTGACGGACGTGGTCGCGTTCTTCATCATCGTTTCTTGCGCGACCGCCATCTGGGCACACGGCCCCAAGGATATTAACGACGCCGCCGATGCCGCCGTGGCGCTGAAACCCTTCGGACAATACGCCTACCTTTTGTTTAGCGCAGGCCTGTTCAATGCGTCTTTCTTTGCGGCCTGCATCCTGCCGCTTTCCACTGTGTTCACAGTGTGCGAAGGGCTGGGTTTCGAATCGGGCGTCGACAAGCGTTTTAACGAAGCTCCGGAATTTTACTGGCTTTACACCTTGCTCGTAGTGCTCGGCGGGGGCGTGATTCTGTGGCCTCATTTCCCCCTGGTGAAGATGATTCTGGCGTCGCAGTTGCTCAACGGTGTGCTGCTCCCCTTCGTGCTCATTTATATGGTCCTGCTGATCAACAAAAAAGGCTTGATGAAGGAGTGGACCAATTCGGCGGCCTACAACGCCGTCGCGTGGGTTTCGGTGGCGATCATGATCGGCCTCACTCTGGCGCTCGCCTCCATCACCGTAAAGCAGATGATGCAGCAGCAGGCCGCGGTGCGCTCAGCCCCGGTCGCCCAAGTGCAACGCGTCCCCAAGGTGCAACGCTACGATGCCAGCAGTCATTCGTTCAAAGCGGACATTCACGAATCCCGCATCGCGCATCTGCTCCGCGAGACCCTCGGCATTGGGAAATTTGCGGACTGATTCGGGCAGATATGTGTAGGCGTCTTTCGATCCCGAGATTAAGCCTCCGACGGCCGGCAAAATCGCGCGCGAGTAAAGGCCGTAGAGCCCTCCAACCACCGAACTCGGCGGCGTGGAGAATTCGAGAATCGCGAGCGTGCCGCGCGGCTTCAGGATGCGCCGCAATTCCGCGAGACCGTCGCGATAGTTGGCAAGATTGCGAAATCCGAAGGCGATCGTCACCAGATCGAACGACGCATCGGCCACGGGAAGTTGCAGCACATCCGCCTCAAACAGCGCGGAGCAACGTTTGCGGTGCGCGGCAACCAGCATGGGATGGGCGAAATCGCTGCCAAATACATGCGCTGCCGGCCCGCGCGATTCCAGTGCGAGCATCAAATCACCGGTTCCGCAGCAGGTGTCCAAAACCCGGGCGCCCGGCCGCGAGAGAATGTGCGCCACGCGCGAAACGGTTCGCGATCGCCAATGCCGGTCGATATTCATCGACAGCAGATGATTCAGCAGGTCATACCGCGGGGCGATCTGCCCGAACATGCCGCGCACCCATCGTGCGGCCTGCTGTTCGGTTTCCACGCCGGCCGGCGTTGCACCTGTCTGCGTCAACAAGCGAGTGCTTCCTCAATCGCCGCGGCAACATGCCGCTCCTGCACGTCGGCGGTAATTTTGACCGCGCCGATCCCCTCGGGCAAAACGAAATGGATCTTGCCCTGAACGGTCTTCTTGTCGCTCTTCAGCCGGGCCGCAATACGCGCCGGATCGATCCCGGCAACGGACGGCAGCGGGCCATACGAATCCACGCACCGCAAAATCTCGCCTGCGTCCTCGGCCGAAAGCAGATGCTCCATTTCAGCCAGCAATGTCGCGGCTTTCATGCCCCACGCCACTGCTTCGCCGTGCAGGAACTGCGAGTATCCGGTCTCGGCCTCAAGCGCGTGGCCGAAGGTATGGCCGAAATTCAGAATTCGCCGGCGATCCTGCTCCTTCTCATCACCCGACACCACCTCCGCTTTGATCCGCACCGAATCGCAAATCATGCGATCCACAACCTCGGACGCGTGCGACAGAACACGCTCCGGCTCGCGGCTCATCAGATGGAACAGTTCGGCGTCCGCGATCACGCCATGCTTGATGATCTCGAACAAACCCGCGCGGTATTCGCGCTCGGGCAGCGTGTCAAGCACACTCGGATCGATGACCACCGCCAGTGGCTGGTGAAAGCTGCCGATCAGATTCTTACCGCACGCCAAATTCACACCCGTCTTGCCGCCCACCGCCGCGTCCACTTGCGCGAGCAAAGTCGTCGGAATCTGAATCACCGGAATTCCGCGCATGAAAATCGCCGCGAGAAAGCCCGCGACATCCGTCAAAATCCCGCCGCCGAACGCGACGATCACGCTCGACCGGTCGCCCCCGCGCGCCACCATCTGATCGGCCAGCGTTTCCACCTCGGCCAAGCGCTTGCGCGGCTCGCCGCCGGGGAAGAACAAAATCTCGTGCGGACGATCGCCAAGTGCCCGCGCCAACGCCTCGCCATGCAGTTGCCATACATCCTCGGTCGAGATCAAAAACACCTTGCCCGCGCGCACCGGGACATATCCGCCCACGCTCGCCAAGCCGTCGCGCTCCACCAGCACAGGGTAGCGGCATGCAGGCGTTGTGACGAAATACGACGGCATACAATCGTTGTACCATGTGGCTAAATCGAGAACGTGCGTTAGAATGAGGTTTCCAGCGCGCGTTTGGTCGCGTTCAGGGAATCGAGAAATCAACTCAGCATGAGAGAACGAATCCGCTCCACAACCATCCTCTGTGTCCGCCGGGGTGAGAAAGTAGTGATGGCCGGAGACGGGCAGGTGACGCTCGGACAGGAAGTGTTGAAAGCCACCGCGAAAAAACTCCGCCGGCTGTACAACGACAAAATCGTCGCGGGATTCGCCGGATCGACGGCCGATGCATTCGCGCTTTTCGCGCGCTTCGAAGCCAAGCTCGAACAGTTCAACGGCAATCTGCCGCGCTCGGTGGTGGAGCTGGCCAAAGAGTGGCGCACGGACCGCGTATTGCGGCATCTCGAAGCCCTCTTGCTGGTGGCTGATACAAGCAGCACCTACATTGTCAGCGGCAACGGCGACGTGATCGAGCCCGACGGCGAGATCGCGGCTATCGGCTCCGGTGGCCCATTCGCCAAGGCCGCCGCCACGGCACTGATCGAAAATACTAAACTGGGAGCGAAAGAAATAGCCGACAAGGCCATGAAGATCGCCGGAGAGATTTGCATTTACACCAACGAGAATGTGGTCTTTGAGGAATTGGGCTAGATGGTGATTTATTTGCCAGGTCAAGCGCTTGATGAAACACCGCTGCTCGATGAGCTGACGCCCCGCGAGATCGTTCAAGAACTCGATAAATATGTGATCGGGCAGGCCGACGCCAAGCGCGCCGTCGCTATCGCGCTGCGCAACCGCATCCGCCGCCAGAAACTTGAACCCGAGCTGGCCGACGAGGTGATGCCCAAGAACATCTTGATGATTGGGCCTACCGGCGTGGGTAAAACCGAAATCGCGCGCCGCCTGGCGAAGCTCGCCAATTCGCCGTTTCTAAAGGTGGAGGCGAGCAAGTTCACCGAAGTCGGCTATGTCGGCCGCGACGTGGAGGCGATGATTCGCGATCTGGTGGACATCGCCATCGACATGGTGCGCGAAGAGCGCCTGGAAGAGGTCGCCGAGCGCGCCGAGAAGAATGCGGAAGAGCGGTTGCTCGATCTGTTGATGCCGCCGCAGCCCGAAGTATCAGAGAGCGCCGAGAGAACACGCGAGAAGCTGCGTGAGAAATTGCGCGCCGGCAAACTGGACGACCGCATGGTGGAGATCGACGTCCGCGAGCGTGGCCCCACGTTCGAAATCAGCACCAACACCGGGCTCGAAGAAATGGACGTGAACCTCAAAGACGTCCTGCCCGGCCTGTTTGGCCAGCGCACGCGGAAGCGAAAAATGCGCGTGGCCGAAGCCGCTGAGTATTTGGTGCAGGAAGAAGAGCAGAAGCTGATCGACATGGATCAGGTGACGCGCATCGCGCTCGATCGCGTGGAGCGCAGCGGCATCGTCTTCCTGGACGAGATCGATAAAATCGCCGGCCGCGAAGCCGGCCATGGCCCCGACGTCAGCCGGGAAGGCGTGCAGCGCGATATTTTGCCCATCGTGGAAGGCACCACGGTGAACACGCGCCATGGATTCGTGCGCACCGATCATATTTTGTTCATCGCCGCGGGCGCGTTCCACGTCTCCAAGCCCAGCGATCTGATCCCGGAGTTGCAAGGCCGGTTCCCGATTCGCGTGGAGTTGAAATCGCTCTCCGAAGCCGATTTCATCCGCATCTTGAAGGAGCCCAAGGGCGCGCTGGTGAAGCAATACATCGCGTTGCTCGATACGGAAGGCATCAAGCTCGTTTTCTCCGACGATGCGATTGAGCAAATTGCCGGGTTCGCGGCGCGCGTCAACGAAATGTCGGAAAACATCGGCGCCCGGCGCCTGCACACCATCATGGAGAAGCTGCTCGAAGAGATCTCGTTCGCCGGACCCGATCTCAAAAAGAAAAACGTCCGCATCGATGCCGCCTACGTCCGTAAGCAACTGGCCGACATCGTGAAGGACCAGGATCTGAGCCGGTACATTCTCTAGCCCCAATGCGCACGCCGGCGGCGACACTTTGCGTCTTGGTCTGCGCGCTGCTGGCAGGATGCGGGTCCATCGGCGAGCCGCTTTATCCCGCGCTGAAAATCCCGCAGCGCGTGACGGACCTGGCCGTGATTGAGCAGGGTCCCAATCTCGAATTCAATTTCACTATCGCGCCGCTCACCACCGAAGGTGTTGCACTCAAGGAAATCGGGGCCGTGGACCTACGCGTCGGCCCCAATCCCTCCAAGGTTTGGAATTTGGAGGAATGGCTCAAAACTTCTACGCCTGTCGATGTGCCCACACCCTCCCAGCCCGGACCGATCCAAGCCGAGTTTCCCGCGGCTACCTTCGTCGGACATGAAGTTGTGGCCGCAGTGCGGCTGACGAACCCGAAAGGGCGCGATGCCGGGTGGTCCGCGCCGGTGACCGTCATGGTGGAACAGCCGCTCGCAAAACCTGCGGATTTTCACGTCATGGCGACGGCTAAAGGCGTTCAATTGAGTTGGCGCGACGCCGGGGTCGGCGAATTTCGTGTCTTCCGAAAGGCGGAGAACGAACAGCAGCCCATGCTGCTCGCCACCGCGACCACGGCGGATTACCTGGACATCAGCGCCGAGTATGGCAAGACCTATCAATATTCGGTTCAGGCCGTGAGTGGCAAAGTCGTGAGCGATGTAGCCGGTCCGGAATCGATCTCGCCCAAGGACATCTTCCCGCCCGAGGTTCCAACGGGCCTGACAGCTTCGGCCGGGCTCGGGGCGATCGATTTGGCGTGGACGCGAAACACGGAATCCGATTTCAAGGAGTATCGCGTGTACCGTTCCGAAGAAGGCGGGCCGTTCGTCGAGATTGCGCATGGATTGGACGCGCCCACGTATTCGGATCGCGCCATCCAATCCGGTAAGCACTATCGTTACGAAGTTTCGGCCGTTGACCAGATCGGCAATGCGAGCGCGCCGAGCGCTCCGGTGGAGGTCGTCGCACAGTGAAACTTGCCCGCTATACGTTGAATGGAAGCATCGCGCCCTGGACCGGCGACGATCATCCGGATGTTCTCCGCGGCGATCTCGCTGATCTGCCCCCCGGCGCGCGTCTTTTGCCGCCGTGCGTTCCGTCCAAGATCGTCTGCGTCGGACGCAACTATGCCGAGCACGCCAAGGAGCTGGGCAATGAAGTTCCTCCTGAACCAACGATTTTCCTAAAACCTCCGTCGTCTCTGTTGGGGTCCGGCGGCGTCATCGTTTATCCGCGTCTGACGGAACGGCTGGATTACGAGGGCGAATTGGGCGTGGTGATCGGGCGCCGCGCGCGCAACGTGAAAGCCTCCGATGCGTCCGATTACATCCTGGGCTATACCTGCGTCAACGACGTCACCGCGCGCGATCTGCAGCGCAAGGACGGCCAATGGACGCGCGGCAAAGGCTTCGACACGTTTTGTCCCGTAGGGCCTTGCATCGTCCCGCGCGGCGAGGTGGATCTCCACAGCCTGCGAGTACAAACCATTGTCGACGGAGAGAAAAAGCAGGACGCGCCCGTTGCGGAAATGATTTATAGCGTCGATGATATAATCGCCTACATAAGCGCTTTTATGACGCTGGAGCCGGGGGATTTGATCGCGACGGGCACGCCGTCGGGTGTGGGTCCGGTGCAGCCGGGTTCGCATATCCGCATTTCCATCGATGGTGTCGGCGTGTTGGAGAACACGGTTGCGTTCGCTCGCGAGCCTTTGTAATGAGGGAAGTGGTTGTCATCGGCGCCGTCTCGCTCGCGGTGGTTACCGCGGGAGCTTACGTCGCACTGCGCATCCGGCGCCAGCCTAAGGATAAAGAGCAGCGGCGGCGGTTGGAAGTGAATATGACCGGACGTCTCGGCGACGCCACCATTCTCGAAATCACCGAAGAAGCGATTTTCTACGAGTACTCGGTTCGCGGCATCACCTATACGGCTTCGCAGGATATTACGAAATTGCGCGAGTTGATCCCGGCAGAACCAGATCGTTTAATCGGACGGCCGGCGTCGCTGAAATATTCCTCGCAAAATCCCGCCAATTCGATCCTGCTGTGCGAGGAATGGTCCGGTCTGCGCGCGGGCACCGGCAGCCAACCCTCCGGCATCGCGTCTTAAGGGCTCCGGGCGCTCCAGGAACTTTTATTTCAACCGCAGTGTCCAAATCTGCGTGGCTATGCAAATGGGTTCTGGCAAAACGGCGGCGGACATCAATGTCACGCCGATGATTGATATCCTCCTGGTGCTTCTGATCACATTCATGCTGCTGCCTTATCACAGCAAGGGACTGCCCGCGGCCGCGCCCGATCCAGCGCCTGAACCTTCCTCGGCGGCAGCGGATCCGCTGGACGTAACGCTGCGCATCGGACCGAACCGATCCATGGAAATCAATTCGCAGCCGGTCGCCCCCGCGGAACTGGATGCCCGTCTCAGACTCGTTTTCGCTAGCCGTCCCGGCGGTGTTCTGTTCGTCGAGGGTGCGCGCGAGCTCGAGTTCGCCGACGTCGCCTCTGTCATCGATGTGGCGCGCGGCGCCGGCGTCCCGCGGATAGGCCTCATCACGGATCGTGAACGTCCGTGAATGCTATAGTTGGCATTTAGGCAGCAATCATGAGGAGTGCTAGGCCATGACCAATGCAATGACCAACGACAAATACTATCGAGAAAATGAATGGTGGGTAAGTCCCTATAACTACGCGCCGGAAGTTCGTTCGACGTTTCAGCTGCCCGCGCGCGTGAGCATTCACGACGCTACGCTGCGCGACGGCGAACAGACGCCGGGCGTTGTTTTCAGTGTCGCGGACAAAGTTGCGATCGCCGAAAAGCTCGCCGAGATCGGTGTGGACCGCATCGAAGCCGGCATGCCCGCCGTCTCCGAGCAGGATTTTCAGGCCATCAAGGAAATCTCTCGCCTTGGCTTGAAATCCCGCATTTACACCTTCGCACGCGCCATGAATTCCGACATCGACAAGGCGCTCGAGTGCGGCTGTCACGGCGTGATCATCGAAATCCCGATCGGCTATCCCAAGCTCAAATATCAATTCAAGTGGACCTGGGAAGACGTTTTGAAGAAGAGCATCGGCGTCATCAACTACGCCAAATCGCGCGGCCTCTACACGGTCTACTTCCCCTATGACACCACGCGGGCGCGCGAAGAAGATCTTACGAACCTGCTGACGCGCGTGATGCAGGAGGCGCCGCCGGATTCGGTCGGTGTGGTCGACACCATGGGCTGCGTGCTTCCCGAAGCGATGAAATACCTGGTGCGCCTGGTGAAATCGATCACCAAACTCCCGGTGGAAGTGCACACGCACAACGATTTCGGGATGGCCGTGGCGACGGAACTCGCGGGCGTCGAAGCAGGCGCCGAAGTGGTGCATAGCTGCGCGAACGGCTTGGGCGAACGCACCGGGAATGCGGCGCTGGAGGAATTGATCGTCGCGCTGCACGTGCTCTATGGCTACGAAACGCACTACCAGCTCGCGAAACTTCCCGAACTCGGCGAACTGGTCAGCCGCATCAGCCAATTCAAGATCGCGCTCAACAAGCCGATTCTCGGCGAGCGCAATTTCACCCGCGAATCGGGTATTGGAGTCGACTTGGTGGTGAAGGAGCCGCTGGCGATGTTCGGAACGCATCCGGCGCTCACCGGGCGGCGCGGCGAAGTGGTGCTGGGCAAAAAGAGTGGCAAAGCCTCCATCACTTACAACTTGGAACAGATGGGCATCACCGATGCGGGCGACGAAGCGGTTTCCGAGATGCTGAAGCGCGTCAAAGAGAGAGGCATCGAAAAGCGCGGGCTTTTGAGCCAGGACGAATTCCGCGATATCGTCGACGACGTTCTCGTTGCCAAGCGCTAAAATCACCCTGACCTTCGACAACGGGCCGGAGCCGCAAGTCACTCCCGAGGTGCTCGATTGCCTGGCCCGCCACAAGGTGCTCGCAACCTTCTTCGTGATGGGCCGAAAGGCCGTCACACCGGAAGGCACGGCGTTGATTCGCCGCGCGCTCGCCGCAGGCCACTGGATCGGCAATCACACGTTTACGCATTCGGCCCCGCTCGGCCGTCTGGACCCCGCTGCCGCGGTGCGAGAATTCGAGCAAGCCGAGCAGGCGCTGGCTTGGGTACAACAAGCAGATGGCCGCCGACTGTTTCGCCCGCCGGGATCCGGTCAGCTTGGACCGCATTTGCTGCAGCCGGCCATCGTCGACAGACTGACCGCCCGCTTGTATACCTGTGTGCTCTGGAATTCTGCGCCGGGCGACTGGCACGATCCCGATGGCTGGCTGGATCGGGCTCTCGCCGATTGCCGGTCACGCGATTGGACGCTTATGGTTCTCCACGACAAACCGAACGGCGCCATGCGTCATTTGGAAGCCTTCCTGTCGCGCATGCAAAACGAAGGCTTCGAATTCACGCAGGAGTTTCCGCCGGATTGCGTCCCGATTCTGGATGGAAAGATCGTTGAACCGATGGACCGTTACGTCACTGCAACAAAAGAACAGGCGCCGCATCCCTCGGCGGCGCCCAATGTTTCCAGCTAATTAACGATGTCCGCCGCCATGGCCGCCACCACCGTGGAATCCACCACCATGGCCACCACCACCGTGGAATCCGCCACCGCCATGGAATCCGCCACCGTATGCGTGGCCTACATATCCGTGACCGCCGTAGTAGCCGTGGCCGCCGTAGTAGCCACCCCAGCCACCCCACCCTAATCCAAATCCATAGTATGGATACCCGTAGTTATAGGCATATGGGTAGCCGTAAGGATAATAGTAGGGGTAGTTATAAGCGTAAGGATAGGCATAAGGATAAGCGTAGCCGTACGCAGGACCCGCGTAGATCCCGAAGTGCACCGCTGCGTCAGCCTTCGGCATCCCGACAAACAGCAACATCCCCGATAGCGCAACAATGGGGAGTCCGAGTTTTTTGAATATTTTCTTCACCATATCAACCTTCCTCGAAGGCTAACTCCCATCGCCTTCCATTCCATTGGATGAGTTGAGGTGCAGTGTGGGTTGCAACCAAGGATGATGCTTGACTTCCCCTTTTCTTCGCCAGACAATAAAAACATGGCTCTCACCAAACGCCAAAAAGAGGTCCTCGACTTCATCGCGGACTTTGTCGAAGAGAATGGCTACAGCCCCAGTTACGAGGAACTGGCCCAGGGCCTTCACCTTGCTTCGCTTGCCACCGTGCATAAGCACATCCAGGCGCTCGAGTCGCGAAACTACTTGCGCCGCTTGTTCAATCAGAGCCGTTCGCTCGAAGTGTCGCCCAAGTACGTGCAGGAGCGCCGCAAGAGCCGGGCTTCCGGAAAGTCCTCTGAAATTCCGCTGGCAGGCCGGATCGCCGCCGGCTCGCCTGTGGAAGCGATTGAAGGACAGGACACGCTGCAGTTCGCCGATTTCGCAGGTCGCGGCGACACGTTCGCGCTGCAGGTGAGCGGCGAATCGATGATCGACGATCACATCATGAACGGCGATTATGTTCTGGTGGAGCGCACCCCTGCGGCGCAGGATGGCGAGATCGTGGTCGCGCTGGTCGATGGACGGGACGCCACGCTCAAGCGGCTCTACCACGAGCCGGACGGGCGCATCCGATTGCAACCCGCCAACGCTGCCATGCAACCGATCGTTGTAGATGCCGCGGCGGTCGAGATCCAGGGCCGGGTGCTCGCCGTGCTGCGCAAATACAAGTAGCATTTCAGGCATCGTTCACTTACATTCAATTACACGGCGTGGCCGGAAGCGCGCAACCCGCATGATAAAATGATGGCTGAATGAACAGCCCCATGAGCGGCGTGAAGCGTTTTATCTTGTGGGACTATCCGCGCGCCGGATGGCAGTACGACGTCATGGTCGGGCTGATTCTAGCGTTCATTTTTCTCACACCCCGCGAGTGGTTTCGCGAT
>Ga0335074_10010257_pt1 | contig 13096 bp, 7 predicted proteins | sample Lox_Sample_23_FD_206715 | JGI IMG/M metagenome (GOLD analysis project Ga0335074, IMG submission 206715) | Soil microbial communities from Loxahatchee National Wildlife Refuge, Florida, United States - Lox_Sample_2.3 | ecosystem: Environmental > Terrestrial > Soil > Wetlands | place: USA: Florida...
TTTCCTTCGCGGCTGACGGCAAACGCTCCATCACCGAGGTCGACCTTTATAACTTCCAGTGGATCGCCGACGCGCAAATTTCGCCGGGCGGAGGCGAAGTCATCTATACCCTGGTGAAGACAACGCCGAAGCATGATGACTATCAGACATCGCTCTGGATCGTCCCTTCGGCGGGAGGTCCGGCGAGGCAATTAACCTCCGGCCCGCACGATTCCGCGGCGCGCTGGTCTCCCGATGGAAAATCGGTGGCCTTTCTGCGGCGCGGCGACAAGAGCGTTCAGATTTATCTCCTGTCGATGAGCGGCGGCGAAGCGCGGCCGCTGACCGATCTGCCCAAAGGCGCCGGTGAGCCGGTGTGGTCGCCGGACGGCCGCAGGATCGCCTTCTCGAGCACCACCATCGCCAGCGATTTCGAACCGAAAAAAGACCCCGCCGAAGAAAGCGATGTGCGCATCATCACCTCCGCCAAATATCGTCTGAACGGCGCCGGCTATCCCGATCGCCAGAGCCATATCTGGGAGGTCGATGTGCCGGCTGTGGCAGGTTCGGCCCAAAAGGCGCGGCAGATTACTTCGGGCGAGTTCACCGAAGGCGATATGACCTGGTCGCGCGACTCGTCGGAAATTTATTTCGTTTCAAATCGCGTGAAAGACTCGGATTTTCTGCCGCCGGACAGCGATGTTTATGAAGTCGGCGCCAGCGGCGGAGCCATAACTAAAGTGGCCAGCATCGATGGTCCGATTCATGGCATCACGGTCAGTCCGGATGGCGCCAGAATCGCCTTCATCGGAGATATAAACAGCGATGGAGGTCCGGCGCGCTCGTATAGCCAGCCTGACCTGTTCGTAACCCGCGCTCAGCCTGGCTCTACGCCGAAAAATCTGACGGCGAATTACGATTTCGACATCGGCGGGGGCGTAGGCGGCGATCAGGGCCCTCCGCGCGGCGGCGGAAGATCGAGCCCCTATTGGAGCGCGGACGGGAAAAGCATCATCGTCACGTCCGCCGAACAGGGCCGCGTGAATCTCAAACGCGTCGACGCCGCGTCGGGAAAAGTCAGCGCATTGACCGACGGCAATTTCGATGTCTTCTCCTATCACCCCTCGGCCGATGGCTCGAAAATCGCGGTGCTGATCTCGACCCCGGTGAGCATCGGGGACCTGTTCATCGTTGAAGGAAATTCCGGGCATTCGCAACAGATCACGCACATCAATCGCGAGCTGTTTTCGCAATTGAACCTGACCGAACCGGAGATGATCTGGTACAAGAGTTTCGATGGGCGCCGCATCCAGGCCTGGGTGCAGCGGCCTCCCGATTTCCAGGAAGGCCGCAAATACCCCATGATTCTCGATATTCACGGCGGCCCGCATTCCGCTTATGGCTACACCTTCGATCATGAGTTTCAGTGGATGGCGGCCAAAGGCTACGTGGTGCTCTACCCCAATCCGCGCGGCAGCACGACCTACGGACAGGAGTTCGGCAATATCATTCAATATCGCTACCCGGGCGACGATTTTAAAGACCTGATGGCAGGCGTGGATGACCTCATCGCCCGCGGCTGGGCGGATCCGGACCGGCTCGCCGTCACCGGCGGCAGCGGCGGAGGCGTGCTCACCAACTGGACGGTCGGACACACCAACCGCTTCAAGGCAGCCGCTTCGCAACGATCCATCGCGGATTGGGCCGGCTGGTGGTACGGCGCCGATATGATCGCGCCCTCCTGGTTCCGCGGCGCGCCGTGGGAATCCGAGGCCGACTTCAAGGCGCGTTCGCCGATCACTTATGTGACCCAAGTCACCACACCGCTGATGCTGATCGAAGGCGAGTCCGATTTTCGCACTCCGCCGGCCTATGGCGGCGAACAAATGTTTCGAGCCTTGAAGTATCAGCACAAAATCGCGGTGATGGTGAGGTTCCCCGGAGAAACTCACGAGTTGTCGCGATCCGGCAAACCGGTGCATCGCGTCGAACGGCTGCGGCACATTGTGGCGTGGTTCGACAAGTACACGCAGGGGCAGGAAATTCATACTTATGATGCTCAGTAAGCAGACCGGTCGCCGCGCCCTGTGGTCGCCGTTCATTCCGTTGATTCTGTCGACGGTAACCGCCGCGACCCGCGGGTTGTCCATTTTCCACACAGCTCGTGCGGTGTTTGCGATATCCTTGTAAACTGTAAGTTTTGTAAAAGGCAGGACTGTGCTGTCCCCTCCGTAACTCGCCACGCCGGCGAGCAGTTTTTTCGCCCCTTTTAGTGAACTGAAAAAGGGAATTATGATGAGGCGATTGTTATGATCAAAAAACTTTTATCCGCGCTGTTTCTGTTCGCGGCCATTGCGGCCGCGCAGCCTGAGCCGACCGCCGTCGCCATCCGCAATGCGAAGATCGTGACCGTCAGCGGCCCGGTGATCGCGAACGGCACCGTGGTTCTGCGTGACGGATTGATTGAATCGGTCGGCGAGAACGTCAGCCCGCCGGCGGATGCCATGGTGATCGACGGCGAGGGCCTGACGGTCTATCCCGGACTCATCGACGCGCTCAGCACCTGGGGCATTCCCGCGGCGCCGCCCGCTGGACGTGGCGGAACAGCGGCTCCGCCCGAGCCGCATTCCTGGGGTCCGGAAGATCGTCCCGCGACCACCAGCTGGATCAAAGCGGCCGATCTGATTCAGCCCAACGACCGCCGTTTCGAGTCCGCGCGCGAAGCCGGATTCACCACCGCGGCCGTGTTTCCGACCCGCGGAATTTTTGGAGGCCAGGGATCGCTGATCGATTTAGGTGGCCCGAAAATCGCGGACATGGTAGTGGTTCCCAGCCTGGGCCAGTACATCGCCATGCACACCATGCCGCCGGGCGCCGGATTCCCCGTCGCGCTGATGGGCGTGATCGCCTACGTCCGGCAGATTTATCTCGACGCCGATTATTACACGATGCTCAAAGCGGCCTACGATCGTGATCCGCGCGGGATGAAGCGGCCGGAATACGATCGCGCGCTTGAAGGCGTCCTCGAATCGAAGCGCATTCTGCTGCCCGCCAATCGCTGGGTGGAGGTCGAGCGCATGGTTCGATTCGGCGCGGAGCTGAAGCAGCCGACCATTCTCTACGGCATGCGCGAAGGTTTCGATGCACGCTCCGTGGATCATTTGAAGGGCAAAAATACCCCGGTGCTGGTCAGCCTGAAATGGCCGGAACCGCCGCGCGACGCCGATCCCGACGACGTCGACACCTTGCAGGTGCTGGAGGACCGCGCCAAGGCTCCGACCGCTCCCGCGGTGTTGCAGCAGGCGGGTATTCCGTTCGCGTTCTATTCGGACGGCATCGATCAGACCCGCGATCTGGATCGGGCCGTGAAGAAAGCCATCGATAACGGCTTATCGCGCGACGCGGCGGTCCGCGCGCTGACCCTTTCCGCGGCCGAAATTTACGGCGTAGCGGATCGGCTGGGCAGTATTGAAAAAGGCAAAATCGCGAATCTGGTGGTCACGCGCGGCGAGATTTTCGACGATCGGACCAAAGTGGAAATGGTGTTTATCGATGGAATCAAACACACGCCGGCGCCGCCCGCGGCAGGTCGCGGACGCGTCGCAACGGAGAACCGCAAATGAGAACAAGACTGCTTCTGGGAATCCTGGCGGTGGCCGCGCTGCATGCCCAGGTCACCGTAATTAAGAACGCCACGATTATGACCGAAGGCGCCAAGGGCACCATGAAGGGCTCGATCCTGGTGCGCGACGGAAAAATCGCGGAAATCGGCGACGTCATGGTGCCCGAAGGCGCGACGGTGATCGACGCCAATGGCCAATGGGTGATCCCCGGCATCATCGATTGCCACACGCACATCGCCGTCGACGGCAATATGAACGAGAGCAGCGTCTCGGTGTCCTCGATGGTGAATGTCAAGGACGTGATCAACCCGGAGGACATCTCCATTTATCGCGCGCTCGCCGGAGGCGTCACGGTAGGCAACGTTCTGCACGGTTCGGCGAATTCCATCGGCGGCCAGACGGTTGTGATTAAAATGCGCTGGGGCCAGGACGCCGACGGATTGATCTTTCAGGGCGCCAAGCCCGGTCTGAAGTTCGCCCTGGGCGAGAACCCGAAGCGCTCCGGCAATCCGCAGCCCGGAAGCAACGGCCCGCTGCGCTATCCCGCGACGCGCATGGGCGTCGAAGACACCATTCGCGAAGCCTTGAATCAAGCTGTCGCGTACAAAGCCGAATGGGACAAGTACGATGCCGCGGTGCAGGCCGGCCAGCATCCGCTGCCGCCGCGAAAAGATCTGAAGCTGGAAGCGCTGAAGGAAGTGCTCGAAGGCAAGCGTTACGTGCACGCGCATTGTTATCGGGCCGATGAAATCCTGATGCTGCTCCGCATCGCCGACGATTACCACTTCAAAATCCGCACCTTGCAGCACGTGATGGAAGGGTACAAAGTCGCCAAGGAGATCGTCGCGAGCGGCGCGGGCGCGTCCACCTTCAGCGACTGGTTCGGCTACAAGATGGAAGTGTTCGACGCGATCCCCTACAACGCCGCCATCATGCACGACAAAGGCGTACTGGTCAGCCTCAATAGCGATAGCGAAAACGGCGAGCTGATGGGCCGGCTGAACACCGAAGCCGCGAAGGCGATCAAGTACGGCGGCCTTTCGCGCGAGGATGCGCTGGCGATGGTGACCATCAACCCGGCTAAGCAGCTCGGCGTCGACGATCGCGTCGGATCGATCGAGGTGGGCAAGGATGCCGATATCGTGATCTACGACAAGGACCCGCTGTCCGAGTTTGCCAAAGTCCAGAAGGTGCTGATCGACGGCCACAAATATTTCGATCGCGATCAGGACATCAGCGGCCGCAAGGCGATGGAAGCGGAGAAAGAAAAATTGCTGGAAATGGAAAAACAGGATCAGCCGCCGGCTCGCCGGGGAGGTGCGCAATGAGAAATGTTCTTCTGTCCGCGGCGCTGTTCTCCTGCGCCATGTTCGCCGCCGATGACACGGTCTTGATCCGCAATGCGGACGTTTTTCCCGTCACCGGTCCGGAGATGCAAAACGTCTCGGTCTTGATTCAGGACGGGAAAATCGCCGCGATCGGCGCGAAAATTACCGCGCCCAAAACCGCCAGGATCGTCGAGGCCAAAGGACTGCGCGTCTATCCCGGCATGATCGACTCGGGCACCACGCTCGGATTGAACGAAATTGGCGCGGAGCGCGTCACCGTCGATACCAACGAAATGGGTGAGTTCATGCCGCAGTTGAAAGCGCTGATCGCGGTGAATCCGGACAGCGCCAGCATCAGCGCCACGCGCGTGAACGGCATCACCACGGCCATGACTTATCCCGCGCAGGGCGGCCGCGGCGGCGGGCGAGGCGGCGCCGGAACGCCGCAGTTTATTTCCGGCGAAGCGGCGCTCATTCATTTGTCCGGCTGGACCTGGGAAGAAATGGAAGTTCTGCGCGCCGCGGCCATGCAGTTGAATTTTCCCTCGATCGCGGAACGGGCCGGGCGCGGCGGTGAAGAGGCTGCTCCAGGCCGCGGACCGGTTCCGTTCAGCGAAGCCAAGCGCCGCTACGATCAGCAGATCCAGCAGATCAATGACTTTTTCGACGCCGCGCGCCAGTATCAGAAGGAGCGCGCCTCCAACGCTCCCGGCTTCGTCAAGGATTTGAAAATGGAAGCGATGCTTCCCGTGCTCGATCAAAAAGAGCCGGTGGCCATCACCGCGAACCGCGAGCGCTCCATTCACGACGCCATTCTTTTCGCGGAAAAACAGCACATCAAAGCCGTAATCGTGCAACCGCACGAACTCGGTAAAGTTGCGGCGGAGTTGAAGTCGCACAATATTCCCTTGATTCTGGGCCGCACCGAGGCGCTGTCGGAAAACCGCGACGATCCTTACGATGCGGAGATGACGCTTCCGGCGCAGGCCTACAAAGCGGGACTGAAGTTTGCCTTCGGCACCTTCAGCAACGAATGGTCCCGCAATCTTCCCTACAATGCCGCCCGCGCCGTTGCCTTTGGCCTTCCCTATGAGGAAGCGCTGAAAGCGATCACCATCAACGCCGCCGAAATTTGGGGCGCGGCTGCGGAGACCGGATCGATCGAAAAGGGCAAATGGGCCGACCTGATGATCACCGACGGCGATCCCATGGAGTTATCGACGCAGGTGAAACACCTGTTCATCAAAGGCCAGGAAGTCCCGCTGACCAACCGTCAAACCGAGCTCTACCACCGCTACATGTCGCGTCCCTAGTGGCATAAGCCGCCGGGCTTGTGCCGTTCGCGGCCGACGAATCGGCATGAGGAGCGACCGTTCGCGGTCGCTACGGCACCGGAACGAACGGCACCTTCGCCGCATTCATCGCGTCGTTGAACTTCGCCGTTTGCTGCCCCAGCGCACTTAGCTTTCGACCCGTATCCGCGATGGCCTTCTTCACCACGGCGATCTGTTCAAGCTGCGTCTGACTCGGCGCCGCCGAAAAGGACTGCAGGTCGTCCATCAACTGCGTCACGCGATTCGCCACGGGTTGCAAAACGACCTCCGGTTCAGGACGCGACAACATCGCTCGTCGCTCCTCCGCGGAAAGCTGCGGTCCGGTGAACCCGCGCCCCGCAAAGGCCGGCCGCAAATCGTCCAGCGATCGTCTGAGCGACTCCGCCATGGCCCTGACGCTCTGCGGAGGCTTGCTCGTATCCGGACGGCGCCACGCCGTTTCAAGAGCGCGCAGCGACGAATCGGCCGCCGCGAACTTTCTCCGCATCGCATCGGTCTCGCCGACCATGCCCATTAATTCGTTCAGCGCGAGCCGCCGCTTGGCCCGGTCGGCCGCACTGAACCACGTCACGCGAGGATCTTCCTCCACCGCGAACTTCTTGGCGCTCCTGCTCGACCCGATGGAAACCTCCACGGTATACTCGCCCGGATCGACGATCGGTCCGCGATCGGGCGGTCCCATATTCGGCCGCGGCCCCGCCAGCGCCACAAAGTTCACCGCCTGCGCGATGGCCGCCGAGTCGGCCGGCGCGGACCGGTCATAGCGCATATCCCAGATCACTCGATTCACTCCCGCCTCGACGCTGGAGGGCGTGACCGTCGAAATCTGTTTCCCCGACGCGTCCAATATCACGATCTGCACATCCTTCGCCGCCGGTTTCTGTTTGGCCCAGAAATCGATAATCGCGCCATGCGGCGGATTGGCGCCTTCAAACACATCGTGCGAGTCGAAGGCGCGCCGCGTATGCATCTTCCACAGAATCGCCGGATGGACATTGAAGACCTCCACCGCGCTCGCCATGGTTTGGGCGCTCATCTGCTCCAGCGCCGAAATGCTGTCGAGAATCCACACCGAGCGCCCATGCGTCGCCAGGATCAAATCGTTCTCGCGCGGCTGGATTTGAATATCGTCCACCGGCACCCGCGGCAGATTGTTCTTGAATTCCTGCCAATGATCGCCGCGATCGAAGGAGATGTACAACCCGAATTCGCCGCCGGCAAACAGCAGATCCCGATTGCGCGGATGCTCGCGAATCACGTGCAGGGTGCCTTCATTTTTCGGAATCCCGTCAGTGATCGATTTCCAGGTTTCGCCGTAGTCGGTCGTCTTGTAAAGATAGGTCCCGTAGTCGTCGCCGCGGTGCCCGTCGAACGTCACATAAGCGGTTCCCGCATCGAAGGACGACGCGAGCACGCGGCTCACGTAGGTTCCCTTCGGAACGCCGGGAATATTGCCCACGACATTCTTCCACGTTTCTCCGTCGCGCGTCACCTGCACGTTGCCGTCGTCGGTTCCCGCCCACAGGATTCCGGCGCGGATGGCCGACTCGCTCAAAGTGGTAATCGTAGGCCACGCGCTCACGCCGTCGTTGCGCGCGATTACCGTGCGATCCTCCAGCTTCCGCCCCATGATATCGAGCGTCTTGCGATCGACATTGTTGGTCAGGTCCGGCGAAATGCGCTGCCAGTCATCGCCCTGATTGGTGGACTTGAACACGAAATTCCCGCCGTAATAAATCGTCTTGCGATCGTGCTGCGATTGCACCAGCGGCGTATTCCACTGGAACCGGTAGCGCGGCATGGTGTCGTTATCCTCGCGCGGGCGGATGCTGTGCGCCTCATGCGTGCGCAGATCGCGCCGCACCACGTTCCCGTCCTGCGATTCCATGTACACGATCCACGGCTCCACCGGATCGATATGCACGTAAAACCCGTCGGCGCCGGAGTCCGACGACCAATCCGCATTGGTGATTCCGCGCACGTCCGTGGTCGCGCTCGGTCCGCACCACACGTCGTTGTCCTGTAATCCGCCGCAGACGTTATACGGCTTGGCCATATCGTAGGAAATCTCGTAAAACTGGCCGATGGCGATCTGGTCGCGCCCGTCCCAGCTCCGGCCGGCGTCGCGGCTGAAATGGATACCGCCGTCGCAGCCGACGATCATGTTGTCCGAATTGGCGGGATCGATCCAGATGGCGTGAAAATCGACGTGAATTTTGTTGATGCGGTTGCTCACGAAGGTCTTGCCGCCATCCTCGGAATATTCCATGGTTTGCCCGGCGACCCAGATCCGCTGGTCGTTATTCGGATCGATGCGCACCTGGCTGAAGTACACGGGCCGCGGATCGGTATTGCTCATTTTGGTCCAGTGCTCGCCTTTGTCGTTGCTGCGATAAATGCCGGACTCCTCGGCTTCCACCAGCGCATAAACGATATTTCCATTGCGCCGGTAGACGTCAAGCGCGATGCGCCCCTTGTCGCCCGGGGGCAATCCCTCGGTCAGTTTTTTCCAGGTCGCGCCGCCGTCGGTGGTGCGATAAATTGCGCTGCCGGGCCCTCCGCCGTTCATTCCGAACGCCGTCCGCCGCCGCTGATAAGCAGCCGCGTAGATGGTATCGGGGTTCATCGGATCCATGGCGATATCGTTCACGCCGGTATCGGCGTTGATGTACAAAATCCTGGTCCAGGTTTTACCGCCGTCCACGGTTTTGAACAGCCCGCGCTCTTCGTTCGGACCCCACAGATGCCCCTGCGCCGCGACGTACACGATATTGGCGTTGGTCGGATGAATCAGGATACGCGGAATGTGGTGCGTATCCTTTAGACCCATGTTGGTCCAAGATTTTCCGCCGTCCATCGATTTATAAACGCCGTTCCCCCAGGAGGAGCTCTGGCGATTATTGCCTTCGCCGGTCCCCACCCAGACGATATCGGGCTCCGATTGCGACACGGTCACATCGCCGATGGAGGAAACGGCCTGATCGTCAAACACCGGCGTCCACGAAATTCCGCTGTTGACGCTCTTGAAGACTCCGCCTCCCGCGGTCCCTGCATAAACGATGTTGGTATTGCTTTCGACTACCGCAAAATCGTCGGTACGGCCGCCCGGATTGGCCGGCCCGATTTCACGAAATTTTAGAGATTGTAAAAGGCTGACATTGGGCCCGTTTTGCGCGGACGAGATCGCGCACAGAAATAAAGCGACAGAAAGGTGTCGTGTCATTAACTACACAGTGTAGTACTCCGCGGTAAAATCCGTAAATGATCAGAGGCATCGATCTGTGGGCGCGATGAGACGCACCCCCTGGTTTCTCGCCGGGACCGGCATCGCGCTTGCCGCCGTCGTGTTCCTGGTCTGGCGAACGCGGGCGGGTCGCGTACCGGAGCAGGCCGAATCCGGTTATGTGAATCCGGCCACCTGCGCTGCCTGTCACGCGGAAATTTCCAAATCCTACCATCTCACCGGGATGGGGCAGTCCCTTTTTCGTCCTTCTCCAGAAAACATGGTCGAGGATTTCACCATTCACAACACGCTTTACAACCGCGCGTCCGATCGTTATTACACCATAATCGAACGCGACGGCAAGTGGTACCAGCGCCGTCATCAGATCGGGTTCGATGGTCAGCCGGCAAACATCGTCGAGAAAGAAATCGACTATGTCGTCGGTTCCGGCAGTCACTCCAGGAGTTACTTGAATCGCACACCACAGGGCACGCTGGTGGAGTTGCCGGTCAGTTGGTATGCAGAAAACGGCGGATATTGGGCCATGAGCCCCGGTTACGATCGCCCCGATCAGGATGACTTCCGCCGTGCAATTCCCGGCCGATGTCTGGCCTGTCACACCGCGTATCCTGCTTCCGGCCAGGGATCGAATCTGACCACCAGCGAGCCTGTTTTCGGTGAACCCATCCCGGAAGGAATCGATTGCCAGCGTTGTCATGGACCCGGCCGCGCTCACGTCGAGGCTGCCGCGTCTGGTCGAGCGAGCCTCACGGCCATTCGCGCCGCCATCGTCAATCCCTCCACGCTCAGCCGCGACCGCCAACTGGAAGTGTGCATGCAGTGCCACCTCGAAACCACTCACTTCGCTTTGCCGGGCGATATTCTCCGTTATCCCCAGCAACCTTTCGCCTACCAGCCGGGCCAGCCGCTGGGCGATTCCATCCTTTTCTTCGATTACGCGCCGGGCACTGGTCACGACGACCAATTCGAGATTGTGAGCGCTGCTTACCGGCTGCGCAAGTCGGCATGCTTTCGCTCCAGCCAGATGACCTGCACCACCTGCCACGAGCCGCACTCAGTTGCGCGCCCGGAACAGGCTGCGGCGCATTATACGGCAGCGTGCCGCAACTGCCATGCGTCGGCTCACGCCTCGAAAATGCCCGGCGGTGCGAGTTCCTGCGTTGAGTGTCACATGCCCAAGCGGCGGACCGAAGACGTCGTGCACGCCGTGATGACCGACCATTACATCCAGCGCCAACGGCCCGCGCGGGACCTGTTGAAGCCGATCGAGGAAGCTGACTTTTCGCCCGGAGCAAAGTATCGCGGCGAAGTCACTCTGTATTATCCTCCCGATCTTCCGAAGACGCCGGAAAACACGCTGTATGTCGATGTGGCGCAGGTTTACGATGACGCGAATCTGACACCCGGCACTCCCCGGCTCGAACGCGATCTCGAAAAATACCAGCCGGCCGAGCCGGAATTTTACGTCGCTCTCGGAAATGCCTATAAGAAGGCCGGCGATTACGATCAGGCGATCCGCCGGTACGAAGAGGTGCTCGAACGCCACGCCGACTTTCGCCCCGCGCTGGAGCAACTGGGGGCCTCGCTGATCGCAGCGGGACAAAGGGCGCGAGCCGTCGAGGTCCTCGAAAGGGCCGCGGCTCTGCCGTTGCCGTCGACGTCTGTTCTGACGAATTTGGGCGGGGCATATTTCACTCTGGGGAATCTTGATCGGGCAGGCCAGGTGCTCGAACAGGCGCTGTCGTTGAATCCCGATCTTCCCGAGGCTCACAATTTCCTCGGGCTGGTGTTGCTCCAGAAGCGCGACTGGTCCGGCGCGGAGAAGCAGTTTCGCGACGCGGTTTCGATTCAGCCGGAATTTGCCTCGGCGCAATTCAACCTCGCCAGCATGCTCGCCGGGACGTCGAGGCCTTCCGAAGCTCAGTATCACTTTCAGAAGGCCATCGCCGCCCAGCCGGATTACGCCGCGGCGCACCATCATTATGGCGTCCTGCTGGCGCAAATGGGCGCCACTCGCAAAGCCCTGGCCGAACTGCGGGAAGCCGTCCGGCTGGACCCGAATCTGGCGGACGCTTACAGCGATCTGGCCACAACCCTAGCCGTCCAGGGGCAACTCGATGATGCCGAGGAAGCGTACCGGCAGGCGATCAAGATTGAACCTCTGCTCTATGAGGCTCATCTTGGGTTGGCGCGGGTTCTGGCGCAAAAAGGGGATGCATTGGACGCTCGGGCGCAGTATCAAGAAGCAGCCAAGAGCCCCGATCCCGAGGTGCGTGAGGCTGCCCTGAAGGCTCTTCGTTAATTCGCAAAGCCGACAGGACAGGAGCGCGGAATTTGCGCGTGCCTCACGGAAAACATCCTAAAGATCGACAAGCAAATGCACTTGGGACGAAGGCTGAGCCAATACGTTTCTGTGTGACTCACCCATATCACCCATTGCGTGGAAAGACATTCGAGTTGGCGGCCCGGAACAGAGAGTTCGGTGAGGACCGAGATCCCGGATGGCGGCTTGCTCATCTGCAAGGACGCCGTTCAATCGTGCGAACCGTCGTTTAAAAATTTGGCGGGCGAGGACTCTTTTTTAATTGCCCGACAAAAGGCATCGCGGGGCGCAAAGCAATCAATTGGGACGCGCACGTCTCAACTCGGCAACGCCGGCCTTCGTCGCTTCGTTGAAGGATCTGTGCAGCGTCCCCGCGACCGTCCCAACGGTCTTCGATGCGCCCTCAACCTTCGATGCAAGACGGTCCGCCCCCTTTTCGAACAATTGCGCTGTCCACGCGAACACTGCCGGAACGATTAGAGCGGCGCCCACAATGCCCAACCCGATCCCGACGACCACCAGACCCGAGCCAGCCATTGCCATCCTCTGTTTGGTATCCATTTTCTCGCGACCTCCTCCCTCCATTGAATCAGACGGACGATCTGGTCGCGTTTCCTACAAATGTAGCAACGCCGTCCGGCTGCGAGCCAAAGGCGGCGTTTCGAGGAAACGAGCTGACAGTTTCCTGCTTGGCGATGCGATAGGTGCGCTCCCCGGCGGCGTTCTTCGACGATTCGATCTTCGGCCCGCCCTTGCTGCCCAGGATGCTGACGAAGCTGCGCACCGTGTGCTTCTGCCAGCCGGCCGCTTCGACGATCTCAGCCAGGGTCATCCCCTTGGCCCGCTTCATCATCGCGATCGCTAGGGGATGCTCTTTTAAATAGGCGATAAAACCAGCGGATGAAAGGAAACTTTACGTCTTTTCGGCGGCCGCGTTCCTGCCGGCGATCAGGCCCCCGACGACGGCCCGGGCGATGCCGTGCTCGCTGAATCCACCGGCCGACTCGCCGGCGCAGTAAAGCCCTGGTATGACGTTACCGTTAAGGTCCTGCACCTGGAAGCGCGCATTTACCCGCAGGCCGGCGCGGCTATCATGAGTACACGGTGTGGCCCAGGCGGAGTAGAACGGAGGCGTTTGGATCTTATACTTGGGAGCGGGTTTGTCGAAATCCGGATCCGCGCCCTTGTCCACAAAAGAGTTGTAGCGGGAAATGGTCTCCTGAAGCGACTCGGCGGGCATCGGGTTCTTTTGATATTTGTTCTTG
>Ga0335074_10010258_pt1 | contig 13096 bp, 16 predicted proteins | sample Lox_Sample_23_FD_206715 | JGI IMG/M metagenome (GOLD analysis project Ga0335074, IMG submission 206715) | Soil microbial communities from Loxahatchee National Wildlife Refuge, Florida, United States - Lox_Sample_2.3 | ecosystem: Environmental > Terrestrial > Soil > Wetlands | place: USA...
CCCAGCCGTTCGTACAGCCGGCGCGCCACGACGTTGCTGGCCAGCACTTCGAGGAAAATCCGGTGCACCTGCAATGCGTCGAAACCGCGAGCGATCGCCTGCTCCATCGCGTAACGCCCGGCCCCGCGTTTGGGATCCCACGCCGCAAGGGATCGCACGGTGAGCATCCACTGCGGATCCTTGTCGAGCACGAGGTTGCCGAAGCGCGCGCCGTCGCGCTCCACGATCAAATTCTCGAGGCTCGGCGTTTCGAGCGACTGCGCGAACGCTTGGTGCGTCGGTGCGTGCAGCTGGGAGCGCACGTGCGGCCGTGCGAACAGCGAGAGGACGAAGTCGGCGTCCTCGAGCGAGGCCGCGCGAATGGAAAATGCCATGAAAGCCCCTAGCGGCGCCGTCTATGCGGAGCCGTCGAGTTGTGGAATTGCGTCGCCGTTCAGGAAGACGGCCAGCTCGTCGGGCGAGAACTGGAGGCCCGCCCAGAACGACCCGAACTCGCCATACCGCGCACTCGCCTCGTCGAAACGCATTTCGTAGACTAACTTCTTGAAGGCCAGCGGATCGTCGGCGTAGAGATCGACGCCCCATTCGAAGTCGTCGAAACCGATCGAGCCCGAAATCACCTGCGTTACTTGGGCGTGGTGCGAGCGACCGACGGCGGCGTGCTCGCTGGTCATCTTCGCGCGGGCGTCGAACGGCAGCATGTACCAGTTCTCGACCTCGCCGCGCCGTTTGCTCATGGGATAGAAGCACGCGTACCGGCGGCGCGGGATCTTCGCCTGCAGCAGCGGTCCGACGTAGGGGCTCTCTTCCTGTTTGCGCACCAGCTCGTCGAACGCGGCGATCCATTCCGGCGACTGCGGCGCCAGCCCGCGCTCGCTCAGCTCCGCGTGAATCTTCGCGGTCGCGTCGTAGAGTCCGAGCTCCAGCACCGAGACGTACGACCCTTGCGGGATCAAGAATTCGCGCAGCTCCAGCTTGTCTACGAGGGTCTGCGCGTAAGCGAGTCCGTCGAAGCTGCGCGCGTAGTGCGTCAACATCAGGTCGCCCTTGTGGCCGACGATCTGGCACAGTCCGAGGTCGCCTTCTTCGCTGCCTTTCAGATGATCGACGAGATCGATCGCGTGACTCGCGTGCTTGTTGCGCCGCTTCTCGGGCAAGCCGTCCCAGCGCCGGCGATCGACGGAAAACATCCGATGGAGAATCCACCAGCCCTCGAGCGATTCGGGAACGTTCGGATCTCGCATGGCTCCTCGTGTTTTGCTAGCGGCGTGCCAGCGCCTTGGCGCGTTTCATCTCCGCCTCGACTTCGGCCTCCAGCGTGTCGGGGCGTTCGCGGTATTTCGCCCAGAGCGGCGGCGTGTGAGCGATATCGCTCAAGACGCGGGCGTAGACCGCGTTGACCGGCGTCGGAACGCCGTGCTCGCGGCCGGCCGAAGCGACCGCGCCGTTGAGCACGTCGACCTCGGTGAGCGGAACGCCCCGGCGCAGGTCGAGCAGCAGCGACGGAAGCTTCGTCCCGCGCGCGCTCGCGATGCTGCGGGCGAGCAGCCCGCGCGCGACCGGACTGGGGAGCGTTGCGACGTTGAAGAGCGCGCGCACCGGATAGCGCGGCAGATCGATCGGCACGACCTTCATGGCCGACATCACCGCGCGCACTTCGCGAATCATTCGAATTTCGAGCGTGAACGTGCGGTCGTAGTGCACCAGGCGGTTCGGCAGCACGTTGAGGATCGCACAGCTCGCGTTGGCGACCACGTTGAGCGCGAGCTTGCTCCACTTGAGCGCGCGCCAGTCCTCGACGACGCGCACGTTCATGCCGGCGCCGGCGAAGGCCGCGGTCAGCCAGTTGTAGGCGTTCGCGCCCATCGGTGCCAGCGCGAGGCCGCCTTCGTTGGCGGCGCTGGCACGTCCGTCGCGGTCGCGATCGACCGGCGTGGTCAGCGCCGCGGCGACGACGTTGTCGGCCCCGAACGCCGTTGCGAGGCGCTCTTCGTTTCCGACGCCGTTCTGCGGCGAGACGAACGCGCATCGCTCGGGCTGCACGACGGCCCTGCGCAGCGTTTCGATCGCCGACTCGGTGTCGTACGACTTGGTTGCGACCAGCGCGACGTCGGCGTCGTACGGGCGCACGTCGGCCAGCGCGCGCGGCGCGTACTCGACGTCGACTCCGGCGCGGCCGAGCAAATCGCCGAAATACGTTCCGACCGCTCCCTTGCCGACGATATAGAATCTCATCCCGTCGATCCGAACCCGCCGTCGCCGCGGCGCGTTTCGGGGAGCAGGTCGACCGGCTCGAACGCCGCCCGCGAGACCGGTGCCACGACCAGCTGTGCGATGCGATCGCCCCGCCGGATGACCACGGATTCGCTTCCGAGATTGGCTAGAACGACCTGTACTTGCCCGCGATAGTCGGCGTCGATGGTGCCGGGCGAGTTCAAGCACGTCACCCCGCTGCGCAGCGCCAAGCCGCTGCGCGGGCGTACTTGCGCTTCGAACCCGTCGGGGAGCGCGATCGCAAAGCCGGTCGGCACGAGCGCGCGCGCCCCCGGTGCGAGCGTCAGCTCGTTGCGAACGGCCGCGCACAGATCCGCACCCGCGGCGTGTTCCGACATGTAAGCGGGCAACGGCAATCCCTCGCCCTCGGGAAGCCGCTGCAGGGCTACCCGCACTCGCGCGTCCATGCCGCTCACTTTGCAAGCAGCGACGATAACTCTTCCCGGAAACTTTCGATATCGCGAAACGAACGGTAAACGCTGGCGAAGCGGATGTACGCGACCGGATCGAGCTTCTTGAGCGCTTCCATCAGCTTCTCGCCCACCATCGTCGAAGAGACTTCGCTCTCGCCGCGGGCGAACAGCTCGCGCTCCAGGTCGGCCGCTACCGCCTCCATTTGGCTCTCTGAGATTGGACGCTTCTCGCAGGCCTTGCGCAGGCCGCCCAGGATCTTCTCGCGGCTGTACTGCTCGCGGCGTCCGTCTTTCTTGACGACGAACAGCCGCGGAGCTTCCATGCGTTCGTACGTCGTGAAGCGATGCTTGCAACGCAAGTCAAGACACTCGCGCCGCCGCCGAACGACCGTTTCGTCGTCGCGCGAGTCTACGACGCGCGTTTCGCTCTTGCGGCAGGTGGGACAGATCAGGCGAGCACTCTCCAAGGGCGTTGCAAAACCCCCACCGGTAGTGGGTGCTCGTATTATACGTTACTAGGGGTAGTAAACGCAAAAAGGACCGCGTGCGCGGCCCCTCCGGCGGTCGTATCGTCGCGCCGGCTTAACTCGCGGCGCCGATCTTGAACATCTTCGTGCCGCATACCGGGCACTTGCCTTCGGTTGCGGGACGTCCGTTCTTCATGGTGATTTGAACGGCGTCTTTGATTTCGCGCTTGGTCTTGCATTTGACGCAATACGCTTCTGCTGCCACCTGTCGTACCTCCGTGGGCCGAGGCTATTCCCGCTCCGGGGAACGGCCCCTTTCCATCCGGACGAGGGCGCGTGATTGGCCCGCCGATGCAGGAACCCGTCTGGCAGCCGCGAGCGCGTTTCGAAGCTCTGCGGGCCGAGCGCGGCTTCGCCGCCAAGGCCGGCGGCCTGTGGTGCTGCGGCGACCTGGAACCGCTGCGCCGGCCCTGCGTGGCGATCGTCGGGACCCGGGCTGCGACCGCCTACGGCAAGCGGGTGGCGCGGGAGCTGGCCGCTCGGCTGAGCGAGGCCGGATGCTGCATCCTCTCGGGGCTGGCTCTCGGCATCGACACGGCGGCGCACGAAGGAGCGCTCGACGCAACGGCAGCGACGATCGGCGTGCTGGGCGGCGGACACAGCCATTTCTTTCCGCGGTCGAACGTGCGGCTGGCCGCGCGGATGCTCGCCGCCGGCGGCGCCGTGCTCTCGCCGTTCGCGCCCTCCGAGCGGGCCATGCCGGCGCAGTTTTTGCAGCGCAACGGCGTCGTCGCGGCGCTCGCCGACGCGGTCGTGGTCGTCGAAGCGCCGGCCCGCAGCGGTGCGCTCAACACGGCCGGCTGGGCGGCCGGACGCATCCCGGTGCTGGCCGTTCCCGGCGACGTCGACCGCCGCCACGTTGCCGGCTGTCTTTCGCTGATTCGCGACGGCGCGATGCTCGCGCGCAATGCGGGCGACGTGCTCGAAGCGCTCGGATTGCACTCCCGCCAGACGCTTCTCGCCGCTCCGGCCGCCGCTGCCGACCCGGCCGAGCAATCGCTGCTCGCGGCACTCGACGCCGGCGCGCTCGGCGTCGAGCATCTGGCCGCCGCGACGCAGCTGCCGGCCGCGGCGATTCTGGCGGCGCTCACGCGCTTGGAACTCAACGGCTTGGTGGAGCGGCGCGGCGCGGACGAGTTCGCGCGCCTTTGATATGCTATCGGACATGCACGTCCGACTGATCGCCGTGGACCGGTTGCGCACGTCCTACGCGGCGGCCGCCTGCACCGAGCTGCGCAAGCGCATCGCGCCGTACTACAACTACGACGAAATCGAGGTGCCGGCCGGAAACGGGAACGATCCGCGCGCGGCGATGCGCGACGAAGCCGCGCACATCGTGCGCCATCTCCAAAGCGGCGACCGCGTCTGGCTGCTGGAACGCGCCGGCACCGAGCTCAGCAGTCTCGACGTCGCGACTCGCATCGAGGAAATCGCGCACGCGGGCGTGCGGCGCTGGGCGCTGATCGTCGGCGGGGCGTTCGGCACCGCTCCAAGCGTGCGCGCGCGAGCCGACTTCGCGTGGTCGCTCTCGCCGCTCACGTTCCTGCACGAGTGGGCGCGCATGATCGTGCTGGAACAACTCTACCGTGCGGCGAAGATCGTTCGGAATGAACCCTACCACCACTAAGGCGGCGTCCGCGCTTCCGGACGACGCGCTGCGTGCGTTTGCCGGTGCGGCGGCCGCCGCAGCCGCCGCGCTCTATCCGGCCGCGCCGGCCGCAGAAGTCGCTTTCGAGGCGCCGCGGCGCCCCGAGTTCGGCGACTTTGCGACCAACGTCGCGTTCCCGCTGGCGCGCGTGGCCCGCCGCTCGCCCAACGACGTCGCGGCGGCGATCGTCGGAGAAATCGAACGCGCCGCGCCGCAGACGCGCCGGCTTTTTTCCAGCGTGGAGCCGGTGGCAGGCTTCATCAACCTTCGATTGGCGCCGCCGGTTTGGCACTCGGTGGTCGAGCGTATTTTGACCGAAGGCGACGCGTTCGGCGCGGCGCCTCCCAACGGCGCACGCATCTCGCTGGAGTTCGGCAGCGCCAATCCGACCGGACCGCTGGTCGTCGTGCAGGGGCGCTCGATGTCGATCGGCGACACGCTGGCGCGCGCGCTGCGCTATCGCGGCTACGACGTCTTTACCGAGTGGATCATCAACGACGCCGGTCGCCAGCTCGACGATTTCGGTCGTTCGCTCTACGCCCGCTATCGCCAGCTCTTCGATCCCGCCTATGCCTTTCCCGAAGGCGGGTATCCCGGTGAATACCTTGCGGCGTTGGCGCTGGCCATTCGCGAGCGCGACGGCGAGCGCTGGATCGATGCGGACGAAAGCGCCTGGCTCCCGTATTTCTCGCAGTTCGGCCGCGACGCGATCGTCGCGGAGCAGCACCGCACCGCCGAGCGCTTCGGCGCCGGCTACGATCTGTGGCAGAGCGAGAAAGAGCTGCACGAAGCCGGCAAGGTGCGCGAAGGCATCGATCGCCTGACGCAGCTCGGGCACACCTACCAGTCCGAGGGCGCGCTCTTTTTCAAAGCGACGGAGTTCGGCGACGACAAAGATCGCGTGCTCGTCCGCAGCGACGGCCGTCCGACCTATTTCGCGATGGACGTCACCTACCATTACCAAAAAATGCAGCGCGCCGATCGCGTGATCGACATTCTGGGACCGGATCATCACGGCTACATCGGGCGGTTGAAAGGACTCGCCAAAGCGTTCGGCTTCGATCCGGACGCGATGCACGTGCTGATCGCGCAGCAGGTCGCGTTGATGCGCGGAAGCGAGCGCGTCAGCATGAGTAAACGAGCCGGCGAGATCGTGACGCTCGACGAGATCCTCGACGAGGTCGGCGTCGACGCCGCGCGATTCTTCTTCATCATGCCCGCGGCGGAGTCGCCGCTGACCTTCGATCTGCAGCTGGCGGTCGAGCGCGACACCGAAAACCCGGTCTACTACGTTCAATACGGGCACGCGCGGATCGCGTCGGTGCTGCGCAACGCCGCGGCCGGCGACGTCAAAGCCGCTACGGCCGGCGGCGTTTCGCTCGCGCCGCTGACGCACGAGAGCGAGATCGCGCTGGTGCGGCGGCTGGCCGAGTTTCCGAGCGTCGTGCGCGGCGTCGCAGAGTTCCTCGCACCGCACCGGCTGGCGCGCTACGCTCGCGACGTCGCCTCGGACTTCCATCAGTTCTACACGGAGTGCCGGATCTTGGCCGAAGACCGCGAGACGCGGCTGGCACGGCTGGCGCTCTGCAGCGCCGCCAAGAGCGTTCTCGCAAAGACGCTCGCGCTGGCCGGCGTCGGCGCACCGGACGCCATGTAACTTGCCGGGGCTCGCGGCGGCGCTGTGGCTGCTCGGCCTGTTCGCCGCCGCGCCGCTGCTGCGCGCGCGCGGCACGCCCTACGAGTTTGCCGACCGGCTGCGCGACGCACTGACCCTGGGCGTGCTGGTTCCGCTGACGCTCGCCGCGGTGCAGCTGCTCTATCCGGCGACGCTGTGGCTGGCGCTGGGCGCACTCGTCGCGGCGCAGCTCGTGCGCGCCGGCGCGCGGCCTCGCGCGCGCGCACCGCACGACGCCGCTGCGATACCGTATCTCACGATTGCGGCGCTCGCGGTGGTGGCGTGGCCGCCGCTGATGCGGCCTCCGCTCGACGGCGACACGCTCTCCTACCATCTTCCCAATGCGGCATCATGGGTGCACGCGCACGGCTTTTGGACGACGGACGCGCGCTACTGGTGGTATCCGCCCGGGTCGGAAACGTTTGCCGCCGCGCTGTATGCCGTGGCCGGCCCGTTTGCCGTCGGCTGGAGCGGCTTAGCCGCGCTGCTCCTGCTCGGCACGCGCATCGCGTCGTGGACTCGCGAGGCGTTCGCGGTGCCGGCCCTCGCGTCGGACGCGCTGGCGGCGGCCACGGTTACCGCGCTGCCGCTCGCGCTGCAAGCCGGTACCTTACAGAACGACGTCTGGCTGGCCGCGTTCTTTCTGGAAGCGCTGCGATGGCCGCGCGCTCCGGTACTCGCGATCGCCGCGTTGATCAAGCCGTACGGCTGGATCTTCGCGGCGCTCGCCGCCGCGGTGGCGCGCGCACCGCTGCGTGCGTGGCTGGCGATGCTCGCGGCGATCGCGGCGTGGGCCCTGCACGACGCGCTGCTCTGGCACCAATCGCTGGTCGCGCCGGCAGAGACGTCGACCGCGAACACCTGGAGTTCGACGGTACTCGCTCACGGATGGAGCGGCCTGACGCTATTCGTCACGGTTCTCGGAAAGACGTCGCCGTTCGCGCTGATCGCGTACGCCGCGGCTTTCGCCGCGCCGCTGTTCACCCGCGGAAAGCTGCGCGCACTCGGCTGGGCCGCGTTCGGCGCGGCGGCGGCGTTTCTAGCGATGCCGTTGGCGTTTGCCGATTGGCATCCGCAGCTCGCCTCCGGCGAATCGCTGCGGTTTGCCGCACCCGCGATTGCGGCCGGTGCGATCGTGCTGGCGCGGCCGGTCGCGCGCTTCGCCGCCGTCGCGACGCCGCTGCTGCTGGCGAGCGCGGCCTACGGCGCGGCCGCAGTGCTCGCGATCTTTTGGAACGACGCCACGGCGCGCGCCGCAATCGGCGTCGCGCTGGTCGCGGTCGCCGCCGCATGGCTCTCGCGGCGGTTCGAAACGCCGTGGCCGGTCGTCGCCGGCATAACCGCGGCAACGATCGCAACGACGGCGCTGGCCGCCCACCGGCCGGTCGGATACTACGCCGACGCACTCTCGATCGCCGGCCGGCCGGCGGAGCTCTACGCCTGGATCGCGCGCGATCGTCCGGCTGCCGTCGGCGGCTGGGGACTACGCATCGGCGCCGTCAACGCGCTCTCGCCCGGCTCGCGCGCGATCGACCTGCCGGATGAAGGTGCCTGCAGCGCTGCGCGCGCGCGCGGCGTGGTCTTGATCGCGACCGCGGAAGCCGACCGCAGCGCGGCGTTCAACGCGCGGCGGCGGACGGCTCGTCTTTGCAAGCCCCGACGCGATCGTCGCCGACCCGCGCTAGCCGCGAGAAGGCTCAGTTGCCGGTGCCGCTGCGCTCCAGCGCGGCGTGGATCCAGGGCGAGATGAAGTATCGCCAGACGATCTTGATCAGCGCGGCGGCGGGAATTCCCAAAATCAATCCGGGTATTCCGAACAGCTCGCCGCCGGCGAAGACCGCGAACATCGCGCCGATCGGGGACACGCCGACCGATTCGCCCATGATCTTGGGTACCAGCACGTTGTCGCTGATGCGCGCCATGCCGAACATGATGACCTGCACCCAGATCACCATCCACAACCCCTGCGGCGCGCACAGCGGAATTGCGAGAATTTCGGCGATCAGCATGCCGATGATCGGAATCGCGTAGGCGACGCCCGAGATGATGCCCAGAATCAAAGAGAACTTGAAGCCGATCAGCGCGCTCGCGATCGCGATGACGGCGCCGGTGATCGCGCTGACGATCACCTGGCCCGAGATGTAGCTGCCGAAGACCTGAGTGACCTCGGCGGCCAGTTTGCGCGCCGTCTCGCGCTTGCGCGGCGGGAACAGCGACGCAAAGCCCTCGGCCATCTGCGTGTCGTTGAGTAAAAAGAAGAACGAGAGAATGATGGCCGAGAAGGCCATGAAGAGGCCGGTCGCGGTGTTGACGGCGATCGCGCCGATCGACGCCACCGCTCCGGTGACGAAGGCGGAGACTTGCGCGCCCCCGACCTTTCCGAGGTTCAGGCCGTTGGTGGGGACGTTGAGGGACGGGAAGTGCTGCTGCAGCGAAAGCTCCGTCCCCGAGAGCCAGTTCTGCGTGGTCGCCGCGTAGAGGGGAAGGTTGGCCGCCAGCGTTTGCACCTGCTCGACCGTCAGCGGTACGACGATGACGAGACCCACGGCGATGACGAGCAACAGGCCAAGGAAGACGATCGAGATCGCCAGCGGCTTGGGCATTCGCTGCTCGAGGTGCGCGGCGATCGGCTGGACGCCGAACGCGATGAAGGCCGCGATGACGAAGATCGAGATCGTGCGAGGGATGTGCGCCGCCAGCCAAATCGCCAGCCCGAAGATCGTCAGCGCCGCCAGCCCCCAGCCGACGCGGCGCCAAACGTCGGCGCTTACAGAGCTTTGCACAACAGGCGACGCTCCGTGAAGTAGCCGCAGCTTTCGTACAACGCGCGCGCCGCGGCGTTCTCCTGCGTGACCATCAGCGCCATATACGGCAAGGACCGGCGCCGGGCCTCACCCTCGGCGGCTTCCAGCAGCGCGCGGCCGGCACCGCGGCGCCGGGCCGCCGGCTCGACGGCCATGTACGCGACGAACCCTTGGGGCATCGACGTCACTTCGTCGGGAAGCGCGTCCAGCATGAGCAAAAAGCCCACCGGGCGTCCGTCGATCTCGGCGACGAGCGTGACGTGCGACTGCTCCTCGAGCACGTCCAGCAACCGGTCCAGCGATTCGTGGATGCGCGCGTCGGGCGTCCGCCGGAATGCGGCGACGCTGTCCGCCGCCGTCCGGTGCGCCAGATCCGCGACGAAGTCGCGATCGGCCGCCGTCCCGGGACGTACGAGCGCCGTCACGCGCGCCGCGATCCCGGGTCGGCAATTGGAACTCCGTCGCGGCACTGCGGACATTCCGCCGGATCGTAGGAAACGATCGGCAGTTCGAGCAGCGCGTGCGTCGGAACGCCGAACTCGGCTTCGCCGCGAACGACGATGACGCCGACGCCCACCACTTCGGCGCCGCTCGCGCGCACGACGCCCAACACTTCTTTGACGGATAATCCGGTCGTGACGACGTCCTCGACGACCAGCGCGCGATCGCCCCGGCCGAGGGCGAAACCGCGGCGCAGCGTCGCGGCGCCGTTCTCTTTCTCTACGAAGATCGCGTGCGTTCCCAGCTGTCGCGCGACCTCGTAGCCCAACACGATGCCGCCCACGGCGGCGCTGACGACGACCGACGGCCGTGCGTCCCGGAACGCGCCGGCGATCGCGCGCGCGACCGGTTCGACCAGCGTGGGATCTTCGAGGATGCGGAACTTCTGGATGAACTTGTCGCTGTGACGCCCCGAGCTGAGCCGGAAATGCCCCGACAGCAACGCGCCGCGCTCGGCCAGCAGCTCCGGCAGATCGTTCACGCGATTCCGGCGTGTGCGCCGTGCATCTCGTCGAGGATCGCGCGCACGGCGGCGGCGGGATCGGCAGCTTCCACGATGGGCCGCCCGACGACGATGTAATCCGCGCCCGCCGCAACCGCCTGCGCCGGCGTGGTGACGCGGCGCTGGTCGCCGTGCGCGGTTCCGGCCGGCCGAATGCCCGGCGTCAACGTGAGGAAGTCGTCGCCGAAGAAGCGCTTGAGATCGGCGGCCTCCAGCGGGCTGCAGACCACGCCGGCACAGCCGGCGTCGCGCGCGAGTGCCGCCAAGCGGGTCGCGTTCTCGCCCGGTCCGCCTTGTAGCCCGAGCTCGTTGAGGTCTTCGGGAGCGATGCTCGTGAGAATCGTGACGGCGAAAACTTGAGGCGGCGTCGCGCCCAGCTCGTGGGCCCGCTCCCCAGCCGCTTCGACCGCGGCGCGCATCATCTCGAGACCGCCCAGCGCGTGCACGTTGACGATGTGCGTCGCCGGCGTGACCAGCGCGCGCATCGCGGCGGCCACCGTGCGCGGGATGTCGTGCAGCTTGGCGTCGACGAACGTGCGCACGTCGCGCTCTTCGCAATAGGAGCGGATCGCGTCACCGTAGCCGTAGAGCCCTTCCAGACCGATCTTGTAGATCGCGTCGAAATCGTAGAGCTGGTCGACCAGCGCGCGGGCGCGTTCGGCGTCGGGCACGTCGAGCGCGACGATGAGCTGTGCCACTATCCCTCGTCTCCTTTCGATTGGTACGCGTTGGCGAAGCCGACGTTCGCTTTGCCGACGAGGTCGGCGATCGAGGCGAGGTTACGCCGCTCCAGATAGGCTTCCAGCTCGCCGGCGAGGCGCTCGGGAATGCGCGGGTCGGTGAAGTTTGCGGTTCCGATTCCGATCGCGGTCGCACCCGCCAAGAAGAACTCCAGCGCATCGGTTACGGTTTCGATGCCGCCTTGACCGACGATCGGAATCGTCACCGCGCGCGCGACCTCGTAGACCGCCAGCACGGCGATCGGGCGGATGGCCGGGCCGGAGAGGCCGCCGGTGACGTTTCCGAGACGCGGACGCCAGGTTTCGACGTCGATGCCCATCCCGCGCACGGTGTTGATCACCGCCAGCGCGTCGGCACCGGCATCCTGCGCCTCGCGCGCGATCGACGCGATGTCGGTGACGTTGGGCGAGAGCTTGACGATCAGCGTCTTGTCGGTGGTCGCGCGCGCCGCCGCGACGACGCGGGCCGTCAGCTTGGGATCGCAGGCGAACGTCTCACCCTCGCTGGCCACGTTCGGGCACGAGATGTTGAGCTCGACGGCCGCGATCTCGTCGCGCGCCGCGAGACGCTCGCACACGTAGGCGTAATCGTCGATCGAAAAACCGGCGACGCTTCCGATCACGATCCAGGGATAGGCGCCGTACTTGGGAACCTCGCGTTCGAGATACCAGTCGATGCCGGGGTTCTGCAAGCCGATCGCGTTGAGCATTCCGGCCGGCGTGTGGACGAGACGCGGTGCCGGATTGCCGATACGCGGAAGGCGCGTGACGCTCTTGAGCACGACCGCACCGATTTTGGTGAGATCCAGGAACGAAGCAAACTCGTCGCCGGAGCCGTAACATCCGCTGCCCATCAGCGTCGGATACGGCAGTTCGAGTTTTCCGAGCCGCACCGCCAGGCTGGGACGCGCGGTCAGCATCGCGTTACCATCGCAGCTCGTCGCTCCAAAAGACGGGACCTTCCTTGCAAATGCGCGCGTTGACGACGTCGCTGCCGCCGCGCTCTGCCGGCGGGAAACCGGGTGCTTGCGCGCTCGAACCGGCGAGCGGGACGATGCAGCCCCAGCAGCCGCCCACGCCGCACGCGAAGGTTTCTTCCAGCGAGAGCTGCGCGCGCACGCCGATCTCGATCGCGATGCGCCCGACCGCGCGCAGCATCGGCGTCGGTCCGCAGGCGAGAATCACGTCGGGCCGCTGCGCGCGCGTCAGCAGTTCGGTGACGTAGCCGCGGTGTCCGGCGCTGCCGTCCTCGGTCGCCAAGACGAGCTCGCAGCCGGCGTCGCGAAAGCGCTGCGCATCGACCAGCAGTTGCGCCGTACGCGCGCCGTAGAGCAGCCGCACGCGCGCGCCCCGCCGAACCAGCTGCTGCGCGGCGAGCAAGACGGACGCGATGCCGACGCCGCCGGCCACGATCGAGACGGCGCCGTACTCCTCGCGCAGATCGAAGCCGTTCCCCAGCGGTCCGGCGACGTCGAGCCGGTCGCCCGGTCGCAAAAGCGAAAGCTCGCGCGTTCTATTTCCAGTGACGAAAAACAGCAAGCTTGCACGCCGTTCGTCGGCTTCGTATATGCCCAGCGCCGTCGCCGCCGCGCGGCCGCTCGGTGGAATCGCCATGACGTATTGTCCGGGCTTCGCGCGACGCGCCAGCTCGGGCGCGTCGAAACCCACCGAGACCACACCCGGCGCGAGTTGCTGCCGATCGAGAATCAGCGTCGCGCGAACGCGGGGGGGTGTGTCGAGCGTTGGCATTCGAGCAACCGTTTTCGCCAAATTTTTAAAAAACTCCGCGAAAAGGCATCAACTGTCTTGCCACAACCGCCGTTATACGGTATAGAGCAGTAAAGTAGAGGAAAGGAGGGTCCGAAATGGCAGGTCTCATCGTCTTCAAGTCACTGGCCGACGCCCTCCGTGCCGGCTATCAGGTATACGACCGGACTGCGGACGGATATCTGGTGAGAACGCGCACCGCCGCCGGTTGGGCAATGGCTCTGGTCTCCTGTCGCTAATCGCGT
>Ga0335074_10010260_pt1 | contig 13095 bp, 7 predicted proteins | sample Lox_Sample_23_FD_206715 | JGI IMG/M metagenome (GOLD analysis project Ga0335074, IMG submission 206715) | Soil microbial communities from Loxahatchee National Wildlife Refuge, Florida, United States - Lox_Sample_2.3 | ecosystem: Environmental > Terrestrial > Soil > Wetlands | place: USA: Florida...
CGCCGACACCACCGTCTACGTTGCCGACTCCTGCCGCGACGTGGAAGCGGCAGCACTCGGGGGCGCTCATAGCATCGCCGTCGCGACCGGCCGGGACATGGCCGCGGAGCTACAGCAGGCAGGTGCGGATGTGGTGCTCGCCGACCTCGCCGACACCGATCAGGTGATCTCTGCGATCGACCGGCTGACGAAAGTCCCGGCCGGCCGCTAGCCGCGTCGGCCGGGACTATCTGGTGCCTCGCTCAGCGTGGCTGCCGCGTGGTCCAGCTCCCGACGTCCGGGCCGAGCAGGTGCAGGTGGCGGAATGCTTTCAGCACCCCGCCGACAGTCCGGCCGCCTGGCAGCGGGGTGTCGTTAGTCGCAGGAACGTTCGTGTCGAGCGTGATGTACACGCTCAGGCCGCGCACGTCCGGCGCGCACAGCTCCTCCCAGTGCTTGAACGGCTGGTCGATGGTCCGCAGCATCACCCGCGCACCATCCAGCGTCACGTACCAGGATTGCCCGGCAACGTAGTTACACGAGTCGATGGCGCCTGGGACAGAGGCCGGCGTGACGCCGATGTTGAGCGCGGTCGGATCGTCGGCCGGCCCGGCCGACCAGCCGACATCGACGAGCCGGTCGTCCAGGATCGCGAAGCTGCCGGAGTTGCCGCTCCGATCGGGACTCCAGCTGTCGGGCAGGCCAGCGAGCGTGAAGCCAAACCTGACTGCTGGCGAGAGGCCGAAGCGGACCCCGGACGCGATCCGGAGCAGCAACTGCTGAGCGGAGCGCGATTGGGGAACTGCGGGGTGACCGTCCCTGGCCACTTCGGCATCCCAGCCCGACAATGCGCGATGAGCCGAGCAGTGCACGCAGATCGCCGCCGGGTTGGGCATGGGCTCCAGGATCGCCCAGGCATCCCGGCCGTACTCCCAGGCCAGGCCACCCTGCGTCAGGGTCCAGTAGGCGCGTGATCCGGTCACGTCCGGCGCTCGCCTGCCAAGCAGGGGCGAAAAGCCCGTGCAGTCGAGTTCATGCGAGTACTTGAGCCGGGACCCGGCCGGCAGACGAGTCTCGACGGTGATGGCTTTCAGCGAATCGGGGCGGGCGATACGGCAGGATCGAGCCGCGTTGACTGTTAGCCTCACCATCCGGCCGTCTGCGAGCGAGGCGCTCGCGGTGGCGGTGAATGACGTCGAACTCTGGGTTGACCCGTTGGCCAGCCCGGCCGCGGAGAATCCGGCGGGCAGCCAGCCAAAGGCGGCGTACGGCGCCTGCACACTGAACCTGGTCGGCACCGTGCGCTGGTGGTGCTGGACTCTGCTCGCCGCATGATGGCGCGAAGCGGCGGCGGTGCCGCCCAGATGCGCGCTGAGTCCGGCGATCAGCGCGACTGCTACCGCCGCGGCAACCGGGGCCGCTCCGGGCAGGTAGACGCGCAGCAGCCGGCGTCGGCGACGGCCCGCCGCGCGGGCGCGGTCGATGCTGACGCTGATCGGCGGCGCGTCGTCGCCGGCGACTCGTTCGAGCAGGTCGCGCACGCCATTCTCGGTCAGGAACGGAGCCTCATCCATGTTCTGTCACCTCGAGAGGTCCTGCGGTGGCGATCGTGGCGGTCGTGCCGGTGTGGGCGAAGGGCGACGGCCGCCGTGCCGGTGCCGATACGCAAGAGGGTGCGGGCGACCGCGAGGACGGTGCTGGGAAGCCCGGCCCCAGTTGCTCGCGGAGGGCAGCGATGCCCTTGGCTGTCTGGCTCTTGACCGTGCCCTCGGAGCAGCCGAGCACGGCGGCCGCCTCGGTAACGGTCAGGTCGCAGTAGAACCGCAGCACTAGCGTCGCGCGCTGGCGCGGCGGCAAAGCGGCAAGCGCGGCGCGAACATCCAGCGCGGCGTCCCGGTCCGGAGCCTGGCCCGGCCGATCGGGAAGCGCAGCGGTCACGCTAACCCGGCGCGACCAGCCCGAGCGTTGCTCGCCCAGGAACACCCGCACCAGGATGGTCCTGGCGTAGGCGTCGGTGTGCTCGACGGCGGAGGCACGTCCCCAGTGCGCGTAGAGCCTGGTGATCGTCGTCTGGACCAGGTCGTCGGCCCGCTGCCAGTCCTGGCACAGCAGATAGGCAGCCCGCCTGAGCGAGCCCAGCCGAGCGGTCACGTACTGGGTGAACTCGTCGTCCTGCCGGCCGCTCACCGTAAGGCCTCAGTCGTGGATGGCATCGTCACACTCGCTCAAATGCGTCCGGCGGCCGGTCCGGTTGCCTCAGCCGCGACCCCCTAGTGGTTAGCGCCACAGAACTGGGACAAAATGACCGCGAATATAGCTGCAACCACTAGGGGGCTGTCTGAAAGGCTCGTAGGTAGTCACCGTCCGAGTCGGCAGACGCTTGCCGGGCGGCGCATACCCTGTATAACTGACCCGTCAATGGCGACAGGGTGCGAGCAGGTTGGGAGCGCGTCGCGTGGACCACGACGTTACGTCGGTTGCTGGGCGCGACTATGGCGAGGTCCTCTGGTCGCCGTCAGCCGCCGTCATCGAGCGGGCTGAGGTCTCGCGGTATGGCCGCTGGCTGGCCGCCCGGGGCGGTCCCGCGGTCGGTCCTTACCGAGATCTGTGGCAGTGGTCGGTGGATGAGCCAGCCGCCTTCTGGTCGTCGATCTGGGATTACTTCGAGGTGCTTGGCAGCCGTGGCGGTGGCCCGGCGCTGGCCGGGACGCTGCCTGAGGTCACCTGGTTCGGCGGCGGGACGCTGAACTACGCCAGGAACGCGCTGTACCGGGCGGGCGCAGCCGACGACCACACGGCCGTGATCTACCGGTCCGAGGCGGGCCGCGATGGCCGGCTGAGCTACGCCGAGCTGCGGGCCATGGTGGCCAGGGTCGCGGCCGGCCTGGCCGGGCTAGGCGTGGGCGTCGGGGACCGGGTTGCTGGCTACCTGCCGAACTCGCCCGAGGCGCTGGTCGCGATGCTGGCCACCACGAGCCTCGGCGCGATCTGGACATCGTGCTCGCCCGACTTCGGCGCGCACAGCGTGATCGACAGGTTCGCGCAGATCTCGCCGAAGGTGCTGCTGGCCGTCGATGGCTATGTCTACAACGGCCGGCGGTATGACCGGCGGCCCGAGATAGCGGCGATCACCGCGGGGCTGCCCGGGCTCGCCGCCGTGATCGACGTGGACTACCTCGGCACCGGCGAAGCCCTGACCGGCCTGCCGGCCGACGTGCGAGTCCTGGCCTGGGCGGAGGTCTGCCCGGCCGGCGACCCGGCGGACGCGCCGAAGCTGCGCTTCGCCGAGGTGGGGTTCAGCGACCCGCTGTGGGTGCTGTACTCCTCGGGCACCACCGGCCTGCCGAAGCCGATCATGCACAGCCATGGCGGGATTGTGCTGGAGCACCTGAAGGCCCTCGCCCTGCACCAGGACCTGACCAGCGCCGACACGTTCTTCTGGTACACCACGACCGGCTGGATGATGTGGAACTACCTGGCTGGCGGTCTGCTGACCGGATCGACCATCGTCCTCTACGACGGCGCGGCTACCTATCCGGACACCGGCGAGCTGTGGCGGCTGGCGGCGCAGACCGGCGTGACCTACTTCGGCACCGGCGCGCCGTACTTGCTGACCTGCATGAAAGCAGGCCTGCGGCCGGCTGACGAGCACGACCTGTCCGCGGTGCGCGGCATTGGCTCCACCGGCTCGCCGCTACCTCCCGAGGGTTTCCGCTGGGTGTACGAGGGAGCGGGAACGTGGTCGCCCGACTTGCTCCTGGGCTCGTTCTCGGGCGGCACCGACGTCTGCACCGGGTTCGTCGGGCCGAGCCCGCTGCTGCCGGTCCGGGCCGGGATCATCGCCGGCCGCTGCCTGGGCGCCAGGGTGGAGTCGTTCGACCCTGCGGGCGAGCCGGTCGTCGGCGAGGTCGGCGAACTGGTGCTCACCGCGCCGATGCCGTCGATGCCGGTCGGCTTCTGGAACGACCCTGACGGCGAGCGGTACCGGGCCAGCTACTTCGCCGATTATCCGGGCGTCTGGCGGCATGGCGACTGGGTGCTGATCCTGCCTGACGGCGGCTGCGTCATCTACGGCCGGTCCGATGCCACCCTCAACCGCGGCGGCGTGCGGATGGGCACGAGCGAGTTCTACCGGGTCGTCGAAGGCATGCCGGAGGTCGCCGACACCCTGGTCGTGGACACCGGCCAGCTGGGCCAGGACGGCAAGCTGATCCTCTACGTCGTGCCAGCCGACGGCTACGCCCTCGATGACGCGCTGATCGCCAAGATCCGGACACTGCTCCGGGCTGAGCTGTCTCCCCGGCACGTCCCCGACGTCATCAACCAGGTTCCCGGCATCCCGCGCACGCTATCCGGCAAGAAGCTCGAGGTACCCGTCCGTAAGATCCTCCGCGGCGTCCCGGTAGCAGACGCCGCCGACCCCGATGCCCTGGCCAACCCCGAGGTGCTGCCCTACTTCGCCCCCGACGCCGGGGGGTCGTCCGCCCGAGCTAGCGCGGACCCGGGATGAGCCGTCGGCCCCCGGCCGCGGCCACTGGGCGCAGCTTCGGCGAGGAAGGCGGCCTGCTGACCTACGGCAGCTACCTCCGGCTGCCGGAGCTACTGTCCCAGCAGGTGCCGCAGGTATCGCCGCCGGTGCACGACGAACTGCTGTTCATCGTCGTGCATCAGTGTTACGAGCTGTGGTTCAGGCAGCTGCTGCACGAGCTGACCGCGGTCAGGGACACGATGCTGGAAGGCGGCACCGTGCGCGCTGGCGGGACAGGGCCGGCTGGCGGGACAGGGCCGGCTGGCGGGACAGGGCGGGCTGGCGGGACAGGGCCGGCCAGCGAGACAGGGCCGGCCAGCGAGACAAACGAGACCGGGCAGCGGCCGACCTGGCTCGCACGGCAACTGCTGCATCGCGTGCACGTGATCGAGCGGCTGCTGGTCAGCCAAGTCGATGTGCTGGAGACGATGACGCCTCAGGACTTCGGTGAGTTCCGCTCGGCGCTGGCGCCCGCCAGCGGATTCCAGTCGGTTCAGTTCCGTGAGCTCGAGTTCCTGTCGGGAGCCAAGGACCCTGAGTTCGTGGCACGGTTCCGGGCGCTGACCGAGGCAGAGCGGACGCGGCTGGCCGCCAGGCTGGCCGAGCCGTCGCTCTGGGACGCCTACGTCGACCTGCTCGCTTCCCGTGGGCTGGCCGTGGCGACCGACGCCGAGCTGCTGGACTCGCTCGTCCTCGTAGCGCGGAACCGGCCGCGGTACGACGATCTGTGGGAGCTGGCGGAGGACCTGCTGACGCACGACGAGCTAGCGGCGCTGTGGCGGGCACGGCACGTGCAGATGGTGGAGCGGCAGATCGGCACGAAGTCTGGTACTGGCGGCTCGACTGGCGCGCCGTATCTGCACGGGCGGGTGCCGCTGCGTTATTACCCGCTGCTGTGGGAACTACGAGACTCCCTGTGACCTAGATGGCAGCGTGACCTAGATGGCACTGTCGCCTAGATGGCACTGTGATGGAGATGGCAACTGCGGTAGCGGCAACGAGGCCGCGATAGGAGTGGGCGCTATGTCGGGTAGTGGTCCTGAGCTCGATTCGGCCGAGATCAAGCAGGGCATCCTGGTCGAGGCAGCCGCGGTTGTCGCGCCAGCCGGGACGCCGGACATTGGCGATGTAGCGAACTACCTCAGCGCGTACTACCGGCACGTCGGGTCCGACGACCTCAGCGTGGCTGGTCCGGGGCGCATTGCGGCAGTGGCGATGGAGCATGCCAGGCTCGCGGCGCAGCGTCCGCAGGGCCGCGCACTGGTCGCGGTCAGGCCCGGCGCAGATGCTGCGCTCGACCCCAGCGCGGACGTCATCGACATCGTCACCGACGACATGCCGTTCCTGGTCGACTCGGTCACCATGGAACTGGCCAACCACGGTCTGTCGGCGCGGCTGGTTGTGCACCCTCAATTGCGCGTGCGGCGGGACCTGACCGGTGCGTTGCGCGAAGTCCTCGGCAAGGTGGGCGCAGATCAGCCGGCCGAGCCTGCGACCGCGGTCGGCGCTTCGGGGCACGAGGAAGTCGTCGAGTCGTGGACCCACATTGAGGTCGCGCCGCTCGCGCCGGGCGAGGCCGAGCCGGTCACAGCAGACCTGCGGCGCGTGCTCGGCGATGTCAGGGTCGCTGTGGAGGACTACGAGAGGATGCGCGCCAAGGCCGTCTGGCTCGCCGACAAGGTGCTCGCGCCGCAGGGCGAGGCGGTGCTGGCACCTCAGGCGGACCCTGTCCCGGGCGACCGGTCCGGACGGTCACGCGCTGATTCTCCGGCCGAGGTCGCTGAGTTGCTGCGCTGGCTGGCGGACGCACACTTCACCTTCCTCGGGTACCGGGAGTATGACCTTGTCGTCAGCCCTGACGGCATGGCGCTGACCGCAGTGCCCGGCACCGGGCTCGGCATCCTGAGGCACGACCGAGTGGGTCCTGGCTCGTTCGCCAAGCTGCCGGACGAGGTGAAGGCGCGCGCTCTCGAGCCGCAGTTGCTGATCGTCACGAAGGCCAACTCGCGGTCTACGGTGCACCGGCCGAGCTACCTGGACTACGTCAGCGTGAAGCGGTTCGCCCCGGACGGCACGGTCGTGGGCGAGTACCGCTTCCTTGGCCTGTACACCCACGCCGCGCTGGCGGAGAGCATCAAGGGCGTCCCGGTGCTGCGGCGCAAGCTGGCCGAGGTGCTTGAGCTGTCCGGGATAGCCGCCGACAGCCACGACGGCAAGGAAGTCGCCGAGGTGCTCGACTTCTACCCGCGCGAAGAGCTGTTCATGACCTCGGTGGCCGATCTGGCCGCCATGACGGCCGGAGTGCACGTGCTGCGAGAGCGGCGGCAGACCCGGCTGTTCCTGCGCAAGGACATCTACGGCCGCTACGTGTCCTGCCTGATTTACTTCCCCAGGGACCGGTACACGACCCAGGTCCGGCTACGCGCGCAGCAGATCCTGCAGCGGGCCTACGACGCCGAGCAGATCGACTACAGCGTCCAGGTCGGCGAGTCGCCGGTGGCCAGGCTCCACCTAGTGGTCCGGGCGGCCCGCGGCCGCCAGCTGCCGGACGCCGACCCGGCCGAGCTTGAGCGCGCCGTCGCTGCGGCGATCAGGTCCTGGGACGACGACCTGGCGGTCGAGGCCGCGGCCGCGTTCGGCCCGCAGCGGGCGCGCGAACTGCAGACCCAGATCGGCGCCTGGATTCCGGCCACCTACAAGACCGATGTGCCGGCCTCGGCCGCCGTCACCGACTTCGCCCGGATCCTGCGCCTGCGGGACTCCGATCGTGACATCGACTTCGAGCTGTGGGAGTCGGAGAACTACATCGGCGGCGTGCCAGCCGAAGCCGACGACGACGTGCCTGCTGCCAAGCTGGTGTGGCGGCTGACCATCTACCGGACCGGTGGCCCGATCACCCTGACCGACGTGCTCCCCAGGCTGCAGCACATGGGCGTGGACGTCGTCGACGAGCACCCGTACGAGTTCTCGCCCGCTCAGGCGGGCGGGGTCCAGCCCAGTGACGACGCCGGGTCAGCAGACGATGGCCAGGCCGGCCCGGCGATTCTGGCGGACGCCCCGTCGTTGGCTACACCGGCGTTCTGGATCTACGACTTCGGCCTGCGGCGGCGGCCGATGCGCGACGGGCAGGCGGCCGGTGACGTCGACCTCATCTCGAACCAGCGCGTCAGGGAGCAGATCGAGAGCGCACTCGCGGCGCTCTGGGATGGCCGGACCGAGGACGACGGATTCAACGCGCTGGTCCTGGACGCGCAGCTGACCTGGCGGCAGGTGGCGGTGCTGCGCGCCTATGCCAAGTACCTCCGGCAGGCCGGCAGCACCTTCAGCCAGTCCTATATCGAGCGGGCGCTGCGCTCCAATACCCAGATCGCGCGCTTGCTGGTCATGTTGTTCGAGTCCAGGTTCGACCCGGCCAAAGTCGCCGGGCAGGCCGAGCGCAGCGAAGCGATCGCGGAGGAGATCACTGGTGCGCTCGATGCCGTCACCAGCCTGGATGAGGACCGGATACTGCGGTCGTACCTGGGCCTGATCACCTCGACGCTGCGCACCAACTACTACAGCAGCGCCTTCGGCCCCGTTCCCTATCTGGTGTTCAAGCTGGACGCCCAGCAGGTTCCGGACCTGCCTGCCCCGCGTCCGCGGTTTGAGATGTTTGTGTACTCGCCCCGGTTCGAGGCGGTCCACCTGCGCTTCGCCGGGGTCGCCAGGGGAGGGCTGCGCTGGTCGGACCGCCGCGAGGACTTCCGGACTGAGATCCTTGGCCTGGCCAAGGCCCAGGAGGTCAAGAACTCGGTCATCGTGCCGTCCGGCGCGAAGGGCGGGTTCGTCTGCAAGCAACTGCCCGATCCGGCGCAGCGGGACGCCTACCAGGCCGAGGTGCTGACCTGCTATCGGATGTTCATTTCCGCGATGCTGGACGTCACCGACAACCTGGAGTCCGGCGCGGTGGTGCCGCCTGGGAGCGTGGTGCGGCACGATGGCGATGACCCGTACCTGGTGGTGGCGGCGGACAAGGGCACCGCGACGTTCTCCGACACGGCGAACGAGATCGCGACGCACCGCGGGTTCTGGCTCGGCGACGCGTTCGCCTCTGGCGGCTCCGAGGGCTACGACCACAAGAGGATGGGCATCACCGCCCGCGGCGCCTGGGAGTCGGTGAAGTTCCACTTCCGCACCAGGGGCGTGGATGTCGACGCTGACGACTTCACGGTGGTCGGGATTGGCGACATGTCCGGCGACGTGTTCGGCAACGGCATGCTCCTGTCGCCGCACATCAAGCTGCTCGCGGCATTCGACCACCGGCACGTCTTCCTTGACCCCGAGCCGGATCCGCAGGCTAGCTTCGCCGAGCGTAAGCGGCTGTTCGAACTGCCGCGCTCGTCGTGGGCAGACTACGACTCGGCGCTGATCTCGCCCGGCGGAGGCGTCTGGCCCAGGTCGGCCAAGTCAGTGCCGTTGTCCCAGCAAGTCCGTGCCATGCTCGGTATCTCCGACCAGGACAGCTCGCTCTCCCCGGATGCGCTGATCTCGGCAATCCTGATGGCGCCCGTCGACCTGCTGTGGAACGGCGGTATCGGCACCTACGTCAAGGCGTCCAACCAGCCGAATGCGGATGTCGGCGACCGGTCCAATGACGCCGTCAGGGTCGATGCGAGCGCGGTGCGGGCGAAGGTGGTCGGGGAAGGCGGCAACCTCGGCCTCACCCAGGAGGCCAGGGTCGAGTACGCGCTCGCGGGCGGGCTCGTCTGCACCGACTTCATCGACAACTCGGCCGGAGTGGACACCTCCGACCACGAGGTCAACATCAAGATCCTGCTGGATCGCGAGGTGCGAGCCGGCACGCTGACCGAGGCGGGCCGGAACGAGCTGCTCCAGCAGATGACCGGCGAAGTCGCCGACCAGGTCCTGGAGCACAACTACCAGCAGGTTCGGGTTCTTGCGGCGTCCGCTGCCCAGTCCGCCCAGATGCTGCACGTGCACGCCCGCTATATCCGCAGGCTGGAGCGCGACGGCAGGATCCGGCGGCGGCTGGACGTGCTGCCGGGCGACCGCGAGATCGCTGAGCGGCGTTCTGCGCGGACCGGGCTGGTCGTTCCCGAGTTCGCGGTGCTGCTCGCGCAGACGAAGATCGCTGCCGCGGAGGAGGTAGTGGCGTCTGCGCTGCCCGATGATCCCTATCTCCGGCGGGTGCTCGTCGACTACTTCCCCACGCCGCTGCGCCGCAGCTACGCCGACGGAATGGGCGGCCACCGGCTGCACCGCGAGATCATCACCACGTCCGTGGTCAACGACATGGTGGACCGCTCGGGCATCACCTTCGCCTTCCGCCTGAACGAGGAGACCGGCGCCTCGGTGCCGGAGATCACTGCTGCCTGGCTGGTAGCCCGAGAGGTCTTCGACATGCCGGGGTTCTGGGCGCAGGTCGAGGCGCTGGACGGCAAGGTCGAGACCGGCGTTCAGATCCAGGCCATGCTGGAAGGGCGCAAGCTCACCGAACGGGCCGCCAGGTGGCTGCTCAGCTTCCGCCGCCCGCCGTTCGATATGCAGGCGACGATCGACTTCTTCGCCGGCGGTGTGCTGACCGTGGCAGGAAGCCTGCCGAAGATGCTGGCCGGCCGGGACCTGACGGGCTTCAGCGAGCGGCAGGAGATGTATGCCGCCCGCGGCGTGCCCGCTGGCCTCGCGGACCGGATCGCCGCAATGGTGCCCGCGTACTCGGCGTTCGACATCGTGGACATGGCGCACGGCACCGGGCGCTCGGTGGAGGAGACCGCCGAGGTCTACTTCGACCTGGCGGACCGGCTCCAGATCGCCCGGCTGCGGGACATGATCACCGCGCTGCCGCGGGACGACCGGTGGGGCACCATGGCGAGGGGAGCGATCCGCGACGACTTGTACACGGCGCACGCGGCGCTGGCCAGGGATGTGCTGACGGTGACCGAGCCCGGCAGCCCCGAGCAGCGGCTGGCTGCCTGGGTGCTGCGCAACGACTCCGCCGTGCGGCGGGCCACGCAGACGCTGTCGGAGATCTGGGAGAGCAACGTGTTCACCTTCGCGACGCTCTCGGTGGCCGTACGGGCAGTCAGGACGCTGGTGACGACCGCGACGCTGCCGGCCTGAGCGTGCCCGCTAGCGTCTGCATGAAGAGTCAGTCAGCACAGTCGGCGCTGCTCACCTGCGTGGTCCGCGGGCTCGCGTAGGCTGCAGGTATGGCATCCGACCCTACGAGCGAGATCTCAGAGCTGATTTCGAAGCTCGCCAGTGTGGAGGCCGTCCTCGACCCCGACGCCATGCGCAAGGAAGCTGACATCCTGCGGGTCCGGTCAGCAGACCCTGGTCTCTGGGAGGACCAGGAGCAGGCACAGGAAGTCACCAGGAGGCTCTCCTACCTCGACGGCGAACTGGCGAGGCTGGGGGCGCTGCACCGTCGGCTCGATGACACGGCAGTCGGCTTCGAACTCGCTGAGAGCGAGCAAGACGAGCCCACGCGTGAGGAGGCTGAGCGGAACCTGGCGGTCCTCCGCAAGGAGATCGACCAGCTTGAGATCCGAACGCTGCTGAGCGGCGAGTACGACGTGCGTGAGGCGCTGATCAGCATCAACGCCGGGGCCGGCGGGGCGGACGCGGCGGACTGGGCTGAGGGCCTGCGGCGGATCTACCTACGCTGGGCCGAGCGGCACGGCTACCCGACTGAGGTCTACGACACCTCCTACGCGGAGGAGGCCGGGATCAAGTCCACCACCTTCGCGATCAAGGCTCCGTACGCGTACGGCACGCTGCGCGGCGAGCAGGGTACCCACCGGATGGTCCGCATCTCCAAGTACGACAACCAGGGACGGCGGCAGACCTCATTCGCCATGGTGGACGTACTTCCGGTGGTTCAGCAGGTCGACCACATCGACATCCCGGAGGACGAGATCCGGGTGGACGTGTTCCGGTCGAGCGGGCCGGGCGGCCAGGGTGTCAACACCACGGACTCCGCGGTGCGGATCACCCACCTGCCGACCGGCATCGTGGTCTCCTGTCAGAACGAGCGCAGCCAGATCCAGAACAAGGCGACGGCCATGGCCGTGCTGCAGTCTAAGCTGCTCGAGCGCAAGCGCGAGGAAGAGGCCGCGAAGCTCAACGAGCTGCGCGGCGACGGCGGCCGGAGCTGGGGGACACAGATCAGGAACTACGTCCTGCACCCGTACCAGCAGATCAAGGACGTCCGGACCAACTACCAGACCGGCGACACTGCGGCCGTGATGGATGGCGAGATCGACGACTTCATCGAGGCCGAGATCCGCTGGCTGCGGACCCAGGGCCTGTAGCAGCCGCAGGGCCCAGCGCGCCCGCCACAAGGGCGGGTTGGCGGCAGATCACGAGGGTGTCACCAGGGGCAAGGCCACGAGGGGCGCATCAGCGGCCCGCCGGGAGGCGTCACCAGGGCCCTCGCCGGGAGGCGTCATCAAGGGCCTCGCCGGGAGGCGTCAATGTGAGCACTGCCGGGAGGCGTCACCAGGGCCCCGCCGGGAGGCGTCAATGTGAGCATTGCCGGGAGGCGACATCAGGGACGCTGCCGCCCGAGCGGCGCCCGCAGGGCGTTCGCGCCAGCGTGCGGCAGCCATAAGCCAGCCAGCAGCCACCGGCGGCCTAGCCCGCCCAGCTGGCCGAGCCTGACGGAAACCCCCTAGTGCAGGTGCATCGCCGCCACCGTCAGCAGGGCCAGGACGAGCAGGATGACCGCGATCACCTGCACGCTCAAGCCGTGGCTGTGGTGGTGGACGTGCGCGCGAGCCTCACGGCAGGTCGGGCAGCGACCCTCCGCAACCGGCCCGGCACACTGTGCGCAAATCAGGTGCTCACAGCTCATCTGGCTCCTACCGGGCTAAAAGCCTCGCCCGGCCACTTCGACGATGTTGGACGTTCCTGACCAGTTTCCCCCCTAGACTGGCCCGAGGCCAAACCGGCCAGGCTGCTGGCCCGGAAATATGGCGTCAGTGTCACATCTCGTCTACCTGCGATGGGCCAGTGATCCACTTCGATAACGTCACGAAGACGTACGCGAACCAGGGCCGGCCAGCCCTGGAAAACGTGAGCCTGGATGTCGAGAAGGGCGAGTTCGTCTTCCTGGTCGGGCCGTCCGGCTCCGGGAAGTCAACGTTCCTGCGGCTGGTGCTGAAGGAGGAGCGGCCGAGTTCCGGCCGGATTCACGTGGCTGGCCAGGACCTGGCGCGGCTCACCAACTGGCGGGTGCCGAACCTGCGCCGCCGGATCGGGTGCGTGTTCCAGGACTTCAGGCTGCTGCCGAACAAGAACGTCTACCAGAACATCGCCTTCGCCCTCGAGGTGATCGGCAAGCCGCGCCGGTTCATCAGGAAGGTCGTGCCGGAGGTCATTGACCTCGTCGGTCTGGAGGGCAAGCGGGACCGGATGCCGGATGAGCTGTCCGGAGGCGAGCAGCAGCGAGTCGCCATGGCGAGGGCCTTCGTGAACAGGCCGATGATCCTGCTCGCCGACGAGCCGACCGGGAACATCGACCCGGCCACCTCCATCGGGATCATGAAAGTGCTGGACCGGATCAACAGGACCGGTACCACCGTCGT
>Ga0335074_10010261_pt1 | contig 13094 bp, 9 predicted proteins | sample Lox_Sample_23_FD_206715 | JGI IMG/M metagenome (GOLD analysis project Ga0335074, IMG submission 206715) | Soil microbial communities from Loxahatchee National Wildlife Refuge, Florida, United States - Lox_Sample_2.3 | ecosystem: Environmental > Terrestrial > Soil > Wetlands | place: USA: Florida...
GATCGCGCCGCCGGAGCTTGCCCTCACGTTTTGATAGTAGATGCTGCTGTCCAGCGTCAGCGAGCCGCGTGCGCTGAGGCGCGAGCCGCCACCGCTGACCGCGATGCCGATGTCGGATGCGTCGTTATCGACAATGTTTCCGATTACCGCGACGGTGGCCCCGCTTGTGATGATCAGGCTGCCATCTGCGAAATCGGTGTAGGCCCCCGCGTAACTCGCCGGTGCCGGCGTGCCCAACACCAGGCTGCCCGCAACGCTCACATCGCTGCCGCCACCACTGGCCGTCACCGTGCCATAGGCAACCACCAGGCTGCCGCTCGTGGTCAGCGCCGCACCGCCGGCGACGTTCAGCGTGCCCATCTCGCTAGGGCTGTAGTACGTGCCTGTGTATGTCGCCGGCGTACCCAGCGTCACCGCGCCACTGGCGGTCACGCTGACGCCACCGCCCGCCAGCGACAGCGCCCCATCGGCCACCGTCACCGTGCTCGCCTGCATCGCCGAGCCACTGCCCAGCGCCAGGGTCCCGTTGCTCTCGGTCGCAGACGACGCCCCAGGCTGCACGGAACCGACGTTCAATGCCCCGATGTTATAGGTGCCCGCCAGATCGATCAGCCCGCTGATCGCCACCAATGCCGCGGTACCGCCGCCGCCGATCACTTCATAAACGGACCCCGTGGGGCCGGTGATCGTCACCGGATCATGCAGCCCTGGCACGGCCGCCGCAGGCGACTGGCTCTTGGTGACGTCCTGCCAGTTGGCGGTGCTGCCCCAGGAACCTCCTGACGTGCCGATCCAGTTATAGCTGTCGGTCGTCGTGGACACTGTGCCGGATCCGCCACTGCCGCCCGACAGCAACACGATGGCGCTGCCGGAACTCGATGCCTGCGCGATGGAGAATGTCTGGCCAGTATAGTTTCCGGCGATCGTCAGGTTCTCGACCGCGACGGTGCCCGCATACAAGGCGAGGTTACCAACGCTATTGCCGCTGAAACTATAAACGGCACTGGTCAGGGCTGTGTTGCTGACATTGACCGCATCGCCGATGGCAAAGCCGGACAGGGTGGCGCCGACCGCATACGGCGTGTAGACATAACTCCCGGACGAATTGCTGTACGACGCGCCGATCGTCAGTGCAGCACCGGCGCCCGCGAACGCGATGGTCCCGCCCAACGCCGCCGTGCCGTCGAGTGTCATTGCGGCATTAGCCCCAATCTGCACATCGACGCTGCCCGCCATGCCGTATGTCGTCAGGCTGGCGTCGGTCCCGACCTGCACGATGCCGCCGCCCGATAATGTGCCGCCGATAGACAGCAGGCTGCCGGTCTGGTTGATGTCGCCGTTGTCGATCAGGTTGGCATAGACATCGACGCGTCCCGCCGACGCCGCCGTGACGGTAACGCCGGCATCCACCGTCAGCGCTCCAGCGGCTGCCGATCCCGCCGTGCCGATCTCGATCGAGGACGACGCATCGACAGTGAATGCGGTATAAAAGATGCTGCCGGTCAGCGACAGGCCTGCCACCTGGATCGCGCCGCCGGAACTCGCGCTCACATTCTGATAGAACTCGGTACTATTCAGCGTCAGCGTGCCGTGCGCGGTCAGCCGCGAACCGCTGCCGCTGACATCGATCCCGACATCGGATGAATAGTTACCGACAATATTCCCGCCAACCGCGGCGGTGGCCCCGCTTGTGATGATCAGGCTGCCGGTCGCGGCATCGGTGTAGGCCCCCGCGTAGCTCGCCGGTGCCGGCGTGCCCAACACCAGGCTGCCCGCAACGCTCACATCGCTGCCGGCACCGCTTGCCATCGCCGTGCCATACGCAACCACAAGGCTGCCGCTCGTGGTCAGCGCCGCACCGCTGGCGACGCTCAGCGTACTGCTCTCGCTCGGGCTGTAGTACGTGCCTGTGTATGTCGCCGGCGTACCCAGCGTCACCGCGCCGCTCGCGGTCAGGCTGACGCCGCCGCCAGCCAACGACAACGCGCCATCGGCCACCGTCACCGTGCTCGCCTGGATCGCCGAGCCACTGCCCAGCGCCAGGGTCCCATTGCTCTCGGTCGCAGACGACGCGCCGAGCTGCACGGAACCGACGTTCAGCGCCCCGGTGTTATAGGTGCCCGCAAGATCGATCAGCCCGCTGATCGCCACCGATCCCGCAGTGCCGCCACCGCCGATCACTTCATAAACGGACCCCGTGGGGCCGGCGATCGTCACCGGGTCATGCGCCCCCGGCACGGCCGCCGCAGGTGCCTGGCTCTTGGTGACGTCCTGCCAGTTGGCGGTGCCGCCCCAGGAACCACCTGACGTGCCGATCCAGTTATAGCTGTCCGTCGTCGTGGACACCGGGCCCGCCCCGCCACTGCCGCCGGACACCAACACGATGGCGCTGCCGGAACTCGATGCCTGCGCGATGGAGAATGTCTGGCCACTATAGTTTCCAGCGATCGTCAGGTTCTCGACCGCGACGGTGCCCGCATACAAGGCGAGGTTACCAACGCTATTGCCGCTGTAACTATAGACGGCGCTGGTCAGGGCTGTGTTGCTGACATTGACCGCATCGCCGACGGCAAAGCCGGACAGCGTGGCGCCGACGGCATACGGCGTGTAAACATAACTCCCGGACGAATTGCTGTAGGACGTGCCGATCGTCAGTGCAGCATCGGCGCCGGCGAACGCGATGGTGCCGCCCGCGGCCGCCGCGCCGTCGAGTGTCATCGCGGCACTGCCGCCGAGCAATACATCGACGCTGCCCGCCATGCCACCGATGGTGAGACTGGCGTCGGTCCCGACCTGCACGATGCCGCCGCCCGACAATGTCCCAGCGATAGACAACAGGCTGCCGGTCAGGCTGATGTCGCCGTTGTCGATCAGATTGGCATAGACATCGACGGGTGCCGCCGATGCTTCCGTGACGGTAACGCCGGCATCCACCGTCAGCGCCCCGGCCGCCGCCGATCCCGCCGTGCCGATCTCGATCGAGGACGTCGCGTCGACAGTGAATGCGGAATAAAAGATCGCGCCCGTCAGCGACAGACCCGCCACCTGGATCGCACCGCCGGAACCCGCGCTCACATTCTGATAGAACTCGGTACTGCTCTCGGTCAGCGTGCCGTGTGCGGTTAGCCGCGAGCCGCTGCCGCTGACCGCGATGCCCACATCGGGTGCGTAGTTGTCGACAATATTCCCGCCAACCGCGACAGTGGCCCCGCCGGTGATGATAAGGCTGCCATATGCGGCATTGGTGTAGGCCCCCGCGTAGCTCGCCGGCGCAGGCGTGCCCAACACCAGGCTGCCCGCAACGCTCACATCGCTGCCGGCACCACTTGCCATCGCCGTGCCATACGCAACCACAAGGCTGCCGCTCGTGGTCAGCGCCGCACCGCCGGCGACGCTCAGCGTACTGCTCTCGCTCGGGCTATAGTACGTGCCTGTGTATGTCGCCGGCGTACCCAGCGTCACTGCGCCACTGGCGGTCACGCTGACGCCGCCGCCAGCCAACGACAGCGCGCCGTCGGCCACCGTCACCGTGCTCGCCTGGATCGCCGAGCCACTGCCCAGCGCCAAGGTCCCATTGCTCTCGGTCGCAGACGACGCGCCAAGCTGCACGGAACCGACGTGCAGTGCCCCGGTGTTATACGTGCCCGCAAGATCGATCAGCCCGCTGATCGCCACCGATGCCGCGGTGCCGCCACCGCCGATCACTTCATAAACGGATCCCGTCGGGCCGGTGATCGTAACAGGGATGGTAGCACCTGGCGCGGTCGCTGCTGGCGTCTGGTTGGTTGTCGTATCGTGCCAGTTCGACGCTGTGTTCCATGATCCACCCGAGGCACCAACCCACGCGTACAGGTCTCCCGAGGCCGCACTGGTTGCTTCAATGTAGCTGTAGCCAGTCGCTACATCAGTGTTGCCAATGCTGATGAAGTCGTTGAGCGTACCATCGAGCAGCGACGGCTGCGGCGCCACTGGCGCCCGCAGGTCCGTGGGCGTATCCACGTTTGCTTCCTTCCCCGGAACAGGAAGGAAGAATAGAGGCCAGAAGTTAAAACAACGTTGACGTGTGCCACCCGGTTAGCGGCCAGTCCGGCCACCGGCGACGATCCCGACATGCGCCACCGACAGCACGTCGCTCGGGTCATATCAGACATAGCGATCGGTGCTGGCACTGGTCCCAGCGTCGAACACTGCGCCGGTGCCGCTCACCAGCATCGTCGCACTATTGCCTTCGATTAAATCCGACGCCGCACCATGAATGATCGCACCGGCGTTCCGGAATTGTGCCAGGCCGTTGTCGGCCTCTCGAGAGGCTCATGCAAAGCATTAGTCTCTGCCATACTTCCGTCGGACGCCAAATGCCCGGCCTGACGATGCGATCGTCAGGCCGGGTCAGGAGTCACCTTTGGCCGGCGATTAGTGTCCGCCTTGCTTCAGGAAGTGATTTAGCAACTGGCTGATCAATTGATCGTCCGGCGGACCGGACGGCACGTAGACGGCGATGCATCCATGCGTCGGGCAAGGATTGGTCGGATCGGTGCCTGCCGGCGACCCAGGCGGCACAAAACCGATCGGCACAAACACGTGCCGGTTCGGCGCGTTGGCAGCCACCGAGTGTGCCGTGGTTGACGTCGGCACGCTGCCATCGAACGTGTTGATCCCCGCGTCGATAAAGCCCAGCTCCGGCATCACCGTGCCCGTGCTGGTCTCGTTGCTGCGCGCCGCGAGATAGTAGTGATTGCTGCCGCGGTCGTACCATACCTCATCCGACCCGCCGATTTGCTTGATGTTCTTAACGACGTTGCCATTGGTGATGTCCATCACCACCGACTGCGTCAGTATGTTTGGCGACGTCCCGAACGAAGCGCTGCAGCCGAGCAATGCCTGGTGGAACGGACCCAGCGCCAGGCCGGCGGGTGAACAATTCTGCACCGGATAGATGGCCACGACCTTCATCGTCTTCGGGTCGGTGACCGCGACGCCGCCGTCGGCAGCGTTGGGGCCGATCTGTGGCACGGAGGTATACAACATCCCGGTCTCCGGCGACCATTGCGTTTGCTCGATGCCGCCGGTGGCATTGGGCGTGCCGTTGGTGCCGTCGAACGTCACCTTGCCGACAACCGCATGCGTCTTCGTGTCGAAGAACGTGATGAACGGCGGCGTGTCCGCGTCATTCGCCGCCGCCACCAGATGGTCGCGGCGGTCCCACGCCATTTCGTCGACGCGGAACTGGCCGCCGGTGGGAATCGTGTAGGTGATGCTGCGCGAGGCGATGTCGATGACCTTCATCGTGCTGTCGCCGTCGCCCGCCCAGACTTCCTTGTGGTCGACGATGACGTTGCCGTCCGGTCCGGACAGATTATTGTTCACGGCGCCATTCACCGTGACGACACCCTTGAAACCGCCAACCCGGCCGATGAAGCTGTCGCCGGCCGCATTGATCAGGTCGATCGAGGCGTTGGTGCGATCCGACAGTGTGTAGAGGCCGATCGCCGGATCGACATAGCTGATGTCGAAGGCTCCCAGGCCATTGCCACCGACATCGATCTTCGCGATCAGCGACAGATGCTCGTCGGCGTTGGCCGGGCGTCCGGCGGTCAACAGCAAGGCGGCCATCGCGCCGGCGGCAAGACATGTGGCGCCAAGCAAATGCGTCAGCACACGCTGACGGGGTCGGCTGTTCATGACTTTCTCCTCCCTCAGGCAGACTCGTACGGCCTTTCCGGCAAGCCGGACAGGCGACGCCGTATCGTTAGTCTGTCGCGTCGCTTGACCGGTTCTTAGGAAATCCTCAACTCAATTTGCCGACAACTAAACGATCGCAACGAAAAACAGCACGAAATTGTATTATTCTCGGAAATTATTCTCGCCCAATGTCAATGGCGAATCAGTCATTCCAAAATCGTTCGTAATCCAGCACCTCATAACGCTGGCCTACGGCCTCTGTATTGCTGCGGACTATCTCGCGTTCAGCAAACCGGGCAGCCCCGGCACCCTGGGCGTCGGCGGTGATCGAGACCACCTGTGGGCCGCCCGGGCCCACGCCTGTGCTCGATTCCCCAATGGCCGCCAGTGCGCGCGCCACCACCGGATCACGCGTGCCGGCATCGGGATCGTCGTCGGTGAATAACGTGAGATGCGGCCGCAGTCGCAGCAGCAATTCCGGCGTCATCCCCAGTACGTTGCCGAGTTCGTCGAGGCTGCCGAACGGCGCACCGGAGGGAGCATAGGCACGTCCCGCCGCGGCATAGAGTGCGGTGGTGGCATTGGGACGGCCCGGACCGCCGCCGCCAAGCCGCCACGCGACGATCGCGTCCGCCACGCTCGCCGCGACCATCGGATTCGCCCCAACCTGAACCAGCAGGGCGCGCAGCAAATCCGACGACGCGATGTTGGGATTTACCTTGTCGTTCTCGTCCTGGATGCGCACGACCACCAACGCGGGACCAATCCGGATGGGATGCGGGACATCATCGGCCGGCCAGTGGCGATTTGAATTGTCCAATAGCCAAAAGATCGCCTGTTGCATGGCCCCGTGCGCCGCCGCCTGCAACACGGCGGCATCGCGCTGATTGCGGGCCTGCTGCGCGTCCTGGCGCGCGGTCGCCAGCACCGTGCTGCCGAGCAATGCCAGCAGCGCCAGGGTCCAAAGCACGATCAGCAGCGCGAAGCCGCGCTGGCGCGGGCAGCGATCGCTCATGGCCGATTCAGCCGCGGCGCGGCGACGATATCCGGCCAATGGCGCGAATCGCCACTGCCGAATTCGACCCGCACGCGTACCAGCGTCGGCAGGTCGGATGATTGCCAGGCGCTCACCCAGCCGCCGCCCGGCCGCCAATAGGTAATCTGCAGCCGCGCCACATCGCTGAGCAATTCGGTCTCTTTCGGCGCCGGCAGCGGACGCAACGGCACGGCATGCACATAGGGCCGCCACCGCAGCACCAGCCGGTGTTGCGCATCCACCATTAGGATCGCCTGGATCGGCCGGTGCGCCGTCGGCCCTGCGGCATTCGGCAACGCCGTGATGCAGCCCAACCGGTCGCTGCTGCCGACGAACGGCGCGGGGTCGAGGGCGCTGCCCGGATTGGCGCCTTCGATCACGTTGCGCAATGTCGTGTCGAACGTGTCGAGATCGGTGTTGCGATTGTCCAGGCGGGTCTCGGTGCCCCAGGCGAGCAAGCCGAAATGCATGCCCTGAGCCAGGCCGACCAGGATGAACCCCACCACCACCAGCGCCACGAGCAATTCGAGCAAGGTGAAACCGGCTGCGTCCCCCTGCCGATATCCTGCCGGCGCCGTCATCGCACACCCTGGCCGATCTGCTCTGAGTCCAGCCGCACCTCTCGCGTGTCATCGGCATCGTGCCAACTAACCCACACAGTGATGGCGTACAGGGTCAGCGGGAAGCTTGCCGAACCTGCCAGTGTTAGCGCAGTCAGCGGCTGCACCGTGGTGCTGGCGAGCGGAGCGATGCGCACCCGCCAAAAGAAGCCGCCGCCGTCGTCACCTCGCCAGTCGCCGGCTATCAATGGGCTGGCATGCTCTGCCAGCGTCAGGCGGGAACGGGCGCGCGCCACCGCCTGTTCATAATGCGTCGCGGCCTCGGTGGAATGCAGACCGCTCAATCCGGCCTGGTACAGCACCGCCAATGCCAGTGCCGCAATCACAAAGGCGACCAGCGTTTCAAACAACGCAAATCCATGCTGTGCCCGCGCAGCAACGGGGAGACGCTGGTGGTGCTTCCCCGCTTCCGCTGCCAGCCGCGGAGTCAGTGCCGTGTCAGCCTGCGTTGCCGTGGCTGTTGCCCCTGTACTGTTCATGATCGTCGCCGTCATGCCCGCCGCGATCGTGATCTCCATCGTCCGCATGGTCAGGGTGGAACGATTGCATCAGATCATTGATCGCCGGGCCACCAGTCGGTATGGTTCATCCTGGCAACCAATACCCCGCAGCCGAATGGCAGCATTCTCAATGTCCCCATCGTACTGGTCCCAGCCATCGATCGTTGGCGACGTCAAGCGACACATTGTCGTGACGCACTGTCAATTTTTTGCGTTGACCGGTCGCGCATAAGGCGTGGTACGTCTGCCGCTGTCGAACAACCGTGCCGCGGATGCCAGTACCTCGGCCTGGTATTGCAGGTTCAGGGCCGGAGTATGCGAATGGTAGTCCCCGATTGCCAGCATCAGGTTGCCGCGCGTCTCGCGCAGATAGGCGCGCATGATGGCTCCGGCGGCGGCGATGTTGAAGCAACCGTCACGGAGCAAGCGAATGCGCACGTCGCTTTCGCTGAGACGTGCCACCTGGGCGATGTCAAAAAGCCAGCGTGTGTTGACCTGCATGACGCCCAGGTCCTGCGACCCGTCCACGTTCACATGGATCGCACCGATGTTGCCACCTTCCACCGCCTGGATCGATGGCAGCACGCGTGGCGGCAGATGATAGAACGCCGCGACGCTGACCATGCAGGCGAGCAGCGGAATGCTCATCGCCACCGCTCCGGGCGCAGTGACGGCGGTTTCACATTACTGGAGTTGCTCGTCGTCATTGCCATCCTCGGCTTGCTCATCGGCCTGGTTGCGCCGGCGGTGTTGCAGCAGCTTGGCCGTGCCCGCACCTCGGTCGCGCGCGATTCGATCCAGCGGCTGGAGTCGGTGTTGGACCTCTACAAGCTCGATGTCGGCGACTACCCCAGCACGCAGCAGGGCCTGCAGGCACTGATCCAGCAGCCCGCGGACGTGAGCAATTGGACCGGCCCCTATCTGAAGGGCGGCCAGGTGCCGCTCGACCCTTGGAACCACCCGTACGCCTATCGCGATCCATCCACCCGTAGCGGCCATGACTACGATCTGTGCTCGGCTGGCCCGCCTGGCGGCAGCGACGCTGACAACCAGATCTGCAACTAGGCGTCCCGGACAAAACAAACGCCCGGGATGGCGCAGCGCAGCCGCGCCATCCCGAAGGCCCGTCCGGCCGTGAGCCCGTAGCCGTCATTGCTGCAGTTGAAGTTTCTGCCGCAGCCTCGCCCCCGGATCATCCGAACCCGACGGCCGCAATGTGTTCAATTGCTCCGGCACAGCAGCAGCGTTGATCAGCCCGTCGCGCATGTCTTCCGTCAGGTCGCGCGCATCGCGTTGATCGTGGATGACATGCGGCGTGATCAGCACCAGAAGCTCAGTGCGCTGGCGGGTGTTGTTCTGGCTGCCGGCGAGCAAGCCGAGCAACGGCACGTCCTTCAACCAGGGAATCCCCTGGTTGCCGGTCGTTGCGGTGTCGCTTATCAACCCCGCCAGACCAACCGTCTGCCCGTCCTGCACCACGACGCGCGACGTGACATTGCGATCCTCGAAGGTCGGCGAGTTGATGCCCGGCGTCGTGATCGTCGTCGACACGTCGCTGACGTCCTGCAGGATGTCCAGCGTCACCAGGCCGCCACTGTTCACGCGTGGCGTGACCTGCATCACCACGCCGGTCTGCTGGTAGTTGATCGAGCTGACCACCGGCGCATTGGACGTGATCGTGCTCTGCGACGTCTGACTGAGATAGGGCACCACGGCGCCCACCTCCAGGCGCGACGGTTGGCCGTCCAGCACCAGCAATTCCGGTGACGACAGCACGCGAACCTTCGTCACCGCCTGCAACGCGTTGATCGCAAACGGCGCGCCGCCAACGCCATGACCGCCGATGAAGAACCCAGGAAAATTCAGGTTCAGCTGTGCCTGCAATGGCGCCTGCACGGACGTCTGCTCTGCATTGTTGAGGATACCGTTGAGACCGCCGGCGCGAAAAAAGAACTGCGTGCCATATTGCAGGTTGTCGTTGAGCTGCACCTCGGCAATCACCGCGTCGATGCGGACCTGCAGCGGCAAGATGTCCAATTTGTCCAGCATCGCCTCGATGGCATTGACCTCGCGCTGCGTGCCATACATCAGGATCGCGTTGTTCTGCGGATCGGGAATGATGCGCATGGTGTCGGTGCTGGTCTGCGTAGCGCCCGGCTCCAGGGGACCAAGCAAAGGATTGGGTCCGGACGCGCCGGCAGCAGCGGGTTGGCCCGGCGGCAGACCGGCCGCGCCGGACGGCGGCGGAATGCCAGCAGCAGTCACCGGCGCGCCGCTGATGCTGCCGCCCAGGCCACCCGCGCCCACGCCACCGCCCATGACCCCGCCTTGCGTCCCGCCGATGCCGCCGCCGCCATAACCGCCGAACGACGATCCGCCGAACCCGCCGGTCGCCGCGGCCATCCGCGCCTCGGCAGCCTGTCCGCTGCTGGGCTGCGCCGTCACGTCGTTCGGCGTGAATGCCTGCTGCAGCACGTACGCCACATCATTGGAGCGACTGTTCTGCAGGTAACGCACGTGCCAACTGCGCACGGTCTGCTGGCGCGCGCGGCTGACCAGCGCATAAACCCGCCGTGCCTCGTCGATGTACTGCGCCTGCGGCGAGATCACCAGCACAGCGTTGATGCGCGCCATCGGCACCACATGCACCATGCCAGCCAGCGCGCTGCCCTTGCTGCCATGCAACGCATCTTCCAGCGCACTGGCAAAATCCTTGGCGTCGCCGTTCATGACCGGCAGCAGCGCATAGGATTGCCGCGCGAGCAGGTTGGTATCGAACGCCTGGATCATCGCGATCAGGCTCTCGCGCGTATCCGGGTCACCGCCAACCAGCAAGGCATTATGTCCCGAATCGGCGACGATCTTGCCACCCGTGCCGACGTAAGGTTGCAGCACCTTCGCTAGGTCATCCGCCGAGGCATAATGCAACGGCACGACCGTGCTGCCTGCGGTCGCGTCGGCGCCCATCACGGTGGCGGCCTGTGCGGCCGGCATGACGCGATACAGCGCGCCTTCCTGCACCAGGGCAGCGCCGTCCTGCGCCAGCAGTGCCTGCAGCGTCGACAGCAATTGCGCGCGCGCCAGTGGACGTACCGTTCTTAGCGTCGCGGTGCCATGCACCGACGGATCGATCGTGTAGTTCAGCTTCAGGATGTTGCCAAGAATCTGCGCCACCACCTCGCGGATGTCGGTGTCGGCGAAATCGAGCGAAATGTCGCCTTGCGGCTGCACCGCGGCACCATTGCCGGGTCGCACACCGGTGGGAGCACCATAGGAAACCTGCGCCGGCGGCAGTGCTTCCGGCGTGCCGACATTGCCGTTGATGCGCGCCGGCGCGGTCATCGGCGCCGCCGGCAATTCCGATAATGCCGGCACCGCCGATTGCTCCGGATGCTCGCAGCCGGGCAACATGGCGATCAATGCCATCGACAGCAGGAAGCGTCTGATCATCGGGGCCCTGCGGCCTGGCCAGTGCGGCGCGCTGGTCCCGGTGCGACCACCTCCTGTGTGGCGTTGTCGAACGCCGGCCGTACTCGTTGCATGCCGTTCGGACCGAGCATTTCCACCTGCGCCATATCAATCGATTGCACTGTGTAGGCATCAACGCGGCCACCCTCATCCACCACAATCGACTCGCGGCCATGGCCGTCGAAGATCGCGCGGCGTCCGAACGGACCCACTATGATGCCGGTTAGCCTCGGCAGGCCGGGCGCGCCAGCAGACTGGGCCCCGGCTTGCTCTGCCGGACGCCGGTCCGGACTGAATGGGGGACGGGCCAGCAGCGTGGCCACCCCGCTGCGGAGATGGTCGGCATGCAGCAGCGGTGTCGCTGCTTGCGTTTCCTCCGCGCGTTCATGCCGGGCGACTGCATTGTCACGCGGCCGTTCGGCGATCTCCCAGCCGATCACCATGAGCAATGCACCGGCCAGCGCCAGCATCATACTCTGCCGGTGCATCAGGTGCCTCCCGGCGTTGCGGCGCGAAAAGCCACGATGGTGAAGGCCGCGGTGATCGGACTGTCGGCCGTGCGTTGCTCCTCTGGCGGCGCGCGCAGCTGCAGATTGTCAACCAGCATGCGCGGCGGCCCTTGCTCGATCGCGCGCAGCAGCGTGACCAGCACAGGCCACGACACCTCGGTCGAGACGCGCAGGGCGATGCGATGATACTGGCCGCGTGGCTCTGCCGGCAGCGTCTCCAGGCTACGCAGCGTCGCACCGGCGGTCGCCGCCATGCCTTGCACTGTGGTTTGCAACGTTGCCCCGGCGATCGCATCGGATGCGCCGGCAAGCAGTGCGGACGTGGCGGCATGCTCGCCTGATGCCTCGCGCTGCAGCTCGGGCAGGGTGGCCACCAACATCGTCATGCGTTGCAGCAGCGCGTCGCGCTGCGCGAGTGCATCGGCACGCGTCGCATGCCACGCGAGCAGTGGCTGCACGCAGCCGAGCCACAGTACGGCCAGCACTGTCAGCGCCAATGCCAGGGCCAACACCCGGCCGCGCGGTCCATCGGGCAGCGCTGTATCCATGTCAGGGGCTCAGCTCGACACGGATCACGAAGTCATCGGCCTTGCCGTCGGCCGTGCGCGTCACCGGTGCCGAGAAGGACGGGTTGCGCATGGTCGGATCGGCAGCGAGCGCCGGGATCAATCCCGCCGCCGCTTGCGAACGCCCGCTGATTTCCAGCTTGCCCTCGCGCAGCGACAGGTCGCCCAGAACGGTGTCGTCGGGCAACACATCGGTGACGGTGGCCAACACCTGCAATGCGTCGCCGATGCGTGCTTGCTCCTCGGCGATCACGTCATTGCCGGCGGCGCCGGCGGCGATACGGCGGCGCAGCGCTTCCACTTCGCCAAGCTGAGGCTGCAGCGCGGCGATGCGCGTCTCCACCGCACGGCGCGCCAGCGACTGGGTGATGAATGGCGTGACCAGCGCGATGAGCGCGAGCACGGCGACCGCGGCCGTGGCCAGGGACAGCGACGTGCGCTGTCGCGACGACGGGGCCCGCAGGTCGATCAGACGATGCACACCGGCCTGGTCCACCGCGTCGATCGCCGCCGGCGCGATGCCGAGCCGCTCCAGTGCCGCCAGCATCGGCTGCAACGCCGATTTCGGCACCAGCGCCAGCGACACTTCCAATCGGCCGGCGGCGCGATCGCGATGCGTGACCTCGGCCGACCAGAACACCTGGGCCGCGGTGAACGGGGTCAGCCGGTCCATTTCGAACTGCAAGACATTGGTCAGGTCGCGCTCGGCCGGC
>Ga0335074_10010262_pt1 | contig 13093 bp, 8 predicted proteins | sample Lox_Sample_23_FD_206715 | JGI IMG/M metagenome (GOLD analysis project Ga0335074, IMG submission 206715) | Soil microbial communities from Loxahatchee National Wildlife Refuge, Florida, United States - Lox_Sample_2.3 | ecosystem: Environmental > Terrestrial > Soil > Wetlands | place: USA: Florida...
AGAACAGGTTGGCATGCGACAGCGGGACGCCCTTGGACCTCCCGGTCGTCCCGCCGGTGTACAGCAGGGCGGCCAGGTCGGTCCCGGCCCGGTCCGCGATCGGCCCCGGTGCCGCCGCCTCCACCTCGGCGAAGTCGAGCACCGGAACTCCCGGCGCGGCGACGGCCGCAGGACCCGCGCCGCCGGGGACGATAACGAACCGCACCGATGGCACCCCGGCCAGGGCGGCTGACACCTTCGGCAGGAACTCCGCGGTGGTCACCACGCCGACCGCCCCCGAATCGGCCAGCGCATGGCGCAGTTCGTCCTCGCTCACCAGGAAGATCAGCGGTGTCACCACCGCCCCGGCGCGCCAGGCCGCGCGGTAGGTGATCAGGACCTCGGGGCAGTTGGCCATCAGCACCAGCAGCCGGTCACCGGGCCGGACGCCGAGGCCCGTCAGCCCGGTCGCGAAACTGGCCGCGCGGCCGGCGAGCGAGCTGGCCGAGTGCCACTGGCCCTCGTAGAACAGCGAGTCGTGGTCGCCCTGCCGCTCCAGCGCCAGCTCGGCCTGCCTGGCCAGGTTCTCCTCACCCATGTCACCCTCACCTACGCCGCCGAGCCCGGCCGCTCAGGCCAGGTTGATCTCGAAGTACGCACCTCGATCATCGTGGACGATCCGGGCCGAACTAGTCCAGCCGGCACAGGCGACCAACAGCCGCCACCGGCCCAGGATGCGAGGAACCGAATCTCGCCCGCCTGGCCGGCCGGACTAGTACGCGGCTATTGGGTCGGGCAACCGTTACCCCGGCAGTGGCCACCAGTGGCCATCTTTATTAGTAACGGTTAGGGTCGCGCTCATGGTGACCGAGACGGAATTCGACCAGCTTCTCGACGTGGTACGCGAGTTCATCCGGCGCGAGGTGATGCCCGCTGAGGCCGGAATCGACGAATCCGACGAGATTCCCGTCCGGCTGATCGAGCAGGCCAAGCAGATGGGCCTGTACGGTTACGCCTTGCCGACGGAGTACGGCGGCCTCGGCCTGTCGGTGGTCCAGCAGGTCCGGCTCACCATGGAGCTCGGTTATACCTGCCCCGCGTTCCGATCCCTGTTCGGCACGAACAACGGGATCGCCGGGCAGGTTCTGGTCCTGGCCGGGACCGAGCAGCAGCGCAAGCAGTGGCTGCCGCGCCTGGCCTCCGGCGAGGTCGTCGCCTCCTTCGCCCTGACCGAGCCGGACGCCGGATCCGATCCGAGCCGCATCGTCACCACGGCGACGGCGGAGGACGGGGGCTGGGTCATCGACGGCCTGAAGCGCTACATAACCAACGCCCCGGCCGCGGACGCGTTCATGGTGTTCGCGCGAACCGACCCCGACGCCCCGCCCGGCAAGGGAATCGGCGTGTTCATCGTGGCCGCCCGGACCGCCGGCGTCACCGTGGCGGCCCGAGATCACAAGATGGGCCAGGCCGGCGCTTGGACCGCCGACGTCGCCCTGACCGGCGTCCGGGTCCCGGCCGACGCGCTGGTCGGCGAGGCCGCCCAGGCTGGCTACGCCACGGCCATGCGGAGCCTGGCCCACGGCCGGCTGACCATCGCGGCCATGTGCGTCGGCGTCTCGGCCCGGCTGATTGACGAGAGCGTCTCCTACGCCAAAGAACGCTCCCAGGGCGGCCACCGGATCGGCGAGTACCAGCTCGTCCAGGCCATGCTCGCGGACTCGCACACCGAGTACCTGGCCGCCAGGTCCCTGGTCCTGGACGCGGCGGCCCAGTACGACGCGGGCGCCGACCGCCGCCTCGCGCCGTCCGCCGCCAAGTACTTCGCCAGCGAGGCCGTGGGCCGTATCGCCGACCGCGCCGTCCAGATCCACGGCGGCTCCGGCTACATCCGCGGCATCCCCGTCGAGCGCCTCTACCGCGACGTCCGCCTGTTCCGCATCTACGAAGGCACCAGCCAGATCCAGCAGCTGGTCATCGCCCGCGAACTGCTCAGGTAGCCCTAGCCCTTCCCGGTGTCCTTTATCACGACCACGCGGTATAGCGACGATGCGCGAGCCGGTCTCTTTCCGGGAGTGTTGAAATCGGGGTACGCGCCGTAATCACGTGAAACCGCTGGCCCCATTTGAAATCAAGATCATTATTCGGAACGGGCGGTGGTCTTCCGCCACCGTCATGGCGAAGAGCGTCCAAGGGGCGGCGGCACTCATCGTTGCCCCACGCAACCCGTGCCCCATTTCGGCGGTTGATCGGGGGTACGGGGGTGTACCGAGACGGAAACGCTGTTCGGACAGTGTGTGTCTTGTGTGCGGCTGATGCGCGGTGTCCGGTCCTTAGGGTCCAGGGTCCCGCTCGGGTTCCGCGCGCCCGCGGGGCGTGGCGTGGGCGCGTATGCCGGGGTCGGCCCGGGCGGTAACGTTCCCGGAACGGTCCGGGCGTACCGTGGCATTCTGTGGGAGGGACGCAGCCCGTGGGCGGGCGGGCACTGGTGACCGCGGGCCCGGCTGGGCGCGGTTCCCGGATGACGGCGCCCGGGGTGGCCGCCTGGTCGCTGGGTGTGCTGATTGTCCTGTTCTCCGCCGCGCTGGTGCTGCTGGCTTTCGCGGCCCGGGAGGCAGAATCCGACATCGCGATCTTCGCCTTCGCGCCGGTGCTGGCATCCGTCGGGTTGGTCGTGGCGCGGCGCCAGCCCGGTAACCCACTGGGCTGGATGTTTCTGGCGCTGGCCGCGCTATCAGCCCTTGGCCCTGCGGCCGGGGCCTACGCGGTGCTCAACTACCGGCTCGGTCATCACCTGCCGCTAGCCGTGGCGGCCGTGTTCCTCGCGCTGTGGTGGTGCCCGCTGCTCGCCACGTTCCCGTTGGTGATCTTGCTGTTCCCGGACGGCCGACTGCCCTCGCGCCGGTGGCGGCCGGTGCTGTGGGGCTACCTGGCGGTCGCCGCGTGCTGGCCGGTGAGCATCTACGCGGTGGCGATCAGCGCGGTCGCCGCGGGCGATATACAGATCAATCCCGGCGGTGACCTACGGGCCGTGGATTACCCGGCGGGCAGCTCGGCGTGGCTGGGCTCGGTCGAGGCGGTCATCTTGCCGGTGATGGCGGTGTTCTGGCTGGTGTTCGTCGCCCGCCAGGTGCTGTCCTGGCGCCGGGCGGACGGCGAGCGCCGGCAGCAGCTGAAGTGGCTGATGAACGGTGCGGCAGTGTGCATGGCCGCGACGGCGTTCGTCGCCGTCGGGGGGAGCCTTGCCGCCTCGCCGTCACCCGCCTTCCAGGCGGTGCTCAACGTCGTAGCCGTCGGCATCGGGGCGCTGCCGGTGTCCATCGGGGTAGCGATCCTGAAGTACCGGCTGTATGACATCGACCGGATCATCTCCCGGACCCTGGCCTACGCAATCGTGACCGGGCTGCTGGTCGGGGTCTACGCGGGCCTGGTGCTGCTGGCCACCCGGGTCATGTCGGTGCACAGCACGGTGGCGGTGGCCGCGGCCACGCTGGCCGCGGCAGCGCTGTTCAATCCGCTGCGGCGGCGGGTGCAGCGCGCGGTGGACCGGCGGTTCAACCGGGCTCGGTACGACGCTGACCTGACCGTGGCCGCGTTCGCGGCCCGGCTGAAGGACGCCGTAGACCCGGACGCGGTTCAGGACGACCTGGCCGGGGCCGTGCTGATAGCGCTGGAGCCCGCCCACATCTCGGTGTGGATGAACGAACGCGGGTGAAGCCCGCTTGGCAGCAAGCAGCTCAGGCTCACCACGCCAGGCCGCTCCGGGCGGGCAGGAGACAACTATTGCCGGGCTCTCAGAGCTGCACCGCCGCCTCGATGGTAAGACGGCGCGCAGGGCGGGCTGTTTCAGAGTTGGAACGTGGCACTGGGGTGCACCACATCCGCACAGTGCCCGCACAGGGATGCAACGCCCGCATATGACTGTGCGGATCGACCTGGGGTTTGCGAGGTCTGGCCATGGCCTGAGCTGGCCGGGGCACGGGCCGCATGTGATCAGAGATTGATGGTGGCTTCGACGGTCAGGACGATTACATCGGCGTCCACACCACCATTGTGCCGTCGCGGGCTGCCGCTTATGGTGGCCCGGTGGGGGGTACGCAGGGTGAGGCCGCCGCGCTCATGGTGGGCCGGGACCGCGAGCTGGCCCGGGTGACGCGGTTGCTTGACGATGCGGTGGCGGGCCGCGGGTGCCTGGTGCTCTGCACGGGCGAGGCGGGGATCGGGAAGACCCGGCTGGCGGAGGAGGCCGCTGCGCTGGCCGCGGCGAGGGGCGTGCCGGTGGCGTGGGCCCGGGCGGCCGATCGGGGCAGCTCGCCGCCGTACGGCCTGTGGCGGATGGTGCTGGATGACCCCGCCGTCCGGGCGGGCGATGGCGAAGCGTCCCGGGCCGACCGGTGGTCAGCGGTCTTCGGTGAAGCCGAGCGCGCGGCGGTCGCCGAGGGGGCCGATTCCGGTAGCGCGCGGCGGTTCGCGCTGTTCGCGGAGGTCCGGAGGCACCTGATGGAGGCGGCGCGGCCGAGCGGGCTCGTGCTGGTGCTCGACGACCTGCAGTGGGCGGACGAGGCGTCGGCGGCCCTGCTCACCGACGTGGTGCGGCAGCTGCGGGGAACGCCGATCCTGGTGTTCGCGACCTACCGGGACTCGGGGGCGCCCGGCGAGGTGAGCGCCGGGCTCTTGCAGGGCCTGTCGGCGGACGCCAACACCGAGCGGGTGGATCTGCGTGGCCTGACCGCCTCGGCGGTCCGGGACATGCTGCTCGCCGCCGGGCTGCCGACGTCGGCCGAGACGGCCGGCGAGGTCCACTCGGAAACGGGGGGCAATCCGTTCTTGGTCCGGGAGCTGGCCCTCATGCTCGTCGAGGAGTCCCGCGGCGGGCCGGGATCGGTGCCGGGGAGGGTGGTCGAGGCCACGGCGTACCGGCTCGCGCAGGTTTCGGGTCCCGCCCGTGAGCTGCTGCAGGCCGCTGCGGTGGCGGGTAACAGCTTCTCGGTCGGCGTGGTGGCCCGGATGCTGGACGTGCCCGTCCTCTCCCTGCTGGGCCCGCTGGACGAGTGCCGGACGGCCGGGTTCCTCGTGGCCGGTGACCGGCGCGGCGATCGCCGGTTCTCGCACGCGCTGGTCGGCTCGGCGGTGATCGCCCGGCTGAGCGCCGAAGAGCAGCGGTGCCTGCACACGGCGGCGGCAGACGCGATCGAGGCGCTGTACGAGGGACAGCTGCGCCTGCACCTGGCCGAGGTCGCCCGGCACCGGCTTGAGGCGTCGTGGCCGGGTGACCGGGCACGGGCGGTGGCGGCGTGCGAGGCGGCCGCCGATGTGGCGGCGGAATCCCTGGCGTTCGAGGAGGCCGTGCGCTTGTACCGGCAGGCGCTATCGGTCGGCGGCGAGGAAATCCGTGAGGCCGACCGGGCTCGGCTCGAACTGGCCCTGGCCGCGGAACTGCACCGCAGCGGCGACCTGCCCGGGGCGCAGCAGACGGCAGTACAGGTCGGCCGGCGTGCGGAAGCTCGGCGTGACCGGCCCTGGCTCGCTCGCACGGCGCTGGTGATGGAGGCCACTGGTGTCCCCGAATGGGACGGCGAGATCTGCCGCATCTGCGAGCAGGCCCTGGTCGGAGACGATATCCCTGATGACCTGCGGGCCCGGGTGTCCGCCCGATACGCGCAGGCCCTGGTCTACCGCGGTGAGAATGACCGGGCCGAACAGGTCAGCCGGGAGGCACTGGCCGCCGCCGACGCGGCAGGAGACCCGGTTGCGCTCGTGGACGCGCTCCGGGCCCGCCAGCTGGCCTGCAGCGGCCCCGAGGGCCTGGCCGAGCGGGCGGTGCTAGCCGGACGGATGCTCGAGGCGGCCAGCAGCCTCGGCAGCGTCTGGATGGAGATGTGGGGCCGGCTGTGGCGGATCGACACCCTGTTCGAGACCGGCCAGCTCCGGGAGGTCCAGCGTGAGCTCACCGACCTCGGCTCATTGCTGGAACGGCTCAGCGGCCCGGTGGGGCAATGGCATCACCTGGAAGCCGCGGCCACGCTGGCGCTGGCGACCGGGCGCTTCGCCGAGGCGGCGCGGCTGGCCCGCGAGGGGTTCAAGGTCGGCAACGATATGGGACACCCGGTCGCGATCGGCGCTCTCGCCGTGATCCTGGCCCAATCGGCGCAGCACGTCGGCCTGGAGCCAACCGGCCTGGCCGAGGCGTTCGACCTCATCCCGGCGCACCTGCGGCCGGGAGCCGTGGATACCACGCAAGGGACCGCCACCGTGTTTCCCGCGCTCACCCTCACGCTGATCCGCCTTCACCAGGGCGACCGGGCCGGGGCCGAGGCAGCCTGCGCGCTGGCCGGGCCGATGCGGTCGTGGAGGCCAATGGCGGCGATGCGCATGGCGTGCTGGGGCCACGGGTTGGTGGTCGCCGCCGGTCTGGGCCGGACGGAGGACATCGAGTTCCTGGCCGAGCAGTTCGAGCCGTTCCGCGGCCAGCACGTCGCGAACGGCGCGGGCCCGGGGGTCTACATGGGGCCCGTTGAGCTGCAGCTCGGGCTGGCCGCCGCGGCGCTGGGGCGGCTGGACGCCGCGGCCGTGGACCTGCAGGCGGCGGCTTCCATCTGCGACGCCAACGGCGCCCGGGGGTACGCCGTGCAAGCGCGCGTCGAACTGGCCGACACCCTGATCCGCCGCCAGGCGCCGGGTGACCTATACCGGGCCCAGGCCGTGCTGGACGCGGCGGCGGGTGAGGCGGAACGGCTGGGCATGGTCCCGTTCGCCGAGCGGATCGGACGGCTACGGGCCCGGTTGCCTGCCGCGGGCGCGGCCGGATCGCCGCTGAGTCCGAGGGAGCTCGAGGTCGCCGGGCTGGTCGCGAAGGGCCTGACCAACAAGCAGATCGGCGACACGTTGTTCGTCTCCGAGCGCACGGCGGAGAACCACGTGCAGCACATCCTGATCAAGCTCGGGTTCAGCAACCGCAGCCAGATCGCCGCCTGGCTGGTCACGGAGGTGCGCGCCGGCCGGGAATGAGTACTCAGCTGAGTACTTCCCCGGATGGCCGGGCGCGTGCATTTCCGTAGCGTCCTTCCTGCGAGCGCACATAAGAGCGCAGATAACGAAAGGCAGGACAGGTCATGGCATTCGTCCACTCCACCAAGACCAAGGGCGCCACCATCGAGGCGTTCCGCGCGGTCTCCGCCAAGCACAACCCGCCCCAGGACATCGACGGCCTGCTGGCCTGGGCGGCGGGCGAGGACGAGAACGGCCTCCACGTGGTGACCATCTGGCAGTCGCAGGCGCACGAGGAACGGTTCGCGGCCGAGCAGCTGCTCCCCGTGTTCGGTGAGCTCGGCATGGCCGAGCAGGTGATGGCGAACAGCGAGTTCACCACGTACGAGACCGGCGAGCTGTACCTCCGCTGAGCACGCAAGCAGCGAGGATCCCGGCCGTTCGGAGCCTCACGGCCGGGATCTGGCGGAGCGTCAAAGCTGCACTGCCAGTCCGCCATGGGAGCTGGAACGATGAGTTACGGGCGGCCTGGGAGTCCAAGCTGTCGAGGCCAGCGGGAGGAGAAACATGAAGACCGAGACGTTGCAGGTGCCGGGCGCATCGCTGTACTACGAGGTCCGAGGCTCCGGCCCGGTGCTGCTGATGATCCCGGGTGGACCGATGGACGCCGACGGGTTCAAGGACATTGCCGATCGGCTCGCCGGCGACTACACGGTCGTGACGTATGACTGCCGCGGCAACTCGCGAAGCCCGATGCAGGGATCGTGGGATGACCTGACGGTTGGGCTGTTTGCCGACGACGCCCACCGGCTGCTGGACGCGGTGGGCACTGACCAGGCCGACGTGCTCGGCTCAAGTGGCGGCGCGACGTACGCCCTGGATCTCGTCGCCAGGTATCCGGGCCGGGTGCGCACGCTGGTCGCGCACGAGCCGCCAGTGTCGGAGCTGCTGCCGGACGCCCCGCGGTACCACGCGCTGAACGAGCAGGTCGGCGAGATATACCGCAGCGAGGGCACGTTCTCGGCCATGCAGATGTTCGCAAAGGGCGTCGGCTTCGGCAGCGGCGGGCCGCCCGCGCGGAGCGAGCAGACGCCGGAAGACGCGGCGGCGGAGGCCCGGATGGGCGCCAACCTGGAGCTGTTCGCCGGGCAGCTGATCCGGATCATCGGCAACTACCAGCCGGACCTGGCGGCGCTGCAGCGGAGCTCGACCCGCATCGTGGTGGGCGTGGGCGATGAGTCGACGCCGGAACAGATGGTCTACCAGACCGCACACGCGCTGGCCGAGCGGCTCGGCGGCCAGCCCGCGCAGTTCCCCGGTGGCCACGGCGGGTTCGGCAGCCATCCCGACGGGTTCGCCGCCACGCTCCGCGAGGTGCTAAAGAGCGGCCAGCACTGAGCGGCCTCGGCCCGTGCGCGTTGGAGGGAAGCGTCCTTCCATGATCTTGGGCCGGTCGTTGATGCCCGGCCGGTAGCCATCCACTGCTACAGCCTGATCGTTGCCTCAACCCGAATCCACCACGATAACCAGAGGGAACCTTACGATATCTGTCAGACGTTCAGCGTTATCAGGCTCAGTTCGTGAGCTGGCATGATCGCTACCTTGTTGTCCGTACTCGCTCGCCTGGCCCCGGCAAGTCGTTCATGCGAGTGGCTCGGCTCCTCGGGGCCTGGCGACCGATGAATTCTGGCTGCGCGAACCGTCTGGGCAGCATCGTGTAAGCCAACCGGAGGTGTTGAGCGTGCGTAAGGTCGTCGTGTACGAACTGCTGTCTCTCGACGGCGTCGCCGAGGGTCCCGACTCCTTCATCACGGACTGGGACGAGGCGATGGACGCCAACCTCGCTGCTGTCATCGCAGCGCAGGACGCGGTCATCCTCGGTCGTCGCAGCTACGGCGACTGGGCCGAGTTCTGGCCGGGCAGCGATATCCAGCCATTTGCGACGTTCATCAACGGGGTCGCGAAGTTCGTCGCGACATCCGCACCGCTCCAGCGGGAGTGGACCAACGCGACGGTGGTCGACGGCGGGCTGGTGGACTTCGTCCGTGACCTGAAAGCCCGGCCTGGAGGCGACATCGGAGTCCACGCCAGTATCTCGGTGGCCCAGGCGCTGCTTGCCGCGGACGTTGTCGACGAGCTCAGGCTGGTGATCGCGCCGAGAATCGCTGGCAGCGGACGCAGGCTACTCGACGGGTTGCCGCCGATTCAGCTCGAATCGATCCGAAGCTCCGCCTCACCGAGTGGCCATCTGCTTGCCGACTACCGCGTCGTCCGGTAGCTGCCGCCGTTCGCGACGACAACCCGGCCGGAGAACCTCGAGAGCTGTGGACGCGTCCCGCGCAGCACAGACGCACCCGGCGAGGATGGCATTAAAGTCGCTAGTGAATCGCGAGTCACAACCTCCCGGAGGACCGGCGTGGACTTTGCTGAATCCGACGAGCACCGGGCGCTGCGGGCCGCGGTGGCCGAGATCGCCAGGGATTTCGGGCCGCGCTACTACGCCGAGCGGGCCGCCGAGCGGCGCCCGTGCGCCGAGCTCTGGAAGGCCGTGGGCGACGCCGGCTTCATCGGCGTGAATATCCCGGAGGCGTACGGCGGTGGCGGCGGGGGACTGACCGAACTCGTGCTGGTCTGCGAGGAGCTCGCGGCCGCCGGGACGCCGCTGCTGCTCCTGGTGGTGTCCGCCGCGATCTCGGCCGAGGTGATCTCCGAGTTCGGCAGCGAGGACCAGCGCAAGACCTGGCTGCCCGGCCTGGCCAGCGGGACCACCACGATGGTGTTCGCGATCACCGAGCCGGACGCGGGCTCCAACACGCACCGGCTGTCAACGACCGCGACGAGGGACGGAGCGGACTGGGTGCTGAACGGCACCAAGTACTACATCTCCGGGGTCGACGAGGCCGAGGCGCTGCTGGTGGTCGCGAAGACCGGGCCGGACGCGCTGTCGATCTTCATCGTGTCGGCCGACGCCGCGGGCCTGGAGAAGCGCCTCCTCCCCGTCGACCTGCTGCTGCCGGAACGGCAGTTCACCCTGCACTTCGACAACGTCCGCGTAAACGAGATCGCGCTGGTCGGCGAGGAGGGCGCGGGCTTCCGGCAGGTGTTCCACGGTCTCAACCCGGAACGGATCACCGGTGCCGCGCTGGGGGTCGGGACGGCCCGTTACGCGCTGAGCGCCGCGGCCCGGTACGCCAACCAGCGCGTCGTCTGGTCGCAGCCGATCGGCGCCCACCAGGGCGTGTCCCATCCGCTGGCCAAGGCCAAGATCGAGACCGAACTCGCCGCGCTGATGACCCGCCAGGCCGCCTGGCAGCACGACCACGGCCAGCCCGCGGGTGAGGCCGCCAACATGGCCAAGTACTCCGCGGCCGAGGCGGCGGTCGCGGCCCTGGAGGCGGCCATGCAGACCCACGGGGGAAACGGCGTGTCCACCGAGTACGGCCTGATGCCTTACTGGGGCCTGGCCCGGCTGCTGCGCGTCGCGCCGGTCAGCCGGGAGATGATCCTGAACTTCGTCGCCCAGCACAGCCTGGGCCTGCCCCGGTCGTACTAGCAGCGGCCTACTAGGAGCCCCGGTGCAAAGACCAGGAAGGATGAGGGCCGGGTGCCAACGCTGAAATCCCACGTCGACCTGCACGACGAGACCTACCAGGCCAACCGGACGGCGCAGCTCAGCCTCCTCAAGGAGCTGGACAAACAGCTCGAGCTGGCCATCGCCGGCGGCGGCGACCGCTACCAGCAGCGGCACCGGGACCGCGGCCGGCTGCTGGCCCGGGAACGGGTCGAGCTCCTGCTCGACCCGGACAGCCCGTTCCTCGAGCTGTCCTCGCTGGCCGCCTGGGGCACCGAGTTCACCGTCGGGGCCAGCCTGGTCACCGGCGTCGGCGTGGTCTCCGGCGTCGAATGCGTGGTCATCGCGCACGACCCGACCGTCCGCGGCGGCGCGATGAACCCGTACTCGCTGCGCAAGAGCCTGCGCGCGCTGGAGATCGCGCGGATCAACCGGCTGCCGGTGGTGAACCTGGTCGAGTCGGGCGGCGCGGACCTGCCCACCCAAGCCGACCTGTTCGTGCCCGCGGGCCGGATCTTCCACGAGCTCACCGAGCTGTCCGCGCTCGGGGTGCCCACGGTGGCCCTGGTGTTCGGCAACTCCACCGCCGGCGGCGCGTACGTGCCCGGCATGTGCGACTACGCGGTCCTGGTCGACCGGCAGGCCAAGGTGTTCCTGGGCGGCCCGCCGCTGGTCAAGATGGCCACCGGCGAGGAGGCCGACGACGAGTCGCTCGGCGGCGCCGAGATGCATTCGAGGACATCGGGTCTATCCGACTACTTCGCGGTCGACGAGCACGACGCCACTCGCATCGGCCGCGAGATCATGGCCCGGATCAACTGGCGCAAGCAGGGCCCGGCTCCCGGGCCGGCCGCTGAACCCCGCTACGAACCCGATGAGATCCTGGGCATCGTGTCCGCCGACGTGAAGGTGCCGTTCGACCCGCGGGAAGTCCTCGCGCGCACCGTGGACGGATCGGAGTTCGACGAGTACAAGCCGCTGTATGGCACGTCGCTGGTCACCGGCTGGGCCGCCGTCCACGGCTACCCGGTCGGGGTGCTGGCCAACCACCGGGGCGTCCTGTTCGGCGAGGAGTCGCAGAAGGCCGCCGAGTTCATCCTGCTGGCCAACCAGACCGACACGCCGCTGATCTTCCTGCAGAACACCACCGGCTACATGGTCGGCACCAGCTACGAGCAGGGCGGCATCCTCAAGGACGGCGCCAAGATGATCAACGCGGTGACCAACTCCGAAGTCCCGCACCTCACCATCACCATGGCCTCCTCGTTCGGCGCCGGGAACTACGGCATGTCCGGCCGCGCCTTCGACCCGCGGTTCGTGTTTGCCTGGCCCGGCGCCAAGCTCGCCGTGATGGGCGCGGCTCAGCTGGCCGGGGTGCTCTCGATTGTGGGCCGGGCCAGCGCTCAGGCCACCGGCCGGCCATTCGACGAAGAGGCCGACCGGACCCGCACGGCCGCGATCGAGGCCCAGATCGAGGCCGAATCGAACGCCTTCTTCGTGACCGCGCGGCTGTACGACGACGGCATCATCGACCCGCGCGACACCCGGACCGTTCTGGGCCTGACCCTGTCCGCCGTGCACTCCGCACCCGTCCACGGCCGCCGCGGCTTCGGCGTCTTCCGGATGTGATCGCCGTGCCGGACAACACCGCCATGCCGGACAAGGTCATCAGCAAGCTGCTCATCGCCAACCGCGGCGAGATCGCGGCCCGGGTCATCCGCACGGCGCACGCCCTCGGCCTGGCCACCGTCGCGGTGTACTCCGACCCGGACGCGGACGCCCCGTACGTCACGCTGGCCGACGAGGCGGTCCGGCTGCCCGGAGCGGCCCCGGCCGACACCTACCTGCGCGGCGACCTGCTCATCGCGGCCGCCACCCACACGCAAGCGGACGCCGTGCACCCCGGCTACGGGTTCCTGTCCGAGAACGCCGCCTTCGCCCGGGCCTGCGCCGCCGCCGGCCTGATCTTCGTCGGCCCGGCCCCGGCCACGATCACCGCTATGGGCGACAAGGTCGCGGCCAAGGCCATGATGGCCGCGGCCGGCGTGCCGGTGCTGCCCAGCATCACCGTCGACGCAACCGGCGAGCACCAAGACGCGGCCGCCCAGGTCGGGTTCCCGCTGCTGGTCAAGGCGGCGTTCGGTGGGGGCGGCCGCGGCATGCGGCTGGTCGACGACCCAGCGCAGCTCGAAGAGGCAGTCAAAAGCGCCCGCCGCGAGGCGGCCGCCGCGTTCGGCGACGGCACCGTGTTCCTCGAGCGCTACATCCCGGACCCGCGCCATATCGAGGTGCAGATCCTCGGCGACGCGCACGGCGACGTGATCCACCTGTTCGAGCGCGAGTGCTCCATCCAGCGCCGCTACCAGAAGATCATCGAGGAAGCCCCGTCCCCGGCCGTCGACGAGGGACTCCGCCAGGCGCTGACCGAGGCGGCAGTCACGGCCGGCCGGGCCGTCGGCTACACCGGGGCGGGCACCGTGGAGTTCGTGCTCGACCGCGACGGGTCGTTCTACTTCCTGGAGATGAACACCCGGCTGCAGGTCGAGCACCCGGTCA